>JAEAMG010000016.1_pt1 | contig 322105 bp, 267 predicted proteins | sample 8958741 | NCBI WGS metagenome assembly JAEAMG01 (sample SAMN16933256, study PRJNA681125) | bioreactor sludge metagenome | isolation source: anaerobic bioreactor treating anionic surfactant - SDBS | place: India: Bengaluru | collected 2019-02-28 | reverse complement strand
AGATTGACCATCTCAAGCATAAGGTCTGCGACTTGATCGCAGGATCCAATAAAAATACGAACTGGATTCTGCGGTCAAGCCGCAGAATGACCCCGTCCATGGAATTCTATTTTCCTGCTTGATGGCGCACCCGCGGGATATGGGGTTTTATTGAAGTATGAGAAGAATTATTTCCATTCCCTCAGAAAAAATAGCGTTCTGTAAAATGCACAGACAGCAAAGCGGCATGCGACCGGGGATCATGGCAGCATGGATCCTCGCCGCTCTGTGCCTGTTGCTGGTATCGTCCTGCGCATCGCTGCCGGAGATCCCCTCGTCACCCGTCCTGATTGCCGACCTGGATGCGTCCGCCGTAAAGGACAAGGTCATTGTCATCGATCCCGGGCACGGGGGGCAGTTTGCCGGCGCGGTGGGAGCGCTCGGCCTGAAGGAATCAGATGTCAACCTGGGCGTGGCGCTGTATCTCTGGGGCCTGCTCTCCGAGGCGGGCGCCCGTCCTTTGCTGACGCGTACGGCCGACACCACAGTGGTCCGGAGCATGCCCCGCGGCTTAGCTGATGATCTGCTGGCCAGAAGCGCGATCGGCAATGATGCCTCCGCCGACCTTTTTATCAGCATCCACCACAACTCAAATATATACGACCGGCGCAAAAACGACCTTGCCGTCTTCTATAAAATTTCACCGCCCGATCCCTCCCGGGAGCTGGCGGACTGTGTCATGCGGCGCATGCGGGAGAGCCTTGACCCGCCCGATGCCCGGGTGCTCCCCGGAAACTTCAGCGTGTTGCGCAAGACCGCCTCCACGGCCATACTGGGTGAGGCCTCGTATCTCACCCACCGGCAGAATGAGACGATGCTCCACCTCCATGCCCTGCTGAAGCTGGAAGCGGAGGCCTATTTCGCCGGGATATTGGACTACTGCAGTCGCGGTATCCCCTCGATCAACGGCGTTGCTCCTGCGGGCGTAACCGTTGCGAACGCACGCCCTGAGGTGTCGGCTCGCATTGCCGATGATGGGTACGGAAAGGGCATCGATGCTTCTTCCATCAGGCTGTACCTTGACGGGGCGCCGGTGGGCCACCGCTACGATCCTCAAACCGGGCTGGTGCAGTATGTGCCGGAGAAGCCCCTCACCAACGGCGCCCATGCCATCAGGGTGGAGGCGAACAATCTGGGCGGAAACAGCGCGCGCCCCGGCAGCGCGGTTTTTACGGTGTCGATTCCCCCGGCAACCATCGAAATTGATGCGCTGCCGGCGACCATTCCCCCTGACCGCCGCTCCCGGTGCCGGATAACCGCCCGGATTTTTGATGACAACCGCAACCCGGTGGCCGACGGCACGCCGGTCACCTTCTCTGCTTCGGCGGGCCGGCTGGCGGACTCGATGGTACCGCTCCGGGACGGGGTGGCCGTTACCCATCTTGAGTCGGATGGCATCCCGGGGACTGCGCTGGTGACCGTGTGCTGCGGCACCCTTTCCGCTGCCTGTCCGGTGCGCTTTGCCTCAACGGCTGCGGGTCCGGTGTCGCTGCACATTCATGATCCCGCGGGCGTCCCGGTGGAGCAGGCCGACGTGGCGTGGAAACAGGAACGCTACTGCACCAGCGACCGGCTTGGCTACTGTGTTTTTCAGTCTGCTGCATCCAGCATACCGTTTACGGTTCAGCGGGACGGCTACCGGCCGGTCATGGGCCTGATTGAGCGGGGATCGGACACGGCCCGGCAGGAGGACGTGGCGCTGCGCCCGGTGGACGATGGACTGCTGCGGGGCAGGGTCATCATGATCGACCCCGGCGGCGAAGATGCCCCGCTGCGATCCGGCGCTTCGGGTGAACGGCGGCGGTGCGCGGACAATCTGCAGGTTGCCCTTCATATCGGGGAATTGCTCCGATTCGCCGGGGCAGGCGCGGTGCTGACGCGGGTGGATGATGTGCCCCTGGATCCCGCGCAGAAGGTTGTACAATCCGAAGCGGTTTCCGCTGACCTGGTTATTGCCCTTGACCATGGAAAGTGTCCCGGCGTCGCTTACTACTATAACAGCGCGAAGGGCAAGCGGCTCGCCGGTTTGCTGCGGCAGGAGATGGAAGCGGGGCTTTCCTGCAGGCGGGTGGCGCTCAGTGAAAGCACCGATTTTCTCATCGTCCATACCGGCATGCCCGCGGTGGCGGTCAGCTTCGGAGAGCGGGGGTGCAGGAACCTGTCCGAGGATGAAGAGATAAAGTTGTGGCAGGAAGCGCAGGCGGTCTACCGGGCGGTGCGCGCTTATTGTAGCGCGCTGCCGCGGACGGAGACGGTGAAACCATAATACCAACCGAAGATATTTGATAGTTCGGTAGGAGCACCTTCAGGTGCGATACCTGCGCGGCTGAAAGCCGCTCCTGCCGGTTATAACTATTGCTGAGAGAGAAATTCTAAGACTTGAGCAGGTAAGCATCCAACCGTAAGCGGGGAGGGGAGAGACGTGAACAGGGAGATATTCAGGGAATATGACATCAGGGGGGTGGTGGGAGACACGTTAACCGGCGATGATGCGGTGCGGTTTGGCAGGGGATTCGGCACCTACCTCAGGGGGCGCGGGGGAAGCACCGTGGCGGTGGGCAGGGACAACCGGCTGAGCTCGCCTGAGCTGCAGGCGGCGGTCATCGAGGGTCTGCTCTCAACCGGATGCCGGGCATATGATGTGGGCCAGCTTCCCACGCCCGCCTTTTATTTCTCGGTGATCCACTGCAAGGCGGACGGAGGTGTCATGGTCACCGCCAGCCACAACCCTCCCAGCTATAACGGCTTCAAGCTGCGCTTCGGTGAAGTGGCGGTGTTCGGTGGGGAAATCCAAAAGATAGCGTCGATCATCGAGTCGGGAGACTTTGCGGAAGGGAAGGGAAGCTGCGAGGCGCGGGGGATCATTGATGAGTACCTCGCCGCGATCCGGTCAAGGATCCGCTTGAAGCGCCGCCTCAAGGTGGTGGCGGACGCGGGGAACGGCACGGCCGGGCCGCTGGTGAGGCGGCTGCTGAAGGACCTGGGATGCGACCTGGTCGAGCTCTACTGCGAGCCTGACGGCGCCTTTCCCCACCACCTGCCTGATCCGACCATAGACGAGAATGTGGCGGAACTGGGCGCCCGGGTGCGCGAGGCGGGGGCCGCCGCGGGGGTTGCCTACGACGGGGACGCAGACCGTTTGGGCGCGGTGGATGAGCAGGGGGCGGTGGTGCGGGGCGATCAGCTTTTATCTCTCTTCGCCGGCGAGGTGCTGGCGCGGAATCCGGCGCCGGTGGTTTTTGATGTGAAGTGCTCGGAGGGGCTGATCGAGACCGTCACCCGGAGCGGGGGAACGCCGGTCATGTGGAAGACCGGCTATCCCAACATCCAGGCAAGAATGAAGCAGGTTCACGCGCCGGTGGGCGGCGAGATGAGCGGCCACTTCTATTTTATGGATGACTATTTCGGCTTTGATGACGGCATATTTGCGTCCTGCCGCCTGCTGCAGCTCCTCTCCAACACCGACCGGCCGTTGAGCGCGCTGGTCCGGGCCCTGCCTTTTTACTGGTCTACCCCTGAAATCAGGGCGGAATGCACCGAGACCGAAAAATTCAGCATCGTCCGGGATCTCAAGGAACAGTTCGGCAGGAAGTATCAAACGATCGACATTGACGGCATCCGGATACAGTTTGAGGACGGCTGGGCATTGATCCGGGCCTCCAATACCCAGCCCATCCTGGTGCTGCGCTTTGAGGCCAAGACCCGCGAGCGGATGGTGGAGATACAGAATCTGGTAAAAGAGAAGCTTACCCGCTACCCGTCGGTGAAGCTGGATTGGTAGGAGCGGCATCCGGCCGCGAACATCTCTCACTCCACAATATAGGTTACCCTGTCTATGCCGGTATTGCCGTTGGAAGCATCGTAGGCATATACCGCCACTTCATACACACCCGGTCCGCTGACCGGTATTGACCCTGAAAACTGGCTCGGCGTGCCGGCAAAGGAAAGTGGTACTGATACCAGGTCCTTGCCGTCTTTTTTTACCAGGGCGCTTACTTCATACTTCCCTGCGTCCCAGAGCCCGCCCGGGGCGATGGGACACCCGCACATCATGCTGACCGAAGCATGTACCGCCACCGCGACCGGAGATTCCTTCATCGTGGCATGCGCCGGCGGGGCCAGGATGTCCACAACAAATCCCGGCAATTCCAGCAGCCACGCGTCACCGCCGTCAATGTGCTTGCCGGGAATGACCCACTGGGTGGAAGAAACGGTGTTGGCCGACTGAATTTGCGCCAGCGGGCCGTGTGCCCGGACTTCGACCCACGTTGGCTGACTGATATCTATGGCTGTGGTAAAGCGTGCGGATGTCTCATCCGAGAGAACCGCATTGCGATTCGCCGGTGTCTTCATGATGCGGTCGGTGGCGCCGGTTGAACCCCGGGTGATGCCGGTGGCCAGTACCTCTCCGGTCAGCGCGTCCCGCATGGTTATCTGAACCCCGCCCATGCTGGTGCCGACAAATTTTGCGCCCTTGCTGATTACCCGCACGGTAATGGTGGTAGGAACGGCGTACGATGGCGCGTGGACGAGAAGCAGTGCTGCTGCGAACAACAATGAAAGTATTGGTCTCATGTTCATCTGCACCTCTTGTGGCAGTAGTTCCGGCAGCATCAGCTGCCCACCCTGGTGTTCGGTAGGAGCGGCATCCGGCCGCGAAAGAATCTAACAGGTTGTTGAAAATGTAATTCTCTTCAGCCTGCTAGTGCCCCAAAAACGAAGAACCATGCGGCATCACGCACACCGGGCACTCGGGCGCGTATCCTGCGGCGCTGTACCCGGTCATGCCGCCGGCCACGCTTGAAACGTCGGCGAATCCCTTCATCTTCAGAATGCTACCCCCGATGCTTGACCTGATGCCGGTACTGCATACCACGACCACGGGAAGATTCTTATCCAGCTCCCGGTATCGCGTCCTTACATCCTGCACCGGAATATTGATGGCCTTCTCCACATGGTAACTCTCATATTCGGCGGGAGCACGCACATCCACCAGGGTCATGGCCTGGTCAGCCGTGGCCATGGAACGCAGCTCCTCCACCGAGAGCTGGGGCAGGTGCGCCGCGGGAAAGCCGGCCTTGGTCCATTCAGCCATGCCGCCTTTCAGATACCCGACGGTCCTATCCAGCCCCACCCTTCGCAACCACACCGTTGCCTCCCGAACCTGCTCCGGAGCTTCCGATACCAGCAGAATGTCCCTGTCCGGAGGGATGAGCCATCCCGCAAAAGTGGCGAAGTTGCCGCGGAAATCAATATGGTAGGAGCCGGGAACATGGAGACCACCGAAGGCTTCAAAGGTGCGGGTGTCCAGCACCACACATGAACCCCCTGCCGCTTTATCCCGGAACGCAGCCGGGGTGAGCGGGGCCGCTTCGGGCAGGTCTTTCACCGGGCGCGGGCCCTTGCCGTTGATGGCGCTGCACCTGCTGAAATGGTCCGGCGCGGCAGGCATGTGGGTGGTGAGCGAGGTGATAAAGTCTTCCTGGTTTTTGATCTGAAGGGCGGCGTTGTAGCGCCGTTCATACCCGACGGTGCTCATTCGCTTTGCGCCCATGGCCCGTCCGCAGAGCGAGCCCGCTCCATGCGCGGGATACACCTCGCAAAAATCGGGTAGGGCAAGAAGTTTCTGGTGCAGACTCACATACAGTTTTGACGCCAGCTCCCGTGCTCTGCCCGGGAAAAGGTCGGGTCGGCCCACATCCCCGACAAAGAGCGTGTCGCCGCAAAACAGGGCGGCCGGCTCTTCACCTCGCGCCCGGTCGGTCACCACATAGCTGATGTGTTCGGGGGTGTGCCCCGGTGTTTCCAGCACCTTTACGGACATGTCCTCGATGGTGAAACCATCGCCCTCCGCAACGGCCACATGACTGAAGGCGCATTCCGCTGACTTCGGCACATAAATAGCCGCGCCGGTTTTTTCGGCGAGGTCAAGGTGACCTGAAATAAAATCGGCGTGCAGGTGGGTTTCCAGGATGTGGGTTATCTGCATTCCCATGTCCTGCGCCGCGTCGAGGTACAGCTGCACATCGCGACGGGGATCAATGATGGCGCAGGTTTTTGTGCCCCCCAGCAGGTATGAGCTGTGAGCAATGCCCTTGATAAAGAATTGTTGGATAAACATGACGCTCCTCCCGGTTGCCGCAGGACAGCTATCGATGAGAACGGTATAAAGCAGGGATGCAGCGGCGGAGCACAGCACCGCCGCCGCATATCCTGTTGTAAACCTGCATTCCTTATGTGGGCACTTCGCTCAGCTTGATGCCCAGCGCTTCGGCCACGCCCTTGCCATACGCGGGATCGGCCTTCAGGCAGTTGCCGATGTGGCGGACCTTCACTTCCTTCGGGGCATCCCCCATGGCCCGGCCGGTGTTGTCGAAGAGCGCCTTTTGCCCCTCCGCGTTCATCAGCCGGAAAAGCTTGCCCGGCTGGGTGTAGTAATCGCTGTCGTCTTCGCGGAAATTCCAGCGGTCGGCGGCACCCTTTAATTTGAGGGGAGGCTCGGCATATTCCGGCTGCTGCTGCCACTCACCGTAACTGTTCGGCTCGTAGGCCAGGGTGCTGCCATGATTGCCGTCCACCCGCATTTGACCGTCTCGATGGTAGCTGTGCACCGGGCAGCGTGGTGCATTGACCGGGATGAGATGGTGGTTGACGCCGAGCCGGTAGAGCTGGGTATCATGGTAGGAAAACAGCCTTCCCTGGAGCATTTTGTCGGGGGAAAAACCGATGCCCGGAACGATGACCGCCGGATTGAAGGCTGACTGTTCAACCTCGGCGAAATAGTTTTCAGGATTGCGGTGCAGCTCAAGTTCACCTACCTCGATCAGGGGATAATCCTTGTGATACCACACCTTGGTGAGATCGAAGGGATTATAGGGGAAGTTGTCCGCCTCATCTTCCGGCATCACCTGAATATACATGGTCCACTTGGGGAAGTCGCCCTTTTCAATGCTCTCGTAGAGATCGCGCTGATGGCTTTCCCGGCAGTTCCCGATGACCGCTGCCGCCTCTGCATCGGTCAGATTCTTGATTCCCTGCTGTGTCCTGAAGTGGAATTTGACCCAGAAGCGCTGGTTTTTTGCATTGATCAGGCTGAAGGTGTGGCTCCCGAAGCCATGCATATGGCGATAGGTGGCGGGAATGCCCCGGTCGCTCATGACGATGGTGACCTGATGCAGCGCTTCCGGTAGCGAGGTCCAGAAGTCCCAGTTATTCCTGGCGCTTCGCATGTTGGTGCGCGGGTCGCGCTTGACCGCGTGGTTCAGATCAGGAAATTTGAGCGGATCGCGCAGGAAGAACACCGGGGTGTTGTTTCCCACCAGGTCCCAGTTGCCTTCCTCGGTATAAAATTTGACCGCGAATCCCCGGATGTCCCGTTCGGCATCGGCGGCGCCGCGCTCTCCGGCAACGGTGGAGAACCGGGTGAAATACTCGGTTTTCTTTCCGACCTTGGAGAAGATGTTGGCCCTGGTATACTTGGTAATGTCGTGGGTCACGGTGAAGGTGCCGTAGGCTCCCGAGCCCTTGGCGTGCATGCGCCGCTCCGGGATCACCTCCCGGTCAAAGTGGGCCATTTTTTCCAGGTACCAGACATCCTGCAGCAGCGCCGGGCCCCGCGGTCCTGCGGTCATGGTGTTCTGGTTGTCAACCACCGGCGCGCCGGCATTGGTGGTCAGTTTCTTCTTTTCCTTCTCATCCTTCATGCGCCATCTCCTTTCTGGTTGGTTCAGCCACCCAGCTGACCGGTTAAGGTTAACCGTGGGTCCCTCTTCTTATTGTTCTTGCCTTGTTCACCTCCTTTCTGCGATTGCACACCATTAAAAACCTGTGTTCCATTTTGAGCGCCGCAAAGCATGATTCAATAGAGGCGTCATTCTGCGGCTCGACAGCAGAATCCAGTTTTTTTTATTGGATCCTGCGATCAATCTCAGGACGACTAGTGGTATATCCAGTTGGTTATTAAGTTGCGTCACCCTATCTGTTTTCTCGATAACGTATGGCTGCTTGCTCGATAAAAATGAGCCGCGAATCTTTACAAAAGCATCGGGTTTCACTTTTTCTTCTGCTCCGCCTCCGTGCAGCGATCGCACAATCCTCTCACTTCCACCTGTCGCGATTTAATCCGGCCCCATTTTTTTGTCTCGTGCGGCAGCTGTATCTCGTCAAAGGCCGGCCAGTAGAAGTCGATGATGTTTTTGCACTGCATGCACACCATGTGATGGTGGGGTAAGGGATTCCCGTCAAACCGCGCCCGGTCGTCAATTGCCTGGACCTTGGAGATGATGCCGAGCTTCTCGAAGGTGAAGAGGGTGCGATAGACGGTGTCCAGCGACAGCGTGGGGAAGCGTGATACCAGCCGCTTGAAAATACTTTCCGCCGAAGGATGCTCTGAGGATGACGCCAGTTCGGAAAATATTTGAAGGCGCTGGTGGGTCATTTTGAGCCCATGTTCCCTGCATATTTTTTCAAAGGTGTCCAGCTTGTCCTTGAAATCAGGGTTTTTATCTTTCATGGCCGCAACCTACTTTTTAAGAATTGTTCTTATTTAATAATAAAAGCTTACAATAGTAACGGACCGGTGTCAAGGGCGGCTGAAAAATAATTGGAAAAGGGGCAATTGGTCATCATGCACGCTATGTTTTGCATTTTGCGGAAGGGTATGGTAAAAACACTCGTCATTTACGTGAAGAAGCTGCGGGTTGCTCAACCGTAAATAGCTTTTTATGACCAGCCTCGGTAGGAAATATCCCAGCTACTGCCAATTGCCTAAAAACCTTGACAATTGTTAGAAACATTTGCTATAAAAAACAGTTTTTTATAATGCCTTTTGTAATGAGCTTTCATGCACATACAGGAATTCGATTATGATCTTCCTCCGGAACTGGTTGCACAGCATCCGATAGAAAAACGCGATCATTCCCGGCTCATGGTGCTGCACCGGCGTGACCGGCGCATTGAGCACCGCTTGTTCTTTGAGATAACCGAGTATCTGCATGACGGGGATGTTCTGGTTTTGAATGATGCCAGGGTCATCCCTGCCCGTTTACTGGGGCACAAAGAGACCGGCGGGAGGGTGGAGGTATTTCTTCTCCGGCACCTTTCCAACGGCGGCGACCACGAAGCGGTGTGGCACTGCCTGGTTTCCTGCAGCAAAAAGCCGCGACCCGGGACACGGATCCGGTTTCAGCCGCCGCTGGCCGCCGAGATCGTGGAGGTGATGGAAGAAGGATACGCGGTCCGGTTTACCGCTGAGGGAGCGGTGAAGGATGAGCTGCGACGGGCCGGATGGATGCCGCTTCCTCCCTATATCAGGCGGGACCACTCGGCGCGGGAAGAGGGTCAGGACCAGGACCGCTATCAGACGGTATATTCGCGGTCCGAGGGAGCGGTGGCGGCGCCGACGGCGGGGCTGCACTTTACCGAAGCCCTCCTTGATCGGATCAGGGGAAAAGGGGTGGAGGTGCTCATGCTTACCCTCGATGTGGGATGGGGCACCTTTCAGCCGGTGCGGGCTGAGCGCATTGAAGAGCACCATATGCACCGCGAGCGATACACCATTCCGCCCGCCGTGGCTGTCGCCCTCAATGAGGCGCGGCGGCGGCAAAAAAGGATGGTATGCGTTGGAACCACCGCGGTCCGCTCGCTTGAATCGGCGGTGACTGAAGACGGCGCCATCGCGTCCGGGGAGGGTCACACCGACCTGTTTATCTATCCCGGCTACCGCTTCAAGGCAGTTGACGCCCTGGTTACCAATTTTCATTTGCCGCGATCCACCTTGATCATGCTGGTGGCGGCGTTCGCGGGGAGGGAATATATTTTTCAGGCATACCGGGAAGCGAGGGAGCGGGGCTACCGTTTTTACAGCTATGGCGATGCAATGCTAATAATCTAACCCGGGCCGGAACGGTGTTTACGCTCATTGCTCAAGACGCACATACGAATGCCCGTCGGGGAACAATAAAGACGCGGCACGGAGAGGTGCACACCCCCGCTTTCATCCCGGTGGGCACCCAGGCGACGGTCAAGGCCCTCACCCCGGAGGATCTGGAGGCGCTGGGCGCGGAAATTGTTCTCTGCAACACCTATCATCTGTATCTGCGGCCGGGGCACGAGCTGATAAAAAAACTGGGGGGACTCCACCGCTTCATGCACTGGGACCATCCCCTGCTGACCGACAGCGGCGGCTTTCAGGTATACAGCCTGGCGGCGAACCAGAAGGTAAACGAGCAGGGGATCAGCTTTCAGTCACACCTGGACGGATCCCGGCACCTGCTCACCCCGGAGCTCTGCATGGACGTCCAGACGGCGCTGGGCGTTGACATTATGATGTGCCTCGACGAATGCGTTCCCTATCCCGCCTCCCGCGAGTATTGCAGCAGCTCGCTTGAGCTGACGACGCGCTGGGCGGAGCGGTGCAGGGATCGGAGCCGCGGGGGCAATCAGGCGCTGTTCGGCATCGTGCAGGGAGGGATGTTCAGGGACCTGCGGGAACAGGCGGCACGCGATCTGATCGCGCTGGATTTTGACGGCTATGCGCTGGGCGGCCTGAGCGTGGGGGAAAGCACCGGCCTCATGCGTGACATGGTCGAACACGCCGCCCCGCTGCTGCCGGCCGGGAAGCCCCGCTATCTCATGGGGGTGGGCACGCCGGAAGACATCGTGGAGGCGGTGAGCTGCGGCATGGACCTGTTTGACTGCGTTATGCCCACGCGTAACGCACGCAACGGCATGCTCTTTACCGGCTCCGGAAGGATTGTGATCAAGAACGCCCGTCACCGGACCGAGGAGATGCCGATTGATCCGGCGTGCGGATGCTATACCTGCAGGCACTATTCGCGGGCATATTTGCACCATCTTTTTTCAGCCAGGGAGATATTATCGTACCGGCTCAACACCATCCACAATCTCTTCTTCTACCTTGCCCTGATGGCGGCCATGCGGAAGGCGCTGGCCAACGGAACCTTCTCCGAATTCCGCCGGGGCTTCCATGCAGGAAGAAAAAGCGGGGATGACGGTTCCCCCGAAGAAGGGATCTAAACGGTTGTTGCAAAACGCCAATCTGATTTGTGGCTCAAGGGAGAGGGCTTTTGACGCCACAACAATGTGTTGAGCAGCTTACGGCACGACCCGGTGCCTTCGACTTTAACCGTAAGCAGGTAGCTTTGCAGAGGCTTCGACACGGGCTGTTGCCATGCGGGTCTGTCGGACAATGGTGGAGAGATGCTTCCGTTCTTAAGGTTCCGAATAATTGTGTTGTGGCTAAAAAGCCCTCCCTCTTGAGCCTTTTGAAGAGCCTTGGAAAAACTACTTTTTCAACAACCTGTTAAAATACCACAAGGAGGAATGATGTTTACAGGACTTGCTCATGCGATGGCGCCCCAGGCGGGTGGCGGTGGAGGGGCGCAGGGGTTTGGCGCCTTTGTGCCGCTGATACTCATTTTTGTCATTTTTTACTTTCTGCTGCTGCGGCCGCAGCAAAAGAAGGCCAAGGAACAGCGGAACTTTCTCGACAGTCTCAAAGCGGGTGACGCGGTAATAACCTCAGGCGGGATTCATGGCAGGATTACCAGTGTAGAAGATGCTATTGTTACCCTGGAAATAGCCGATAAGGTTCGGGTCAGGGTTTCAAAGAGCCACATAGCCGGCGCGCCCGAGCGCAAAAAGAAACAGTAATTTTAGGGAGCACGCTCATGGATAAAAGTTTAAAGTGGAGATTTTTGCTTCTGGTGGTTGTTGTCGCCGTTTCCATCCTCTATTTAATCCCCAGCTTTGTCAAGGTGCCGAGCTGGTGGGAGGGAACCTTCCCCAGCGAAAAAATTTCCCTGGGACTGGACCTGCAGGGGGGGATGCATCTGATTCTGGAGGTAGAGACGGAAAAGGCGCTTGCCAACTCGATTGACCGGATGATCAGCGATGTAAGCGATCTGCTCTTCAACGAGCGCATTCCCTTCGACAAGATCGAGCGGGTGGGGAGCGACAAGCTCACCCTGGAACTGCTCAACACCAGCTTCCAGGACAAGCTGAACAAGCTGCTGCAGGACCGCTTTCCCAACCTGGAAAAGCTCCGCTACGACGAGAAGGAGGGCATTGCGGTCTACACCATGGGCCTGCGGGAGGCGGATAAGGAGTACCTCAGGCAGTTTGCCGTGGACCAGGGGCTGGAAACCATCCGCAACCGCATCGACGAATTCGGGGTGAGCGAGCCCACCATCCAGAAGCAGGGGACCGACCGCATTTTAATCCAGCTGCCCGGCATCAAGGATGCCAAGCGGGCGCTTGCGCTCATCGGCAAGACCGCCCTGCTGGAGTTCAAGATCGTCAATGATGATTACGATATCAAAAAGGCTCAGGCGGGTGAGATGCCTCCCGATTCCGAGGTTCTCTATTCGAAGCGGGAAGACCGCACCACCGGTGAAACCACCAACGAGCCCTATCTGGTCAAAAAAACCACCGCCCTCACCGGCGAGCACCTGCAGACGGCGCGGGTCAACTTTGATCAGTTTAACGCGGCCTATGTAACCATCAGCTTTGACACCCTGGGGGCGAAAATCTTTGAGCGCATCACCCGGGAGAACGTGAAAAAGCGGCTTGCCATTATTCTTGACAATAATGTCTATTCAGCGCCGGTCATCCGGGAGCCGATCGCCGGGGGGCGGGCCAGCATCGAAGGGAGATTTACCACGGAAGAAGCGCGGGACCTGGCCATCGTATTGCGCGCCGGTTCGCTTCCCGCGCCGGTTAAGATTCTTGAACAGCGGGTGGTGGGCCCGTCGCTGGGTCAGGACTCCATCCGCCAGGGGATCCGCTCCTGCCTTATTGCCGGCGCGACCATCTTCGTCTTCATGGGCGTGTACTACCTGCTCTCCGGCATCATTGCCAACGCGGCGCTCTGCCTTAACATGGTGATTATCCTGGCAGCACTGGCCGCCTTCGGCGCCAGCCTCACCCTGCCGGGCATCGCGGGCATTGTGCTTACCATCGGCATGGCGGTTGACGCCAACGTGCTCATCTTTGAGCGGATCCGGGAGGAACTGCGCGCGGGCAAGACACCCCGCGCCTCGGTGGATGCGGGCTACTCGCGGGCGATGTCGGCCATTATCGATTCCAACGTCACCACCATCATATCCGCCCTCTTCCTCTTCCAGTTCGGAACCGGACCGATCAAGGGGTTTGCGGTTACCCTGACCATTGGATTGATGGCGAGCGTTTTTACCGCGGTGGTCTGCACCCGGATCGTGTATGATTACTTTCTTTCAAAACGAAGGATTAAAAAGCTGAGCATTTAATCCGGACGCTCCCTGAGCATGCTGTCTTTCACCTCACATAGCTAAAAGGAACTGGTTATGGAACTGTTTAAATCAACGCTGAACATCGATTTTATAGGCAAGATAAAATGGGCGCTCCTCTTTTCGATTTCCCTGATGGTATTGAGCGGCATCTCGCTCCTGGCAAAAGGCGGACCCCGCTACGGGCTGGACTTTGAGGGGGGGACACTGGTTCAGGTGAAGTTTTCCAAGGAGGTTGATATCGGAGCGGTGCGTAATGCGGTAAGCAGCCTCAATATCGAGGACGTCAGCGTTCAGGAGTTCGGTGAAAAGGGAGCCAATGAGTTCATCATCGGCATGAAGAAAACGTCCGAGGAACTGGAGGGCATATCCGACAAGGTGCGAGAAACGCTGCAGGGCACATTCGGCGCTGATTCCCTTGACATCAGGCGGGTGGAAATGGTGGGGCCGAAGGTCGGGCAGGACCTGAGAAAGAAGGGGACGCTCGCCATTATCTTTTCATTGATCGGCATGCTGATCTACATCTGGTGGCGGTTTGAGCTTCGCTTCGGCGTGGGGGCGGTGCTCTGTCTTTTTCATGACGTGACCATAACCGTGGGCTTCCTCTCGTTTTTCAACAAGCCCATCGACCTGCTCATCATTGCCGCCCTGCTCACCATCGTCGGGTATTCGATTAATGACACCATCGTGATCATGGACCGTGTCCGTGAAAACCTCAAGAAGATGTCTCATAAGGGCCTTCCTGAAATTATCAATGTCAGCATCAATCAGACATTCAGCCGGACCATCCTTACCAATATGACCGTGCTGATCGTGCTGTTTTGCCTCTTTTTCCTGGGAGGCGAGGTCATCCACGACTTTGCCTTCAGCCTGCTGATCGGCGGCTTCTTCGGCACCTACTCCACCATCTACATTGCCGGCCCGCTGGTGATTTACTGGGAAAAACTCTTCCCGGCCAAGCGAAGAAGGTAGTGAGCGCGTAAGGCATGAACGGTTACCAATCCATGATATCAGTTGATGAAGCGCGGGAAATCATCCTGGGTGCCATGCAGGTGATGGGCCTGGAGCGGGTGCATATACTCGATTCACTGGACCGGGTGCTGGGTGAGCATGTCCATGCCCCGTACAGCATACCGCCGTGGGACAACTCCGCCATGGACGGCTATGCAGCGCACCATGCCGATATCGAAGGGGCATCCCCTAAGAACCCCGCGGTGCTTACGGTGGTGGCGGACCTCCCCGCCGGGTACACGGCCCCGAGGGCGGTGTCGCGGGGAGAAGCCATACGCATCATGACCGGGGCCCCGATTCCCCAAGGATGCGATACGGTGGTCAAGGTGGAGGATACCGGGGCGGAGGGGGACCGGGTGAAGATTTTCAATGTGCCGGTGCGGGGAGAGCATATCCGCAGGGCGGGTGAGGATGTGGTGCAGGGCAGTCTCGTGCTCGCCCGCGGCTCGATGCTTCACCCCGCGGCGGTGGGGATGCTGTCCTCGCTGAAGCGCTCCGTCGTCTCCGTCTTCCAGCGGCCCCGGGTTGCGGTCATCTCCACCGGCGACGAGCTGATTGATATTGACGGGGAGCTCGCTCCGGGCAAGATCGTCGGCAGCAACACCTACTCCCTGGCCTCGCTGGTGAAGGATGCCGGCGCGCAGCCGATGGTGCTGGGCATCGCCCGGGACAATCCCGAATCCTTGCGGGCCATCTTCCGGGCGGCGCTGACGGCCGATATGATTATTTCCTCCGGCGGCGTATCCGTCGGTGACTACGACCTGGTGAAGGACATACTGCGCGAGCTCGGTGCCGAGATGAAGTTCTGGAAGGTGAACATGCGACCCGGCCAGCCGCTTGCCTTCGGCGTGATCCAGGGAAAGCCCACCTTCGGGCTCCCCGGCAACCCGGTGTCCTGCATGATTTCATTCGAGCAGTTTGTCCGGCCGGCCATCCGCAAAGCGAGCGGGCACGTCCGGCTGTTCCGGCCGCTGATTGAGGCGCGCCTGAAGGAACGATTGGTCAAGAAGGAAGGCAAGAAGTATTTTCTGCGCTGCGCCATAAGCGTGGAAGATGGAGGGTACGCGGTTACCACCACCGGAGGGCAGGGATCGGGCATCCTGCTCTCGATGGTCAAGGCCGACGGCCTGATCATTTTGCCGGAGACACAGTCGGAATTTGCCGCGGGGACCATGGTCAGGGTGCAGGTAATAAACCGGGATTTTGAATGGAGTGAGAAGGCCGCCTATGAGTGAGCCGCTGGGTACGGACAAAAGAAGCCATTATTGCGGAGAACTGCGGGCAACCGATATCGGCAGGGAAGCGGTGCTTATGGGATGGGTGCAGAGCCGCAGAAACCACGGGGGTCTCATTTTCATTGACTTGCGGGACCGCGAGGGGATCGTGCAGATTTCCTTCAATCCCGCGGTTGCCGCCGAGGCCCATGTCAAGGCGAACAGCCTGCGCAATGAATATGTCATCGCGGTGAAGGGCCGCGTGGCGGCGCGTCCGGAAGGGACCGCCAATCCCAATATGAAGACGGGAGAAGTCGAGGTGCTGGCCACGGAGCTCACCATCTTGAATGAATCGAAAACCCCGCCCTTCGAAATTATCGCCCGCCATGCGGTTTCAGAGGATGTGCGGCTCAAGTACCGCTACCTTGACCTGAGACGGCCGGAGCTGCAGGGCAATCTCATGACGCGGCACAAGATCACGCACCTTGCCCGGAACTATTTCAATCAGCAGGGCTTTATCGAGGTGGAGACGCCGTTTCTCACCAAGAGCACACCGGAAGGGGCGCGGGATTACCTGGTGCCGAGCCGGGTCAATCCGGGCCGGTTCTACGCGTTGCCCCAGTCCCCGCAGCTGTTCAAGCAGCTGCTCATGGTTTCCGGCTATGACCGCTACTACCAGGTGGTGAAATGCTTTCGCGATGAGGACCTGCGCGCCGACCGGCAGCCGGAGTTTACCCAGATTGACCTGGAACTTTCGTTCGTCCGTGAGGAGGACATCTACTCGCTCATCGAGGGACTGCTGGTTCTCCTGTTTAAAGAGGTGAAGGGGTTGTCGATTCCCAGCCCGTTTCCCCGGCTCACCTACCGGGAGGCGATGTCCCGCTATGGTCTGGACAAGCCGGATGCCCGCTTCGGTCTGGAGCTCAACGAGCTGACCGCGCACCTGGCATCCTCTTCTTTTAAAGTGTTCTCGGAGGCGGCTGCCGGCGGGGCTATTATCGGGCTCAATGCCAAAGGATGCGCCGAGTTTTCGCGCAAGGAGCTGGATGATCTGGCCGGACTGGCACGGGTATACGGCGCCGGCGGACTGGTCTGGTTCAAGGTTACCGCTGACGGGATGCAGTCGCCGGTCGCTAAATTTCTCAGTGACGGGGAGCGCGAAAACCTCATGAAGGCGCTCGATGGGCAGGTTGGGGACCTGCTGCTGGTGGTTGCCGACGCAAAGCCCAAGGTTGCCTGCACCGCCCTGGGTCAGTTGCGGCTGCACCTGGGGCAGAAGCTGAAGCTGATCGACAGCGACAAGTGGTGTCCGCTCTGGGTGACCGATTTCCCGCTGCTCGAGTACAACGAAGAGGAAAAGCGGTTTGAGGCGCTGCATCACCCCTTTACCTCGCCGGTGGAAGAGGACCTGGCATATTTGCAGCAGGATCCGGGGCGGGTAAAGGCCCGGGCATATGACCTGGTATTGAATGGCAATGAAGTGGGCGGCGGCAGCATCCGGATTCATCGCCGGGAGGTGCAGCAGGCGATGTTCTCGGCGCTGGCCATCGGAGAGGAGGAGGCGCGCATCAAGTTCGGCTTTCTCCTTGATGCCCTGGAATATGGCGCGCCCCCGCACGGCGGCATCGCGCTCGGCCTGGACCGGCTGGTCATGCTGCTCTGCGGCATTGATTCCATCAGGGACGCCATTGCCTTTCCCAAGACCCAGAAGGCGACCTGCCTGCTGACCGATGCGCCTTCAGCGGTGAGCGATAAGCAGCTGCAGGAGCTCTACCTGCGCACCGTCACTCCCAAGAATACGTAACCGGCTGTTAATGCCGGGGGACGTTCGTGCAGAAATTGCTTAATTGTAGGGACGTATTGCCATACGCCCCTATTTTTTGTGCGCCCAGCATGGGCGCTGTCTTGGAGGTGCAAGTCCTCCCGTAATCAGGCCATCGAGAGCGAAGCGAACGGCAACTGCGTAAGGGTGACCGAGCGTGGGAAGGAAGCCGGGAGCGTAAACCGCGGGCCGATGGACAAGAACCGGATACGAGGCGACGCCGAGCGGGGCGAGCGGGCAAGAAGCCGCGAAGCTTCGATGGCCAAGGCTCAGGCGGCGTAAATCCGGCGGTCGTGCGATGAAGGACAGCGTTCTTACCTGGGGAGATCTCGCTGTACGCCTGAAAGGGCGATTCTGCAAAGGCAGGAGAGCGAGAAGTCAGCAGAGGTCGTAGTAGCCCTGCTCCATAGGGGGCGAAGGACCGAACAGAAGAGAGAACGGATCGAACATGGACCTCGAAGGCAAAAGGCCTCAGATGGTAAGGCAACTTACGCTGCCGTTTGGGAATAGGGGTGAAGCCCCGAAGGGAGGACGGAGTGAGGAAGAGCTGCCGGCGGTCTGTGGAAACGAACGTTCAGGAGCGAGCGACCTGATGGGAAGGGTGGTGAGCCGCCCAAACCTTCAGGCCGCGCTGAAGCGGGTGAGGAAGAACAGGGGCAGTCCCGGCATCGACGGGATGACGGTGGAGGCGCTCTCAGACTATTTAAGGAAGAACTGGCCGCAGCTTCGCGAGCAGCTGCTGGCGGGCAGGTATCGACCGGCGATGGTCAAACAGCAGCTGATTCCTAAGCGTAGCGGAGGGATGCGCAAACTGGGCATTCCGACGGTGCTTGACCGGTTCATCCAGCAGGCGCTTCTGCAGGTGCTGCAGCCGATGTTCGACCCGACCTTTTCACCGCACAGCCATGGTTTTCGGCCCGGACACCGCGCCCACGACGCCGTTATCGAGGCGCAGCGGTATATCCAGCAAGGGCGGAAAGTCGTGGTGGACGTGGACCTGGAGCAGTTCTTTGACCGGGTCAATCACGACGTGCTGATGGGAAGACTGGCAAAACGCATCGGGGATGTTCGGGTGCTGGGGCTGATCCGTGGCTACCTTGAGGCCGGAATACTGGCTAATGGGTGTGCGACGGAGCGGTACGAGGGAACGCCGCAAGGGGGACCCTTATCGCCGCTGTTGGCAAACGTGCTGCTCGATGCAGTGGACAAGGAGCTTGAAAAGCGCGGGCACCCGTTCGGGCGCTACGCTGATGACTGCAACGTATACGTGCGGTCACGCCGGGCGGGCGAACGGGTGATGAGGCTGCTCACGCGGCTCTATAGCAAGCTTCGGTTGCGGGTCAACGCATCGAAAAGCGCGGTGGACCTGGCCACACGACGCAAGCTGCTGGGCTACTCGTTCTGGGTGGCTCCGGGGCGGGTGATCAAACGGCGGGTCAGTGCCAAGGCCCTTGGTGCATTGAAGGACAGGGTCCGCGCGGTTACCAGGCGGACGGGGGGACGCAGCATCGAACAGGTGGTGAATGAACTGCGCGTGTATCTCACCGGGTGGAAGCAGTACTACCGCCTGGCTGAGACACCGCGAATATTCGCCCAACTGGACGAATGGCTGCGGCACCGATTGCGAGCGATCCACCTTAAGCACTGGAAGCGAGGCAAGACCATCTACCGGGAACTGCGGCGGCGAGGATTATCCGACCTGAGAGCCAAAATGGTGGCTGCCAACGGCCGGCGCTGGTGGCGGAACTCGGCCATGGCTATAAATGCAGCCTTCCCAATCCGCTACTTCGACGAGTTGGGGCTTCCCCGGCTTGCCGCGTAACCTCAATCTTCCGAACCGCCCGGTGCGGACCCGCATGCCGGGTGGTGTGGCAGGGGTACCGTGAGATCTTCACGGTCCCCTATGCCGATTTCTTGTAAGCCGGTAGGAGCGGCTTACAGCCGCGAATGTATCGCACATAAATGTGCTCCTACCGGAACGGAGCACATCAGGTTGGTCGTAGCGAAAAGAAGATAAACGTAGGGGCGACCGGCCGGTCGCCCCTACAATTGGTTCCTGTGATAGCGTGTAAAGTTTGATAACCTAAGAAAAAATTCTCATAATACCCGTAGGGGCGTATTGCCATACGCCCCCCTCTTTTCGCTTACCGCGAGACCCGCTTTTTTGCCAATACAGTAGAACGCCTAGTGCGCCCAGTCAAGCGCTTCTTCACTTCCTTAACTCCGATGGTTGCGGCATTCCTTTCAGCCGCCTTTGCTGCTCTCAGGCAACGAAGGTCCTCATAATCATCTAATGCTTCCTGAAGTTTCAAAAATTCTTCATAAGGTATGACCGCATACTCCTTCTTTCCAGCTTTCTTTATTATTTGAGCGTTGAGCGTCGCCATCGCTTTAACCTCCTATCGGTATGCATCTCGACGATGTCTAATACGATAAATTATAATTGAATCTTTCTCAATCTCAAAGAGAACTCTGTAATCACCAACGCGCAACCGGTACTCAGGTGTGAAATCGGTGAGGCGCTTCACATCCCCATGCAGATTATCGCTCATATCTTCAATTCTTGCAAGGATGCTCTTCTGAAATTTTAAAGAGAGTGCTTCAAAGTCCTTAATTGATTGTGGCTTAAAGTGTATCTTGTATTTCATTGTGCCTCATAGGCGAGCGGTGTCGGCCATTGGCGTGGAGGAAGCGGTGCGCTTACCCATAAAAAAGCAAGAGCCATGCCGGTTTAACCAGCTGTGGTCGAGTGACCGAATGGATACGAAAATTGTGCACCTCTAAGAGATGACGCTTTCTCCCTAAGATACTGCCCATGAATAAATAATGTCATTTTTGACACCGAAAATAGCGCTATTGCCCACGGAAACCACTTTTTCTGAGACAATAGTTTAATTATTCCAATATGATTCCGTGGCCCGACCCTATGTATGCCTATGTATGCTATTTATGGCGCTGCCCGCATAAATCCGGCAGGAGCGGCTTAAAGCCGCGAAATCATCGCACATCAATGTGCTCCTACCGGAGCGGAGCATATCAGGTTGGTCTTAGTGAAAGGAAGATAAACGAAAGGGCGACCGACCTGTCGCCCCTATTGGACTTCTGTCCTGCACCGTACGTGCGATAACTCAATTGGATGCAGGCTCTCCTTTTTCCGCATCGGGGAAGAAGGGTCCGGTGCGGTTGGTGAGGTTGTAAAACTCCTTGTTCATTTCCCAGCGGATGAGCGAGCCCACCAGGAACACCCGCGGCTCATGTTCCCACTTGGCGTAGAGGGTGATTGAAGTGGGGTTGTCCGCGCCGATCAAAAGGGTCTTCGGCTGCGGGTTGCCTTCCAGGACGATGGAAATGGAAAGGGGAGGGGCATCAAGGCCGAACTGGGCGAGGTCGGTTGGATTGTCCCCCACCGGGTCGGTTTCAACCACGTTAATGATGCTGAGGATGATGTCATTTATCGCCCCCTCGCCGCCCCTGATGCTCGAGGGTTCCTTCATCCACCACACGCCGTCCTCTTTCCCGTAAACAATAGTGGTGCCGTCTTTGAAAAGGGTCACCTTTTTGAACTCATCCGGCTGGTAGGGAAACAGCTGGATGTTCCGCCATTCGGCCTGCTTCTTCCGCTCGTCCGCAAGCTTCTTCTCCGCTCCTCCCCGTATTTCGAAGACGTACAGGTAGCCGATTAAAATCATCAACCCCAGAAGCAGCAGTAAGGTTCTTCCCCAGTTCATGGACTATACCGGAATGTTGCCGTGCTTTTTATACGGCCGGCTTTCCTTCTTGTTGACGATGGATTCGAGCGCTCTGATGAGGGTGGGCCTGGTATCACTGGGCCTGATCACCGCATCAACGTAACCGCGCGAAGCGGCGATGTACGGATTGGAAAAAAGCTGGCGGTACTCGTTTATTTTCTCCTCCCGCTTGGCCTTGGGATCGGCCGCTTCCTTGATCTCCCGGCGGTGAATGATGTTGGCCGCTCCTTCCGCGCCCATGACCGCGATTTCGGCATTCGGCCAGGCAAAGACAAAGTCGGCGCCGAGATGGCGGCTGCACATGGCGATGTAGGCGCCGCCGTACGCCTTGCGGGTGATCAGGGTGAGCTTGGGTACGGTGGCCTCGGAATAGCACCAGAGCAATTTTGCCCCGTGGCGGATGATGCCCGACCACTCCTGGTCGCGGCCGGGCAGGTAGCCGGGCACGTCGGTAATGGTCAAGAGCGGGATGTTAAAGGCATCGCAGAAACGGATGAATCGGGTGGCCTTGTCGGAGGCGTTGACATCAAGGCAGCCGGCCAGAAACTTGGGCTGGTTGGCGATGATGCCGATGGTGCGCCCGTTGAGGCGGGCAAAGCAGACCACGATATTGGGGGCAAAGCGCTGATGCGGCTCAAAATAGGCGCCGTTATCCACCAGCGAGGTGATGACATGCTTTATATCATAGCTCCTGCGCGGATCATCGGGAATGAGCGTGTCAAGTTTGGTATCGGTCCGCGCCGGGTCATCGCCGGTCATGATTACCGGCGGCGCCTCCCGGTTGCTGGAAGGCAGATAGCTCAGCAGCGTCCGTATGGACTTGATGGCATCCGCGTCGTCTTCGCAGGCAAAGTGGGCGACGCCGCTCTTGGTATTATGGGCTATGGCGCCTCCCAGGTCCTCCTGGCTGATTTCCTCACCGGTAACCGCCTTGATCACATCAGGGCCGGTGATGAACATGTAGCTGGTTTTCTTGACCATGAAAATCCAGTCGGTCATGGCCGGTGAATATACCGCGCCGCCGGCGGTCGGCCCCATGATGGCGGTGATCTGGGGGATCACACCGGAAGCGGCGGAGTTTCTGAAAAAGATCTCCCCATAACCGGCCAGGGCATCAACCCCTTCCTGGATGCGGGCGCCGCCTGAATCATCGATGCCGATGATGGGCGCCCCTGCCTTGAGGGCGAGATCCATCACCTTGCATATCTTCTTGGACTGCATTTCGCCCAGCGTCCCCGCCCGCGAGGTGAAATCCTGGGAGAAGGCGAACACCGTCCGCCCGTCAATCAGTCCATGGCCGATAACAACCCCGTCAGCCGGGATTGTCGTGTCAGGCATGTCAAAGTTGACACAGCGATGGGTGACGAACAGATCCAGCTCCCTGAAACTGCCCGCATCAAACAGCAGTTCCATCCGTTCCCGGGCGCTCAGCTTGCCCTGTTCATGCTGTTTGGCAATGCCTTTTTCTCCGCCCATCTGTTTAAGTTTTGATTCTCGTTTCTGCAATTCATTCATGCTGTCCGCAATGCTTCCCATGCGCTTTCTCCTTTATGAGGTTCGTCATTTGTCAAGAGTCATTCGTCACTCGTCATTGGTGGTCCCATTTCTGTCACATGACCGGTGACAAATGACTATTGACGTATTTACCGGTTTGTCGGCTGAGGGTTTTTAACTATAGAAAATTTGATTTTTAGTTGTCAAGGATAAAAACGGCGGAGGCTGGAAGTGCTATAGTGCAGTGCTGTGGAGCTGCGGCAGGATGGCTTCGATCCTTTGCATCACCTCATCAACGCTGATCGCCTTGAGGCACTTGTTGTCGCGGCAGGCGGATTTGCGATGATTGTAGGCCGAGACGCAGGGGCTGCATAGAAAGTCGGCGTAGAGCGCCTCGACATGGTCGCCCAGCGGCTTGTAGCAGGCCGGCGTTTCCGGACCGAAGAAGACCAGCGTCTTTATGGCGGTCAGCGAGGCAAGGTTGGGCGGGCCGGAATCGTTGCTTAGCAGCAGGTGGGCGATGCTGTACAGGTCGACCAGTTCCCGGAAGGCGGTTTCCCCCGCGAGGTTGATGCACCGGCTGTTCCTGAGGGCATTGCAGATCTGCAGGGCGTCTTTTCTCTCCGATCGGCTGCCGGTGATCACCAGGTACACGGAGGGATGCGCAAGCAGTCTGCGGGCGAGCTCGATATAGTTTTCCACCGGCCAGCGCCGTAAGGGGAGCAACTCGCTCCCGTTGGGATTGATCACCACTATGGTTTCACGGTGGTCGAAACCGGGGCAGATGTCTCTGAGCTTGGCAATCATCCGCTCCCGTTCCTCGCCGGTTGAAGAGATGCGGGGAATCTTGATATCCTGCTCCCCTGCTTTAATTTTGCCCAAGGGAACATCGCCGGGATCCCGATTCAGGGCGTAAGCGAGGGACAAAAAGTTGAGGCTGATGTGCTTGAGATGGTTGTAGGCAACCCGGTGGGTGTGCAGGCTTCCCCGGTAGAGTCCCTCCATGTGAAATTTGTTGAACCCTACCCGGATGCGGGCTCCGGTGAGGAAGCATATGATCGCGCTCACCCGGGAGAACAGCTCAAAATCGAGCACGGCATCAATTTTATTGCGTCGCACGGCAAAGAGCATGCGCAGCGTGCTTGAGAACAGGGCGGCCAATGATGTTGATCTGATGGTGAAGATGTTGGATTCGGGAACGCTGCCGAGCAGTGATATGCTCTCCTTCATCTCCTCGAAGATGACATAATGAAGCTCGGCGCGGGGAAAGAGCTCTTTCAGCTTGAGCTGGGCGCTGTAGCCCAGCAGCACCGCTCCGCGCTCGGAGATCTGGACAATGAGAATCTTTTGTATCTGATCAGGCGAGCTTTTTCGGGCAAACGGCCGGAGCAGCCGCTCTACCGCCGAGAGCGCCAGGCACAGGGGAACTCCCAGCCACTTGTCAACGAAGCGCATGAAATCAGGCGTCATAGAATAGTGGAGTCCATGATTGATACTTTCTGTTTTGAATCTGAAAATTTGTTTCCTGCAACCACAGCCCCCTCACCCTAACCCTCTCCCCCGGTGGGGCGAGGGAACTGATAAACCCTTCTGCCCTTATAGTGGGAAAACTATAAGCCCCCTCTCCCCTCTGCGGGAGAGGGATGGGGTGAGGGGGATTGCATCCCAGGCTAGAACTGGTCGGGTTTGGCGCGCAGGTTCCATGCCCGCGCCATGAAGAACCGCTGCTGCTCGTGTCCGCCCCGGGTTATCACCAGGTCCGGCTCGCGCTCCGCCCGCTCGAAATATATCCGTAAAAAATCCAGGTTAACATACTTCTCTTTCATCGCTATCACCACCGCGTTCATCCCCCGCGGGTCGGCCTTCCTCTCCCAGATGAAAAATTGATGCCCGCCGGCGGGGGGGCGATCAAAAATGAAGGCATCGGCCTCCCCGCCGGAATAAAAACAGAAACTCGCGGCGGTGCACCAGCCGGTGCGGGAAAAGATGAAGGCATGTTGCGGACCGCCGAGCAGGGAGATTTCATGCTTGAGATGATTTCCGATCTCTTCCCAGCCATATAATTCTCCGATTTTTGAGGTGGTAAACTTCCGGTGTCGGTGTTTGGACAGGATCAGGTTTCGGGGAATGAGGTCGGGAAACAGCAGGACTAGCAATGGCACAACATAAGCGATGACCAGCACCACGGTATTGACTTTGAGCGCCAGGGGGAGCATCCGCTTTTGCCAGCGCGGCCGCTCGGGATTCCGCATCAGCGCAGCGCCGAGCATCGCCGCAAGGATACTGCCGGATATAAATGCCGGCGCCGACCACTGGGAATCAATTTTTATAAAGATGCTGAGCAGAAGGAAGAAAGCGTACGGCAGTATGCAGGAGATCGACAGAAAGAGGAGGGCATCTTCTTTTTCCTTGATTCCTCTGCGCAGCCCCCATGCCGCAGCGGCAACCGAAAGGGGGAAGAGAAGCAGTCCCATGATGGCAAAATGAACAGTGAGCATTTCAATAAGGTATATGGGGTTTCCTAAAATGAAATGCTGCCGGCTGGATAGCTGGAAGGTGAATGTCGGCCACCCTTCCCTGACATTCCAGATCAGGATGGGCAGGGTAACAAGTGCGGCTACCATCATTCCCAGGTACAGCCAGCCGCTGCGGAAGTGTTTGCGCTGCTGTCCGGAGATGAGCAGGTAAGAGAGAATGGAAAGGGCAAGCAGAACAGCGTGGAATTTGGCAAGCATGCATAATCCCAGCGATGCGCCCACTGCGATCCAGAGGAAGGGCCGCTCACCCCGGGTGGTTTCTATGGTCAGCCAGAGGGTGAGTGACCATAAGAGAAACAAATAGGAGTCCGGTATGGCAAGAGTCGCCATGGCCGCAAAAAAAATCGCAACCAGGAAAAGCCCGCCCGCCCAGGCGGCCACCACCCGGTCTCCGGTGATGCGCCGGGTGCAGAGGAAGATGATGACGGCAGTCAGGGTGTTGCTCAGCAGCGCGGACGCCCTTACTGCGAACACCGAATGGCCCAACAGGGCGGTTGAGATTCGGATCATCCATGCTATGAGCGGGGGGTGGTCAAAGTAGCAAAGATCGGGATAGCGGGACCACATCCAGTAGTACGCTTCTTCCCCGGACAGGGGCATGACGCTGTTAAATATGCCCCGCAGGATCACTGCTCCGATGAGGGAGATGAAAAATATCCTGGTGGCAGATTGGCTGGTAACACTGTTCATTGCGGGCAGTCGGTGAATAGGTAGCGCATCCCGTTGAGATCGGGCTCGGACGAAATAATGGATAATAATTGTACAGCAGCGCCGGTTAAATTCAAGATAAAGTTGCATCAACCCGGGACGGGCGCCTTTCTTTAAGCGATGCCAGCCATGATGGGCGCGGCGCGATACGGGAGTTTTTCAGCATGAACAAATATTAATGGGGTTTTAATATCTGGTTAATGCGGTCATGGTTAGCTCAGAGGATAAGCGCGCTTTCTGTGCAACCAACTCGGGACTACATCATGAAGGAATGGAAGATCTTATTTCTCATCGCGGCAATCACCTTGTTTCTCTTTTCCCATGGAATGGGGACAAGACCCCTCTGGGAGTTTGATGAGGCAAAACATGCGGAAGTCGCAAAAGAAATGCTCATACGTGGGGACTGGATCACGCCAACCTTTAATGGGATTCCCTTTTATAATAAGCCGATCCTCCATTTCTGGATGGTGATGGTCAGTTTTATGCTGTTCGGCATAAATGAGTTTTCTGCACGGCTTCCCTCAGTCATCCTGGGTGTAGGGGGGGTCATCCTGGTGTATCTGTGGGCACGGCGAATATATAACTCAAGGACGGTTGGCGTACTCTCCTCGGTGATTCTTGCGACCAGCGTCGAGTACATCATCCTGTCGCAAAATATCATCCATGACATGTCCCTCGCTTTTTTTATCAACCTCTGCCTCTTTCTGTTTCACACCGCCTATCGCGAACAGCGGGTCACCGCGCTATCGCTGCTGCTTTTTTTTGTCTCCCTGGGGTGTGCGGTCCTGTCAAAGGGCCCTTTAGGGGCATTTCTGACAACATGCATAATAGGGACTTTTCTGCTGGTAAGCAGGAAAGCCGGTTTTCTCAAAAACGCTCATCTTCTCTGGGGTGTCTTAATCTTTCTGCTTGTTGCGCTGCCGTGGTATGTCAGCATGATTGAAAAAAACCCCGGCTATTTTAAGACCTTTCTGATTGAAGGGCACCTCAATCGCTTTTTTTCGAGCCGGGTGGTGCATCAGGAACCGTTCTACTATTATCTGAAGGTTTTGATGATAGGATTTTTTCCCTGGATTGCATTCATGCCGGCTGCCCTTGTGCATCATGTGCGGCATTACCTGCATGAACGCTCAGCCGATTCACTTTTTTTGCTTAGTGCCGTCATCGTGCCGCTGGTTTTTTTCAGCATGTCCCATTCCAAGCTGCCCACCTACATCTTTCCTGTTTTCCCCGGACTTGCCATGCTTGCCGGTTCGTTTTGGACGAATTGCATTAACGGTCGGCACCGGCAGCGAGGGGAGAAACACTGTGTCAATTCCTGCGTTGCCCTGTCTTCAGCGCTGTTTGCGGGTCTTGTAGCGGTCTTTATAATCATCAGTAAAAGGTACCCGGTATACCTCACCAGCGGTCTGCCTTTAATTGTTCTGCTTATGGCGAGCGCACTCCTCATCGCGTTCGCGGCCTTGAAAAAAAAGCTGCTTTTTGCTTATACGGTCATTAGCGCCGTGATGCTCATCAGCTTTGTGTACAGCACTCAGTTTGTTTTACCCAAAATAACCCCATTCAAATCACCCAAAGAGTTTTCCCGGAGAGTTAAAACAGTAACGCCCCCGGGCAGTCCGGTTATGTTTTATCCGCGTTTGCGGGAGCCGGTGCTGTTCTACAGCGACCGGCCTGGCATGGTTGTCAGAACGGTGGGAGCGATGGAAGAATATTTCTCCTCAGCAGAAAAGGTTTTTTGTGTGATGAGCATGAAGGATTATGAAAAGCTGAAGGGGCGTCTGACGATGCAAACCTATGTGATCGATCAGGAAGGTTATGTTGTTTTAATTTCTAACCAGCGCTCTCTGTTCAACTCATAATGCCTCGAGGGGAAGATATCGTCATCTCTGATGGTCATGTAGCGTGAGGAACCGTTTTTGTGCCTGCCCTATTTAGAAAAGCCCCGACCGTTTTAGCGACACTCAGCGGGTGCCTGCTGATGGTGATGCTTGCCGGCCTCTGGATGGGATATCAGGCGAGGCAGCGGGCAGAGATGATGCAAGCACGCCCCTTCATCAATAATGACCGCTGCCTTGCAACAATGAAAGAGTTGCCGGAACCCCGCGGGGGTTTTGCCTTTGCGGTGGTCGGTGATATGCAAAAGGAGGTGAAAAAAGCTTTCAATTATTATGGATTCGCTGCAAAAGGGGCCTCCGGTTTCTTTCATTATGCAAACCGGTGGCGCAGTTGCCCATGCCGATTCCGGCCACTACCGGCTTTTTCTGAACGAGTTGGCGATGTGCCGCCTTGACGTGCCGTTCTTTGTGGCGCCCGGCAATCACGATGTAAGCAATGACCATGAAAATTTGTTTGCCACCTTTTTTGGTTCAAGAGAATTCTGGTTCGATTTTGCTTCGGTTTTAAAGCTACTGCTGGGCGACCCGCTTAAACTCCCCGAAGAGTGTTCCGTCGGCGCGGGTTACCTTTAATGTGTCTCCGGTCAGCGCGATGTTGTACTCCTGCGGCTTGGCACTTTTAAATCTCACCCGTATGGTGTCCTCATCCATAAATTCATAGCGCCCGGTTGCTTGCTTTGTTTTCCAGTCAGTGCTCAGGGTGATTTTCCCGTCCTGGAATAATTCCGCGGTTTGACCGATTGTCTCCCACGTGCCAACCAGGGCCGGGTTTTTAAGCTCAAACGGCTTTTCTTTGCATGAAGTCAGCGTCGCGATAGCGAGCGCTGCTGCCAGGAGCATGCAGGGAACTGCAGATAGTAAACGATAACCCGTCATGTGCATTACCTCCTCGTGCCTTCCGCTGTTCTGGTTCTGTGCTTTGGTTGATGGTGGCCATGGGGTTTTAGGACGGTTATGGTTATTGTTAAACAATATCCCGCCTCATTTCAATCAAAATCTGCTGCCCTTTTCGAAAACCGCCTTGGCATGACAGCCGTCCGGATGGCAGGATAATCATAATAGGCAAGATTTTATGGTGGTTTCATGCAGCGCCGTCGCCTGCCACGCCGTATCCGGGGGGCATTAACATCTCTTAACCGGTTCTTCATGACCGCTTCATATGGGTTGCCTATACTTCAAGGTGACGGCTGCATTTACCAGCCATACATGTGCGGGGAAGGAAGCAGCATATGTCGCCACAGAAAGCGCGATCGAATATATTATGGCCATACTTTTCCATTTCCTACCTGGTGCTTCTGCTCAATGAAGCAGGCAACTTGAGCACCGTTACATACATCGGGACTATCACGCCGTTTTTCACCATTGCCGTATACCTGAGCTATTGCTTCATCTATCTGTTTCCCCTGGCGCTGCTCCTCCTGCTTTTCAACAGAATGCTGTCCCTGGACTTTCTTGTGCGTTGGTCAAGGAAAATCCCGCGGTTTAATTCCTGGTTCATATACGGCCTGACCGTCGTCGGATTTACCCTTCTGCAGCTCCTGATCTATGCCGATAAAATCATTTTTCGCCTGTACGGGTTTCACCTCAACGGGTTTGTCTGGAACCTTGTTTGTACCCCCGGCGGGCTGGATTCGCTCGAGGGAGGGCGATCAACCGCCATTACCTATGGATTGATTTGTGCCGGGTTCTTTTTGCTGCAGGCCCTCATATTATTTCTGGTGCTTGCTGTTAAGCGCATACAAACCGTCTGGATCGCAATCGCCACTCGGCCGGCCATGGTCACCCTTGCCGTTTTCTTTCTCATCATCAATCTTTTTCAGAGCATCACCTATGGATACAGCAATCTTGAGGGTTATGCGCCGGTGCTAACCGCGGCAAAAGCCTTTCCTTTATACCAGGGCATTAGCTTTAAGCACATGGCACAATCCTTCGGACTTGAGGTCACCAGGGACCACTCATTCAATATGAAAGCAAATGAATCCCTGCGGCTCAACTATCCGCTGCAGGCCATCCACCGGGATATGCAGCACAAGCCGTATAACATTGTCTGGCTGGTTGCCGAGTCGCTGCGCGCGGATATGGTGGATCCCGATATAATGCCGGAAACGTGGCGGTTTGCCCAAAAATCCGCATGGTTTAAAAATCACTATAGCGGGGGAAACGGCACCCGCATGGGTATGTTCTCCATGTTCTACGGGCTCTACGGCAATTACTGGTTCGCTTTTCTTGATGAACACCGGGGGCCGCTGCTTATGGACCTGCTGCTTCAGGATAACTATCAGATGGAAATGTTTACCAGTGCGAGATTTACCTATCCGGAATTTGACCGAACCATTTTTTCACAAATACCCGGGGAGCACTTGCATGAGGCAGGCAGCGGATACGGGTGGCAGCGTGACCGGGAAAATGTTTCCGGTCTATTGCATTGCATCAATGGCCGCGATCCGTCGCGTCCGTTCATGACCTTCATGTTCTTTGAGTCGCCCCACGCGCGCTACTTTTTCCCGCCGGAAACAGCTATAAGGACGCCTTTTCTTGAGGAGTTGAATTATGCAACCATGGACCTGGAACATGATATGCCTTTGATCAGAAACAGGTACATTAATGCCTGCAACCACCTGGATATCCAAATCCGCCGGATCGTGGAGTATCTTGATGAGCATGCGCTGCTTGATTCAACCATTGTGCTGATCACCGGGGATCACGGTGAGGAATTCATGGAGAAAGGGCATTGGGGGCATGGCTCGGCCTTTACCGGGGAGCAGGTTCGTGTGCCCCTGATACTCTGGGTCCCGGGCAAAACACACCGGGAGATCACCTCCATGACCAGCCACCTTGACATTCCCGCCACCCTGCTGACCGTGCTGGGTGTGAAAAATAAACCGGAGGACTATTCGCTGGGATTTGACCTGTTCGGGGAGAAGAGACGGGAATTCAGCGTACTGAGTGACTGGAATGATCTTGTTTATATGGATCAGGACTACACCGCCATCTTTCCTCTTAACGCCTATGGCTTCAACCAGCAAACGCTGACCACTGCAGACGGGTTGGAAGTGACGGACAGGATTGACTTTTATAAAACCTGCAAACCCCGGTTGCTCACCATCATGGCAGGGCTGGAGAAATTCAGCGAGCATTGAGCCGGAAATGAGGATTCCGTTGCGACGACAGGATTTTTGGTTAAACAATAGAACATATGGAGGGACGCGCTCCGTCGCGTCCGAATATTGAATGCGGCCATGACAGAGCATGGTCCTCCATCGTCAACGGTCATCCTTCGACTTGATCGCAGGATCCAATAAGCAATACAAACTGGATTCTGCGGTCGAGCCGCAGAATGACGCCTCTATAGCATTACAGTTTCATTCCCGGCGGTGCCCCGCAGGGGCATGAAGGTTGATTCACAATACATGGTCTGGTTTAACTATGACTATAGTATGAACAATCAGCGTTGCATTGTTTTTGTTTTTGTGGTTTAAACCGGGCTATGCACTCAGATCAAAAAAATGAATGTATCCGGCAAAAGGCGTGGCCTTTACTGCTATTCATCTTCCTCATCTGGCTTTCTTTTTTTTTGCTCCGCCTGGGAGGACCTCCCGACTTAAGAGCCTTTGATCAGGAACGCCCCGCTTCCTATGTCATGGACGTGGTCCAAAACGGCAACTGGGCCTGTCAGCGGGATTTTCAAAACGACATTTCTTCCAAACCCCCTTTGTACACCTGGCTGGCTGCCCTCACCACCATGCCGTTGGGCAGAATAAGCCGCTTCAGCATTTATTTTCCGAACGCCCTGACCGTCCTGTTGACCGCATGCATCATATTTTTTGCAGGGCGCAGGTTATTCGGGCAGATTGACGGCTGCATAGCCGCGCTTTTCTATATGGTGTCCGCCCCGGGCCTCAAACAGCTATGCCTCGCCCGGACTGATCCGCTCTTCACCCTGCTGGTTGCGCTTGCCGGCATATTTGCCTACCGTGCCTGGGTTCTTCAAAAAGGCTGGACCTGGTTCTGGCTTGCTTCGGCTGCAATAACCCTGACCAAGGGCCCGCTTGGGATTATTATAGCCGCCGGCGGTTTATTGGCATTTTTCTGGGAAAGAAAAGAGGGGAACCGGCTGCCTTTCGGAGGCGCCCAGCTCCCCGGCATTATTCTTTTCCTGAGCATTACCCTGACCTGGTTTTTTCTGGCCTACGCCGCGTGCGGGAAGCCGTTTATTGATACCATGCTGTCGAGGGAGCTGGTGGGTCATGCGGTTGGAGGTTACAAGGACAAGATACCCCTGGTTGGATTCTACAAACCGGCGTTTTATTTTTTAACCCGTTTTTTTCCCTGGAGCATTTTAAGCGTCATGGGTTTCCGGAGGATATGGCAGAGGCCCGCACCGGATCCGAGCCGCCGGGCTGCGGAGCGGTTTGTCTTCTGTTATTTTTTCTTCGGCCTGGCGGTATTTTCCCTGGCCTCCCACCACCGGGGCGATCTTATTTTTCCGCTTGTGCCTGCAGCCTCCCTGGTGGCGGGACAGGTGGCGGCGCATCGTTTGCGTTTTTCCACTGCCGGATCATTTTTATTGCCTGCGACAGCTTGTGCAGGTGTTGCACTTGTGGCAACCGGCGCCTACTATTACCTCTTCAGGACTCATGATACTCATGTTCTCGCCACATGCCGTCTGAGGGACGCCGCCGGGCAGATCGAATCCATGCTCCGCCGCGGCACACGCGTCGAATATGTCGGCACGGACTATACCTTGCAATTCTATCTTAATACCTTGCAGCCATTGATTATCCCCGGAGCAGCAGTGAAATTGATGGCCATGCCGGAGCCGGTAATAATAATTGCCCGTTCTGCCTGCCAGGATGCAATCAGGGACTATCTTACAGACATGCCCGTTTATCTCCTTTTTCAATCCGAAGATATAGCTGCAATCAGCAATCGCCCGCCCTCGCACCTCTGATTTTCTGTGCTATCCGGATTACTGGGCATAACAATGGTTTATGGCATGAGCCATTTCAGATTAAATATCTTTAATGCGGATTTAATCTTTATTTAATTTTATCGGAGCATGATTATGACTGATAGACCGCAACCCCATAATCAATTGCTGCCGGCACGATGATGGCGTTTTGGTGATGCTGCGAATATCGCCTGCGGGAAAACGGCCGGTCGTTGGGATTGGCTGGAAAGAAAGGAGCTTTGGGAGGGCATGAAGGAGTTTGCTTATTATGTGCTGTCCTTGCTGACGCGAATGGTTTTTCTCGCAAGCCGTTTTGTGCCGGAGCGAACGTTTGTTTATTGCGCCAGAAAAGTCGCAGCGCTGTATGTGGTCCTCTCTCGCCACTACAGGCAGAGGATTGCAAAAAATGTAACGATTGCCTTCGGGCCATCCTATCAGCATGAACAGATAAAAGCCTTTATCAGGGAACTGGGGAATCATTTAGGAACAAGTGTTGCCGAAATGTTTTTTTCGGCCACCCCGCGGCGCACGGATCTTTTGAACAGAATACATGTCCGGGGGATGGAACACCTGACAAAGGCCCTTGCCAGGGGCAAGGGAGTGGTTGCGGTCAGCGCGCACGTAGGGAATTTTACCTTAATAAGCATGAAAATGGTTGCGGAGGGCTATCCCTTTATCATGCTGGTAAAGGAATCGAAATACGAAACAGTGGCAAAAGTGTTGCGAATGCTCCAAGATAAACAGGGGGGGAGATTCATTTATACGCGGCCGTGAAGGGATGCGCTCCGGAGCATTCTTGCAGCTCTCAAGCGTAATCAAATCGTATGCCTGCTGGCAGATGAAAAAAAGAGGCGAACGGGAATCGATGTTGATTTTTTCGGAAAGCCCGCGGCAACGGCGCTCGGACCTGCGGTTATCTCACTGCGCACCGGTGCTCCGGTGGTGCCTGTTTTTATAGTCCGCAATGGGGATGGGACCCATATCATTCACATTGAACCGCCGCTCGAAAACCGCGCAACCGGTGTTCGCAGGGAGGACGAAAAGGCCCTGACCGCCGCTTACACCAAGGTGATTGAGCAATACATCAGGACATATCCGAAGCAGTGGTCATGGATTAATAACCGCTGGCGGCGGAAGGATGAAGGATCGGAAGCGCCGAACTGAGCCGCTATGGCATAAACGATCCGCGGCGCCATTCCTTGGTAACCGGGAAGAGGGGAAATCATTCCACGACCGCGGTACGAGGCAGGCAGATGAAAATTCTGTTGATCGAAGACGATACAAGTATTTCCCGTTTTATTGCCAAAGGGCTCAAGGAAAAGGGGTATGTGGTGGATGTTTCCCATGATGGAGAAGAGGGACTTCACCTTATCCTCAACCAGTCCTGCGACCTGATCATCCTGGACATCCTCCTGCCCGGGCTGAACGGCTATGAGATCCTGAAGACCATCCGGGATAGGAACATAGGGGCGCCGGTCATCTGCCTTACCGCAAAGGCTGAGCAGGAAGACATTGTTCAGGGCCTCGAGCTGGGCGCGGATGATTACCTGGTAAAGCCCTTTTCCTTCGCCGAACTGCACGCCCGAATCACGGCGGTGCTCAGGCGGGGGCAAAAGGAGAAGGACATCACCCGCTTTGCCATTAGTGACCTGAAGCTGGATCTGATAAGCAGGACCGTGCGCAGGGATGAGAAGCATATCGAGCTGTCAGCGAAGGAATTCCTGCTGCTTGAGTACCTGATGAGAAATGCCGGCCAGATATTAACCCGGACCATGATTTTGGAACAGGTGTGGGGCTACAATTTTGACACGTCCAGCAATATCATTGATGTTCATATCAATCACCTGCGCAGAAAGGTCGACAGCGATTTTCCGACCAAACTGATTCATACCATCAAGGGAGTGGGGTATGTGCTCAAGCCTGAATGAATACTGCGCTGCAAAAGGAAATAACGGCGGATTAAAAATTTTTAATAAATTATTAATCTTATTTTAATCTTGGTGGGGCATCTTTATATATAAAGAGGGAAGATGAGCATGGTTGCAGAGCTCATCACGCGCTTCCATAAACTCTGAATAGGCCGACATGTCCCTATGCTGATGAAGCAAGAAGAGGCACAATCGGAATGTAAGGCTGACACGGGCGCATCACCTGCCGGGAGCGTTTCTGCGGTCATTCCTGTTTTCAACGAGGAGGAAAACCTGCGCCCGCTCACCGCCGAGCTGGTACCTGTCCTGGAATCCTTGCACAGGTCATGGGAGATCATTTTTATTGATGATGGTTCAACCGATGGCAGTCATCTCGTTTTAGGTGAGCTCAGGCGATCATGTCCTGATATCAAGGTTATTACCTTCACCGGAAACTGCGGCCAGACCGCCGCCTTTGATGCCGGCTTTAAAGCCGCACGGGGGGAAATCATCATCACCATGGATGCGGATCTTCAGAATGATCCTTCGGATATCCCGCGCCTGCTGGAGCACATGGGAAACTATGATGCCGCCTGCGGATGGCGTCACCGGCGACATGATCCCTTCATCAAGCTCGTATCCTCGCGCATCGCCAATTATGTCCGCAATAAGCTGAGCGATGAAGACATTAAAGATGTGGGCTGTTCGCTGAAGGCATTTAAAGCCTCCTATGTTAAGAAGCTGAAGCTGTATAGCGGCATGCACCGCTTTTTTCCCACCCTGATCAAAATGGAAGGGGGCAGGGTTGTCGAGGTCAAGGTGAATCATCGACCCCGAAGGCACGGCTTGTCGAAATACAACATACGCAACAGAATGATGCGGTCCTTTATGGATCTCCTGGCGGTGCGCTGGATGAAAAAAAGAATATGCAATTATGCGATAAGGGAGGAAAAGCCATGAATTGGTGGGTTATAACCGGGTTCATCGGACAGGGGGCTTTTTTCATGCGCTTCCTCATCCAGTGGATAGCCTCGGAAAAAAGAGGCGAGAGCTATTTCCCCGTTTTCTTCTGGTATCTGAGTATCGTAGGCGGGATCATTCTGCTTGCCTATGCCATTCATATCGATGATCCGGTGTTCACTTTGGGTCAGAGCTGCGGCTTGATTGTCTACCTGAGAAACCTTATGCTCATCTACAAGGGCAGAAGAAGATTGCCCGGGGATCAAGCGGCTGCTCATGGGTAGGGTTATGTCCCGGGAATTACCTATGATGAACCCACAAAAATCCAGTCGTTGCGAGGAGTCCCGCTTAAGCGGGACGACGCGGCAATCTTTTAATAGCGTACTTTCCCGGCCGGTGTTTCATCCGGTGATCCTGACCCTGCTTGCCTCCCTGCTGTTCTTTTATAATCTGGGGGGATGGGACCTCTGGAATCCGGATGAGCCCCGCTATGCCCAGATTGCCCACGAGATGGCCGAAGACGGCAACTGGATACTGCCCCGGCATAATAATCAGATTTACCCTGATAAGCCCCCGGTGTTTTTCTGGTTGATCGCCCTGTCCTATGCCGTTTCAGGTGAAGTAAACTCATTCGCCGCCCGCTTTCCCTCGGCGCTTGCCGGGGTTCTGGGAGTGTTTCTCACCTATTTAATCGGACGCAGACTGAAGAGCCCGCGGGCGGGCTTCATTGCCGCGCTGGTGCTTGCCACTACTGTGGAATACTTCTGGCTGGGTCGTCGTGTGAATCTTGACATGACCCTGACATGCTTTATTTTAGGCGCGCTCTTTTTCTTGTATAAGGGTTATCAGGATAAAGCACCGCGGCTTTATTATCTCTCATATTTGTTCATCGGCCTGGCGACCCTTACCAAGGGACCGGTGGGTTTTATCCTGCCCCTCTTGACCATGATCATTTATGTTGCTGTCAGGAAGGACCGGCACGGGGTGAAAACAATTATCACCCATCCGGGCATCATGCTTTTTTTTGCCCTCATCTTTGCCTGGCTGGTTCCTTCGGCCATGGTGGGAGGCAAGGAGTACCTGGATGAAATCATTTTTAGACAGATATTCGGCAGGGTTTATGAATCCTGGAGCCATAAAGAGCCATTTTATTATTATTTTTTGAACTTTCCTGTGCTGGTGATTCCCTGGATTTTGTTTCTTCCCAGCGCCTTTATATACGGCTTCAGCAGATCAAGGCGGACTCAAAAGGAGGATGTGCTCCTGCCGATGGTGTGGTTCATAACCGTATTCGTTTTTTTTACCCTCTGTTCCGGGAAGCGGCCCTTATACCTGCTTCCGCTTATCCCCGCCTTCGCTCTTATGGTGGGGCTGTTGTGGGACAGGTTGTTTGATCAGGATGGGGAGGCGGTGGTTGCACGGCTGGTGAGGGTTCCCTGCTATGGTATGCTTGCTGCATTGCTTGCCGCCTGTATAGCCATGCCCTGGCTATCCTCATCGTTCAGAAGTAAATACCCGCTGGCAACCAACTTTTACCTTCCTGCCCTCATAGTGGGCGTGTGCGCCATAGCAGCGTGTACCATGTTGGTAAAAAGGCGAACCGCCCTGACCTTTACCATGTTGATAACAATAATGGCAGGTGGCTATGTCTATGCTTCGCAGTATGTTTTTCCTGCCCTCAATGAGTTCAATTCGGCAAAGCCGTTTTCACTTAAAATTAAATCCCTGCTGCAAGAGGGCGACCTGTTGGCTTCCTTCTGTCAAAAAAACGACGCCTTTATTTTCTATTCCGGGGTGAGAGAAATTAAAGAACTTGAGACGCCATCGGCCATGGCCACGCTGTTCATGAAATCCCCGCAGCGCGTCTTCTGTCTGATGTATAAAAAGGACTTTGACAGAATCGCGTCTGTTCTGCCGTTCCGGATTTATCCGTGGGAAGAGGGAATGGTGGAGGATCGCGAGTTTATTATAGTGTCTAACCTGAAAGGAGCTAAACGATGATGAAAAAAACCATGGCAATGGTAATTTCAGTTTTTATCCTGCTGGCATGGTTATATGTCGGAGCGGCGGGAATCCCTGGTTTTGATCCAAAAGACCCAAAGGTACAGGACACAACCATCGTCAACGATGCACTTGACACATTCATCATGCAGAAGGACAAGGCTAATGTTGAAAAGATAAAAGTCTTTACCTCCGAGCGGGCGGCCAAGTACTCCCTGCTGCTCATGGCTGATTTCAAGGGTGACCTTACCATGGAGAAGCTGGAGATTCTGCGGCAGACATCACCCGCCCGCTGGACGGTGCTTAACAATTATTTGAATAAATCTCTGGCCTGGCTCACGCTGGCGATGAAAGCGGAAAAGTTTCTGGGCGGCAACCTGGTGGGCGGCATCAAACAGGAACTGGGGGAAAAGTAAGCACCCGGATGAAGTGATGGAGTGAACAGGGGCGTATCGCACTACGCCCCTGTTCATTTCATGCCGGGGCATTGGTCTCAGCTCACCTCTACCCTCCGCGCAGCATGCTTCCTTTTCCAACAAACGGTGTTGTTGCCGTCTCCCGATTTCATGGTGTCATCATCCGCACATCAGGAGATTGGTGCGTTCAGGCAGACGGGTGAATAAAACGGGCGCCGCACGCGTTTGCGCTGCACCGCTCGCGAAAAGGGGTTGACAGGAAGTGTGCCGACCTGCGAGAATTGTTTGTGAGGGACAGGCAATGTTCCGCACCGACGCATTTTTGCTTTTCGATCGGGAGCAAAATAATCATTTCACATAAGAAAGGAGGATGGTAGAATAAAGGCAATGCGCTTGCTAATGGTCCCAGTATTCATAAGTGCGCTGACTGCGCGCGGCCCCGCGCCGCGGGAAGGCATGGTCGGTACCTGGGCTAAGGCGGCGAACCAGATGGTCGAAAGCAAGGGGGACAGGGCGATTGTTTTTACCGACCGGCTGAAGGAATAGCCGTCAACCGGCACCTACACCTTTGTCGACGACACCCATGTAAAGGTAACCTTTGCCGATTTCTCCACCGAGGCGTTCAAGGTATCCGTATCGCCAGGCCAGCTAAAAGTGACCTACTCTGACGGATCGGTGTTTGCCAGGTACAACCGGGTGAAGGAAATGCATGGTGGATCCTGCGATCACGTTGCAGGATGACCATTGATGATGGAGGGCAATGCTCGGTCATGGCCGCATCCACTATTTGGACTCAACGGAGGGCGTCCCTCCCGGTAATGATTATTGACGTGTCGGTCGACCGACCGGTCGCCCCTACGATAGCGTGTTTTCATGCTTAACCCGGTAGTACCGCCATTAGCCAATACAAACGGGAAAGAAGGTATCATTTTGCCATGAAGGTATTCGCTTATTACATGCTGGGCTGGTTAATACAGGGGGTGTTTTTCTTAAGCAGCCTTATACCGGAGCGCGCTTTTACCAGTTTCGCGAAAAAAGGCGCTGCGTTCTATGTGGCGTCATCACGCCGCTATCGGGCAAGAATCGGCAAAAACCTGCAGATTGCCTTTGGCGACTCGTATACGCCTGAAAAAACCAAGGCCTTTATCCGGGAGCTGGGCGCGCATTTGGGAACCAGTGTTGCCGAAATGTTTTTTTCAACCACCCGACGGCGCACAGCGATGGCAAAACGGATCACGATTACCGGCGTCGAACACCTGGAGAATGCCCTGACGCTGGGCAGGGGAGTCATCGCGGTCAGCGCTCACTTCGGTAATTTTACCCTGATCGGCATGAAAATGTGCGCCGAGGGGTATCCCTTTGCCTCGCTGGTCAAGCTCCCCAAATACAAAACGGTGGCAAATGCCCTGCGCCTGCTCCAGGAGCGGCAGCGGGCAGGTTTTATTTATGTCCAGCCGTGGAAGGAGGCGCTGCGGAGCATTCTTGCCAGTCTCAGGCGCAACGAGATTGTCTGCATCGTAGCCGACGAAAAAAAGAAGCGCTCGGGGGTTGACGTTGATTTTTTCGGGCAGCCTGCCGCAACCGCCCTCGGTCCCGCGGTCATCTCGCTTCGAACCGGGTCCCCGGTGGTGCCGATGTTTATAGTTCGCAACCGGGATGGCATGCATACCATTTATATTGAACCGGCCCTTGAGCATCCGGTTACCGGGGATCGCAAAGAGGATGAGCGCGCCCTGACCGCCGCGTTCACCAGGGTGATTGAACGGTACATCAGGGCGTATCCCGAGCAGTGGTTCTGGATCAACAGCCGCTGGCGGAACGAGGCGGCATCGAGGGGCACGATCTAACCCGGGATGATTGTACTCTGTTACCTCACGTACGCCTTAACCCAGGGCAAGAATGGCGCAGTGCCAAGAATGCGGCAGGAGCACGGCCGATGAAAATCCTGTTGATTGAAGACGATACAAGCATATCCCGCTTTATTGCAAAAGGCCTCAGAGAAAAGGGATACGTAATCGACGTGTCCCATGAGGGGGAAGAAGGTCTCCACCTTATCCTCAACCAGCCCTATGATCTGATCATACTGGACATCCTGCTGCCCGGCCTGAACGGCTATGACATTCTGAAGACCATGCGGGCAAAAGAAGTGGAAACGCCGGTGATCTGCCTGACCGCAAGGGGGGCGCAGGAGGATATCGTGCAGGGGCTTGAACTCGGGGCGGATGACTACCTGGTAAAGCCCTTTTCGTTTGCCGAACTCCAGGCAAGAATCACGGCGGTGCTCCGGCGGGGACAGAAAGACGCGGGCATGACCCGGCTGGCCGTTGGAGACCTGACGCTGGATCTGCTCAACCGGACCGTGAGCCGGAGTGAAAAAGTAATTGAGCTGTCGGGGAAGGAATTTCTGCTGCTTGAATACCTGATGAGAAACGCCGGCCAGATTTTAACCCGGACCATGATCTTGGAACAGGTGTGGGGATATAACTTTGACCCCTCAAGCAACGTGATCGATGTGCACATCAACCACCTCCGCAGGAAAATAGACAGCGATCTGCCGAACAAACTGATCCATACCATCAAGGGAGTGGGGTATGTTCTCAAGTATTCATGATTACCTGAGACGACTCGATGTGCGGCTCACCATCTATTATACCGTTCTGCTGCTGGTCCTGACCGGCTTCGTGCTGGTCTTCATTGGTTACCGCATGGAGCGGACGCTGCTTAAACAGCTAGACAGGATATTGCAGGAGGAACTGCTTGAACTCACCGGTATCGGCGAGCATGATGGGGCGACATTTACCCACGCATGCGAAAGCTATGCCCGTGAGGTGGCGCCGCGGAAGTTTTATCCGGTTTATTTCAGGGTGCTGACCACGGAGGGTGACGTCTATTTTCAGAACTTCGACGGCTCGCAGATTGCGCTCCCCTCGCTTGCCCCCCGCCATCCGGCATTTTACACCATCGCTCTGTATGACAAGTCCGCCTACTTTCGCGTTCATCTGCGTGATCTTACCCTGAAGGACGGCACGCGCTACATCGTTGAGATGGCAACGCCCCTGAAATTTCTGAAAGATGTGCTGGAAAACTATTTCGAGAACCTCATGACCATCCTTCCGGCCATCCTGCTGGTGAGCGCGGCCTGCGGCATCCTGGTTTCGAGAAAGCCCCGTGAGATGATCAAAGACGTCGTCACCACCACCAACAGCATCAACGCCCAGAACCTGCGCCAGCGCCTTCCGGTTGCCGCGGCCCGGGGCGACGAGACCCGGGATCTTGCGCGCGCCATCAATGCCATGATGGACCGGCTGGAAAAGGCGTTCACCGAGATTAAATATTTCACCGCTGATGTTTCCCATGAGCTGAGGACCCCGCTGTTTTCGCTGAAGGGGGCGATCGAAGTCGCGCTGACCGAACCGCGGACCGGCGAGGAATACCACAGAGTCTTGCATGAGTGCATGGAGCCGGTGAACTCCTTAATCAAAATGCTCAACGACCTCTTCCTGATCTCGCGCTTTGAGCTGAAGCATGTCGACCTGGAGCTTTCCGATCTCAATCTCAGCGAGGTGCTGGATGATCTCTATGGCTTTTTTCTTCCGCTTGCGGGGGAAAAGCGGATACAGTGCGCCATGGAGCGGAGCGACATCGTGCGCATCAAGGCGGACAAGACAAAAATCTACCAGCTCATGAGCAACCTGATTGAAAACAGCATCAAGTTCACCCCCCAAGGCGGCATGGTGAAGATGCAGCTGAGCGCCGGCGACGGAGAAGCGACGTTCATGGTCAGCGATGACGGGCCGGGCATACCCGAAGCCGATTTGCCCTACGTCTTCAACCGCTTTTACCGGGTTGATAAAACGAGGTCGGAATCCGCGCGCCGGGGAAGCGGCCTGGGGCTGCACATCTGCAAAAAGATCGTCGAGGTCCACGGAGGAAGCATCGCCGTTGCGCCCAACCAGGCGCGGGGCGTCACCTTCACCGTGAAACTTCCGGCGGGATGAGCGGCGCACGCCTCCCGCTCTGATCATGCGCGACCGGGACAGTGAGCATCATCCGCGGTGAGCAATAGCGCCGTGCGCGAATTTTTTCATCGGTGAAGCGAAAAAGATGAATTTTTTTTATCCCTCCGGAACAAAAACAAAAAAACAGGCGACGCTTCGTGATGCCTCGACTGGCAAGGGATTGCGAGCGATTGCTTGTCATGGAATGCATGCCGTGCAATGGCGCGCATGCATTTTTTTTGGGTTGGCGCAAAATTTTTTCTTGACTAAAAAAATTATAATGCTACATTTATTACAACTTTGAACAATGCTCGTTGAAAAATTAACTAAAGTTTTGAAATTGCCAATCGAACTTACACTATAGTTTGATTGCAATGCGATGTTTAGCCTCAGGTGAGGTTAAACGGGTACGTACTAACCTACAGCAAGGAGGGACTCATGGCAGCAAAGAAACCGGCAAAGAAAGCAGCAAAGAAACCAGCAAAGAAAAAGGCAGCAAAGAAGAAAAAGTAAGCTTGACGTAACAAACCGTTGGTTTCAGCAAAGCCTCATGGTTTATCGCACCTTCGCGGTGATGGAGACCATGAGGTTTTGTTTTGGGCGGATCATGTTTCTGACGGCATTGCGCAGCCTGAGAATGGGTATTTTCTGAATAAGAAATGTTCCCCCTCACCCCATCCCTCTCCCACAGAGGGGAGAGGGAGTTCATTGATTCTCTCTTACTATAAAGACATGCTGAAGAACAAATAGTTCCCTCGCCCCGCCGGGGGAGAGGTTCACCCGCTTCTGGCGGCGCCGAAGGCGACCAGGGGTCAGGGTGAGGGGGGGCATCCTGGATCTGTTTCCGAGTTATAAGCAAGAAAAAGTCTTCAGGGCAGCAGCACGGAGGGGTAGTAGCACTTGAATATCAGGCAGGGCCACTGGTAGGTTTCCCGGTAGAGGGCGCGGACGCGCTTCCTGAACTCTTCCTTGGTGAGACCGGTTTCATGCAGCATGGAGCGAACGGTGTGCATGAAGGTGACATCTTTTATCTTCTTGCTTTGCGCATTTTCCCTCCCCACGATCTTCACCCCGTACACCCCGGCCTGGTTGAATTCGTAGAGCGCGCAGGCCCCGCAGGGCCGGTCGTCGATGTGCAGCCCCGACCAGAAGGACTGCCGCTCCCAGGAGATGTTTTCCTTGACCGCCGGATCCAGCTTCTTGGCTTCCTGGCCGAAGACCCCGACGTTGTAGGGCAGCATGCAGGCGTTGAGATAGGAGCGCTTGGTCTCCTCGTCGTCGAAGAGATCGGCCATGCCGTGTTGAAAGGTGCAAAACCCGTCAACGTTGGCGCAGCGCGAGTTGAGGATGAAGACCTCGAGTTGCACATCGGGGACCTCGCCGGCAAGGGCGGTAATCTCCTCGAGGGTGAGGTGGCGCGGCAGGATGATCCGCGCGGCGCCCAGCTCCCGGTAAAAGCGGACCGCCTCGGCATTAAAGACGGTGCCCGCGGTGCTGACGTGTATGGCCAGCGGTATCCGCCGCTCCTGCAGGGTCACCATCAGGGCGACATCTCCCACGATCAGGGCGTCCACCTGCGCCTCAATCGCCCGGTCGATGTAGGCGAGCAGGTGCGGATACTGCTCATGGGTGTAGTAGTGCTCGTTCAAGGTTAAAAAGACCGGGACCTGACGGGCGTGGGCCCGCTGCACGCTTTCGGCAAGCGCGGCGAAGCTTTTGAAATGGGGGCTGGTGCCGGGTATGGCATTGTCCTCCTGGCGCCGGTTGAGCGAAGCGGCCACGGTGTACTGCTCCCGCCAGTCATCGGGCATGACCCCGCAGTAAAGCTCATCGGCCCCGGCCGCAATCACCTCATCGACTTCATCAACCCGGCTGACCGGAGAAAGTATTTTAATCATGACATCAAGGGACGTAATGGTTCTGCAATCCGCTGCATTCAGCTGCGCAAAGCAACCACACCGCCATGGGTAATGGCGGTGCGGCGTTGCTTGCTCTCAATGGTATAAGCTGTTCCCGGGTGCTACATGGCCTTTCTAAGCAGCTCGACCAGGTTGAACACCTTCATTGATCCGCCCATGGCATCAATCGCATCCTTTAAGTGAGTTTCGCACCAGGGACATGCGCTCACGATGGCGCTCGCTCCGGTTGTCTGGGCCTCTTCCACCCGTTCCTTGCCGGTGGACAGGGCGAAGTCCGGGAACGCCGACTTTGCGCCCGCGCCGGAGCCGCAGCACCAGGAATATTCCTTGATGCGTTCCATTTCCACCAGGTTGAGGCCGGGAATGGCTTTTAAAATTTCGCGCGGCGCCTCGTAATGGCCCTCGACACCACGGTTGAGATCCCGGGGCGGCTCGGTAAGACCATACTCGACCCGCTTGCCTTCCCAGTGCTTGTAGGGTTCGCCGCGGCGTCCGAGGTGGCAGGGATCATGGTAGGTCACGGTCATGTCCACCGGTTTGCTCAGCTTGATCTTGCCCTTCCGGATCAGGTCATTGATGTAAACGGTCGAATGCACCACCTGGTAGTCCAGATCGGCGGTGTTGATTTTGAGATGGTGGGCATATTTTTCACTGAAGGTCATGAAGCAGCCGGGGCAGTTGGTGACGATGGTCTTGGCGCCGGTCTCCTTGAACATCTTCAGGTTTTTCTCCGCGATGACGCCGAAGCTCTTCTTGTCCCCGACGTTGTCGCAGATGCCGCCGCAGCACACTTCTTTGGCGCCCAGTATGCCGAAATCGATCCCCGCCTGCTTGAGGATCTCGGCGGTGCCGATGGGAATATCGGTGACCCCGGGCTTGTAGGCATAGGTGCATCCCACAAAATAGAGGACATCCGCCTTCTCCTTGGCGTTGCTCAGGTCCTTGATGTCAAGCTTGCGCGCCCAGTTGGCCCTGCGGGTGCGCGGCTGCTTCCAGACGTTATCATACTGATCGATGCTGGTGATGAATTCCTTGTGCGCCGGCAGGGGTCCGTAACCCTTTTCACAGGCCTCCTCCCTCAATGCCTCGAGAACGCCAATGATATCGAGATCCATTACCCGCTTGCAGTTGATGTCGCAGGCCGCGCACATGGGGCAGCGGTAGATGATCTCAAGCAGCTTTTCGGGGGACTGTTCCCAGGTCAGCTCACCCTTGAGCAGGCCGGTCGCGATGTCATTTTTGCCCTGGGCGGCGTAGCAATCGAATTTTCCATAGACCAGGGAAGGGCAGCTTTTGGAAAAGCGATGGCTCTTGATTTCCCAGAGATGCACCCACTTGCAGGTGGAGCATCGTTGACAATGACTCGCATCATATTCGATTTTTTCTAAAGCCATACAAAAACCTCCTTCGAATCAGTAGGTTGCATGGGGAGCATACCCCCCCTCGAGGCTAATGCCGTCCCCGGTTCGGCCGAGCCGAAATAAAGCACAAAACTGGTAACATGTATTACATAGTTTTGTCAAGATTATTTTAAGTCCTTGAGGGCATAGTCCGGGGAGGCCATGCTTAGGTGTGTCGTACCTGCCGATAGATATGCTATTAATTAAGTATAGTTTCCCCGGAAAGAGGGGCGGTGGTGCGGCAGGAATGGACGGCGAAGAAAAATGCTTGTCAAAAAGGATAAACTGTGATAGGAAATACCACCTTCAAGGAAAGCGAGGAATGCGTATGTCAAAGGTATGTGATGTGTGCGGCAAGGGAAGACAGGTTGGCCACAACGTCAGCCATGCGAATAATAAGACCCTGCGGGTATGGCTCCCCAATCTTCAGAAGATACGGGTGCTCAAGGACGGTGCGGTCAAGCGGATGAGTGTCTGTACCCGGTGCATCCGCTCAGGCGCGGTCAACAAGGCCCCCCACAGCAGGGTAAAGCCCGAGCTTCCGAGCCCCGAAGCTCTCTAGCAGGTTGTTGAAAAAGTAGTTTTCCGCAGGCTGTTCAAAAACATCCAGATGCAAGGCACGCGAAATCCTGAGGAATGAGGCGTACATACAAGTACGCTGCAGTGACGAAGGATGAGCGTAACGCAGCGGATGGGTGTTTTTCAACAGCCTGCTAGGTATAAAGACAGCTTCTACCATTGGTCCTACCACCGCTGTCTGTCATTACCGCGAAAGCGGGAATCCATGATAGGTAACATATGGGTTTTCCGATCAAGTCGGGGAATGACAGCACGGCAATGACCGGGAAGCCTGCTTACGGGTTCAAACGGCTTACCTTGATCACCCCCTTGATCCGCTCGATTGCCCGAATGATACTCCTTAAGTGTTTGTAATCATTAACCTCCAGCTCAAAGGTGGCGACAGCCTTGTTGTCGTCACTCCGGTGGGCAGAGGCATTGGAGATGTTGGCCTCTGCCGATGAGATGGATGCGCTGATATCGGCGAGGATCCCCTTCTTGTCCTCCGAGGTTACCTCAATGGTCACCGCGTGGATAATTTTTTTGCGCTCGTCCCAGTTGACATCGATCAGCCGCGCCCGGTCACAGCTCTGGATATACATACAGTTATAGGAGTGGACCGTCATCCCCCGCCCCCTGGTAATATATCCCTTGATCTTTTCCCCCGGCAGCGGCTTGCAGCATTTCCCGAATCTGACCATGATATCGTCCACCGCATCCACGATAACGCCGCTTTCCCCGGTGCCCATCAGCCGCTGGGCGATTTTTCTTATTTTTGACGGCTCTTCCCGCTGTTGCAGCTCCTCCGGGGGGATGAAGAGGGTGATGAGCTGCTTGGCGGACACCCGTCCGTAGGCGACCGCGGTAAACAGCTCTTCTTCATCCTTCAGCTTCAGCTCGTCCAGCTGTTTCGCCATGGCCTCCTTCTTCATCAGCTTGAAGAAGTTGAGCCCGTGCTTTTTGAATTCCTTCTCGCAGATCTGCTTGCCCAGCTCGATGCTCCGCGCCTGTTCCTCCAGGCGCACCCAGTGGTTGATCTTGTTGCGGGCCCGCGGCGTCTTGACGAATCGCAGCCAGTCCTTGCTCGGCTTTTGCTGGGGCGAGGTGATGATCTCCACCGTGTCTCCGTTGCGCAGCTCGTATTTCAAGCTCACCAGCCGCCCGTTCACCCGCGCGCCGGTGCACTTATGCCCGATGTCGGTGTGAATGCTGTAGGCAAAATCAACCGGGGTGGATCCCAGGGGGAATTGCTTCACCGCGCCCTTGGGGGTGAAGACATAGACCTCCTCCGGGAACAGGTCGACCTTGACGCTATCGAGAAACTCGCGGGGATCCTTCAGCTCCTGCTGCCATTCCAAAAGCTGCCTCAGCCAGGCAAACTGCTTGTCATCCTTGCGTTCCAGGTTGTCGCCTTCCTTGTATTTCCAGTGGGCGGCGATCCCCTGTTCGGCGATGTGGTGCATCTCGTGGGTGCGTATCTGCACCTCGATCCGTTTCCCCGCCGGCCCGATGACCGTGGTGTGCAGCGACTGGTACATGTTGGCCTTGGGCATGGCAATGTAGTCCTTGAAGCGGCCGGGGACGGGTTTCCAGAGCAGGTGGACAATGCCCAGCACTTCATAGCAGTCCCTGACGCTGTCGACAATGATCCTAAATCCGATCAGGTCGTAGACGTCCTCGAAGCCCAGGTTCTGCAGCTGCATCTTGCGGTAGATGCTATACAGGTGCTTTGACCTGCCCGACACTTCCGCCCGCGCATTGAACTCATCAAGCCGGCTGCGGATGATCCCGCACACCTGGTTGACATAGTCCGCGGTTTCCTTTTCCATGACCGCGGTCTTCTTCGCCAGGGCCTCGAAGATTTCCGGACGCAGGTAGCGCAGCGCCAGGTCCTCCAGCTCGCTTTTCATCCAGAAGATGCCCAGGCGGTTTGCCAGCGGGGCGTAGATATCCATGGTTTCCTGGGCAAGCTCAACAGTTTTCTCCGGGGGCAGATAATGGAGAGTGCGCATGTTGTGCAGCCGGTCGGCCAGCTTGATCAAAATGACCCGGATGTCCTTGGACATGGCCAGGATCATCTTCCGGAAATTATCCGCCTGCTTTTCTTCCGCCGCGCGGAATGACATTTTGCTGATTTTGGTCACCCCGTCCACCAGCGAGGATATTTCCGGACCGAAGGCCTGGTTGATGGTCTCAAGGGTGGTGTAGGTGTCCTCCACCGTGTCATGGAGCAGGCCGGTGGAAACGGTCACATCGTCCAGCTTGAGGTCCGCCAGCAGGGCCGCGACCGCCAGGGGATGGATGAGGTACGGCTCGCCGGAGAGCCGGAGCTGTCCCTTGTGCACCTGGGCGGAGAACACGTAGGCCTTCTCAATCAGCTCGATGCGGGGATTGGGATGGTAGGAGAGCACCTTGTTGAGGATGTCGCTCAGTCTAATCACGGTCCAGCAGCTTCCTGACGGTTGCGTGCAGCTCGGTCTCCCTCACTTCAACGGTTTCCCGGGATTTTCTCAGCCTGACTTCAACCATGCCCTCCTTCGCTTTGGTTCCGACGGTCACGCGCAGGGGGATGCCGATGAGGTCCGCGTCCTTGAATTTTATGCCCGGCCGCTCATCGCGGTCATCAAGCAGGGTGTCGATGCCCGCGCCGAGCAGGGCGCCGTATATTCGCTCCGAGGTCTCCCGGACCTGGGGATCGGCGGGCTTTACCGCGCTGATGATCACCTGGAACGGGGCGATGCCCGGGGGAAAGATGATGCCGTATTCATCATGGTTCTGTTCGATGGCCGCTGCCACCGTCCTGCCCACGCCGATGCCATAACATCCCATGACCATCGGCCGGGGCCTGCCCCCGGCGTCGAGGAAGCTTGCCCCGAGCGACGTGCTGTACTTGGTGCCGAGCCGGAAGATGTGCCCCACTTCGATCCCCCGGCTCATCACCAGCGATCCGCCGCTGCAGCGCGGGCAGGGGTCCCCCTCGAGGGCGAAGCGCAGGTCGGCAAAGCGCCCGACGGTGAAGTCCCTGCCGGGGATGACGTTGATGAGGTGCACATCCGCTTCATTGCCGCCGGTCACATACGGGCGGTCCGGGCGCACATCATGGTCCGCCAGCAGCTCCAGCGAGAGCCCCACCGGGCCGGCGAAGCCCTTGGGCGCGCGGGTGGCCTTTTCGATGGCCTGTTCATCGGCCAGGGTGACGGCTTCCGCGCCGAGAACATTGGCGAGCTTCACCTCGTTGATTTCGTGGTCTCCCCGGATGAGCGCGGCAATGACCCGGTCCCCCTGCTGAAAGATGAGCGTCTTGATGAGCTGCTCCGGCTTCACCTTGAGGAAGCGGGTCACCTCCTCCACCGTGCGCTGGCCGGGGGTGGCAACCCGGGCCGGTGATTCCGCCCGGGGCATCTCAACGGCTTCCCCGGTCCGCCTGCCGATTTCCGCCTTGTCGCGGCTGGCCGCGTAGCCGCAGCTGTTGCAGGAGAAGATGCTGTCCTCACCGGTATCGGCCAGGACCATGAACTCATGGGAGGAACTGCCGCCGATGGGACCGGTGTCCGCCTCCACCGCCCGGAAGGTGAGCCCGCAGCGCTCGAAAATAGCGCAGTAGGCCCGGTGCATCTTTTCGTAGCTCGCCGCGGCGCCGGCGTCGTCGGCGTCAAAGCTGTAGGCGTCCTTCATCAGGAATTCACGCGCCCGCATGATGCCGAAGCGGGGGCGGATTTCATCCCGGAATTTGAGGTGGATCTGATAAAGGGTGAGGGGCAGTTGCCGGTACGAGGTCACCTCGTTTTTGACCAGCTCGGTAATGACCTCTTCATGAGTGGGGCCGAGGCAGAATTCCCGGTTGTGACGGTCCTTGATACGCAGCAGCTCCTTGCCGTAGATGTCCCACCGCCCGGTCTTCTGCCAGAGTTCGGCCGGCTGCACAAAGGGGAGGGTGACCTCCAGGGCGCCCTCCCGGTCCATCTCCTCGCGGATGATCCCTTCGGTTTTCCTCATCACCCGCTGGGCAAGCGGAAGGAAGGAGTAAATCCCCGCCGCCAGCTTGCGAATCATGCCGGCGCGGAGCATCAGGCGGTGGCTCACGATCTCCGCCTCGCTCGGGTCTTCCCGCAGGGTTGGTATCAGCATCTGAGAGTAGCGCATTATTAAATCCTTTCCGGTTACATGAGGATTGCCGTCATTGGTGTCTCAAAAAAAGATAATTGACCTTTACGTATATTACATTTTTCATATGAGATTGCTTCGTCGCTGATGTTCCTCCCAACGGCCCTATTGGTGGGTCATTGCTTGATTTTGTCATTGCGAACCCGTTGCGTGCGCGCAGGGCACACTCCGTACGGCAATCGCTTTTTTGACACGTCCGGGTTACAGTGAGCGGGCCTCCCGGATGAGGGCGGGAACCAGCTCCTGTTCCTTGAGCCGCTTGACCACCCTCCCTTTTTTAAAGAGGAGTCCGCTCCCCTTGCCGCCGGCGATGCCGAGATCCGCTTCCCGCGCTTCCCCCGGGCCGTTCACGACGCACCCCATGACTGCAATGGTGAGATCGCGCGGCAGCCCGGCAAGCTCGCGCTCGATGGTTTGGGCCATGCCGATGAGGTCGATCCGGCAGCGCCCGCAGGTGGGGCAGCTGATGATCACCGGACCCCGGGGCCGGAGCTTGAGCGCCTTGAGGATTTCCCGGCCGACCCGCACCTCATCGACCGGGCTCCCGGTGAGGGAGACCCGGATGGTATCGCCGATGCCCTCGGCCAGCAGCATGCCGATGCCGATGGATGATTTGACCGTTCCTGAAAAGGTCGGCCCGGCGGCGGTGATGCCGAGATGCAGGGGATAGCGCACCGTCCGGTGCAGTAGGCGGTACGCCTTCACCGTTTCCAGCAGGTCCGATGATTTAAGCGACACCTTAATATCATAAAAGCGGAGCTTCTCCAGCAGGCGGATGTGCTCTAGGGCGCTCTCCACCATGGCTTCCGGGGTGGGATGCTTGTACGCCTTGAGGATGCGCTTGGAGAGGGAGCCGGTGTTCACCCCGATGCGGATGGGGACGCCCCGCTCCCGCGCCGCTTCCACCACCGCTTTCACCCGGTCCGCTCCCCCGATGTTGCCGGGGTTGATCCGCAGCCCGTCCACTCCCTGCCGCAGCGCCTCCAGGGCGAGCCGGTAATCGAAGTGAATGTCCGCCACCAGGGGTATGCTGATGGCGCGCTTGATGGAGGCGAGGTTGCGCGCCGCCTCCCGGTCCGGCACCGCCACCCGTACGATCTCGCAGCCCGCCCGCTCCAGGCGGCGAATCTGCCTGACCGTCTGCATGGTGTTCCTGGTGTCGGTCTTGGCCATGGCCTGGACGGACACCGGGGCGCCGCCGCCGATCTGAACCGTTCCCAGATGAATTGCCCGTGTGCGCTTCTTCATGATCCTCCCTGGGGAGGGGTTTGCAGGCTCCCCACCAGTTGCTCCAGCCGGGACATGCCCTGCGCCCGGAGGTAATCGGCGATGCCGCTGACCACCTCCCCGGCGATGCCGGGATTGACAAATTGTGCCGTGCCGATCTGGACCGCCGAGGCGCCGGCGATGATGAATTCGAGCGCGTCCCGGCTGCAGCAAATCCCCCCCATGCCCACCACCGGAATGGACACGGCGCGGTACACCTCCCGTACCATGCGCAGCGCCACCGGCTTGATGGCCGGGCCGGAAAGCCCGCCGGTGATGTTGCCCAGCCGGGGCCGCCGGGTGTCAATGTCGATGGCCATGCCGAGAAGGGTGTTGATGAGGGAGAGCATGTCCGCTCCCGCGTCCTCGGCGCTCCGGGCGATGGCGGCAATGTCGGTGACGTTGGGGGACAGCTTGACCATCAGCGGTCCTGCGTATGCCTTCCTCACCGCCCTCACCACCCGGAAGGCTTCGCGGGGATCGGTGCCGAAGGAGATGCCACCCTTTTTTATGTTGGGGCAGGAGATGTTTACCTCCAGCCCGGCGATGCCGCTGTGCCCGTCCAGTCGCCTCGCCACCTCGCCGTATGCTTCCCGCGTGGTGCCGAAGATGTTGACGATGACCGGCACCCCGAGCTTCTTCAGCCGGGGCAGCTTATCGGTGAGCAGCGCGTCGACCCCGACGTTTTCCAGTCCGATGGCATTGAGCATGCCCCCCGGCGTCTCGACGATGCGGGGCGGCGGGTTGCCCGCCTGCGGCTTCAGGGAAATGCCCTTGGTAATGAAGGCCCCCAGCCGGGAAAGGGGCGCATGCGGCGCGTATTCCTCGCCGTACCCGAAGGTGCCGGATGCGGCAATCACCGGGTTGCGCATGCGTATCCCGCCTACATTTACCGCGAGCGAAATCTTTTTCATGTTCTTCTTCATGGGCACGATTGACCCTGCAGTGACCGTGCCAGGCGATCCCAGTCTATGACGGCGCTGTCGAACACCGGTCCTTCTTTGCACACCCTTTGATAGGAGGCGGACCGGCCGTTCCTGCTTCTGACGGGCACGCTGCATCCCAGGCAGGCGCCCACCCCGCAGGCCATGGCGCTCTCCAGCGAAACCTGGCAGGAGACGGCATGCTCGCGGGCAAGGGTCGCGACGCGATGCAGCATGGGGAGCGGCCCGCAGGCATACAGGACGAGATGCGCCGCGGCGTCCGGCGCAAGGGATCCAAGCACATCGTCGAGCAGGTCGGTCGCCAGCCCCCGGACGCCGGCGCTGCCGTCTTCCGTGCTTACCACCACCCGCGCGCCGGTTTTTTTAAAGTCGCCGCGGCAGAGAATGTCTCCCCGGGTCGCCCCGCCGATGATCACGGTGCGGCTGACCGCGCGGGTGCGCCGGCCAAGGAACTGCGCCAGCGGCAGCAGCGGTGCGACCCCGATGCCCCCGGCCGCCAGCACCGCCGTCTCGATGCCGCGGGGCAGGCTGAATCCGCTGCCGAGGGGGCCGAGCAGGTCAATCTCTTCACCTGCTTTCATGCGGGACAGCAGCAGGGTGCCCTTCCCCACAATGCGATAGAGGATCTCCATGCAGGGAGGGGATCCGGCATCCGGCGCGGCGCCGGATGTTCCGCAGACGCGGTGCACCGCAAAGGGACGGCGCAGGAGGGGATCGATTGAGCCGCCTGCTCGTACCATCACGAACTGTCCCGGTTTTGACCGGGCGGCCGCGCCGGGGCACTGCATTCTCATGCGATAATAGCCGGGCGCGACGTTCCGGTTAGCGATGATTCTGGCCATAGGGTGTCTTCATAAGCGGCGCCCGCCTCACCCGGCGGACCGGCTTAGGGATGGGAAGGTTTTATTTCAAGCACCATGACGATGGCATCCTCGCGGGTGTCGGTGTAATAGCCCCGGCGAATCCCCACCGGCTTGAATCCCTGCTTGGCATAGAGTGACAGCGCCTGATCGTTGGAGCGCCGCACTTCAAGGTAGGCCCATTGCACCCCCCGGGTAACGGCATGGGCGAGGCAGTGCTCCAGCAGCCCCGTCGCCACTCTCCGCCGCCGGAAGCGGGGGTGGCAGGCAAGGTTGAGGATGTGCACCTCGTCCACCACAAACCAGGCGCAGAGGTAGCCCGCGATTTCCTGCCGGGCGCCGGCGGTTTTGGCGACGAAGGTCCTGGAGTGATCGCTGTGATACTCCTCCAAAAAAAGCTGCCGCGACCACGGGGTGACAAAGGAGCGCGCTTCGATGGACAGGATCTCATCCAGATCCGCAAGGCCCATGTCCCCCACCTCAAAACCAATGCCCCCGGGGGAGGGGCGCCGACCCCGCGTATGGTTACTTTCCGGTGACGACATCTGTTTCCAGAATGGTTCCCGCCGAGCGGATGCCGCGCTGGCCGGTTGCGGTGAGCATGCCGATCAGCTCGGCCAGACTGGCCCGGTGGCTGCTTCCCGCCGCCTCGATGATCATGGGAAGGTTGACCCCGGTGATGATTTCGATTGTGCCGCGGCTGAGCAGGGAGAGGCTCAGGTTGGAGGGGGTTCCGCCGAACATGTCCACCAGGATCACCGTCCCGTCCGGCGTATTTACCTCCCTGACCGCGGCGAGCAGCTTCTCCTGCGCCTGGTCCGGTTTGTCATCGATGTTGATGGAGACCGTCCTGAAGTTGTCCAGCCGGCTGCCGGTGATGATGCGTGCTGCGCTGAGCAGCTCATCCGCCAGCCGCAGATGAGCTGCAATGATCACTCCCACCATGTACATCCCCCTTTACCAGGCTGTTGAAAAACGGCCATCCCCTGCGTTACACCTTCATCCTTCGTCATTGCCTGGCTGAACGCTCGGCCAAGCCGGCGTACCGGAATGTACGCCTCATGTCTCAGGGTTTCACGTGCCTTGCATCTGGCTGTTTTTGACCAGCCTGAAAAAATAACTCTTTAGGTTTTTCCCAAATCCCGGTGGATCATCCGCACCGGATAGTTCTTTTCCGATAAAAAACTCTGAAGGTGGTTGACCACCGCGATGGAGCGGTGCCTGCCGCCGGTGCATCCGACACAGATGGTAAGGTAGGACTTCCCCTCCTGCTCGTAGAGGGGGATGAGGAAGGCGACCAGGTCAAAAAACTTCTCCCGGAACTTCCCCGCCGTCTCGTTGTTCATCACATAATCGCTCACGGCGCCGTCGTTTCCCGAGAGATCGCGGAACTCGCTGATGAAATAGGGGTTGGGCAGGAACCGCACGTCGATCACCAGATCGGCATCCGCCGGGACGCCGTATTTGTAGCCGAACGAGGTGAGGATGATGTGCATCTTCCGCTGGCCGGCGGAGCGGAAGAGGTCGGAGATCATGTTGCGCAACTGGTGAATGCTCAGGTTGGAGGTGTCGATGATCTCGTCGGCAAGCATGCGCAGGCCGGAGAGCAGCTCCCGCTCCTTGTGGATGCCTTCGAGCACCGTCCCCTGCGTCGCCAGGGGGTGCTGGCGACGGGTTTCGTTGTAGCGCCGCACCAGCACATCGTCGGTTGATTCCAGAAAGAGAATGGTGAGTTCATGCCCCTGTTCCTTCAGCGATGTGAAGATCGCCGGGTATTCCTTCAGGAACGATCGCTCCCGGACATCCATGACCATGGCGATCTTGGTGATTTCGGCGGAGGAAGCGGCGCAGAGTTCCAGCAGCCGGGGCATGAGCGCCGGCGGGAGGTTGTCAATGCAGTGAAATCCCGCGTCCTCCAGCGCCCGCATCACCGTGCTCTTGCCGGATCCTGAAAGCCCCGTAATGATCAGCGTGGGTATCGAATGCATGCCGTCAATCCACAATCGTGCGCAGGGGAAGGGTCAGGGGAAGATGAGGGAAGCTGCCCCGTGCAATGACCAATGACGCGCACACCCCCGCGGGGGAGGTGTCGGAGAAGTGTACGGTGATCGCAGGGGGTACAGCGTTACGATTTCTCATCTTCCTGGACGATGATCCGGTACAGATCTTCCGCGGTGCGCGCCTTCATGCAGCTTTCCCTGAACGCCTCATCCCGGGCTACGCGCGAGATGCGCGCCAGGGCCTTCAAATGGGCGCCCGCGGAGTTCTCCGGCGCGACCAGGAGAAAGAAGAAATGGCTCACTTTGCCGTCCAGGGCGCCGAAATCGATACCGCCCCGGCTGAGCCCGAAGAGCGCCAGCAAGCGGTCAATGTTTTTCAGCTTGCCGTGGGGAATGGCCACCCCGTCATTGATGCCGGTGCTGCCCAGCTTTTCCCGTTCCAGCAGGACCTTTACCAGCTCCTCCTGGTTCACCGCCGGTTCGCGAAGGGCCAGGTATTCGACCAGCTCCTCGATCACGCCCCTTTTGTTTTTTGCCTGCAGGTCCGGAACAATCAGGTCTTGCTTGATAATGTCGGTTATTTTCATGATGTCAGCAGAAGGTGAAGATAGTAAATAGATGTGCGATCGGTGATCTGCGATGTGAGAGAAAACATTGTTTCAGCCCCCATCCCCTATCCCATATCGCAGGGATTTCGTGCTTCGAATGTGCCTCCTTACTCTTCCGGTTCAACCAGCCCCAGGTCTCCGTCCTTGCGGCGATAGAGTACGTTAATTTTTTCCGTTTCATCATTAATAAAAACCAGAAAATCGTTTTGGGCACGTTCCAGCTGCATGACCGCTTCGTCCAGGGAGAGGGGCTTGGCGGAGACACGCTCCGTCTTGATTATCTCCGGCCGCTGGTGATCGTCGCTCTCCTCCGGGGGTACAATGGCCTCGCGGCCGGCTGCTTTTTTGTCGGCGGGGCTTGCCTTGTGGTCCTTCAGCTTGTCCTTGTATTTTTTGATCTGGCGGTTGATTTTGTCCACCACCAGGTCAATGGCCGAATACATGTCGCTCGTTTCTTCCCGGGCGTTGACCGTGGTTCTTCCCGCCTTCAGGGTGATTTCCGCCGTGTAGCGGTGCTTTTCCAGGGAGAGCACCACGTTGACCTCATTGAGCCCGCCGAAGTATTTATTTATTTTTGCGGCCTTTTCTTCCGCGTAGGCCCTCAATGCCGGGGTTGCCTCTAAATGCCTGAAGGTGACTGAAACGTCGCTCATGAGCTCTCCTCCCTGTGTGTAAGGATCGATGGGTGGCCTGCAAAAACCCTCCCCACGGGCCACAGCACTCCACGTCGGGCGCCCGTGTGCCGCCGTGCTTGCGCCGGAGTGGCGCCGGTGCCGGGGTCAGAGCTGGAAACGCTCTCCCAGGTATACCTCGCGGGCCCGGGGGCTGTCGATGATGGCCTGCGCGGTGCCGTGCTCTAAAATCTCACCGCGGGATATGATGTACGACCGGTCGCAGACGCCCAGGGTCTCCCGCACATTATGGTCCGAGATAAGGATGCCGATGCCGTTATCGCGCAGCTGGCCGATGATGTCCTGAATGTCATTGACCGCGATGGGATCAATGCCGGTAAACGGCTCGTCGAACAGCAGAAAGGAGGGCGAGGTTACCAGCGCCCGGGTTATCTCCAGCCTCCTCCGCTCTCCGCCGGAGAGCACGTATGCCTTGCTGCGGGCCAGATGGGCAAGCCCCAGGCCGTTGAGCAGCTTGCTCAGGCGCTCCTGCTCCTCCTGCGGGCTGAGCGAGAGGGTTTGCAGGATTGCCAGGATGTTTTCCTCCACGGTCAATTTCCGGAAGACCGATGCCTCCTGGGGCAGGTAGCCGATGCCCTTGCGCGCCCTCACATACATCGGGCAGTCGGTTATGTTCTCGTCGTTGAGCGAGATGCTGCCGTCATCGGGCTTGTACAGGCCTGCAATCATGTAAAAGGTGGTGGTTTTGCCGGCGCCGTTGGGACCGAGCAGCCCCACTACCTCGCCCGGCTCCACCTCCAGAGACAGGTCGGCAACCACCTTCCGCTGGCCGAAGCACTTGGTCAGATGCTGTGCTGAAAGTTTCCGCATACAACTGAAGTCTACACCTCCTGATTCCCGATGCCCCGGGGAGCGGCCGCCGCCCTTTAACGCAGCGCGGGAGCGGCCCCGCCTGCGGCCGCGGGCTTTGCAGGCGCCGCCGGTATGGGCTCTACCTGTTGTGCATCCTTTTTTCCCTCGTCCTGGATGCTCTTGGGAAAGATGGTGGAATCGACCTTCCCTTCAAAGAATATCTTGTCCTGCTCCAGCAGCACGGTGATCTTGTCGCAGCTGATGAGATTATCACCCTGCCAGATCTTGGGGTTGCCGGTCATGACGATTTTTTGCTCGGGATTGTAAAAGATGATCCTGGTGCCGGTGGCCACCCGGTCGGCTTGAGACATTTTGACGTTACCCGAGGCCTGCACCGTTTTTATGCCGCCCTCCTGCTCATAATCAACCGTCATGGTGTCCGCAACGATGACCATGTCCCCCTGCTTGGCCACCACGTTGCCCTTGAAGGTGACGGTGCTTTGTTTATTGTCAGCCTCCAGGCTCTCCGAGGTTATCTTCACCGGCTTGCTTGAGGCAAAGGGCGATGAAAGCGGGCCCTCCTTCTCTTTTTTATCTTTCCGGTCTTTCTTACCCTCCCGGTCTTTCCGGTCCGCCGCTTTGGGTTCGCCGGCGGGCGGCGCCGGTGCGGTATCGTCGCGGTGCACCGAGGCAACGACCGGCGCGGGCGGGCGCGGGGCCGCTTCGGGCTGAGACGCGGCCGCACCGGTTTCGGCAACCGCGCCTGCTTCAAGCGCGGGAGCAGGGGCGGAAATGTTCCCTTCGTCACCCGGCAGCGCAGCCTCCCCAGACTCCACCACCGTTTCCTCCTGCACCGGCTTTTTCGGAAGGTCCGCGTCGGGGCGCGCCGTCGCGATCTTTTCCGGCGGTACCTCCGGCTCTTCCGCGGCAGCGGGGGAGGTTTTTACAATATGGGAATTGACCTTGGCGGCCATGTCCCGGGTGATGGAATCGAGGTTCTTCCCCTGGCTGAATTGCTTGGTAAAAACCGGGGTTGCGTCCGCCTTGAAAATGTACGTGTCCAGGCTCATGTTGGCACCGATCCGGGTCATGCTTCCGAGCACCAGGAAGGGGGCGTCCAGCTTTTCCGAGATGGCCCGCAGGGTTGCCTCGTTGAAGGTGAGGGAAGCCCGGCCCGCCATGATCTCACTGACCCGGGCCTGATCAACCACCTCGAGTTTTTTGTCCGCGGCCAGCTGGGCCGAAATATCACGGGCGATGATGTCCTTGAGGGACGCTGAACTTTCATCGCTGTAAATTTCGAAGGGCAGCACGGCGACCCGCGCTGCCGCCGATGCCGGGACGGATGACGCATGCAGCAGGGTTGCCAGGATGATGAGTGCGGTGCAATAGTGCCGGATCATTGGTTGCCTGAAGCCTTTACCTCTTGAAGGATGTAGAGTTTTTCCTCTTCCAGGTCGATGACCATGCCCTTGCCGGTCATGACCATCTCCTTGCTTTTGACGCTCACCGGATCCGCGGTTGAGACCTTCCTGTCCCGGGCGACGTACTTGATGGAGTCGGTGCGGATGCTGTAGCCTTCGGCGGTTTCCGCCATCACGTTGCCGGTCAGGCTCACGTCCTGCGTTTCGGTGCAGAGCTCACCGCGGTCGGCCGAGAGCTTGTAGACCGCGCCCTCTTTTGAGAAAAAGCTTACGCTGATGGAAGAAAGGGCGACTTTTTTGTTGTCCTTTTCATACTGCGCGGCCTTGGCAAACAGCTCCCACTCCCGGCGCCCGTCCTGGTCGATCTGTTCATAGTGGACCTTGTCCAGCCGCATATCCACACCGGGCGGCGGCAGCCCCTCCGGCCTTTGCTGCTTCTTCGGCGAGAGGGCTTCGCGCACCAGCGGCACGGCAACCAGGACCAGGATGAGCAGGGCAACGGCGATCAGGGCGCGACGGATTCGTTTCATTGCGGCCTCATGCGGGGGTGCTCGTCGGGGGATGCGCCGGATGCTAGGTGCACCGGGAGGATTCCCGGGGCAGCGAGTATTTCTCGGTCACCCGCTCCCACTTATTCTGGGCCTTCAGCAAGAGTTCGCACACTTCCCGCACCGCACCTTTGCCCCCCGCCTGCCGGGCAACGTAATCGACGACATCGCGCACCTCCGGGACCGCGTCGGCGACGGCCGCCGAAAAACCCACCCGCCGCAGCACCGGGATATCAATGATGTCGTCCCCGACAAAGCAGACGTTTTTGTCTTCAATCTGTTTTTCCTCGACGATGCGCCGGTACGCCGCGAGCTTGTCAATCGCCTTTTGATAGACGCCGGTGATGCCCAGGTCCCGCGCCCGGTGCATGACCACCTTTGACTCCCGCGCGGTGAGCAGCGCCACCTCGATGCCGGCGCGCATCAGCAGCTTGAGGCCGTGGCCGTCGCGAACGTTGAATGCCTTGATTTCCTCGCCGCTGTCGCTGTAGATGATGGTTCCGTCGGTCAGGACCCCGTCGACATCGAGCAGCAGCAGCGTGATGGGCAGCAGCTTGTCCCGATCCATGAGGTTACACCACCCCCGCCCGCAGCAGGTCATGCATGTGGATGATGCCGATGGGCCTGCGGCTCCCGTCGTCGTCGAGGATGAAGAGGGAGGTTATGGAAAATTCCTCCATCCGGCGGAGCGCGGTGGCGGCGAGATCATCCTTGGAGATGGTCTTGGGGTGCGGGGTCATAATGGTGCCCGCCTGCTTGTTGAGCATGTCGTCGCCCTTTGCCAGCGCCCTGCGCAGGTCGCCGTCGGTGATGATTCCCACCATCATGCCCTGCCGGTCGCACACGCCGGTCACCCCCATCCGCTTGGAGGTCATTTCCAGCAGCCCCTCCTTCATCGGGGTGTCGTCCCCGATGATCGGGATCTCGTTTCCCCGGTGCATCAGGTCCTCCACCCGGAGCAGCAGCTTCCTGCCCAGGGTTCCCCCGGGATGGAGCAGGGCAAAGTCGTCCTCCTTGAACCCCCGCTTCACCAGGAGTGCCAGGGCCAGGGCGTCGCCCAGCGCCAGGGTGGCGGTGCTGCTGGAGGTGGGCACGAGTCCCAGCGGGCACGCCTCTTCGGGCACGCCGGTATCGAGCACCACATCACCGCTCTGCGCCAGCAGCGACCGGACGTTGCCGGTCATGACGATGAGCGGTATGCCCCACCGCTTGATGACCGGGAGTATCTGGATGATTTCCCGGGTTTCCCCGCTGTTGGAAACGGCCAGGGCGACGTCATTGTTGGACATCATGCCGATGTCGCCGTGAATGCCCTCCGCCGGGTGGAGAAAGAAGGCGGGGGTCCCGGTGCAGGAAAAGGTGGATGCGATCTTCTGGGCGACAATGCCGGACTTGCCGATGCCGATGACGATCGCCTTGCCGCGGCAGCCGTTCAGCAGCTCCACCGCCCTGATGAAACTCTCCCCGATCTTATGTTTCAGAAATTGAATGGCCTGCGCTTCGGTATCCAGCACTTTTTGTGCTTCCCGGATGACCAGCTCAGGATTGTCGCTTACCGCCTGCTTTGTCATTGATCTCCCGCATTCCTGTCCGGTGTTCCTGCCCGCCCGGTTGTGACGGCGCCGTCCCTGACCAGCGCGTCGATGGTCCGGATCTGCCTGAGCAGCGGGGCGAGCGATTCCAGCGCCAGCATGTTGGGGCCGTCGCACCGGGCGAGCTCCGGGTCCGGGTGAACTTCCATGAACAGCGCGTCGATGCCTGCCGCCGCGGCGGCGCGGGCAAGACACGCCACAAATTGCCGCTCCCCGCCGGAGGAAGCGCCCAACCCTCCCGGCAACTGCACGCTGTGCGATGCGTCGAAGACCACCGGATAGCCGAACGACCGCATGATCGGCAGCGCGCGCATGTCGACCACGAGATTATTGTAGCCGAATGAGAATCCCCGCTCGGTTACCAGTATCCGCTGATTTCCGGTTGAGGCGGCCTTGGCAATGAGGTTTTTCACCTCCGGGGGGGACATGAACTGCCCCTTCTTGATGTTGACCGCCTTGCCGGTTTCAGCCGCCGCGATGATAAAGTCGGTTTGCCGCGAAAGGAATGCCGGTATCTGCAGCATGTCCAGCACCTGCGCGGCGGGCCCTATTTCCTCGAAGCGATGCACATCGGAAACCACCGGGATGTGCAGATCGCTCTTGATCTTCTCAATTATTTTGAGCCCTTTGGCAAGTCCGGGACCCCGATATGAGGAGAGAGCGCTCCGGTTAGCCTTATCATACGAGGTCTTAAATATAAAGGGAATAGCCAGGGACGCGGTTATTTCCTTTATGGCGCGGGCGGTGGATGCGACCAGCGCCTCGTCCTCGATAACGCAGGGCCCGCCAATGAAAACAAAGGGGCGGTTTCCCCCTATTGATACGGTCTCTACCTGTATTTCCCGGGTCACTATTCACCTTTCGGGATTATTATAGCAGTAACGAGAGTGAGCGCAAGTTTAAAACCCTTATCTTTCAGCAAACCCCCTTATAACCCCATACGGGCAATATGTCAATACGCATCCTGAAACCGGGCGCGTATGCAGTGCCAAATCCGTCGAACCGGTGCTGTTGAGCGTTTCTCGCAGGATCATACGCTTGCTCAAGCGTATGTGATTCATGGGGAGGGGCTTTTTTGCCGCAACAATGGTTCGACCGCCTGCTACAGGGCTGCCTTGATGAAATTCCTAAAGATGGGATGGGGGCTGGTGGGGCGGGACTTGAACTCCGGGTGAAACTGGCAGGCCAGAAACCAGGGATGAGCGGGTATTTCAACGATTTCAACCAGTTCTCCCTGGGGAAACATCCCGCTTATCACCATGCCGGCTTTGGTTAATGGCTCCATGAACTGGTTGTTGAATTCATAGCGATGGCGGTGCCGTTCAGAAATTTCAATTTTTTTGTAGGCGTCGTAGGCCCGGCTTTTTTTCCCCAGTTTGCAGGGATAGGCGCCCAGGCGCATGGTACCGCCCTTGGCGGCGGACTCATCCCGCTTCTGGATGGTTTTGCTCCGGGGATCAATCCACTCCGTCAGCAGGCAGATGACCGGGTAGCGGGTTTTGAGGTCAAATTCGGTGCTGTGGGCCCCCTTGAGCTTGCACACGTTCCGGGCAAATTCGATGACCGCCAGCTGCATGCCCAGGCAGATGCCCAAGAAGGGGATGCGCTTCTCCCTGCCGTAGCGGATGGCCTCTATCTTGCCTTCGATCCCCCGGCTGCCGAATCCCCCCGGGACAAGGATGCCCTTGACGTCGCGCAGTGATTTGTCCGCGCCGCTCTGCTCGATCTGTTCGGAGTCGACGAACCTGAGCTTGACCTGGGCTTCGTTGGCGATCCCGCCGTGATAAAGGGCCTCGTTCAAGCTCTTGTAGGAATCCTCCAGGTCAATATATTTGCCCACGATGGCAATGGTCGTGTTCCGTTTGGGGTTCCGGGTGGTTTTGGCGATTTTTTTCCATATCTCCAGGCGGGGCGCGCCGGTCCAGATGTTGAGCTTCTCCACGATCTTTTCATCGAGCCCCTCCTGGTGAAAGAGCAGGGGCACTTCGTAGATGGATGCAACGTCCTTGGCGGTGATTACCGCATCCCGCTCGATGTTGCAGAAGAGGGCTATCTTGCCCTTGATGTCGGGGGTGAGGAAACGGTCGGTGCGGCAGAGCAGGATGTCCGGCTGGATGCCGATTTCCCGGAGTTCCTTGACGCTGTGCTGGGTCGGCTTGGTCTTGAGCTGGCCGGCGGTGTTCACGAAGGGAACCAGGGTGACGTGCACATAGAGAACGTTTTCCTTTCCCAGGTCCCCCCGCATCTGCCGGATGGCCTCAAGAAAGGGGAGCGATTCGATGTCGCCCACCGTGCCGCCGATTTCAACGATGACGATGTCGTTGCCGTCGGCCACGCCCAGAATGTTCTTTTTAATCTCATCGGTGATGTGGGGAATGACCTGGACGGTTCCCCCGAGGTACTCTCCCTTTCGCTCCTTGGATATCACCGCGTCATAAATCTGCCCGGTGGTGAAATTGTTCTGCTTGCCCAGCTGTGCCGTGGTAAAGCGCTCGTAATGGCCGAGGTCGAGGTCGGTCTCAGCGCCGTCGTCGGTCACAAACACCTCGCCGTGCTGAAAGGGATTCATGGTGCCCGGGTCGACGTTGATGTAGGGGTCCAGCTTCTGGAGGGTTATTTTCAAGCCCCGCGCCTCGAGCAGTGCGCCGATGGAGGCCGCGGCCAGGCCCTTGCCCAGCGAGGAAAGCACGCCGCCGGTGACGAAGATGAACTTGGTTTTCATAGCGGTCACTCCTCAATTGCCCGTATGAGCAGGGCGGGGGTTTTTCTGTGGCGTTACCAGCCCCCTCCCCGTGCGCCACGTATACATTGAACAGTCCCGGTTAATCCATACGCTGCTGCAGCCTTCTCAACACCTTCTCAATATCTTCCGGCGTGTCCACGCCCGGGGCATCATAGTCGGTGGTCACCAGCTTGATGCGGTAGCCGTTTTCCAATACCCGCAGCTGCTCAAGCCGCTCCTCCTGTTCCAACGGAGACGGTTCAAGCGCGACCAGCCGTATCAGGAAATCCTTCCGGTACACATAGATGCCGATGTGTCTGAATCCCGTGTTTTCCGATGCGTTCGTGCTGAAGGGGCAGGGGATGGGCGCCCGGGAAAAGTAGAGTGCAAAACCATTGCGGTCCGTTACCACCTTGACGATGTTGGGATTCGACCGGTCCTCAGTCCGCCGGATGGGGGTTTGTGCCGAGGCCATGTCGATATCCGGGTTGTCCCGGACCGCACCGACCACCCGGTCAATCAACCCGGGGTCCATGAGGGGCTCGTCTCCCTGGAGGTTTACCACAATCTCGCAGGGAAGGTGTTCCGCCACCTCCGCGATGCGGTCGGTTCCGCTGCGATGATGGGCCGCGGTGAGCACCACCTCGCCGCCGAAGCGCTTTACCGCGTCGACAATCCGCCGGTCATCGGTGGCCACGATCACCCGGTCAACCAGTTTCGCCCGCGACGCTGCCTCGCAGACGCGCTGGATCATCGGCTTGCCGGCGATGTCGATCAGGGGCTTGCCGGGAAGGCGGGTGGATGCGTGGCGGGCTGGGATGATGGCGGCGGTTTGCATAGAGTAATGGCTCATGAATTCCTATGGCACCACTGCATAATTTCTGATTACTTTATAGCCCCTCACCCTAACCCTCTCCCCGCTGGGGAGAGGGTTAGGGTGAGGGGTAGTTAAGTCTATTTTTCGAATTAAAGAACATCACCCTATGGCGTACCGGTGCCATGTGCTGTCTACCTCATTTTCCGCCGCATCATGGGGAGGATCACCATGCCCAGTACAATAAATGCCAGCGCGAACCAGCCCAGATAGGGCGGCAGGTAAAAGGAAAGCACAAGGGTGTGGGAAAGCCGCTTGAATATATTGCCTGCCGGCACGGCGTTCCGGGCGACCAGGGCAACCTTTTTCAGGGTCTTGCCGTTGAGGACAATCACCCCCTCGCCCATGATCTGTCCCTGGGAGACCGGGGCGTATATGCGTTCGGGAATGGTCTTGGTAAAGCTGAGGCGCGGGGCGTCGCCGGCGGCAACCGTAATGATGCCGGGTTCGCTGGCAATGAGCGCAACCTGACTTTCGGTTCCTTTCCACACGCGTATGGTGGCGATGGACTCCTGCGCCTTGAAGACGGTCGCGGTGGAGAAATTTTTAAACCCGTAATTGAGCAGCTTCAGCGCCTCGCTTTCCCGGGTGGAGCGGTTCCTGGCGCCCATCACCACCGAGATGAAGCGCTGGCCGTTCCGCTGCGCCGTTGCCACCAGGTGAAATCCTTCCTCGTCGCTGATCCAGCCGGTCTTCAGCCCGTCAACCCCCTCGTTGAGGAGCAGCAGGCCGTTGCGGTTGTGCTGGGTTATGCCTCCGAAGGTGAAGGTGGTGATGGAGTGGATGGGCAAGGCCTCCGGGTGATCGGCCAGGTAGTGATAGGCGAGGGTGGCGATGTCGGCGGCGGTGCTGTACTGGCCTTCCGCCGGCAGGCCGTTCACATTGATAAACGCGGTGTTGTTCATGCCCAGCAGCCGGGCCTTTTCATTCATCTTGGGGACAAAGGCCTCCTCCATGCCGGCAATGTGCTCGGCCACCGCGATGCAGGCATCGTTTCCGGAAACGGAGGCAATGCCCTGCAGGAGCGTCAGCAGCTCCACCCGCGTTCCAACCTGCACGAACATTTTTGAGCCCTGGGTGGCCCAGGCTTTTTTGCTGATGAGCACGGCGTCATCCGGCTTGATCAGCCCCTTTTTTATGGTGTCATAGGCGATGTACAGGGTCATGAGCTTGACCAGGCTTGCCGGCGCCATCCGCTCCCCGGTATTCTGTTCAAAAAGCGTCTGGCCCGAGAGGGCGTCCAGCAGCACCGCGGAGGCGGCATCGACGGTAAACTGCGGAAGCGCAGCCCCGGTTGCCTGCCCGGAAGGCGCATCCCCGGCCGGTTGCTGCCCGGCCGGCGGGGTTGGGTCGGCGGCCGACGCCTGCCCGGTTATAGCCGCGACCGCCGGTGCCGGCCGACCGATGCATAGGGCGGCACAGCAGAGAAACACCGCCGCGATGAAGATCGTTGTACCTGCCTGTTTTCTCATCTCTCCCGTTCCCCGGTTGCCATGGAATTCATCCGTACTCAGGCGATGCCGCATCACCGCGGACACCGCAAAATTGTGCATCATTCTATAAGACAAATTGCGTTAGTCAAGCAAAAAGGTTTTTTAAGCCGACGTCGTCGCCGCGCGGGATGACGGGCTTTGTCACCCGCGGGAAAAGTAATTGACAGCCCGTATGCCCGATGATACAACGTGAGCCATAGGGAGAACGTGAACCGTACAGCTGATCACTTGCGGGGCATGGCGGAATGACCCAGGGAACGTGCCCGAGGGTCTTTTTTTAGCACACGCCGAGTAAGGAGGCTTCCATGAAGCGCATTCGAGAATTTCCGGCCGTGAATCATACGCTGGTGTGCCGCACGGCGGCAGCCCTGCGCATCCTGGCGGCGCTTGGTTGCGTCCTGTGGCTTGCCGCTGCCGCGCTGCCGGCCCGCGCAGCTGATGCGCCGGGCGGGGAGGGCGCTGAGCCGCTGTCGCTCAAGCAGTGCATCGAGCTGATGCTCGCCAACAACCTCGATTTGAAGGTTGAACGGTTTAATCCGGACATGCAGGAAAAGGAGATCGTCAAGGAAAAGGCGGTCTTCGATCCCCTGGCGCGTTTTTCATTGCGGGACGAGAAATGGATGCTTTCTCCCACCACCTTGCTCAATGGCGTGCTGAGAAATACAAGCTACGAGCAGGAGACCATCAATTACGATGCGGGAATTTCCAAGCGGCTGCTGACCGGGGGCGTGGGTGACGTCAGTTTTACGACCGATAAATACCGGACCAATTCCATCTGGCAGTATGAAAGCCCCACCTACTTTTCCCAGGTGGTGTTTTCCCTCAATCAGCCGCTGCTGAGAAATTTCGGCATTGACCTCAACCGCTCACGAATCCGCGTCTCCGCCAACAACCGGGAAATTTCCAAAACGCAGCTTGAGGACCACACCGCAAAAATGGTGTCAGGCCTCCAGCAGCTGTATTGGAATCTGTACCTCAGCCAGCAGGTGCTGCAGGTTAAAAAGGGGTCGCTGCAGCTGGCCCGGGATCTGATGAGGCGAAACGAGGCGCTGGTGGAGGTGGGCAAGCTTCCGGCGATTGAGATACTGCGGGCCAAAACCGGTGTGGCCTCACGGGAAGAGGCGGTCATCGTGGCCGACAATGCGGTCAGGGACCTGGAAGATCTCTTGCGCGAGCGCCTTAATGCACCGCTGCACGACCGCTCCATGGTCCTGATGGACAAGCCCGTCCTCCGGGAGTTTCAGAAGCGGGAAGTGAGCGACTACCTCGGCATTGCCCTCGCCAAGCGCCCCGAATGCGAGCAGGCGCGCATGCAGCTTGAAAATCTGAAGATCGCCCATGCGGCGGCGAAAAACGCCATGCTTCCCCTCTTTGACGTGCAGGCAAGCTACGGGATTAATGCGACCAACCCCCATTATGACCGGAGCATTCATAACCTGGACGCGGGGGGCGATTATTCCTGGCTGGTGGGGTTTAAAATGGAGATACCATTGGGGAACCGCTGGGCAAAAAATAATTATGAAAAGAGCGCGCTGGAGCTGAAGAAGGCGGAAACGGCGCTCGCCAGCCTGCAGAATAAAATTGAGCTGGAGCTCAAAGAGGCCATCCGGCAGATCGAGACCAACCAGCAGCGGATAGCCGCCACCCGGGAGGCGCGCCGGCTGAGTGAAACCAGCCTCGCGGCGGAAGAAGAGCGGATGACGCTGGGCATGTCCACCAGCGTTGACGTGCTGCGGGTGCAGGAAGAGCTGGCCGCGGCGCAGGCAGGCGAAACCAATGCCCTCGTCGACTATATCAACTCGCTCAACGGGTTGGATGAGGCGCTGGGAACGCTCCTGGAAAACTGCCAGATTACCGTCGGGGAAACATCGTAGCAGTTTTTTCAACGACCTGCTGGTGGTCCGCCATCGACAAGGTGATTGACCGCGCCGGACAGTTGGGTTAGGCTTACATACATGCATACGACGCCTCTCCGGAGTGAGCGGCGGAAGGAGTTCGCATGAAGGTGAGATCCGCGATGTGCAGTGTTCTTTTGTTTCTGTCCCTTGGCTGTGCCCACCGGGTGGAGATGATCGATCTGCCGCCGGGCACTGAGGACTTTCTGCCGTCGGAGGTGGGAATCCACGCGCCCGCCGTCCTTGAGAAGCTTGATCTCAGGATCAACGGAAACGACATAGAACCACCGGAGGAATTCAGCCGGCTGGTTGTTCAGAAACTGCAGCGGACCTATGTGTTTGAGGAGGTTGCCGCCCTCGCCGATTCCGGTATGATGAAGCACCGGGAAAAGGCGGTAAATCTGCGGGTGGCCGTCAACGGTGTGCTTGACACCAACGAAATAACCAACTTGGCCCGCTTTGCCGCCAACTGCATGACCCTGTTTCTCCTCTCTTCCGCCCTGCCCTATAAAGACGAGTTTGATGTTACCATCATCGTGAAGGCGGTGCGCCCGGACAAGGCGGAGCGCTTTTACCGATCGCGCATACAGGGAACCGCCTGCTATCGCTTTTTCGGGGGCGAGCAGGCGCGCCGGGAGGCGCAGGACCAGGTGCTTTCCCGGGGCCTTAACGACCTGATGCGGCAGATGATGAAGGATGTCGATTTCTTCGCCATGAAAACGCCGTAGTACCATTCCGCCCCACGCTCCGTTCATCCGTTCCGCTCCGCGGCGCTTGCGCATAAACCGCGCCCCCGTACGACCTGCCGCACCTGCCTTTCCCCCCATGCATGAGACGGCACTGTGGGTATATAAAATTATAAATTATATGCCTGAAAAATCCCATTGCCGCTTGCTTTGGTACAATCTTCCCGGTGCCGGCGGCTTGCTACAGCCATGTCCGAAGCTGCCGTGCATGAATGTGGCTGCATCTGACCAATTTTACCTACACCCTGCGCTCATGACAGGCATGCCCGATTTTATCTAATCGACCGTTTTAGAATGATTTTTTAAAAGCTGCTTCAATGTTCCCGCCGGCGAGGCTGTTCTGGCATATTATTTGCTCATAATTATAACCAAGACGCCGAACAATATTATAGTAAGGGGGTGATCACAGAACCATTTATGAAGAGTGCAGTCCCGATTCTGAAAGCGGTGTCATGACCGGCGTCTGTTTCACGAGCATAAGGTTGCTTCTCAGGGAACCAGCAAACCGTCACCATAAACAGGAGGTAACAATGCATCAGCGTAAAAAACTGGGTCTGACCGTCTGTTGTATCCTCACCCTTTCCCTGTGTTTGTGCGTACCTTATACACAGGCTGCGGCAATCGATGCAATAAACCCCGATGCGGGTTTCCAGTTTGCCATCGTGCTGCAGGGACAATCCACCGGCAGCATCAGCACCACCGCTTCAACCGCTTTTGATATTTTAAATGTGGCCCTGGTATCGATCGGCAACAGCGCGCTTACCGCGAGTTTGGATGTCACATCAGATCAGACGGGAGTGTGGTGGATTTCCCTGGTAAGTCTTGGACGGACGGTGGATGCCGACTTTGCCTTCGGTTTTGCGCCGATGACCGGGGGAACCGCCCAGGTTGCGGTTGACCCGACTATCGGTTTCGCTTTTGCCACCGGAGGGGTCATCTCGACCACACCGGTTACGGCAGAAGATCCGCTCCTGTACAACATCAATGTAACCGGTCAATAGTGGTCTCTGTTTACTATACGCAGTTCGGTTTTCCGCAGCGACACCTGCAGTACGGAAGTACCCGCCATGAAGAAAGAGAAGGAGAGGATGATGGCCATTTTACACCCCCTCCATGGCTATCTCCCCTCTCTCTTCTATTTCCACTGATCCGAGATGAGTTCAGCAACAAGAACATAATCCATGAAAACATGGATATGCTCTCATGGAGTATAGTTCACCGTACCAGTGCGGCTCAGGGGTATTGAACAGCACATCTGTTTTTCCAAAGCGCGCAGAAACGGAATGGCTATCGTACCGGTAAGAGGGTTGTTATGTCAGTGATGATGGCAGATCCACAGGCGCAGCAGCGCCGCAGAGCGCTGGTGGTTGATGACAGCCGCGAGATGCTCGATGTGCTGTGTGAGATGATTGTGGATGAGGGGTATGACATTACCAGGGCACCGTCCGGTGCGGCCGCGCTTGAGGCGCTCTCCGCCGGCCGGTTTGAATTGGTGATCACCGACCTGCACATGGGACAGGTGAGCGGTGTTGATGTTCTGAGAAGGGCCAAGGAGCTGTGTCCGGCAACAGTGGTCATAATCGTGACCGGCAGTATCAGCGTAGCTCCCGCCATTGAAGCCGTGAAACACGGTGTCGACGGCTACCTGCTCAAACCGTTTACCATGGCTGAGCTGCTGGAAGCCATAGCCCATGGTTTTCGCAAACGCAGCCTGATCAACATATGAAATGGTGGCATTGCTCACACGGAGACATCATTGTACATCGTTGTCTTGAGAAGAGCTTTCATGCAGGGCATGATCATGCAGTGCAAAACAGCGAGAAGATGGTTCGGTATTGATGAAGCAGCGGTTATTGTTCTGTGCAGGCTTTTCTGCGTGCTTTTCTGCCTTAGCTTCTGGCTTATGGTCTATAAGGTGATTGCAAAAGCCTTGTTATGAAGGTAAGACCAGCATTGCAAACCTGCTGCGATATTCCATCCGCTCCACGATATTATTTTACCTTTTCCAGGGCGACCTTGGTAACATCCCGCTCCTCAACGCCTTTGTTTACCGTCACCGCACCGACTTGGATAACTGTTTTCTTGTTATCCTGAACATTTTCCGCCTCTGCCTCCTTCCAGAACCAGATTCCCGCTACCTGCTGCCAGGTGACGGTCAGGACCCTGGATAGCTTTGCTTTGCGGTCGTAGTATTCCACCCGCAGCGGGATGAACGACTGCTGATCGATGGAGCTTACGCGCTTTCCGTATTTCTTCCCGCCTTGCATCGGCACGCTCTCTACCACATAACAGGGTTTCCCCTGCACGGTTTCACTCTTAAGCAGCGTGTGCCGTTCCTCGCCCGGATTAATCTCCACGTAATCGTCAAGATTAAAATCAAACTCGGCCTGGGAGCGAATCCGCTCGAGATCGGAGATGCGCTGAGCGACGGTCATACCGAAGGCAAAGTACCAGTAGTCCCTCCTGCCGTCCGTATAATTCCAGGTAAGGGTTGATCTCCTGCTGATCTTGGCCGGATCACGGTAGCGAATGACCGACTTGAAGTTGATTCCCTCTTTGCCGCGGTAGTTCTTTCTCGTCTCATCGCACTTCATGCTGTTGCGCTCTTTCCCACCGGTATAAAATGTCCATGATATGGAGCGGGTGTAGTCATCTCCCTGATCTCTCTCAGCGGCCATGGTCATGATCTTTGATCCGTCCATCTTCGGCACAGGTGATTCCTGGGCATATGCAGCTGCAGCGAGCGAGAGAGCTGCCGTCATCTGCAGCAGTAAACAGTGAATGGAATGTCTTCGCATGGTGTTCTCCTTCATAGTGCTTGTACATAACAGGTTATTGTTCAATGGTGAAGAGGAGATGTTAGCAATCTCAGCTTACCAGGCCTTCCGCGGAAAGATTCGCCTCCTCAACCTGATCGGCAAGCGGCTTTGCGCCCCAGATATGATTGCAATACTCCCGTATGGATCGGTCCGAGGAAAATTTCCCCATGCGGGCTACATTGAGGATAGACATGCGCGTCCATTGGGAGCGGTTGCGGAATGCCGCGGCGGCACGTTCCTGACAATCAATATAGGACTGGTAGTCTGCGAAAAGAAGGAAGGTGTCGTGATACAGAAGTGAGTCAACCAGTGGTCTGAACAGGTTTACATCCCCCCGGGAAAGGGATCCCGAGCTGATGCAATCGATTGCCTTGCGCAGGGATTCGTTGCCGCTGTAATAATCAAGTGGTTTATAGCCTCGCGCTTTCAGATTGTTCACTTCCTCGGCGGTCAGGCCGAAGAGGAAAAAATTCTCAGCCCCCACCTCCTCGCGGATCTCGACATTGGCCCCGTCCAGTGTGCCGATGGTGAGAGCGCCGTTTAAAGCGAACTTCATGTTGCCCGTGCCCGATGCCTCTTTCCCGGCGGTGGAGATCTGCTCGGAGAGATCCGCTGCCGGATAAATCCACTGCCCGTTCTTCACATTGAAGTCGGGGAAGAAGACGACCTTTAAGCGTCCGGCCACATCGGGATCGTTGTTGACCGTCTCCGCAACGGAGTTGATGAGCTTGATTATCAGTTTGGCCATGAAATAACCGGGCGCGGCCTTGCCGCCGAAGATGATGGTGCGGGGGGTGATGTCGGTGCCGGGATGTTCCTTGATACGGGTATAAAGCGTGATAAGGTATAGAAGGTTAAGATGCTGGCGCTTGTATTCGTGGATGCGCTTCACCTGCACATCAAAAAGCGATTCTATATCCACGGTAATGCCGGTGCGTGCTTTGATCAGCCGGGCGAGTTTCAATTTGTTATCCTGCTTGATGCCTTGCCACTCCTGCTGAAACCCCCGGTCGTCAGCGAAGTCCTCAAGTCTCTTAAGCTCTTCCTCCAGGTGGCTGATCCATCTGCTGCCGAGCCGGCTGCTGATCAATGCGGCAAGTTTCGGGTTGGAGAGAACCATCCACCGTCGCGGGGTGACCCCGTTGGTCACGTTGTGGAAGCGCTCGGGAAACACCCGGCTGAAGTCGCTCAAGACATCCTTTTTGAGCAATTGGGTGTGCAGCGCGGCGACGCCATTAATGGCGTGACTTCCCACACTTGCCAGATGGGCCATCCGGACATACCGTTCACCGGTTTCATCAATCAGCGACATGCGGGAAAGCATCTCGCTGTCCCCGGGATGGATGGAGACAATGGTTTCCAGGTGCCGGCGGTTTATTTCATAAATGATTTCCAGGTGGCGGGGCAGCAGGCTGCCGAAGAGCGCAAGCGGCCATTTTTCAAGGGCCTCGGGCAGCAGGGTGTGGTTGGTGTAGGCGAGGACATTGGTGGTGATATGCCATGCCCTGTCCCAGTCCATCGCATGCTCATCCACCAGGAGGCGCATCAGCTCGGCCACGGCAATAGAGGGATGGGTGTCGTTTAACTGGATGGCGTATTGTTCATGAAAATTGTCCAGGTTTTGCCACTGCAGCAGGTGCAGCCGGATCATATCCTGGAGCGAGCAGGAGACAAAGAAGTATTGCTGCTCCAGGCGAAGCCGCTTGCCCTGCAGGGGCTCATCGTTCGGGTACAGCACCTTGGTCAGGTTCTCCGACACAACTTTCTCGTCGATGGCCGAATAGTAGTCACCCTTATTGAATGCCTGGAAATCGAAGGACTCACATGCCTCCGCGCTCCACAGGCGCAGCATATTGGCCTGATTGACCGCGTAGCCCGCGACGGGACTGTCGTGGGCCACACCTCTCACCACCCGGTCGGGCACCCATCGCACCCGGTACCTGCCGGAGGCATCATGGAGGGTTTCGGTGTGGCCGCCAAATCCTACCCGGAAGGTGATTTCTGGACGGAGTATTTCCCAGGGGTTGCCGAAGTGCAGCCACTTGTCGGTTACCTCAACCTGCCATCCCTCACGGATTTCCTGGTCAAAAATTCCGAATTCATAACGGATGCCGTATCCGATGGCGGGTATGCGGAGGGTGGCCAGGGAATCGAGGTAACAAGCGGCCAGCCGTCCCAATCCGCCATTGCCCAGCCCGGGCTCTTCTTCCTGCGCGATTATTTCATTCAGATCGTGACCCAGTTCCCTCATCGCCTGTTCGACCTGATGGTAGATGCCAAGGTTGATCAGGTTGTTGCCCAGCTGCGGGCCCATCAGGAACTCAGCAGACAAATAGCACACCACCTTGACATCCTGCCGCAGATAGCTCTCTATAGTTTTCATCCAGCGATGGAGGATCCGGTCCCGCACGGTATGGGCAAGGGCCATGTAACGGTCATTGGCGGTGGCGGCAGCAGGATAATGTCCCAGGGTATAGCAGAGGTGGTCGAGGAATGCGCGCTTGATAGCCTCTACGCTGTTGCCGGTCCGGTCATTCTCGACGCGCGGTCCGGTATTTCGTGTGGTTACCCTTCCGGTCCTTTTTGCTTTCATGGTTTTATCCCCGTTCACCGCTGGAGTTTTGCCTATCCTTTGAATAACGTGGTGCCAATACCCCTCAAATCGCTGACCGCCTGTTTTACCCGCTCGGCCATGGCCATCTCGCCGAGGGCGAGGTAGGTGCGGGGGTCGTAGGTCTTCTTGTTCCCCACCTCCCCGTCCACCTTCAGCACGCCGTCATAGTTTTTCATCATGTGATGTGCAATGGGGCGGGTGAAGGCGTACTGGGTGTCGGTGTCAATGTTCATCTTGACCACGCCGTAATCGATGGCCTCGTGGATATCGCGCAGCTCGGATCCCGACCCGCCATGAAACACAAGATAAAAATGGGCTTCCTCGCCGTACGTTTTAACAACCGCGTCCTGGCAGTCCTTGAGGATTGAGGGCTTCAGCTTCACGTGGCCCGGCTTGTACACGCCATGGACATTGCCGAAGGTCGCGGCAAGGAGGTAGCGGCCGCCCTTGATCGCGTTGAGACGCCGGGCCACCGCGAGCGTGTCCTCAGGGGTGGTGTAGAGCTTGGCGCCTGCCTCACCCTTGACCCCGTCCTCCTCTCCCCCTACAACACCCGTCTCGATCTCGAGGATGAGATCATTCTTCGCAAAGCGCTCCAGGAGTTTGACGGCGATGTCGAGGTTTGCCTTCAGCGGAAGGGCGCTTCCGTCGAACATGTGGCTGTTGAAGAGATTGGGCGTGCCCCCGGCCCGGCGCCGTTCGGTCTCCTCAACGAGAGGAATGACGAGTTGGTCGAGCTTGTCCGCCTGGCAGTGGTCGGTGTGGAGGGCGACGTAGATGGGATACCGCTGCGCCGCGCGGTGCACATGTTCGGCAATGGAGATCGCCCCCAGGGCCATGTCCTTGACCGACAATCCCGAAGCAAAGCTGCCGCCGCCGGTTGACACCTGAATGATGCCGTCGCTTTTGCTGTCGGCGAGCCCCTTGAGCACCGCATTGGCGGTGGTGAGCGAGGTCACGTTGATGGCGGGATAGGCAAAGCGTCCCTTCCGTGCCCGGTCCAGCATTTCACAGTATGTTTTGTAATCGGCTACCGGCATATTTTCTCTCCTTCAATAGTCTTTTATTCGGGCGAACAGTATTACCAGTGAACGGCTCTGCACGGCATAGACAGCTTCCCGTACCACTTTTGTTCAAGGAATTTATTATAAATCAGCTTAAATACTATATACCTTACTATTTCTATATAAAAAATGCAATTAGCATGGTTTAATGATAAAGTATGCAGTACTTCCATGGTGCGAAGCATCATCTGTGGGGGCTCGATAGTAAAAGTTATAGCATGGCTGGATGACAGGATTACACTGATCAGGGGGAGCATAACATGAACCTTTTGAGGCCATCGATTAACTGGATGCTGATCTTCATCCCCATAACACTCGTGCTTAAGCATGCCGGGGATGTTCCAGCGCCGTTTATTTTTTTTGCCGCAGCCCTCGCCATAGTCCCCATTGCGCGGCTGATTGTTGAGGCTACCGAGCAGATAGCAACCCGGACCGGTGATGCCATCGGCGGACTTCTCAATGCAACATTCGGCAACGCACCTGAACTCATCATTGCAGTCGTCGCCCTTAAAGCAGGACTGTTTGACATGGTCCGGGCCTCGCTCATCGGGGCCATTCTTGCAAACCTTCTGCTCGCCCTTGGCCTTGCCTTTCTTCTGGGCGGAGTGCGCTACCATGACCAGGATTACAACCCCAGGGCGACACGCATTTACAGCAACATGATGCTGCTTGCGGTCATAAGCCTGATAGTACCAAGTGCATTCAGCCGCTTTTTTTCAACCGGTACCCCGGTTATGGAAGAGGTCTACCTGAATGTGGGCCTTGCAGTGGTCCTGTTGCTGGTCTACCTGCTCTATCTTGTGTTTGTGCTGAGAACACACACGGAATTCTTTGCCAGCTCCGGTGGTGGCGAGCATCACCACGGTGAAGGGATGCCTTGGGGACTTCCCCGGGCGGTTGGCAGCCTGCTTGGCGCCTCCGTGCTGGCGGCTTGGGTGAGCGAGATACTGGTTGGGGCGGCTGAAGGGACGGGAACGGCTCTGGGCATGTCGCAGGCTTTTATCGGGCTTATTTTTCTCGCCATTGTAGGGGGAGCGGCCGAGAGCGGCTCGGCAATTGCCATGGCTCGCAAGAACAAGGTTGATCTCACCGTCGGCATTGCCCTGGGAAGCTGCATTCAGATAACCCTGTTCATAGCCCCGCTGCTGGTTCTGGCAAGCTTTGCGGTAGCCGATCAGCCATTTACCCTTTCCTTCGACCGGGCGGAGATCGGCTGCATGTTCCTTGCCGTTCTCGTTGGTACGATGGTCTCCGGAGACGGTCATGCCAACTGGTACAAGGGTGTGCAACTCATCACCGTGTATGTGATCATGGCGCTCCTGTTTTACTTCATGCCCGAAGCTGCCCGTTGACACAGTATTGCATCTGAATTTCATGATTGTAGCAGTACACCTTTTGTGGTATGAATGCTCAGCAACTGATTCAATGATAATGCTAACGAGGCCTGATAGGAGTTGAGCAATGGGAAGCAGACAAGCAGCTAATGTGTCTTCTTGGATTATCGCTACAGGCCTGTCGGTAGTTTTGCTGACCGGCTGTGCCAAGGAGCAGAAGATGGAACCGCCACCTCCCGAAGTGACGGTGCTTGACATCGTGCAGCAGGATGTGCCGGTCAGCTTCGAGTATGTGGCGCATACCCAAAGCTCCCGCGAGGTCAATATCCAGGCCCGGGTAAATGGATTCCTCGACAAAAGGGTCTATACCGAGGGCTCGATCGTGAAGGCGGGACAAGTCCTGTTTCTCATGGACAAAAAACCCTTTGAGGTTCAGGTAAATGCAGCTCAGGCGGCCCTCGCCAGGCAGCAAGCGGCAATGGAAACTGCCCGGCGGAACTTGGAACGCACCAAACCGCTGGCCGACAAAAACGCCCTTTCCCAGAAGGACCTGGACAATGCGACCGGTACGTTTGAGGCTTCGGCTGCATCCGTGGAGCAGGCCAAGGCCGAGCTGGAGACGGCGTTGCTAAACCTGTCCTACTGCACCATTCCCTCTCCGGTGAACGGTATCACCGGCGCAGCCCTGCAGCAGGATGGTACGTACATCGACATCAAGAACAGCCAGCTCACCACCGTGGCGGAACTGTCGCCCATGTGGGTGAACTTCAGCCTTTCCGAGAACGAGATGCAGACGTACCGCAACCAGGTGGCGCAGGGGTCCCTGCGCGTTCCCAAAGACGGAAACTACGACGTGCAGATCATCCTGGTGGACGGCTCGATCTTTCCCTTTACCGGTAAAATAACCTTTGCCGCCCCTTCCTATGATTCGCAGACCGGGACCTTCCTGATCCGCGTCAGCGTTAACAACCCCGACGGCACGCTCCGGCCCAACCAGTACGTGCGGGTGCAGCTCAAGGGGGCGGTCCGTCCCAACGCTATTCTGGTGCCGCAGCGCGCGGTGCAGCAGGGTATGAAGGGGCAATTTGTCTGGGTGGTTGACAAGGACAGCAAGGTGAATCCCCGCCCGGTGGTGGTGGGAGACTGGTACGGCAATGACTGGTTCATTTCCGAAGGTCTCAAGGCCGGCGAGCAGGTGGTCACCGACGGTGTGCTCACGCTGCGGCCCGGCGCGCCGGTGGTGGTAAAGGCTGCTTCCGCGGGAGCATCACCGGCTGAATCCGGCGGCGTATCCAAGGCACTGCCACAGAAGACTGAAAGCGGTCACAACAAACCGTAAGCGCGGAAGGGCCACTGCATGTTTTCCCGATTCTTCATCGAACGTCCCATCTTTGCCACGGTTATTTCCCTCATCATTGTTATCGCCGGACTGGTCACCATGTTCGCCCTCCCGGTGGAGCAATATCCGACTATAACCCCCGTGCAGGTCCAAGTGACCACGACCTATCCCGGCGCCGATTCCAAGACGGTCGCTGACTCGGTTGCCGCCCCCATCGAGGCCCAGGTCAACGGCGTTGACAACATGCTGTACATGATCTCCACCAGCTCCGCCACCGGCCAGATGACCCTGACGGTCTACTTCACCCTTGACACCGACCCTGACATCGCGCACGTGCAAGTGCAGAACCGGGTCAGCCTGGCCATGCCGCAGCTGCCCGAGGCGGTAAAACAGTTTGGCGTATCGGTGCAGAAGAAGTCTTCCAGCACCCTGATGATCATTGCCCTGTTCAACAAGGACGGCCGATACAGCTCCGACTACGTGACCAACTACACCAACGTGTACGTGCTGGATGCGATCAAGCGGGTCAACGGCGCCGGCCAGGCCCAGATCTTCGGCGTGCCCGACCAGGCCATGCGCATCTGGATGAATCCTGACCGGATGGCATCGCTCGGCATCACCACCAGCGACATCCAGCAGGCGGTGGCCAACCAGAACGCGCTGTTCGGCGCCGGCCAGATCGGGCAGCAGCCCAACGCCGGGGATGTACAACTCACCTTTCCGGTGGTCACCCAGCCGCCGTTCATCCAGCCCTCCGAGTATGAGAACATCATCCTGCGGGCCAACCCGGACGGCAGCGCCATTGTGCGGGTGGGAGACGTGGCCCGCGCCGAGGTCGGCCGCAAGCAGTACATTGACAACAACAAGTTCAACGGCGCGCAGTCAACCCCGATCATCGTGTATCAGCAGCCGGGGGCCAACGGCCTTGAGGTTTCCAAGGGCGTCCGCGCAGCCATGAAGGAAATGGAGCGGACCATGCCCGACGGCATTGAGTACGTCATCGCCCTGGACACCACCGATTTCGTGCGACTCTCCATCGAGGAGGTCATTGACACGCTGTTCGAAGCGGTGCTGCTGGTGGTGCTGGTGGTGTACCTGTTCCTGCAGAGCTTTCGCTCCACCATCATCTGCACCGTCGCCATCTTCGTTGCCCTCATCGGCACCTTCAGCGGCATGCTGGCGCTGGGCTTTTCGGTCAACCTGCTGACCCTCTTCGGCATCGTGCTGGCCATCGGCATGGTGGTGGACGACGCCATCGTGGTGGTGGAAAATGTGGAACGCAACATGAAGCTGTCCCACACCTCTCCCAAGGAAGCCACCATAAAGGCCATGGAGGAGATTTCCGGCTCCCTGGTGGCGGTGGTGCTGGTGATGGCATCGGTATTCATCCCGGCGGCGTTTTTACCCGGGACCACCGGCCAGCTTTACAAGCAGTTCGCCATCACCATCGTCATTTCCGTCGCCCTCTCCGGCTTCGTAGCACTGACGCTGACCCCGGCCATGTGCGGCATCCTGCTCAAGCACACCGCGCCCCCCCAGAAGGGGTTTTTTGCCTGGTTCAACCGCCAGGTTGACCGCATCACCCTCGCCTTCGGCGACGCGGTGCTGCTGGTGATCAAGCGCATGGCGGTGGCATTTGTGCTGCTTGCCGTATTTCTGTGGCTCCTGGTGACCCTCTTCCGGGCGCTGCCCACCGCCTTTGTCCCCAACGAAGACCAGGGTTACGTAATGGCCCAGCTGATCATGCCCGATGCCTCAAGCCTGGAGCGCACGATTCAAACGTCGGACCGGATTGAAGCGCTGTTCGCCAAGCATCCCGCGGTATTTAACCGCACCGCCATCAACGGATACAGCCTGATCGACAGCCAGTACAAATCCAACGTGGCCACTTTTTTCGTGACCCTGAAGGATTTTGAGGAGCGCTACTCCTCTTCGGAGAAGGCCAGGGAGGAAAGCTACGATGCGGTATTGAGACAGGTGGCGGCCGGCACGCGGGCCCTGCCCCAGGGCCTCTTCATTCCCATTGCGCCGCCCGCAATCCCGGGCATCGGCACCACCGGCGGTTTCGAGTTCTGGATCCAGGACAAGGGGTCCGGTGACCCGGCGCGCCTATACGAGCTCACCCAGCAATTTTTGGCAAAGGCTCGCACCCGGCCCGAACTTTCCGGCCTGAGCAGCACCTTCCGCGCGGCATCACAGCAGCTGCGCGCCGAGGTGAACCGGGACAAGGCGGTGCTGCTGGGCGTGCCGGTGCAGGATGTGTACAGCGCCCTGCAGGCCCAGTTCGGCTCGGTGATGGTAAGCCAGTTCAACCAGTACAGCCGCGTCTGGAATGTCGTTCTCCAGTCCGACGCGCACTACCGGCAGAATCCCCTGGACATCACCCGGCTGTACACGCGATCCAGCGCCGGCCGGATGATCCCGTTGTCGGCCATGGTGACGACACAGTATGTGGCCGGGCCGGATCTGCTGCCGCATTTCAACGGCTTCCCGGCCGCCCAGATTACCGGCGGCGCTGCGCCGGGATACAGTTCGGGAGCGGCTCTCGAGGCGATGGAAGAAGTAGCGCGCGAGACATTGCCGCAGGGGTACGATTTTACCTGGTCGGGCATGGCCTACCAGGAGAAAAAATCCGGCGGCACATCCGCCGCCGCCTTTGCGTTCGGACTGGTCATTGTATTCCTGGTGCTGGCGGCACAGTTCGAATCGTGGACGCTGCCGGGATCGGTTATGACCGCGGTGCCCTTCGGTATCCTTGGCGCCATTGTGTTTAACTGGCTGCGCGGCCTTGACAATGATGTGTATTTTCAGATCGGCCTGCTGGTGCTCATCGGCCTGGGCGCGAAGAACGCGGTCTTGCGCGTCACCTTTGCCGTCGAGCTGCGTAAGCAGGGACTGTCAATCCTCGATGCCACGGTCAAGGCGGGCGAGGAGCGGCTGCGTCCCATCATCATGACCTCTCTTGCCTTCATACTGGGCGTGCTGCCGTTGGCCCTTGCGACGGGAGCGGGCGCAAACGCCCGCCACTCCATCGGCACCGGCATCATCGGGGGCATGATCGGCGAAACCACCCTGGCCATGCTCTACGTGCCGCTCTTTTTCTACCTCTTTGACCGGCTCTCTGAGCGATCCCACAACAAAAAAGAGCCAGCTGCACCTGAAAAGCCGCCCGGTGGAGATGAATCAAATGACACCCGGCACACCCCCAGGGAGGGCAGCTGACATGCGTTACTCTATCAGCCTTATCATGCTTGTTGTCATAGCAACCGGCTGCAAAATCGGCCCTGACTACCGCAGGCCTGCCGTAGATATCCCTGAAGCATGGCGCTTTGAAGAAAAGGCAGTGCAGGATCTGATTAACACCGCCTGGTGGGTGCAGTTTAATGATCCGGTGTTGAATGAGCTGATATCAATCGCCCTGAAGGAAAATAAGGACCTCAAAATTGCCACGGCCCGGGTGGAGGAATATCTGGGATATTACGGGGAAACACGCTCGGCCCTCTTTCCCCAGATCGGCGCGAGCGCCTCGGCGGCGCGCGAACGGGTGACGGAAGAAGGACGAACCTCCTTGCCGGCCGGGATAAACCCCATCGACCGGGATTACCAGGGGCTGATATCGGCAAGCTGGGAGCTTGATATCTGGGGAAAGCTGAGGCGGGCCACCGAGGCCGCCCGCGCGGATCTGCTGAGCAGCGTGGAAGCGCGCAGCGGTGTGATTCTCACCCTGGTGGCGAGCGTGGCCAATACCTACATTGACCTTCGCCGGCTGGACCGTGAGCTTGAGATAGCCCGGCGCACCGTGAAAACCCGCGAGGAAACCTATCAGCTCTTCAAGCTGCGGTTTGACGGCGGTGTGATTTCAGATCTTGAGCTGAGCCAGGTGGCTTCCGAATACGAAGACGCCATGGCGGCCATTCCCCAGATTGAAAAAGAGATCGGCCAGGTGGAAAATGGACTGAGCGTTCTGCTGGGCAATAATCCCGCATCCATCAAGCGCGGTAAATCAATTGATGAGCTGGTTATCCCCGCCATTCCCGCCGGGCTGCCCTCAGAGCTGCTGGAGCGAAGGCCCGACATCCGGCAGGCCGAGCAGGACCTGGTATCGGCAAACGCGCGCATCGGCGTTGCGCGCGGGCTCTACTTTCCCACCATATCTCTCACCGGCTTTAATGGTACCGCCAGCGCCGAATTCGATGAGCTGTTCAGCGGTCCGGCGAGCGTCTGGAACTACGGGGGTCAGTTGACCGTTCCCATTTTCACCGCCGGGGGTATTGCCGGAATCGTGAAGGCCTCGGAGGCGGTGCAGCAGCAGGCGCTGGCTCGCTACCGGCAGGCCATCGAGAACGGCTTCCGCGAGTTTGATGATTCGCTGATTGACCAGCAGAAATCACGGGAACGGCTCGCGGCGCAGGCGCGCCAGGTGGCCGCGCTGCGCACCTATTCCGGCACCGCCCGCCTTCGCTTTGACGAAGGGTACACCAGCTACATCGAGGTGCTCGATGCCGAGCGCAGCCTCTTTAGCGTGGAGCGATCCTACACCCAGACCCAGGCCGCCCTGCTGCAATCCCTGGTCAACCTTTATAAAGCAATGGGCGGGGGCTGGGTGATTGAGGCCGACCACATGACCGCAGATAATGCTGCAGCACCCCCGTCCGGCGATGCAGAAAAGAGCAGTACTGCGAGGTAACTGTAGTTCGTTAAACATTGCCATTCTTTGCTTGTCATTCTGAACACAGCGAAGAATCTCATTATCTGAACGAGAATAATGGTTGCAAAAGAGTTGCTGATTTTACCAAAATGGATTATACTCCACAATAGTTTAACTAAAATGGAGTAGCATCCATGAAGCAGATAATGGCACGGTTGCTGAAGGTCAAGCTGCCGAAGGGGCAGTCAGCCTTCTTGTGGGGACCGAGGAAAACCGGCAAGACAACGTTCCTCAGGGCGGCCTTCCCGGACAGCCTGAGCTATGACCTGCTAAAAACCGATCTTTTCCTTGAACTCGTCAAGCGACCCGCTCTGCTGCGGGAGCAACTGCTTGCGGCATCCGCACAGCAGTTGAAGGAGCCGGTCATCATCGACGAGGTGCAGAAGGTGCCGCAGCTGCTTGATGAAATCCACTGGCTTATCGAGAACAAGGGCCTGCGGTTTATCCTGTGCGGCTCGAGCGCGAGAAAACTGAAACGGGGGAAGGCGAATCTGCTTGGCGGCCGTGCCTGGCGCTACGAAATGCGTCCGCTGGTCACGGCGGAACTGGCTGATCTTGATCTGCTCAAATCGCTCAACCGGGGAATGATACCGGTGCACTACCTGCAGGACGAATACCGCAAGTCCTTGCAGGCGTATGTTCGGGATTATCTCAAGGAGGAGGTGTTCGATGAGGGATTGACCCGGAATATTCCCGCCTTCTCACGTTTCTTCGACGCCATGGGATACTCGCACGGAGAACTGACGAACTATGCGAACATTGCCCGGGACTGCGGCGTGGACGCGAAGACGGTCAAAGAGTATTACCAGATCCTGGTCGATACCCTGCTCGGCACGATGATTGAGCCTTACAAAAAAAGGAAGGACCGTAATGTGATAATCAGGGCCGGCAAGTTCTATTTGTTCGATGTCGGTGTCGCCGGGGCCATCACCCACCGCCAGATTCCCCGGGAGAAAGGTGAACAGTTCGGAAGGGCCCTCGAGCATTTTATCCTGATGGAACTGCTTGCCCATCGGGTCTACCGGGAGCTGAACTACGACGTGAATTTCTGGCGAACGAAGGCGGGCTTGGAAGTGGACTTTATTGTGGGTCAGGGAGAAGTGGCCATCGAGGTAAAAGGGACGAGCCGGATCGATAACACAGACCTTCGTCCGCTCAAGGCGTTTATCCAGGAGTATCGTCCCGCAAGAGCATTCGTTGTCTGCAATGAACGAGCTCCACGGATTCATGAGGATATCCGCATTGTGCCGTGGCGTGATTTTCTCCAAATGTTGTGGAACGGAGAAGTGATATCGTGAGGGGGCATGGGCGCTTGATGCAAAAATAGATTATGTGGAGGGATGCGCTACCGTCGCGTCCGAGAAGTGTATGCGGCCATGACAGAGCATGGCCCTCCATCTTTAACCGTCATCCTGCAACGTGATCGCGGCATCCAATAAAAATATGAACTGGATTCTGGGGTCGAGCCGCAGAATGACGCGTCTATAGCATTTATTATTCATGCTCCGTTCTCTCTCGCAGGGGCATTAAAGGTTGATTCGGTAGTAAGAATAATGTCGCCGCACATTATGGATGGTTACTATGGCTCAGGTCAGTAATCTTTCCACCCGCTTCTGGTCGACCGATACCAATCTTTCCGCCGTTCTCGTCTTTCTCTTTGCCATCATCTTCCTCTTTTATCCTTTCTATCATATTCCCCTCTTCAAGTTTATTATAAAAGTCCTTTTTTTGCTGATACTGGCGTCCGGTTGTGCAAAGGTTCTGAACAGGCGCTGGCTTGGAACCGGGGTCGCTCTCTTTATCACCGCCTATATCCTTGGCAACGGGGGTGAGGTTCTGACTGAGCACGGATCATTGCCATTCTGGAATTGCATTATAAACTTTTTGTGCTGCGGTTTACTGACCGTGGTGATTGCGGTGCAGGTATTCAAAGAGGGGCGGGTTACCGCTAACCATATACAGGGCGCGGTGGCGATGTATCTGCTGCTTGGGCTCATGTGGGGTTTTCTCTACGAGGCGGTGGCGCTGAAGGATCCCGCCGCTTTTGTGCGGATGGGTTCATCTGCTCAGATGCCGGTCGATGCGCTGAAAAAAGAGTTGCTCTACTACAGCTTCACCACCCTCACCACCGTGGGATATGGCGACATTGCGCCGGTTCACCCGGGTGCGCGGATGCTGGCGGTCCTCGAGGCTATTGTCGGGCAGCTCTTCCCGGCCATCCTCATTACCTGGCTGGTTTCCATGCAAATCCTGCACCGCAGGGCAGAGAAGGAATAGAAGTTTCGGGCTCCGGCTTTTATAGGTGCTCCCTATTTACATGAGCGGCAAGCAAACAATTTTTATAACAAGGAGGAAGAGATCATGAAAAGAGTACGAATCATTTTTACCTTGCTCGTGTGTATCATGTGGATTACCCCCGTTGTAGCTCAGGAATCGTCCTCAAAATCCATGGAGCTGGTGCGTGATGCCGCCAAATCAAATAAAAAGGCGCTGATTGCGGTTAATCTGCAGCTCACCCCCGCCGAGGAAAAGGGGTTCTGGCCGGTATATGACCGCTACCAGGCGGACCTGGATAAAATTACCGAGCGGCTGGGGAAGCTGATTGTCGAGTACGCGAAGGAGTTTAACGCCGATTCCCTTTCCGATGCAAAGGCAAATGAGCTGATGAAAAATTACCTGGCGTGTGAAGAGGACATCACGAAGCTTAAGAAGTCCTACTTAAGCAAGTTCGATGCGGTGCTGCCGGGAAAGAAGGTCATGACCTACTATCAGCTTGAGAACAAGATCGGCGCGGCCATACGGTATGACATGGCCGGCCAAATACCGCTCGCCCTCCAATAGATAACAGTAAGTTCATAATGAGGCATGGTGTTTTTAAAGATAGTTGCCTGGCCGCTTATGTTGTTGGGCATCATCTGGGGGGCGGCCGCCCTCTGGTTTGACGGCCCCTCGGCGCGCTGGCTCGCCGGGACAATGTCCGCGGGATTCGCCGTCGGCTGCCTGGCGCTGCTCGCCCGAATCCGTCCCTTTTCGCGCGCCGTGCTCGTGGTTTCCGGAATCCTGCTGGCACTGGCAGCCTGGTGGAGCTTGATCCCGCCGAGCAATGACCGGGACTGGTATCCCGACGTTGCCCGCCTTCCCCGCGCCGCCATTGAAGGAAGCCGGATGACCATCGAGAACCTGCGCAACTTTGACTACCGCACTGAGACCGATTACACGGAGCGCTGGGAGAGCCGAACCTACGATCTCGATACGCTGAGGGGGGTTGATGTGTTCCTGTTTTTCTGGGGGCCCGACGCTTATTGCCCACACCATCACCAGCTGGGACTTCGGGGGCGGGCAGCATCTGGCCATCTCCATCGAGACGCGCAAGGAGAAAGGCGAGTCATACTCGGCGGTGCGCGGATTTTTCCGGAAGTACGAGCTTTACTACGTGGTGGCTGATGAGCGGGACGTGGTCCGCCTGCGGACGAACTATCGCGGTGAACAGGCGTACCTCTACCGGATCCACATGACACCGGAGGGCGCGCGCGCCCTGCTCCTTGACTACCTGAGGCAGGTGAACCTCCTGGCAGAACACCCGCGCTGGTATAATGCCCTGACTCACAATTGCACCACCATGATCCGCTACCACATGAAGGAGGTAGGCGGGAGCCGGCCGTGGGACTGGCGGATCCTGGCAAATGGCCGTCTTGACCAGCTCGGGTATGAACGGGGAACGATCGATACAAGCCTGCCGTTCCCCGAGCTGAAGCAGCGGAGCAACATCACGATGAAGGCACAAGCGACAGGCAGCGCCGCCGACTTTTCGGCGCGGATTCGTGACGGCTTGCCGGGTGGGGAAGGGAACTCATTCTCCACACAAAGGGAGTAAGGTATGCCGGCCAAACGATTCGTAGCGTTGCCCGTGCTGGTGATTGCCCTTTTCGGCGCCTTCAGTTGCGCAACGCCGGTGGGAGTGAAGCGTAGCAGCGAAGAGGCGGTTTACCGTCAGTTGACGGCAAGCGCGTTGACCGGCGAGCAACCAAGCTCCTACTCGATGCAGTTTCTTGAGCGCCTGAGCCTGTCTGACCAATACGAAAGGGATCCGAAGCGGGTTCTTGCCGGACTGCACAAGGGACTGGGCGGCCTGGACGAACATGACCGCCTGTTTGCCCTCTCCGAGCTGTCCTATGCCTGCGCCGTGAAGAAGCATGAGCAATCCTATTTTCTGGCCGCAGCGGTGTACGCCTATCTATTCCTGTTTCCCGATGATGCCGGCAAGGCCCCGATCCCCCACGATCCGCGCCTGCGCCTTGCCATGGATCTTTACAATAGTAGCATTAACGCCGGACTCCGCAACCCCACGGGCGACGAGGTCGATCTGTCCGGGGGGCGACTCGTCCTGCCCTTCGGTTCCCTCGACCTCTCCGTCGAACCCTCAGGATTTTTCTATGGCGGATATACGCTCGCGCACTTCGTTTCGATTGCTGATCTTGAGGTGCGTGGATTCCGTAACCGCTATCGAAAACCCGGGATCGGCGCCCCCCTCTCAGCCCAGGTTGAGAGGACTGAAGGCCGGGTTGCCGATAAGTGGATTGCGCCGCGGAGCAAGGTGCCGGTGACCGCCTTCGTCCGGTTTGATCAGCCGCGCAGCGCCCTGTCCACCGGGGAGCTGACCGGACGGATTGAGCTGTACAACGTTGACGAAATCCCCTCGGCGAACCTCGGCGGCTATTCGGTGCCGCTGGAATTTGATCCGAGCGCCGCATTGGCCTACCAGCTCGAGGGATCGCCGGTCTGGGATTTTGAGATTGCCGGATTCCGCAGGGGTGATTTTAACCTTTTCGGTAAGAAGGCGGAAGGCGATTTGATATTTTCCAATCCCTATCGGCCCGGGAAGATTCCGGTGGTCTTTGTCCACGGTACGGCATCCAGTCCGGCGCGCTGGGCGGAGATGGTCAACGAGTTTCTCGGCGATGCGCGCATTGCCGGCCGCTATCAGTTCTGGTTCTTCATTTACAACAGCGGCAATCCCATTGCCCTTTCGGCCATGCACCTGAGGGAGGGCCTTGCTCTGGCTTTCAAGGAGCTCGATCCGGGAGGCAGCGATGCGGCGCTGCGGCAGATGGTGGTCATCGGGCATAGCCAGGGCGGGTTGCTCACCAAGATGACGGTGGTGAACAGCGGCACCCGCTTCTGGGAAAACATCAGCAAGGAGCCGTTTGAGCAGACAGACATCTCCGCGGAGGCGAAGGATCTGCTGCGCCGAAGCATCTTCGTGGAGCCGCTGCCGTTCGTGAAACGGGTGATCTTCATCGCCACGCCGCACCGGGGGAGCTTCTTAAGCGGGAACATCCTTGGGAAAATCGGCAGCCGGCTCGTCCGTCTGCCGGCAACGGTGACAAAGGTGGCTGCAGAGATAGTTACATTGCACCCGGTTGGGGCGGCCAGGACAGCGATTCATGTGCCAACCTCCATCGAAAACATGGATTGGTCGAATCCCTTCCTGCGGACGCTCGCGTCGCTGCCGATTGCTGAAGGGGTGCAGGTGAACTCCATCATCCCGGTGAAAGGTGACGGTCCTCCTGAGAAAGGAGACGACGGGGTGGTACGGTATACGAGCGCCCACATCGAACCGGTGGAGTCGGAGCTGGTGGTGCGCTCGGGTCACTCCACCCAGTCGAATCCGCACACCATCGAGGAGGTGCGGCGCATCCTGTACCGGCATGCCGGGATGGAATAATATCGGATTCCCGCTGAAGGTAAGCGACGTTAGTGTCCCCTTCGGGGATGGTTGAAACCCCTCGCCTTCAGGCGAAGCAAGTTTTAAAGTGTCGCGTAGCGACTTTTAATTCAGTTTGTTTTTACTTGTCATTCTGCGGCTTGACCGCAGAATCCAGAGATGTGCGTACAGTATGGATCCTGCGATCAAGTCGCAGGATGACAACCAGTCGATTTCAAATCGACTCCATTTGAACCCCTCGTCTTATAGACGAGGGTAGTTCAGTTTTTTTGATGTGTGCCCTGATGAATTGCGCTTCCCTATTCATGTAAAGAGTGATATCAGGAATAGGTGGGTGATTGATTGGTGATCAGGACCGCATTTGCTGATTTCTATACTAACTTCTATAAGCAGGGAGGAACGATTATGAAGAGATCAGTACAAGCAGTGATGACAGTGGTTATGGGATTTGTTTTTGTTGCGTTTATGACCTCCTGCGCATCGACGGGATCTACGTCAAAGAGATCGGGCCCGGGGTTGATTTTGCAAAGTACGACAAGGTGATATTGGAACATATAACCTTCTTTCTTGACGACGCCTCGGAATATAAAGGTATTGATCCATCTGAGATGAATGAGCTGGCTCAAAAATGCGACCTGGCGATGGTCAATGCGCTCAAGGCCGGCTACCCCATCGTGACTGAGCCGGGCCCTGACGTGGTGCGGATTCGCATGGCCATCACTGATCTGAAACAGAGTAATCCGGCGGTAGGCGGCATAACCACCGTCACCATGGTTACTCCCATAGGGCTGGGCATAAATCTGATCAAGAAGGGCGCCACCGGCACATGGAGCGGTGCCGGCGCCACCTCCTCGGAGCTGATGGCCCTCGATTCCATGACCGGTGAGGTTATCGCCGTTGCCCGGGACCACAAAAGCGCCGGCTTCACCGAACGATACGGCAAGTGGGATTCAGTCGAGGGAGCCTTCAAGTTCTGGGGAGAGAGACTGAAGAAATTCATGGACGACGCGAAAGGCTCGGCTGGTGGTCCAAAGCAGTAAAACGAATTGCAGGCAACGTGTTGTTCATTTTTCATCAATGGAGGAAAAGCAATGCAACGCATTACTCTGTCCTGCCTATTAGGTGCTGTCTGGATAGGAATTGCGGTTCTGAGTTGTCCCCTATCCGTGCCGGCGGCTGAAACCCCGGCAGGTCCTGCTTCAGGGGAAAAGCTGGATGCACGGGAATATCCGGTCCTCTCGCAGTCAGACGTCGCTGTTTTAAAGGGTGACCTGTGGACGACTGCAAGCCGGGACTCAAAAGTTGCCTTTGTTTGGGGAATGTGCTCGATGATTGAAGCGGAACGGATAGCCATGGAGATGATTCGGGAAATAAAGGTGCGTAACATTTCAGCAGTGGCTGCCGAGGGATTGAAAAATGTCTCCATGAATGACATGGTCCGGGCAGTGGATGATTACTATAGAGCCAACCCGGCAAATCTTGATGTCCCGGTGCTGCGGATTATCTGGGACACGATGATTGTTCCGAAGGTTCAAACCGGAGTCGCCGGCAGGCCGCTGCAGCAATAGAGCAAGCCTGCGCAGACGGCAGAACAAGTACAAAGCTATGCATCGCCTTGCGCGAAGCATGCTCGATGAACCACACATGCTTCAGGGAGCAATGATATGAAACCCTTCATCGCACTTTGCCTTATCGTCGCGTTTCTGCTCGCCACCGGCTGTTCCGGACTTTCAGACAAGCAGCAGAAAACCATGACCGGTGGTCTCATCGGAGCTGCCGGCGGGGCCGGTATTGCGGCCATAGCCGGGGGCAATGCCGGGGTCGGCGCCGCCATAGGAGCAGCTGCCGGCGGGCTCACCGGGTATCTGCTCGGTGAGAAAAAAGAACGGGACCAGCAAAAGTCGACCAATCAGATGAAATGATAAGCGACGGGATACGGGTCTGTTATTCAACGGGATATTTTACAGGAGGGTTATGCTCGGTCATGCCTGCATAAAGCGGGCGCGACGGAATGCGCCCCTCCATGTAATTCTTATCCAAATACCAGGGCGACCGGCCGGTCGCCCCTACAGAAATATTATTGTCGTGTTAAACCTCCATGCCCCTTCGGGGGACCACCATGCATGAAAATTTTTGATTTTCCTTTACCCATCAGGGAAGGAGGTGAGGGGGTATCCCAGATGTGGTGCTGTCAGAGAGCGGTGTAATTCAGCCACATTCGAAAAACGATGGCTGCAGTGAACCATGGGGCGAACCAGACAGGTGAATCTACAGCATACATGCCGGCTGATATCAATTATGTATAAGTATATGCAATAATAGGGATATTATGTATAATGAGCCGTCGAGATGCCGGGTGGGCATCTATTGGCATCGCCTTTGCAGGATTATGTAAGAATTTATAAGCGCTAATGCAAATAGTGAAACGGTATATCAAGATCGGTGAGACAGCGGCAGAAGATAAATACACCTTGAAAAAATTTTCTAATTCTGTTAAACAATTATATCCTATATAGAAGATCAATAAAGCACCAGTTCACTGTACTGGTTGCATCTTTTTTAAATGGATGCGCCGGTATGGTAAAGGCTAGCCGCACCAGTTTGCATAAACCCTTAAATGCTGAATCATTGCTTACGAAAGGAGGTGTTCAGAATAAGCCTTTATGCGCATGCATTATAAAGGCTAGCCTCACTGTGGTGAAAATGAACCTTAAACGCTAATCAGCACATAAGAAAGGGGGTAGTTAATGAAAAAGCCAATAGCCTTACTTTTTTGTCTTTGTGTTTCGCTTGCAGTTTTTTGCCCGGGCATCGTAATGGCCAATCCTACGGTTGATGCTTCATGTCAGGCATGTCATGACGCAAGTTTTGGTGAAGGAGGCCTCCATACTATTCATACCGGTCAGGATTGTACGATATGCCACGTAGCAACGGGAGACACCCCGGCTTCTTCCAAATGTATTGTGTGTCATCCCGTAGGGGACCCAGGGTTGTGCCCGTTGGCTAATGCACACGGCAGCAGCTGCTTAGAATGCCATACTGATTGCGCGGCAGGGCCGGAGGTTGCTATTGCGCCGGCTACCGTGACGTTGCAACCTGGTGATAAACAAGTCTTCACAGCAACAACCACCGGTGGTGATAACACTCCTGCTTACACGTGGGAGGTCCAGGGTGGTACGGTGGGTACCGGTAATACTACTACCGGAGACAGCATAGAGTACACCGCAGGGAACACCCCCGGTAATTACACCATAACGGTGACCGATACCGCCAATGGAAATATCCAGGCGACTGCCGCAGTGACCATCGAGGCAGAAGTTGTATGCACGGTTACGGTGCTGGATGAACAGGTTGCGAAGTCGCACTGGGTGGCGCTTCCTGCGTTTATTCGCATCCAGACAACAGGGCTGGACGTCTCACAGGCAACTGAAGTCACCTTTACCTCTGATAATGACGGCGGAGGTCTGAAATCTGTGATACCGCTGATTAAGCTGGTGATTCCGACGACGGGAACCATCAACCAGCTTGCGATCATACCGCCCGCCCTTCTGACAGGCAACTTTGATGCGGATGATGAAACGGTTACCGTCACTGTCCAAGGCTGTGCGCAGACTGATACCTTTGATTTCAACATTCTGAAAGTCGGCCCGATTCCCTTGAACAAATAGCGGGCTTTCAGGAACACTAGCAGAGTAACCAGGAGCCTGGTGGCTTATGACACGCCATCAGGCTCTTGCTGTATTATCGAAAGAAAGGTGGAACACAATGCGATGCAAAAGGATAATCCTGTTGTTGGTGGTAATGATCGTGCTCGGTGCAGCCGCGCGTGCGGTATCGGCTGAACCAACGGCTGACGAAGTACTGGCGGCGGCGAATTTCTCCGACGCGGACAAGCAGCGCATTCTGGCAGGAGAAATGATCAGCGGTGAGGTCAAGGCGGTGTCAGATCGGGATCTGTCGCTCTCCCTCGCCTTCATCGTGAAGATTTCCCCGAAAGATCTGGCCGAAGAAGTCTTTGCCGGAAACCTCAGCACATCCGATGAACAGCTTACCGCGCGCGGCACTATAAGCCGGCCCGGCAGCGCGGATGATTTTGCCGGGGTGCGTCTCGTCCCGGGCGGCAGCGCTGTCGCGAAGCATTACAGTAACGCCGGCGCCGGAGATAAGCTGAATCTTGCAACTGCCGAGATTGCCGATTTCAACGCGCTTAAAAACCAGCCTGACCAGGCGCAAGCCGTCGAACAGCAGCTGCGCAAGATGCTCCTCGCCCGTTACCAGGCATACCGTTCTTCAGGTGTGGCCGGCATTCAGCCGTATGACCGGGGCGGCAAGAACGCGGATCCTGCCGGGGATCTTCGAAACGCCGGCGAAGCCCCGGTTCTGAAAAAATTCTTGCCCACCATCCAGAAGGTGCTTGCGGAGTATCCGCAGGCAACGGTGCCGGGGTTACAGGAAACCTTTTTCTGGGTGAATAACCGAATTGATGATCTGCCCACCTACGCGCTGACCCACCTGCTGCTGGCCGCGGAGGGAAACGCTCGAATCGTAATTCAGCGTCAGTTCTATGTCGGGCGCAGCTATAACTGCGAGCAGGCGATTGCCGGCTTCTTTCCGGTTCCGCAGGGCACCCTCGTGGTCTACGGGAACCATACCTTCACCGATCAGGTGTCCGGCATCGGCGGATCGACCAAGCGGAGCATCGGTCGCCGGGTCATGAGCAGCACGCTGAAACAGATATTTGAGCGGGCGCGCGCCGCCGCGGAGAAACCTTAAATGGATCAAATAGCGCGCCTATGAAATATTGCTTTGAAAACTCCGTTTTGCCATGTAGAATGGAACCGTGCATTCAGTATTGCAAAGTCAGGACAATATGATGGATGGAAAAAGAAAACATTCAGCCCTTGTAGCCGCCTGTTTATTGATAACCGTGGGCCTGCTGCTTGCCTCATCTGCAGGGGCGGGTGAAACATTAACCCGCATTCGCGAAAAGGGTGTGGTGCGCTGCGGGGTGAACGAGCAGCTGTTGGGATTTTCTTTCAGGGATGTGCAGGGCCAGTGGCGGGGATTCAATGTCGATTTCTGCCGGGCGGTCGCCGCGGCTGCCCTGGGGAATGCCGAAAAAGTGAGTTTCACGCCGCTGAGCTCACCCAACCGCTTTCCGGCGCTGCTGTCCGGCAGAATAGATCTGCTGACGCATACCACCACCTGGACGTTCGGGCGGGAGGCGGGTATCGGGATAGATTTCCCCGGCATCTATTTTTATGACGGCCAGACATTCGGGGTGCCGACCGGCTCGACACCGGCAAAGGACATAGAAGATTTAAGCGGCATGACCATTTGCGTCGAGAAGGGAACAACCTATGAGAAAAACATGGCTGATGTTTTCAAGAGCCGCGGCATAGACTATACACCCCTGGTGCTTGACTCCAAAAAAGAGCTGGGTGATGCTTTCAGAGCCGGGCGATGCCAGGCGCTTACAGCGGAGCGATCAGTTCTCGCAGTGCTTCAGGCGGCGGTGCCGAACGGAGCAGAGAAGTATACCATCCTGCCCGGGGTCATTTCCAAGGAACCGCTGGCGCCGGCAGTGCGGCAGGGTGATGATGAATGGACAAAGCTGATCCGCTGGGTGCTCTTTGCGCTCATCGAGGCCGAGGAACGGGGAGTCACGCAATCTAATGTGCAGGTCCTGCAGAAGAAGACCGGCGACCCGGCGCTACAGTGGTTCCTCAATGAATGCGGCAAGCGCGGGAAAGCCCTGGGGCTGAAGCCTGACTGGGTGGCGGATGTGATTTCCGCGACGGGCAACTATGGGGAAATCTACGAGCGCAACTTCGGCGCGACCAGCGGGCTCACTATTGAACGAGGCATGAACCGCCTGTGGAACCAGGGCGGCCTGCTCTACGCTCCGCCATTCCAATGATTTTAGAACAGATAATGTGTCTGATTTTTTGCGGCTCCTGTTTTGATGAGAGCCAGAGGGTTGAGAGATAGTATGAATTTTTGAAATACTTTATAGTTTATTCTCGAAAGAGTGACGCTTAATTCCTCCCCCTTGATGGGGGAGGTTAGGTGGGGGTGATGAAATCTCGAACCTTATCCCAAAACGCCAAGTCCCTTCGCATTCAGGCCACCGATGCGGAGAAACTGCTTTGGAACAAAATAAGAAGTCGGCAAATAGAAGGGTGCAAGTTTCGCCGCCAACAACTCATTGGATCTTATATTGTAGATTTTGTATGTTTCGATCGGAGGTTCATCATTGAACTGGATGGCGGGCAGCATGCCGTAAGGAAGGAAAGGGATATCCAAAGAGACAATTGGCTGAAAGAAGAAGGTTTTGAGATAATTAGGTTTTGGAATAATGAAGTATTCCAGAATTTAGAAGGGGTGCTGGAGACTATTCGACGGCGTCTTGTTGCCCCCTCACCCTAACCCTCTCCCGCGGAGGGGAGAGGGGATTATAGAAGTGCCCTCTTTTATTTTATAATGGTCAGAATTAGTAGACTCCTTGGTATGCTGGGTTTATTAATATGTCGAACTCGTAAGCCATGAACTCACTTGATTTCCATACCACTGCGACGCTGGTTGTGTTTGCCGGGGTCATCCTGCTCATTGCCTTCGACCTGGTCGATATGCTGCTGGCGGCCATGCTGGGGGTGAGCATCCTCATCGTACTGGGGATATTTTCGGCGGGGGATGTCGTCTCCATCAGCCAGACGGCCGGCGGCCCCATTGCCCTTCTTTTCGGCGGCATGGTAGTGGCGCGGGTGCTTGCGCCCACCGGCCTTTTTGAACTGCTGGGCACGCTGTATCTGCGCGCCACCAAAGGAAGCGGCAAGCGCTTCCTGCTGGGACTGATTATCCTGGTTGCCCCGCTCTGTGCGGTACTGCCCAATGCGACAGCGGTCATTCTGCTTGCCCCGATCATCATTCGCGTTGCCACCGCTTTGGAAATTAATTTTGTCCCGGCCATGGTGCTGGCCGCCATCATCAGCAATTCGGCAGGCCTGCTCACCCTGGTCGGCGATCCGGCCACCTTTCTGGTGGGCAGTTCCATCGGCATGACCTTCAACCAGTACCTGCAAAGGGTGAGCCTGGGAGGCCTGCTTACCCTGCTGGTAATTGTTCCTCTGCTGCCGCGGCTGATGAAGGAGCAGTGGCAGGTGCAGCGCACCCTGCCCGTTGATCTGCGGCTCAATCGGCTGGAGCGTCCCTGGTTTGCTCTCTTTTCGCTCATGGTGCTGGCGTTGATGGTGTTTCTCTTTGTCTTCGGGGAGCGAACCCCCACCCACATTGTTCCCCCCGGCGTGTCCATCATCGTTGCCACTTTGGCCCTGCTGGTTGTTTATGCCTTGAGAGTTGAACCGATCATCAATGTACTGAAAGATGTCGACTGGCGCACCATTATTTTCCTCATATGCCTTTTCTGCCTGGTCCAGGCTTTTAACAAGACCGGCCTCCTGCAGAGCTTTTCCCAGAGCCTGTATACCTGGTTCGGCACCAATCTTGTTCTCATCGCACTGGTTGTATTGGCCGGTGTGGGATGTTTATCCAGCCTGCTTGCCAACATACCGGTGGTCGCGGCAACGCTGTTGATGGTAAAAGGATACCTGGTGACCGCTGAACTGGTGCCTGAGGCGGCCCTGGATCCGACCTTCGCCGATTGGCCGGCACGGGTCATTCCCCTGTTTGTGGCCATGATGTTCTCAGCAACATTGGGCGGCAACGCAACCCTGATCGGGGCCTCAGCCAACGTGGCGAGCACCGGCATCTGTGCGTCGCACGGCAGACCGGTTTCATTCCTCACCTTCATGCGCTACGGTGTGCCGATAACCCTCTGGCAGCTTGCCGTAGGTGCTCTCTATGTCCTTGGTTTGTTTTACGTCACGGGGCGATGATGCAGTGTGTACCGGAGACATTCGTAAGGTGGTTGACAATGCGCATGAGCTCTGCAAAAGGAATCAGCCATGACCGGAAATCAGCGTGACATTACCAGTATTGTAATGGCGGTGCTTTTTATCGGGGGATTGATCGGCGCCTCCCTCTGGATCTTGAGCCCCTTCCTGGGCCCCGCCATCTGGGCGACAACCCTGGTCGTATCAACCTGGCCGCTCATGATTTCCATCCAGAAACGGCTCTGGGGACGCCGCTCGCTTGCCATTACCCTGATGACCATCGTGATTTTTTGTGTTTTTATCGTGCCGCTGGGGCTTGCCATCAATGCACTTGTCGGGCACTCCGAGCAGATTATGGGGTGGGTCAAGGCCCTTGCCACGTTTAAAATACCGCCGCCGCCGGGCTGGCTCTTCAAGATTCCCCTCGTCGGTCACAGCGCGGCAGAGTTCTGGCAACGAATTGCCGCTTCGGGGATTGAGGACTTTGTGGTCATGGCGGCGCCGTATGCCGGCGGCGTGATCAAGTGGTTTGTCGCCAAAATCGGCGGTTTCGGTCTGCTGTTTGTCCAGTTTCTCCTTACCGTGTTGATTGCGGTGATCCTCTATGCCAATGGCGAAAAAGCCGCCAAAGGGGTCAGGGCTTTTGGACACCGCCTGGCAGGGACGCGGGGGGAGCATTCTGTGCGCCTGGCCGGCCAGGCAATCCGCGGGGTTGCCATCGGCGTGGTCTTAACCGCGCTTTCACAGACGGCGGTGGGCGGCATCGGCCTGGCCGTGTGCGGCATTCCTTTTGCCGCGGTTCTCACCGCGGCGATGTTCATGCTGGCCATCGCCCAGATCGGCGCCATACTGGTTATGATTCCCTCGGTGGCGTGGCTCTACTGGAGCGGCAGCACGGGTTGGGGAACGGTGCTCCTGGTGTGGACCATTGTGGTGGGCACCATGGACAACGTCATACGGCCCGTCCTGATAAAAAGAGGCGCCAATCTTTCCCTGATGCTGGTTTTTTCCGGGGTGGTGGGCGGCCTCATTGCCTTCGGTCTCATCGGCATTTTCGTGGGGCCCGTGGTACTTGCCGTCGCCCAAGCCCTGCTCAGCGCCTGGATGGCTGAGGATGATAACGATGGTTCAGGTCTCAACAATAAACATTCAGACCCAGCGGCGGTGGACGCGGGTGCTCAAACAACGTAGCCTGCCAGGAACCGGGGTGGCTGCAGAAAAAGAAACCGGGCTCGCTGCAACAGCCCGGTTCGCATAGATTGATTTTCGGAGTGTGGAAAACGGGTTGGGTCTCAAGATGAGCCAGTATTTAAAGAAAGTAATACAATCTTTACTATTGACCTGACCCCGTTTTTTAGCAGATCGCCGCTATTTATTCAGCAGGGCGGCGATTCCCGGGAGCACTTTTCCTTCCACCAGCGCAAGCGAAGCGCCGCCGCCGGTTGATATATGGGTCATTTTCCCCGCCAGGCCCACCCGGTTCACCGCCGCTACGGTATCCCCGCCGCCGATCACCGTAATTGCCCCGTTGAGATGCGCGAGTATTTCAGCGACTTCAAGAGTGCCTGCGGCAAACTTTTTCATTTCGAATACACCCATGGGCCCGTTCCAGAACACGGTTTTGGCTGTCGATAAAGCTTTTCTGATTGCTTCGATTGTTTTAGGACCGATGTCCATGCCCATCATGTCGGGCGGCATCTTGTCGCAGTCAACGATTCTGGTTTCCGCATTTTCTGAAAACTCGCTGCCGGCAACCACGTCAACCGGAAGAATCATGGAAATCTTGTTGACCGCCGCTTTCCTGAGCAGCGCGCCGGCCAGTTCAAGCTGATCTTCTTCCACCAGCGACTTGCCGGTCTCAAGTCCCTGTGCCCTGAGGAAGGTGTTGGCCATCGCGCCGCCGATAATCAGACAATCGACCTTTTTCAGGAGGTTGTAAATCATGGTGATCTTTGAAGAGACCTTCGCGCCGCCGAGGATGGCCACGGAGGGCCGGATCGGGCCTTTTATTACCTTGTCTTCCAGGTAATCAAGCTCCTTCTCCATGAGCAGGCCGGCGACCGCCGGAAGGAACTGGGCAACCGTGGTGGTTGAGGCATGTTCCCGGTGAGCGGTGCCGAAGGCGTCGTTCACAAAAATATCCCCGTATGCCGCAAGTTCCCGGGCGAACGCCTCGCGCACTGCCGCATCCTTTGATTTTTCTCCCTGGTGCAGCCGGGTGTTTTCCAGCATCAGCACCTGCCCGTCGCGCAGGGCTTTCACCATGGCCGCTGTTTCCGGCCCGCTGCATGAGGGGGCGAACTGCACCTCGCGGCCCAGAAGTTCCGCGAACCGTCGCGCCACCGGCTCCATCCTGAACTTGCCCTCGGAAAACATTTTTTCATCAAAGGGCTTGCCGTCCTTCACGGCCTTTTCCCGAGCCTTGGGAATATCTTTATCAGGGTCCCCCAGATGCGACATGAGCACGATGTATTTTGCGCCCTGGCTGAAGACGTAATCTATCGTCGGCAGCGCCGCCCGGATCCGGGTATCGTCCTGCACCACGCCGTCCTTCATGGGAACGTTAAAGTCAACCCGCATGAGCACCCGTTTATTCCTGAAGTCCACATCCCGCACCGTCTTTTTGTTAATCGCCATGTACAGCCCCCTGTTGACTTCCCGCATGAGGTCCATAGGGTTTGCCCCCCCTTGTTCGTTCAACCCTTTTTTATCATGTGCCGGAGCAGATCGACGGTCCGGTGAGAATATCCCCATTCATTGTCATACCAGGAAACAACCTTAAAGAAGCGCTTTTCCCCCTTGAGGTTGTTCTGCAGCGTCGCCAGGGAATCATAGATGGATGAACTCTTGGAGTGGATAAAGTCGGTGGAAACCAGCTCCTCGTTGGCGTACTCAAGGATGCCCTTGAGGTACGAATCCGAGGCCTTTTTCATCAGGGCGTCGATTTCTTCGATGGAGGTCTCCTTCACCGAGCGGAAGGTGAGATCGACAACCGATACATCGGGCGTGGGCACGCGGAAGGACATGCCGGTCATTTTGCCCTTGACCGCCGGGATCACTTCGCCCACCGCTTTTGCCGCGCCGGTGGTCGAGGGGATGATGTTGATGGCCGCGGCCCGGCCGCCCCGCCAGTCCTTTTTTGACGGACCGTCCACCGTCTTCTGGGTTGCGGTATAGGAGTGGATGGTGGTCATCAGGCCGGTCTCAATGCCGATGCCTTCCTTCAGAATCACGTGCACCAGCGGGGCAAGGCAGTTCGTGGTGCATGAGGCATTTGATACCACATGGTGAACCTTGGGGTCATACTCGTTTTCATTCACCCCCATGAGCAGGGTTTTTACGTTGCCCTTCCCGGGAGCGGAGATGATGACTTTCTTTGCCCCCGCCTTGAGGTGCAGCTCCGCCTTCGCGGCATCGGTGTACAGTCCGGTTGCTTCAATGACATAGTCAACCCCCATGTCCTTCCAGGGCAGGAGGTCGGGGCTCTTGGCCGCAAGCACGCATTTGATGGTGTCACCGTTTACGATGAGCAGGTCTTCTTCCTCCAGCGAGGGGCTGCTTTTGCCGGTTGTCACCTTTCCTCCGAAGCGGCCATGAACGGAATCATATTTTAACTGATAGGCAAAATAATCGGCATCGGTGCTGACATCAACCACCGCCACCAGGTCAATATCCTTTCCCAGCACACCCTGCTCAACCATGGCCATTAAGACCAGCCTGCCGATCCTGCCGAAACCGTTTATCGCAACTTTTGTGCCCATGACGTCCTCCTTTTAGCTTTTATGCTGCTACGTGAAAATGGTGATAACAATTCTTTGCGTTGGCTCGAATCATCGATGCCCCGCCAGTCACTTTTTTACCTTGCCCTGACCGGCGACAGCAGCCATGGCTTTCTTTACCTTTTCCTCATCACCGATATAGTAGTTTTTGAGCGGCTTGAGATGTGTGTCCAGCTCATATATCAGCGGCATGCCGGTGGGGATGTTGAGCTCCGGGATCACCTCGTCGGGGATGTCGTCAAGGTATTTCACCAGGGCGCGCAGGCTGTTGCCGTGCGCGGCGATGATCACCCGCTTCCCCGTCCTGATGACCGGCGTGATCACCTCATGCCAGCAGGGAAGAAAACGCGCCACCGTATCCTTCAAGCACTCGGTGAGCGGCGCCTGGTCTTTGGTGAGTGACCGGTAGCGCGGGTCTCCCGCCGGATTTCTCGGGTCCTGCTCCTCCAGCGCGGGGGGGCGGATATCATAGCTCCGGCGCCAGATCTTTACCTGCTGCTCGCCGAACTTTTCGGCGGTCTGGGCCTTGTTCAGCCCCTGCAGCGCGCCGTAGTGCCGCTCATTCAGGCGCCAGTCCCGGACCACCGGGATCCACATGAGGTCCATCTCATCGAGCACGATCCAGAGGGTGCGTATGGCCCGCTTCAGAACCGACGTGAAGGCAATGTCAAACACAAAGCCCTTTTCCTTGAGGACCCGGCCTGCTTCATGCGCCTCTTCGGTGCCTTTCTCCGACAAATCAACGTCGGTCCAGCCGGTGAACAGGTTTTCCTTGTTCCAGATGCTCTCGCCGTGTCGCAGCAATACTATTGTGTACATGGGGTGGAATCCCTTGAGCAGGCTGTTGAAAAACGCCCATCTGCTGCGTTACGCTCACCCTTCGTCATTGCAGCGTACTTGCATGTACGCCTCATTCCTCAGGCTTTCGCGTGTCTTGCATCTGGATGTTTTTGAACAGCCTGCGAAAAACTATTTTACTGCCTGAACGCCTTCCGGCCGGCGAAGACGGCGGCTGTGCCCAGCTCTTCCTCGATGCGAAGAAGCTGGTTGTACTTGGCGATGCGGTCGGTCCGGCTGGCCGATCCGGTCTTGATCTGCCCGGCGTTGGTTGCCACCACCAAATCCGCGATGAAGGTGTCTTCAGTTTCTCCCGAGCGGTGCGAAACCACCGCGGTGTAGCCTGCGTTGGCCGCCATGCGCATGGCATTGAGTGTCTCGGTCAGGGTGCCGATCTGATTTACCTTGATGAGAATCGAGTTGGCGATATCTTCGCCGATGCCCCGGGCAAGCCGCTCGGTGTTGGTCACGAACAGGTCATCTCCGACAAGCTGGATCTTCTCTCCCAGGGTCTGGGTGAGCAGCTTCCATCCCTTCCAGTCGTCCTCAGCCATGCCGTCCTCAATGGAGATGATGGGATACCGGCGGACCCATTCCGCCCAGAACTTTACCATTGCCGCGGAATCGTGGCTGCTCTTGTCCGATTTTTTGAATGTGTATTTCTTTGTCTTGCTGTCGTAGAACTCGCTTGCCGCGGGATCAAGGGCAATCGCGATATCTTTTCCCGGCTTATAGCCTGCCTTTTTTATTGCCTCGAGAATGACCGCCGGGGCCTCGTCGTTGGACTTGAGGTTGGGCGCAAATCCCCCCTCATCGCCCACCGCGGTGGAATAGCCCTTGCTTTTCAGAACCGATTTGAGGGTGTGGAAGACCTCCGCGCCCATGCGCAATGCCTCGGAGAAGCTGGGCGCTCCGACCGGGGCAATCATGAATTCCTGGAAGTCAACCGAGTTGTCCGCGTGGGCCCCGCCGTTGAGGATGTTCATCATGGGGACGGGGAGCACTGATGCCTGGACACCCCCGAGGTAGCGATAGAGGGGGGTCTTCTGCGATGCGGCCGCCGCGCGGGCAACCGCCATGGAGACGGCGAGGATGGCGTTTGCGCCGAGGCGCCCTTTGTTGGCGGTCCGGTCAAGGCGGATCATCTTCCGGTCGATTTCCTCCTGCCCCGTTGCATCCATGCCCTGAATGGCAGCAGTGATCTCCCGGTTTACATGGCGGCAGGCCTTGAGCGTCCCCTTGCCCAGGTAGCGTGATTTGTCCCCGTCACGCAGCTCCACCGCCTCATGTTCACCGGTGGATGCGCCGGAGGGAACAGCCGCCCGGCCCATGCATCCGTCGTCGAGCCACACATCAGCTTCAACCGTGGGATTTCCCCGCGAATCAAGGATCTCTCTGCCGATTGTTTTTATGATTTTTGCCATGCGCCGCTCCTTCAGTAGGTGCCGATTATCGATTTCGTGCCGTGTTTCAATTCCGGCGCCGAGTATAATAAAGTTACGGGGGAGTGTCAAGCGTAGAACAGGGGAGTATGAAGAATTGAAAACGGCACAATAAACATTGTAATTACAACAAGATATGTGAAATCTCCTTTCACCCTTGACGTGTTTGTGGAATGGTTTGCAATCTTACAATACAAAGTGTAGATTTAAGCAATGCGTGCCAGGTTACGCTCAATCCATTGCAGGAGGATAATGACATGAAAAAGGGCAGCCTTTATATCACCCGCGTTGTTCCTTCTCTCTCTTTCTGCATGACCGCAATGCTGCTGCTGGCAGGATGTGATGGCAATCCTGCGCCGCCCTCCCTTCAGATAAAACTTTTCGCCCGGGGATTCACCCATCCGACGGCCTGTGCTTCACCCCGGGACAGATCAGGCAGACTCTTTGTTACCGAACAGAATGGTGCGGTGAGGATCGTGGACAGCAGCGGTAACGTTCTACCGGAACCATTCATTGATGTCGGTGAACAGATGGTGAAGCCGTTTTCCGCCTATGATGAAAGCGGACTGCTCGGGATTGCCTTTCATCCCGACTACGCGGTCAATGGACGCTTTTTCCTTTTTTACAATGCATTGCCGACGGTTGACACCCCCGAGGGGTACCACTCCAATGTGCGTATTGCCGAGTATCTTGTCTCCGATGAGGATCCGAACCGGGCTGATCCGGCAAGCGAACAGGTGTTGCTTGACGTTCCCCATCCCCAGTCAAACCATAACGGCGGGCAGCTTGCCTTCGGGCCCGACGGGTATCTCTACATCGGCATCGGCGATGGGGGGAACGCCAATGATGTGGGGGAAGGGCACACGCCGGATATCGGCAACGGCCAGGACACCACGAAGCTCCTGGGGAAAATTCTCCGCATCGATGTTGCCGAACCGGGCGTTGCTGCCATACCCGCGGACAACCCGTTTTATGCTGATTCACAGAAGCGGGGGGAAATGTATGCCTATGGCTTTAGAAATCCATGGCGCTTTTCCTTCGATACCGGCGGCACGGGCCGGTTGTTTTGCGGTGACGTGGGCCAGAGCCGGTTTGAAGAGATTAGCATTGTGGAAGCGGGAGGCAACTACGGTTGGAACATTAAGGAGGGCCTGAGCTGCTTCAACAAAGATCGGGCGTCAGTGCCGCTTCCTGACTGCCCTGACAGCGGTGCCGACGGCGAGCCGTTGCTTGACCCGGTGATCTCGTATGGACATCCGGGAGGCGGCGGCGTGATGGTGGGCCGGTCTGTCGTGGGCGGCTATGTCTACCGGGGCGCACTGATTCCCGCGCTCCAGGGATATTATGTGTTCGGCGACTGGTCGACCAGCTTTGCGCGTGGAGACGGATCATTATTTATTGCCGATGAGGATAATGCCGGCGCCTGGCAGATAAAGGAGGTATCGGTGCAACATGAGGACCGGCCGGGCAGAAAGCTCAACCGGTTTTTGCTCAGCTTCGGGGAAGATGTAGACGGTGAGCTGTATCTTCTCACCAGCAAATCCCTTGGCCCGATTGGCTCCTCCGGTGAAGTTTATAAGATTGTCGGGGCCGCCCTGGAATAAGACTGCACCGGATCTGCCGGTTCGGTATGCCTTGCGAAAACTGAACCGGAACATTATTTATTTTGTAACCGCAGCTTTTCCCAGAATGCCCTGGGAGAAACAATCTCAAGACTCTCAACACGTTCCAGCGCGAGCAACTCTCTATCGCCGGTAACAAGAAGTTCAGCGTTACCATTCAGTGCCGAGGCTAAAATGATCAGGTCGGATTTGTCTTTAATGGCAACCTTAGGCAATTGGCAAGGCTTTGCTACAATAGTATCTTGTGTAAGCAGGTTTAAAAATTCAGAGATAAGCGAGAGAGGAACTTTGAGTTTTTGCTGAAGAGCCTTCTTAACTTCTTTGAGAAGGGGATCAGAAACGATCAGTTCATGTGAAGTGAGCACCTCACGAAAAACATCAGCGCAAAGGCCGCGAGTTGCGACCGCGCTCACCAGAACGTTAGTATCGAGGAAGATTCTCATGGAAGCTTGGCGGAGATGTCTTCATCGGTGAGGAATCCGCGTGCCTCCGCAAAGGGCATGATTTTCCTGCGCAAGCCTTCAAACCGACTTACCCGCAGCTGTCTGCTTAATGCTTCGCGGGCTATTTCGCTTCGGTTTTTTCCCAGCTGCTTGCTCGCCCTGGTGAGAAGTTTATCCAGATCTTCATCTAATCTGATTGTGAGTGTCGACGTTTTCATGTAAAACAATGTAAGACATTGGGTTGTAATTGTCAAGGGAAAATATATTTCATTGACACACACGACGGTATGCGTATACTTTTTATCAACCTCACAGCTCTCTGATGTGCATCATGCTTACATCTTTTAGCAATTGTCTCAACCGTGCCTCACGAGATCCATGAATCAGAAGATCATCATCGGGAATGAGACGGATGCAGGCGAGATAACCTTTAGCAATATAAGAGTATCCTTCTTAAAAAAACGTTAGCCCCTGATTAGTAGCCATGAAGCAACTTACCTCCAGGGCCACGTACTACCAAAAAAGGATCTTTCCCGCTTTCTGGTTCGGCTTCCTCGGCCTGTTTGTGTGCGGGGCGCTTTTAACGGGTGCAGTGAACAGCAGTCTGGGAATCATATTTATTGCAGTACCGGCTTCCATGGCCGCTATCGGCTACTTCATCATGAGGAAGCTCGTATTTAACCTGATCGACGAGGTGTATGACGAGGGAGAAACGCTGCTCTTCAGGGAAAAAGGGAAGGAGGTCAGAGTCAGCCTGGCTGATATAAAGAATGTGAGCTATTCGTGGAGGATGAGTCCTCCGCGCGTCACCCTGAGCATTCGCTACATGACCGAGCTGGGAGACAAGATTACCTTTTCACCGCCCGCGAGCTTCATCCCGTTAAGGAAGAATCGGGAAATAGAGGAGTTGATCGATCGCATCGATAAGGCTAAGGGCTAAACAGGAGGAAAGAAGGCTCCTTTTTTTGTTTTCTGCCCGAGCAGAGGGATATGGAGGGCCAGGCTCCGTCATGGCCGAAAACAAAAAGAGGACGCGACGGAGCGCGTCCCTCCATAAGATCTATTTACGCAGCACCCCCAGCACGAACGTCCCCTATTTCTCCCCCCGCATCCCCTTGCATGCATTGATCAGACCATTGGTGGAAGAATCGTGGGAATGGACGGGATCATCATGCTGCAGCTCGGGGAGGATGTTCTTTGCCAGCTGCTTTCCCAGCTCAACGCCCCACTGGTCGAAGCTGAAGATGTTCCAGATCACCCCCTGCACGAAGATCTTGTGCTCATAGAGGGCGATGAGCGACCCCAGTACCCGCGGGGTCAGTTGTTTAAACAGGATGGAATTGGTTGGCCGGTTTCCTTCAAATACCTTGTGGGGCCACAGCTGATCAATCTCTGATTCGCTTTTCCCTTCCCGCCGCAACTCTTCGATAACCTCCTCCTTTGTCTTCCCCTTCATCAGCGCTTCGGTCTGGGCGAAAAAGTTGGATAGCAGTATGGCGTGATGCTCACCAAGGGGGTTGTGGCTCAGCGCCGGCGCCAGGAAATCGGCCGGGATGAGCTTTGTCCCCTGGTGCATAAGCTGGTAGAAGGCGTGCTGCCCGTTGGTCCCCGGCTCCCCCCAGATGACCGGGCCGGTCTGATGGCTCACCCTGTTACCATTCCGGTCAACCGACTTGCCGTTGCTCTCCATGTTGCCCTGCTGAAAATAGGCGGGGAAGCGGTGCATGTACTGGTCGTAGGGCAGGATGGCCTCGGTCTGTGCGCCGAAGAAATTGTTGTGCCAGATGCCGATGAGCGCCAGCAGCACCGGGATGTTCTCTTCAAATGGGGCGGTTCTGAAATGATTGTCCATTTCAAAGGCGCCCTGAAGCAGCTCACAAAAGTTGTCGAATCCGATGCTGCAGGCGATGGATAAACCGATGGCCGACCAGAGCGAATAGCGGCCGCCCACCCAATCCCAGATTTCAAACATGTTTTCCGCATCGATGCCGAAGGCGGTAACTTTTTGATGATTGGTGGAGATGGCGGCGAAATGCCGGGCCACATGCCGGTCATCCTTTGCGCCGGCGAGAAACCACTCCCGCGCGGAAAAGGCGTTGGTCATGGTTTCCTGGGTGGTGAAGGTCTTGGAGGCGATAAGGAAGATGGTGGTCTCCGGATTCAGCTTTTTCAGTGTTTCCACGATATGGGTGCCGTCAACATTGGAGACAAAATGAAGAGCAAGATCGGTATGCGCATAGGGTCGCAGGCACTCGGTGACCATCATCGGGCCCAGGTCCGATCCCCCGATGCCGATATTGACCATGTCGGTGATTCGCTTGCCGGAAAACCCTTTCCATGTTCCGGACATGACACTGTGCGAAAATGCCTTCATCCGGTTCAATACCGCGTTGACTTTGGGCATGACATCCTCGCCGGCAACGAAGATGGGGGTAGTGCTCCGGTTGCGCAGGGCAACATGCAGGACGGCGCGCTTTTCCGTTTGGTTGATGATGTCGCCGGCGAACATTTTCTCGATCGCTTCCCGCAAGCGCATTTCATCCGCCAATCCGAGAAGCAGGGCTCTGGTTTCTTCGGTGATGATGTTTTTTGAATAGTCAACCAGGATGTCGTTGAAGCGAAGGGAGAAGGTGACGAAGCGGTCGGGATTGCCGGCGAAGAGCGATCTCATGTGCACCGTCTTCATGTCCTGGTAGTGCGCGGCGAGCCGCTTCCAGCTCTTCGTGGTGGTGGGATCGGTTTTCGGCAGCATGGGGACTCCATTGAATTGCGGATTTCAGATTGCGGATTTCGGATTAGCAGAAGCGAGAAGTCAGATGCTGCAAAATGTGATGCGAGATATGTGATCCCTGCTATGAGCGAAAGAGTTCTATTGTGATCAGGGAACGCTGTATCTCCGTCAGAGATCATTCGCGGCGGTAGCCGCTCCTACGGGTTTTATTCCGGATTCCGGCTCCGGTCTTCTTAATTTAGCGCAGATCACATATCGCACATCCCACATCAATCGGTTTTTTGTTTTTCAATCCGCAATCCGCAATCCGAAATCTATTTCCCGAGTTCCATCAGCTCGATGCGGTTGCTGGTATCGGGATGTCTGGGGGAGGGCCCCTCAGTGAGGACCACCAGATTTCCTTCGAGCCCGCAGGATTTCATCAGATCCCGAGCAAACACTTTCCAGTTGTCCGGGAAGTCGGCTACCTGCACCGGATCGACGCCATACGAAAACTGCAGCCGCTGACAGATTGATTCGTCGTTGCTCACCGCGGTGATCCACACCGGAAGCCTGAAGCGGCTGATGCGCCGCGCGGTTGCGCCGCTTCGGGTGGGAATGATCACTGCTGCAGGGGATACGGCAACCACCGCGGTGGCCACATTGAGCGCAATGATGTCGGTAATATTCATGGCGCCGGTTTTGATGTCCTGCTGCAGGGATTCCCGCAGGGGCCCCCGGGATCGGTGGGGCTCAACCGCCGCGGCAATCCGGGCAAGCATCTCCACCGATTCCACCGGATATGAGCCCATTGCCGATTCGGCGGAAAGCATGACGCAGTCGGTGCCGTCGAGGATGGCATTGGCCACATCAGTGGCCTCCGCCCGGGTGGGACGCCGGTTGCCGGTCATGGACTCGAGCATCTGGGTTGCCGTGATCACCGGCTTTCCCATCAGGTTGGCTTTTTTCATCAGCTCCTTCTGCACGATGGCGATCTGCTCTATGGGAATCTCCACCCCCAGGTCTCCCCGGGCGATCATGATGCCGTCGGATGCCTCAAGGATGGCATCAATGTGATTGAGCGCTCCCGCGCGCTCGATCTTGGCAATGATAAACGGATTGTATCCCAGCGCCGCCGCGGCGCCGCGCACCGCATCAATATCCTTGGCTGTTTCAACGAAGGATTGGCTGACCGCATCAATACCCTGCTCCATGGCAAATGCAAGCCAGCTGCGATCCTGTTCGGTGAAGGCGCTGATGCCAAGATTGATGCCGGGCAGGTTGAGGCCCTTCCGCGAGCGGAGCTCCCCGCCGACCAGCACCCGGCAGCTGACGTCCCTTCCGGTCACTTGCAGCACCTCAAGCTCAATGTTGCCGTCATTGATAAAAAGTTTGTCGCCGGACCGTACCACCTGGGGGAGGCGGTCAAAGCTTACCGATACCCTGGCGGCGCTTCCGGTCACGTCTTCCGCGGTGAGGGTGAAGGTGTCGCCTTTTCGCAACTCCAGCGGCTCGTGAGCGAATGTCCCGATGCGCATCTTGGGGCCGGGCAGGTCGGCCATGATGGCCACCCGGCGGCCGGTCTTTGCGGAAGCGGCGCGAATGATTTCAATCATCTTTCTTTTGCCCGCGAAATCGCCGTGCGAAAAATTGAGGCGCGCCACATTCATGCCGGCCCCGATCATCGCCTCCATGATTTCCGGCTTCTCGGATGCGGGCCCGATGGTGCAGACGATCCTGGTTTTATGCCCCGAAAGCGGCATCGGGAAATCCCTCCTTACGATGGTTCGGTTCGTTGAAAAAGCATCTTACTGCAGGCTGATTTAATTCATGTCCCGCGGCTGCCCCGTGCTTTCAATGACGCTGCTCCACAATCGGCCGTGGGGATCAATTTTCTTGCGCTGTGCCACGGCTGCCGGAATGGGAAGATGGGTAAACTCATTTTTCCAGAATCCCACGACCATGTTTGTTCTTCCGGCCATGCCCGCGTGCGCTGCGTTATGACCAAGCAGTACGCAGAAGGCGGAATCGCGGGCGTTGGCGGGCATGCTGCGGATGGTGTAGCTGGGATCGATGTACTTGAGGTTCACCTCCATGCCGATCTTCTTGAAATAGGAGGTGATCTGGTCTTTCAGGAAGATGCCGATGTCTCCAAAACGGACATTTCCCGATGCGTCCTTTTCATGCCGGTTTGCCATCAGGTATTGGCCCGCACCTTCACCTACCACAATGAGGGCATGGCCCCTGCTCTTGAGCCTCGCTTCAAGCGCCTTCAGGAAGGAGGGAAGCGAAAATGACACCTCCGGCACCAGGCAGAAATTCACCTCGCTGTTGGCGAGCGTGGCAAAGACGGCGATAAAACCGGACTCGCGACCCATCAACTTCACCAGACCGATGCCGTTGCGCGCCCCGATGGCCTCGGTATGAGCCGAGGAGAGGGCCGGCCGTGATTCGGTAACCGCCGTATCAAAGCCGAAGGACTGCTGTATGCAGGATATGTCGTTGTCGATGGTTTTGGGAATGCCGATGACGGAGATGGGCAAGCCCCGCCTGCCGATCTCTTCAGCGATGGCCTGGGCGCCGCGCAGGGTGCCGTCGCCGCCCACGGTAAAAAGTATGCCGATACCCATCCGCTCCAGGGTATTGACCATGTCTCCCGTATCCTGCGGCCCGCGCGATGAGCCGAGAATGGTTCCACCCATCTGATGGATTGTGTTCACATTTTCCGGATTGAGCTCAAGTGGAACATGCCCGTAGCGTGAGGCAAGGCCCTCATAGCCATAGCGAAAGCCAAAGACGGTTTTTACCCCGTAGTGGTAAAAGAGACTCATGACAATGGCCCTGATCACGTCATTGATGCCGGGACAGAGTCCGCCGCAGGTGACGATGCCGCACCGAAGCGTCGAGGGATCGAAGAATATGCGCTCCCTCGGTCCGGCAAGCTCGAAGCGCGGGGGCGGCGCACCGCTTGTGAGGTACGATTCGATCTCGGGCAAGCTTGAGTGATAGAGCAGGTGCTCCTGTTCCGTGATAAACGGTGTTCCCTGCATGGGAGAGGGAATGCGGCATTCACCCAGTCGCGAGACTTCAAAATGAGGGGTAGGCAAAGGGACCTCCTTCTTGATGAACTCATGAACGTCCAACATCGAACTTCCAACGTCCAATGATGAACCGAAAAAAGCAGATGGAGGGACGCGCTCCGTCGCGTCCGGTTGTTTTATGCGGCCATGACGGAGCATGGCCCTCCACCTAATTTGCTCTGTTACACAGTAAATCCATTAGTGTCCCCTTCGGGGATGGTTGAAACTCCTCGCCTTCAGGCGAAGCAAGTTTTAAAGTGTCGCGTAGCGACTTTTAATTCAGTTTGTTTTTACTTGTCATTCTGCGGCTTGACCGCAGAATCCAGAGATGTGCGTACAGTATGGATCCTGCGATCAAGTCGCAGGATGACAACCAGTCGATTTCAAATCGACTCCATTTGAACCCCTCGTCTTATAGACGAGGGTAGTTCAGTGGTAATAAAGCCTTCAACCAGACTGCGCAAAGGACTTTCCTACGGCAGCCTGCTTAACCACGAAGCATCCTTGAACCACCGGTCTACCATGGTCTGCAGGCCGTCGCTGCCCTCAAGCGTCATGAGATAATTCTGCACCCAGTTGATGAGCAGCGGATCATCGCCCGGCAGGGCTATGCCGAGCGGCTCAAAGGTGAACGGCTCATCCAGGGTGGCCAGTTTTTTTTCGGGATTGCGGAGCACGGCGAGCGCGCAAAAGGGAAAATCGGCAACCATGGCATCGACCTTCCCCTCAATTACCAGCGCCAGCGCCTTATCGTAATCGGTGGTGGTTTGGAGCTGGGCCGCGGGTATGACTGTTTTTACCAGGGTCTGGCTGGTTGATCCTTCAAGCGCAACGATCTTTATATCGGGCGCGGCGAGATCCGCCGGGCTGCTCAGCGAATCCGCTTTTTCAGCTTTGGTGACGATGGATTTGCCGGACACAAAGTAGGGTCCGACGAAGGCAACTTTCAGGTTCCGGTCAGGGGAGATGCTCATGCCGGATATCACCATATCCACCTTGCCGGTCAGCAGCGCGGGAAGCAGCTCAACAAAGGGCATGGGGCTGAACGAGAGCTTGACCCCCATGGCGGCCGCCATGTAGGTTGCCAGATCGGCATCAAGGCCGATGATCTGCCCCTCTTTGGTAGTTGCGTTCAGCGGCGGCTGATCGCCGGTTATGCCCACGATCAACTCCTTCCTCTGCAGGATGCGGTCGAGCGCGGGACCCGCTTCAGTGGCAGCCGGAATGATGAGTGGAAGGCACAGGACAGCAACAATCCAAAACCGGACTTTTTTCATTCCTTCTTCTCCTCAGCAGGCTTGGCTTTTTGATAAGGCGAAGCGACGATGAGGTAGGTCGTTTTCCCTCCCTCAGTGATCTTGCGGTAGAAAATCTTATCGTACTGGTAGTAGGTCGCTCCCTCAGTTTTAACTTCCACCGACTTTTCCGGTATGCTTTCCACCTCAACCCCATAGGGAGGGTCAACAACAACATACATATCTTTGCCGTCCCGTTTTATCTTTTCGTAGAAGGTATGTTCACTGATGTAATAGATTTTGCCGTTTACATCAATGGTTTTCGGGTTGGAGAGGGAAGTGATCTCCGCACCCTTGGGCGCTGAAATCTCAACGTACTGAACCTGGTCCTGGTAATATACCTGATTATACCAGACACTGCCGCACTGGTAATAGGTCACATTGCCGACCTGGACCACGGTGTGGGTGCAGGGCATGCCCACGAAAACATACGCGGGATAATAATGTTCACTGTAATGCCAGTAGTCCTCGTACCAGTCATCATAGTAGTCATCGTACATGTCGTCGATAAACTGCTGCCGGTCCTCCTGGATGGTGCGGGCCTTTACATAGTTCCCGTCATAGTTTTCACGGCGTTCCTGCCGGCGGTCTTTCCCTTCCTCCTGTCGTTCGTCGCGGTTTCCCTGCCGGTCGTCTTGGCGTGCTGTCCGTTCATCCTGACGGTCAGTTCGCGCATCCTCCCGGTCACCTTGGCGATCGGTACGGGTGTCCTGTCGTTCACCCTGCCGGCCAGTGCGGGTATCCTGCCGCTCAGTCTGACCGGCCTGCCGGTCGCCCTGGCGGTCGGTGCGTGTTGCATCACGTTCACCCTGGCGATCGGAACGCCCTTGCTGGCGCTCCGTACCGCTGCCGGCAACCAGGGGCTCCCGTTGACTGCGGGTATCCTGTCGCTGGCTGCGGCTGTCAAGCGATGAACTCTGCCGGTTCGAACCATAGGATGAAGATCGGGAATAACCTCCGCTGTTGCGGATTGATCCCATGGAGCCGCCGCGTGAGAAGCCGCCTCCTCCCCTGAAGCCACCGCCTCCAAACCCACCGCCGCGGCCTCCGCCACGACCATCAGCCGTATGCAAGGGAATACAAAGAAGCAGGAGGGAAAGCAAGCATGTTCCTACGAACATATATTTCCGTCTCATTGTACGCCTCCTTGCTTGCCATCCCTGCGTTTTGATCCGACGATCTGTATCCGCCGGGAACCTTCAGGGGGAGTGAATTGAAAAAGTGCATCAGAAATTTCGGGCGCAACATTCCATGCTTCCAGGCGGGCGGAAAGCTGCGGCTCACCCGGCAGTTCCTTATAGGTAATTACTACTTTCCGGATAAGCGGTTTTTCGCCGCGGTCAATCCAGAATTGCCAGTCAAGTGACTCGCCCCGAAAGGCGAGATGATCACAGGGGGTGTTTTGAAACATGCTTATATCGACATAACTTCCGGACCGGGCCCTGTCGGCAAGGTATGAAAGATCGTTGTAGAGAAGGTCCGCCAGCGGGCGAGGAGCTTCCATCACCGTCTCCAGATAGTCAAGCATTCCATCGATGGTGTCCGGGACCTTGATTTGTCCGTACACCTTCTCCTCTTCATCATAGGTGGTGGCGGTTTTACCATCGTACCAGAAACGCTTTACGGTGCCGTCGTCATCCGTGCGTTTTATAAACATGCGATCGGGACGCCTCAGGCAGACTTCAAATGACGATGCGAACTGGAGCTTCTGTCCTGATTCCTGAACTGCATCCTCCTCTTTGTACCCCTTGAGGCGAAACTGCTTGAGACCGGTGAGATAATCGGTCGCCTTTTTTAGAATGGCGAGCGCTTCCGGATCGATGGCGGTATTCTGATCGCCGGCGACTGCGCTGCCCTGGTCCTGCCCGGCCGCCCGGGCAGGATCCACCATGAAAGGATGGAAGTCGATCATGGAAAACAAGGGAATCGCTGCTGCTATGATTATGCGCGCATAGGGTTTGAGTTTTTTCATGACACCCTCCTGCAGATTAGTAATCAGATCCTTCGTTGCACTCATCATGACAAACGAACCGCTTGCTTCACTATGTATGTTATTTGCCCGGTGCAATGGACGTGACGGCTGATGCGATTTCGCGGCTTAACGTTTCAAGCAGCCGGCTTTCCGCCGCCGCCAGGTCGTCATAGCCGGGCCCGCCGGATTCCTCGGTGATGACCGAGTTCTTGCGCACGAGGATCTCCTTGCCGTTTCCCGCCAGGATGGTCCAGCGGGCGTTCAGCGCCGCATCGCCGCCCCGGGCGGCATCGAAGCGGGTGATATCCACCTCGATCTGGTAATCAATGTTTGCGGATCCTGTCCAGGGATACAGGTAAATGTGCTGTGTTGCCAGCAAGACCGATACATTTTCTCCCAGTATGCGCGGGATGCTATCCTTGAGAGGTTCAGACCATTGGTCGAAATCCGCAAGATCAAGCTCATGGGGGCCGACCAGGGTGACGATCTGCGGGCGGTCAACATATTCTGGGAGCGTGATCGGACCTATGCCGATGTGCATGCCTTCACGTTTCAGTGCCGCGGTTTTTTCAGCCGGTATTCCGGAAATGGACTGGAGGAGGTAGAATCTCGTGGGCTGACTCCTGCCCAGGCATCCGCAGACCGGGATGAGGATAACCAGAGATAAAAGTGCTGCCAATCGTTTGGAAAAGGTCGCCGTCATGCTAGTTGCCTCCTTTGCCGCGGAGCAGTGATTCGGGATTCCTTTGCAGATAGTCGGTCAGCGCGTTTAAGGAACGGGCTGCATCGGCCAGTTCCTTGAGGCTGTTGCTCAGTTCGTAACGTATTACCGGGGTGGTGTCTTTAAGCTCCCCCTGGACCGCGGTGAGCGTGTTTGTAGCCTGCACCAGCGCATCGCTTGTTTTCTTGAGGGTGTTTTCAACATTTGATGTCAACGTGCCCACGCCGCCATCGAGGTTTTTTATCAGGTTCCGGAGGTCCTGAATGGTTTCGCGGAGGGTCACAACCGTATCCTTCAGCTCCGGCGCGTTTACCAGTCGCTCAATGCCCTCTATGGTCAGCGTGGCCTTGGCGATCAGCTCTTTGAAGGGGACTTCCTCAATTGCCTTGGCTATTTCGTCAAGCCGGGAAGGAATGGTGGGTATTTCGACATATTCATTATCGGTTCCAACGAACCGTGCCGGCTTATCCGGATAAAAATCGAGCTGTATCATGAGCTTCCCGGTGACCATGCTTTGGGAAATAAGCTGGGCCTTGAGACCGCGGTCAATCATGTATTTAATTACCTGGCCCGCCCGCTGCATCTCTTCCCTGCGTTGTCTCCAGGTTTTATAATTCTCTGTCTTCATCAATGCAGTTGATTCCTTAATCATGTCCGTTTCAATCTCGACCAGCACCGGTATCCGGATATCGGTAAAATCTTCGCTTTCCAGCTGCACTTTAATATCAGATACCGATCCTATTTTGATGCCCTTGAAATTTATCGGGGCGCCCACGTCCAGCCCTTTGAGCGAACCGTCAAAGTACAGCACAAAGGTTTTGGTTTCCTTGAACAGCTTCCCGGAGGAAAAGATGAACAGGCCGGCGACGGCCAGCGCCACCGCGCCAACGACGAACGCGCCGATGAGGGTCTTATTGGGTTGACGGGACATAGGTCACCACCTCCGTGGTTCGATTGCGGATTGCGGATTTCGGACTGAGAAAATTTTATTTTCGCCTGAGCTTTGCAGTTCTAATAGAAGACACGGTAATAGCCAGAATCTCATTGGCTTCCTTCATCAAGGATTCCACGTTCTCTTTTTGTATAAGTTTACTCTCGATCAGCAATTCCAACCAGAAAAGGGTTTCGTCTGCTTCTTCTTCAACGATGCCAAGTTTAGCAATAAAATCTGCAGTTGATTTGGCACGACAGGCAGAGCGATAATTTGCTCCGACTGAAGTTCCGGATCTCATCAATTGTCGTCCCAGGATATCAGCAGTTTTAGTCTTGGGTAAAGATTCTACCTGTTGCATAACGTCAAGCGCAAACCGTTTAGTTCTAGCTTTCAATTCATCTTTATTCAATGCGGGCCCCAATCTCTAATTCATATCATTGTTATTCAGTCTTCTTTCCGCAATCTTCATTTTCATTTCACAAGGTACAATCCGAATTCCGCAATCCGCAATCCGAAATCAACCTCCTTCTCCTCTCGTTAAAAAGCTCCGCAGCTTGGGATCCTTGGTTTCATTCAGCAACGTCCTGGGGTTTCCCGTCGCGCTCATGGTGCGCTCGTCAGTATCCAGGAAGACGGAGTTGTCGCCGATGGCAAAGATGCTGGCAAGTTCATGGGTGACCACCACGATGGTCGTGCCCAGGCTTTCCTTGAGTTCGAGAATGAGGTCATCGAGCCGCCGCGCGCTTACCGGATCCAGCCCGGCGGAGGGCTCATCAAAAAAGAGTATTTCGGGATCAAGCGCCATGGCCCGGGCGAGACCTGCCCGCTTGCGCATGCCGCCGCTTATTTCCGAGGGGTAAAACTCCTCGAATCCGGCCAGGCCCACCAGCGCGAGTTTGAGGGACACCAGCTCCTTGATCTGCGCGGGAGCCAGATCGGTGTATTCCCCAAGCGGGATGGCCACGTTTTCCGCCAGGGTCATGGAGCTCCAGAGGGCGCCGCTCTGGTAGAGCACGCCGAAATGCCGCATCATGCGCTCCCGCTCTTCCTGATCCACTTCCCAGAGGCTGGTTTCGCCATAGAGCACCCGGCCGCGGGCGGGCCGCTTCAGCCCGATAAGATGCCGCATCAGGGTGCTCTTGCCGCAGCCGCTTCCCCCCATGATGATGAAAACCTCGCCCCGCCCGATGGTGAAATTGAGATCGCGCATGACCACAAAGTCACCGTAGGCCATGGTAAGATCATGGACGGTGATGTGGGCGGAGGACGTGGTGGAGGAGTTTTTAACCATTGTTTTCAGATATGCATATTGAGCACGTTAGGAGGTTGCGGTTATGGAGTGATGGAGTATTGGAGTACTGGGAAAAACGGGAGCGTTGGAGCAATGGAGTCTTGGGGCTGAAAAACGTTGCCTGCTGTTTTTTTTCATCACTCCATCACTCCACTACTCCAATACCCCGGTCTTCTCGTTTTACATCACTCCATTACTCCACTACTCCAATACCCCGGCATTTTCCTTCTCCTTCTCAAATCCCCAGTGCGTTGCAGATGACCGCCATCAGGCCGTCGGAGACGATGATAAACACGATCGACGTGACCACCGCGGAGGTGGCCGCGTCGCCGACCGCCTGGGCGCTCCGCCCGCATTGCATGCCGCGGAGGCATCCCGCAAGGGCAATCAGTATGCCGTAGACCACGCTTTTGAACAGACCGATGTTGATGTTGGCCAGGTTGACCGCAGCCTGGGTTTCGACAAAATACTGCATGGGGGCAATATCCAGCATGCCGACTCCCACAAACACGCCGCCCAGCATGCCCATGAGGTTGGCATAGAGGCAGAGAAGCGGCATCATCAGAATAAGCGCCAGCATCCGGGGCAGCACCAGGAATTCCATGGGGGAGATCCCCATGGTGGTGAGGGCATCGATCTCCTCGTTCACCTGCATGGTGCCGAGCTGCGCGGCGAAGGCGGCGCCGGTGCGCCCGGCCATGATGATGCCGGTCATCATCGCCCCCATCTCCCGCACCATGGCGATTCCCACCATGTCCGCCACGTAAATCTGCGCTCCGAAAAGCTTGAGCTGCACCGCCCCGACAAAGGCGAGGATCAGGCCCACCAGCAGGCTGATGAGGGAAACGATGGGCAGGGCCTGCGCGCCGCACTCCTGAATGATCAATCCCAGATCGGAGCGGCGGTATTGCGCCTTGCCTATAAATAACCTGCCCATGGCCAGGGTTGACGCTCCGATAAATTCAAGCATCTCCGCCGATGATCGGCCGGCCGCAATGGTACGTGCACCCACCCGGGCCAGGAAGTGCTCGCGTTTCTTAGCCGCGTACGTTTTCTTTTCGGGAACAGCCGTGGCAATGTCCAGCAGCCGTTTTACTCCCGGCGGCAGTCCGTCCTCATCGTATGCAATCTTTTTTGCGGAGCAGAGGTTGACGAGTTTGATCATGAAGGTGAGCAGGCTTGAATCCCAGCCGGTAAGCGATTGGGTATCGAACGTGACGCGGCGGATCTGAGGATTGGCATCAACTTGATTTTTCAGGTCATCAAAAGATGGTAAGGCATGCCCCGTTTTCCAGCAGCCGGCAAAGCTGACGCAGAGCGAATCAATGGCAGGCCGGCTAACATTCAGCTCACACCGTTCAGGTACTGTTTCCATAGGGGTGTCACTGTATGCCTGTTGTGAGGTGTATGAACGAAAATGAAACTAGGGTATGCGCTCAGCCGGGGCCGAGGGAATCCATTGCTTGATGGTGCTCTTAAGCTTTCCGCTGCTTTTCCAGGTTTCAAGAAAGCGATTTGCGGATTCGAGCAGAGCGGTGTCATCTTTGCGAACGCCCCATGCAAGATTCTCTTCAGTTAAAAAGATGGGAATCAGCATAAGCCCCTGAGGTTCCTTGGCGGTCGCATTCCACCAGATAACCGGCGCATCGTCAACAACCATGTCGATTCGTTCCTCTATCAGGGCCTGAACGGCATCCTTGATCAAGGTGAAGGGGACCTTCCGGGTGGTGAGCTGAAATTCCTTTTGAACCAGAAAATCACCGGTGGTTCCCTTCATAAAACCAACTCTGCGTTCGGTATTTTTTATGGCCGGGGCAGAAGGGTAGGACGATATATCCTGATTGCGCACCAGGGCCATCTGGCCGGCTTTAAGATAAGGGGCGGTAAAGTTGATGCGTGTTTCCCTCAATCGGGTAACGGACATGCCCGACATAATGATGTCTATTCTCTTTTCAAGAAGCGCCGGAATGAGATCATCCCATGCCAGCACCACAAAACGGGGAGTTTTCCCCAGTGATTGCGCAAGGGCATTAGCGAAATCCGCCTCGATTCCCGCAACACGCTCCTCCTGATAAAAAACAAGCGGCGGGGCAGAAGGCGTGACACCGATACGCAGGCTGTTTACCTCAGCCGCTGCAGGCGCGGCCGCGGTTTTGACCGTGCCTGTGCCCGCACAACCCGAAAAAGCAAGCAGGCTCAGCATGCATATGAGCCCGATCCACATTTTTTGATCCATGATATTTCTAATCATTTTTTAAAGTCCTCCTGACAATTTTCATAGATGTTCATTTGCACAGGAATGATAGGGCACATAGCACTAATCTTATGAAAAATCAAGCATTTTAATTTGCCTGGCTCTCCCCGGGTGTGCATGATAGGAGGGTTAAAAAACATGGATTGCAGGAACAGACTGTGCTATGGTTATAGGCGCGCAAATGGTCGTACCGCAATACGGGGATAAAACATGAAAGTGAAATACTTTACCGATACCGATACTGCCCACATAGAATTTACGGACAAGGGGGTTCATGAGACGAAAGAGATAAGTGAAAATATCTATATAGATGTCGATGAAAAGGGCAATATCGTGAGTATGACAATTGAAAATGCTAAAGCTAATGCAGGGCTCCGGGAGTTTTCATATCAAGAAGTGTCTCGACAAACCGCGTAAAATGAGCGAAAAGACGGTCAAGAAACTAGATTTGCTGCTCCGGGTTTCTTTCTTCCATGAGATTCTCTAACTTATGACGGACCAGCAAGAGAGCTTGTCATAAAATGCCAGGGAATGATTAAACGATGAGTTGTGTTCTTCGTGCTGGTGGCAAAGAGTTTGATGTCGATGAGTTTATAAAAGGAACAACGCTATTGCCGTGTGCCGTCTTCAGAAAAGGAGAGCTGATCGGCTCGAAGAACCTAAAACGCAGTGTGTCTGGTTTGAACATTGAAATAAGTTCGGCATCCTTTGATAGCTTCGATAAGCAAATCAAGGATGCTGTTAAGTTCTTGAAGGAAAATAAAAGGGAAATAAAGCTGATACTAGCTGAGGGACTAGACGGAACACCGGAACTTGATTTCGCCGTCAACAAGAGTGATGCATTTACTCTTTCTTATTGTTTCCCTGCGAACCTTGTTGCCTTAGTTGGTAGCATGGGGCTTGGGATAAGAATCTCCCAGTATCCCATGAAAGAGAAATAGAAAAGACTCTTAACAGGTAGTTGCATCTGACGCGGAAAAAAGCAGACCGGGATCCATTCCAACCATCATCGGATCAGGACCTCTTTCCTTTGGCAGTGCAGGTGAGCACCATTTTCAGCTAAAAAAAGGAGATAAGTATGAGAGCAGAATTCACGGCTATCATTGAAGTTGCACCTGAAGGTGGGTATTGGGCAATTTGCCCTGAGGTTCCCGGTGCTAACGGGCAAGGGGAAACCATAGAAGAGGCCAAGAACAGTTTGCGAGAGGCTATAGAACTCATTCTTGAAGACCGCAGGGCTGATATGCTCCGTGGCTTGCCCAAGGATGCAATACAAGAAAAGGTCCTCATTGGATGAAGCGCCAGGACCTGGAACGCAGATTACGAATTGCAGGGTGTTACCTTAAACGTGAGGGAAGATCGCACTCGCTTTGGATCAATCCCAAAAATGGTGTGATAGAAGCTGTTCCCCGGCACATTGAAATTAAGGAACCGCTGGCACGGAAGATTTTAAAGAATTTAAACGCCGAATGAATGATGGAGAAAAAGCAATGTACGGCTGGGCGGGAACCATATTGCGGGTGGATTTGAGCAGCGGCAGGATTGAGCGGCAGCCGCTTGACAAAAAGCTGTGTGACGATTTTGTCGGCGGAAGGGGCATCAGCGCGAAAATAATTTTCGATGAAGTGCCGGCCGGCACGGAGCCGTTTTCCCCGCAGAATAAATTGATTTTCTCCTGCGGGCCGCTGTCGGGAACCTCCGCGCCCTGCCCGGCGCGGTTTCATGTGACCGGGAAGGCTCCCCTGACCGGCATCATGGGCAACTCCAACGCCGGCGGCTATTTCGGGCCGGCCATGAAACGGGCGGGATATGATCACATTATCATTGAGGGAAAATCCGCAGAGCCGGTGTACCTCTGGATCGATAATGAGAGGGTTGAGATAAAATCCGCCCGCCACCTGTGGGGCGAAAACATCAGGGAGACGGAGACACAGATAAAAAAAGAGCGGAATGACCGAAGGGTGCGGGTGGCCGCCATCGGTCAGGCCGGCGAGAGAATGGTGCGCATCGCCAACATCGTTCACGAGGAACGCTCCGCGTCACGGACCGGCCTCGGGGCGGTGATGGGCTCCAAGCATTTGAAGGCCGTCGCCATCCGGGGAACCAGGGACGTACAACTCTTTGATCCGGCCGGGTTTGCGCGCCTGGCCAAAGACATGCAGCAGCGCATCGCCAGATCAAACAAGTATGACCATTTTCGCAAGAACGGCGGATCAACCGGAACTTACGGTACCAGCAGGGCGGGCTTCCTGGCAAGCAAAAACTTCGGGCAAATCGGTGATTTTGAGGGCATCGAAAACTTTAACCCGAAGATTGTTGCGCCCAAATTTTATCTCTCCAACAAACCCTGCTTTAAATGTCCCATCGGCTGCGGGAAGCGCTGGGAGGTGAAGGACGGACCCTTTGCCGGAGAATGGGGTAGCAAGATTGAAGAAGGCGCTTTTACGCCGCTGGGGCCGGTGTGCGGCAACAGCAACGTTGCGTCCGTCTTCAAGATGAACAACATGGCCAACCAGCTGGGGCTGGACTCGATTGAGTGCGCCGCGGGAATGGCGGTGGTAATGGAGTGGTACGAGAAGGGCATTGTCACCAAAAAGGATCTCGACGGCATCGAGCTTACCTGGGGCAACTACCGGGCCATGATGCAGATGATGGAGAAGATTGCCTTCCGGCAGGGGGTGGGCGATATCCTGGCGGAGGGCATTGTCATGGCGTCCCGCACCTTCGGCAGGGAGGCCGAGAAATGCGTGAGCCACTGCAAGGGGATGGGCATGTCCGGGGTTGATTCGCGCATATTGAAAGGCACCTCCCTGGGATTTGCCACCTCCACCCGCGGCGCCTGCCATCTCACCGCGCTGGTGCCGGTGGAATTTCCCGCCTTTCCGGTCATGACCAAAGAACAGGCGGTGGAAACGTTCGGTACGGCCGAGGTTCTGGATCCGCTCTCATATAAAAAAGCCAATGCGCTGATTTACTACCAGCACCGGGCGCTTATGTGCGACCTGTTCCAGGTGTGCAAGTTTCTGCTGGGTTTGGGCACCGGCACCAAGGACTTTTCTTATCATGACCTATACAGCCTTTTTTATCATGCGACCGGGGTGCAAAGCGATGAAAAAGGGGTGCTTACCGCTGCCGAGCGTGTCCATAATGTGGAGCGGGCATACTCCTGCAGGGAAGGCCTCGACCGGAAGGATGATCGTCTGGCGGGCAAGTGGACGGATGAGCCGGTTCCCAACGGTCCCTACAAGGGTGAACGAATTGATCCGGTCAAATGGGAAGAGATGCTTGATGAATATTATGATCTGCGGGGTTGGGACCGGAACGGCGTTCCCACCCGGGCGAAGCTCACTTCGCTGGGCCTGGCTGATGTCGCCACGTCTCTGGAGAGAGCCAAGGTTTAGAAAAATAAGATCCAGACCGTAGGGGCGACCGGCCGGTCGCCCTTACAGTAGGATAAGACGCTGGGTATGGGATTTAATACGCCTTCTCGATCCGTTTTACCGCCTTGAGGAGATCCTGCGACTTGGGGTTGCTGGCCTTGCGGCGCACGATGATTTCGATCGGCCGCACTTCCCTGCCGTAGTATTCGGTGTTCCAGACATCATTCACCCGCATGGTGGAGCCGGACAGTGAGAGGCCGGCAAAAGCGCCTTTTGATTTGGCAAAGCTGAAGTAGTCTGCGTCGAGGGTGGGCACCGTGGACGCTTCACCGGTTGCACCCACCGGCCCGGCGGCGACCGAGGCCTCGGCGCCGAGATTAACCGACGAGGTATAAAACTCCTCCAGGCCGCGCTGGGTCCGGATCAGGACGATGACCTCGGAGGTCTTCCCGCCGATCTGCAGTCCCCAGCTCACGCCCAGGTTAATGAGAAAAACCGGCTCCGACCATTCGCCGGTAAGATCATCACGGGCAATGAGCACTGCCCTTCCTCCCGATCCGCCGAAGATAAATCCCGCTTTGAGCAATTGGGGCATAATTATAATGCCGTAGGAATCCTTGATATGTTTCCGGAACCAGTCAAGCTTCGGATCGGAGGTAAAAGAGTTTAAGGTGGTAATAGCCTTGTCAATAAGAACGGTCTGGCTGGTTATGTCATCAACCGCCTCCTCCTGGGCATAGATGAAACCGGTGAAAAGCAGGATCAGGAGAGCCATTAACGGTACTACCGCCGCACGTTTAAATACTGTATTCATTTCTTTTTCTCCTTTCCTAAATAAGGGTTAACGTGCCTGCCTTATGCCTTGCGTGATTTTGTCTGTGCCAGCGCCTTGCTTCTGTGCTGTGCCTGTATGAGTCTCCTTCGGTTGCCGGTGTGTTTCAGGGCGCATCGCATCATGGTGACAACCTCTCTCCAGCCCATCATCCGGTGCCGGAACACCTTGCGCAGGACGGACAGAACATGCGGGACCGAATAGAATCTCCGGTGGATCCGCTTGCGGATGGATTTGAGGCGATCGCGGGAATACCCCTGTGAGCAGACATACCCCTTACTGTCCACATAATAAGCGCCGCCGGAATGTTTAACCAGTTCTTCCAGCGGAGACGCCTGCTCCATTTTGAGATAGCTGGGATAGATGAAATCAAGCCCCAGCTCGCTGGCAAAATCCGCAATCCTGAGCATATCCGATTCGGTTTCCCCCAGGTTGCCAACGATAAAGTAGCCGGCAAGCAAAAAGGGATACTTCCTGAGACGCCTGCAGGCCTCGCGGGCCCGGGCCGTGTCAAACCCTTTCTCCATCTCGCGCAATGTTTTATCACTGGTTGATTCTATTCCCAGCGATAAGAATTTGAAGCCGGCCTTCCACAGTTTGGCGAGCACCGCGTCATGAAATGCGACCTCGATGCGCAGCGCCACGCCGATGGTTTTTTTTATGTTTCGCTCGATGATCAGATTACATAGCTCCTCGACCCGCTTGAGGTCGGCGGCAAAATGATCATCGGTAAAAAGGATGTTGTCTGCGGCAAGCGTTTCAAGCTCCGCAACCACCGCTTGCGGTGATCGTCCGGCCCAGGGCCTTTTCTCGCCCAGAGGGGTTCTGCTGAAGGTGCAGAATTTGCAATGAAAGGGGCAGCCGCGTGACGAAGAGAGCATGTCCAGGGCAATGCCGGTTTCCACGTTGCCCATGCGGACCCGGTAGGGCTGCCGCCTGCCCTCCCGGTCGGGAGTGATGTTTTCCGGGAAGCGGTCAAAGCGGCGGTTGGGATTGTGGCGGACCGCCCCGTTGTCCCGGTAGGAAAGGCCGTTTATGGTAGTGAGCGGCCTGCCTGAGAAAAGTTCGCTGATGGTTTCCTCGCCGTCTCCCCGCACGATAAAGTCCACCTGCGGGCATGCCCTGAAGATCTCCTCGGCGCTGAATGTGGCGGCCCGGCCACCCACTATAATGGATTGGTCCGGTTTAAAAAGGCCGGTTAAAAGCGTCAGCAGGGGGACCTGGTCTTCCCAGTTCGCGCTGATGCAAACGGCTTCCGCCGGCATCTGCCGGAGCGGTTCAGGATCGGGTTCAAATCGCATGTCCACCATGCGTGTATGGGCGCCGGTCTTCTTGATGGCTGCTGAGATGTATTCCAGGCCCAGGGGAGGAAGCCAGTTGGTCGTGCTGACCCCCTTGCCCCAGGGATATATGCATAGGGCTTGCCGGGTTAAGGGAAACGTAGTGCGTGCAACCATGGGAGGCATGTGAGCGTAATAAAGTGTGAAGTCTTCATGCTATATGATTCCACTATTTTTGCAAGAAAATCATTTGTCACGGAAAAAGAAAATCCCCGCAGCAGGCTGCGGGGAAGAATGGTGTTCTTTCTCCATCGGCGGGAGAGGGCCAGGGTGAGGAGAAATGATGTCATTTAAAGAAGTAGCTCACCCCCACCAGCCCGAAGTGGTGATCGATGCCCTGGTTGCTATCGGAAATAGCGGCATTGGAGAGGTGGCGGAACCGGTAACCGCCGGTCAGCGCCCACTGTTTGGTCAGCAGAAATTGCAGCCCGATCCCCGCCTGCGGAATAAAGTTGTATTGTGTGCCCTGCTCATGGGTGTGCTGGGTGGTATAGATTATTCCCACCCCGGCCTCGATATAGGGTGCTATGCGTGAGGTGATATTGTGCGAATACTTCAGCAGGAGTGAACATCCCGCCTCGGCATTGGCGTCCGGATTGGTAACCAGATTCACAAAGGGTTCGATAACACCCTCGAAGGTTCCTTTCGTATCTATGTGGAGTTTTTTCGCCAGCGGATCTATATCAAAGCCGAACTGGAGGAGGAGGGGGATTACTTCATAATCCGAGGTTTTTTTTCTGAGCGGCGCTGCTCCATAGCCGGTCATCAGACCCACCTCTCTCAGCCACTGATGGTATTTTTCCTCCTGGGGTGCTGCAGCTGATTGTGAAGGGGTAAGGAACACGAGAAACAGCGCCAGCAGGCTCATTGACATGACAATGTGCGGAACGGCCCTTCTCATCTTTTTTCCCTCCTTTGACCCATGCAGATAAGTCAACCGGTTATACAGCAAACATCCGTTCATGTAGCATCATTGCCCAGGGCAGTCAACACAATTTGCCGGCGCGACATTGGACAGTTCACTTAATCCGCAAATCCACACGGCTGCCCGGCACATTCTCCTTTTGCTCCGGCACCATCCCCGGCGATTCGACCAGGAACAGCCTCCCGGCTGCAACCTGCCCCTGGAGCGTGAGATGATCCATGACTGCCTCTGCTCGCTCCTTTGCAAGCGCGCGGAGATCATCATCGGTAATGCTGATATTTTGCTTTATCAGCGCTTCCATCTCCGCCTCGGGCAGGGATTTTGTGACCCCCAGCAGACCTTTCGGCTTCTCGAATTTCGCCGAGCGATACGCCTTGCCCAGCAGCTTCCCGTACTCCTCCGGCACAATGTCGGTCAGGGATGCAGCGGGATTTTTCTCGGCGTCTTTCCTGGATCTTTCCCCGAGGAGCTGCTTTTCAAATGCCGCGTCCACCAGCCCTTTGCGGTCTTCCTCCACGTCCACAAACCCGGAGATGTCGATGCTCAGATTCGGGCGATCCGCCAGCGCCCCGGCCAGCGTGCCCAGCTTCGCCTGCTCCGCTTCACTCAGCCGGCTACTGCCCGGCTCAAAGGTAACATAGCTTAAATCCTCTGAAGATCCCACCACGGAGGCGAGCAGGGAAAAGGGGGAGGTGGCTGCCTTGAGCAGCAGGTTTTTGAGCACCTTTACCAGAATGCCGATGACGCTGAACTCCGGATCATCGAGGCGGCCGGAAACCGGCAGGTTCAGTTTTATGGTGCCGTTGCGGTCCTTGAGCAGTGAAACCCCCAGTTTTACCGGCAGATCAACCGCATCAGGGCTCTCCACTTTGTCCCCGAAGTCAAACTGGTCAATGATGACATTGTTGGTCGAGTCGAGTTTCATATCGTCAATGAGATAGTGCAGGTCCAGGGAAAGCTTTCCTTTCTGGATCCGGTGGCCCACATATTTTCCTGAATAGGGCGTGTAGGGACTGAGGTCCATGTCCTGGAGCCGGACGGAGAGGTCCAAAAACAGCGTGTCGCTGAAGGGGTTAAGGGTGCCGGTAATTTTAAGCGGCGCGGAGCCGTTAATGCCGGCATTCATCAGCACCTCCGCTTTTTCGTCCTTTCCGGATGAAATGTTGCGTATGGTGCCGTTGAGGCTGGTAATGCTTGAGGCATACGCGGGTGTGACGGAGCGGTCGGTTACATTTATCTTCCCGTCCTTCAGGGCAATCACGCCAATGGCAAGCGGCAGCGGTTCCGCCTGCGGCTCCCGTGATGGCGCCGGCGCTTCCTCCTGTGGCGCGGGCCCCTGCGATGATGCCGGCCCGGCGGTCATGCTCTTGGTGAGATTAATCGTTTTGTCCTGGTTGATGACAAAGTTGGAAAAGAGCTTCTCAAGGGTTATGTTCTTTATGCTGACGGAAAGCGGGGCGGTTGCCACATCGATGTCGGCCACGGTGAGCTGTTTCCATTTCAACAGGTCGGCGGCGTTGTTCCTCTCCTTCAGGGCAAATGCCGCTATCGCCGCATCACCGGCAAACGAGGTCGCCAGCGCTTCCTGCTCCTGAAAAAGCTTGAGATCGCCCGCGGCGGTGAGGCTGCCGCCGGCAAGGGTGGCGTTCATGACGCCGGCAAAGAAGGGCTGAAATTCCGCCATGTCAATTTCTTTCACATCCATAGTAAGGTTGGCGGAAAGTGGCGTCAGGCCAAAGTCACCTTTGGCAGCAACCGTTCCCCCCTTGTTTACCCGGCAGGAAAGATCAACCTGACTTTTTGCCTCCGCCCGGGTGGACATATCGCGGACATCGATGATCATGTCATCCAGGGTGAGGTTGCTTTTCTCTTCCCCGGTGAGCAGTTCTCCCTCAAAGCTGCATTGTTGCATGGATATTTTTTTTATCGTGGTCACCCAGGCGGGGCCGCCGGATGAAGGAGGCGCCTGCTCTTCCGCCGCGGTCGCCGGCTGCGTAAATGCCTGGGTAGTGAGGTCCCCGCCGGCACTCCTCTTGACAAGCACCGAGCATCCCTCGGCGGTGATGGCCTCCACCGCCACACTCTGCTGTGCGGCATCAAGCGCTATGCCGCTCACCGACAGCGCGGGGAGCTTCATTAAATCTGACGCGGCAGCCGCTGCGCCCGGCGCTGCCTTATAGGCATCGCTGACGGACACCCGGGCATCCTTGAGGACGATTTCATCAATCTTCAGGTCAAACGGTTTTTTCTGCGCTGGTTCCACAGGAGGCGGCGGCTGCTCCGGGGCTTCTGACGCAACAATGTTATAGATATTAACCGTGCCCTCCCGGTCACGCGCAATGCCTATGTCGGTCTCCTCCAGCAGGATTTTTTCGAGGTGCACTTTCCCGGCCAGGAAACTGGACGGTGCGATGGCTACCTGCAGAAGTCCCATTTTCAGCAGCGGGTTGTCGGCGGCATCGGTGATGCCGAGATCTTTTATGGTTATTGTTCCGGTCACCTGAGATGCCGGTTCCTTATCTTTATATCTGATGAAGGTTATACCTGCGTCAACCTCAAGGATGCCTGAAGTGACATCAATACCGGTTTTTACCGGAACATAGGCAAAGTAGTAGGGCAGATCGATTCCCTTGAGATTGATGCTGAGCGTGCTCTCCAGCGAATCATGAAAAGGCTTGGTTTGGCCGGTCATGATTATGGGCGTCTTGTTGATTTCAGCCGTGAAACGGGGCTGGGTGAAGATCTCCACATCGGCGCCGATAGTTGAAATGAACGGTATGTCGAAATTGAGGTCGCTGATGGTGTGCGCCTTGCCGGTGATCCGGTCGTCTATTTCCACCCGACCGTTTGCAATCTGTATGTTGTTGACCGAAAATCCAAATGGTTGCGATGCGTCTGGGGGAGCAGGCGGTTTGGTCTCCGGCTCCTGTGGGGTGATGATGTCGGAAAAATTGAAGGTGTTTTCACCGGTGCGCACCACCCGGAGGTGCGGACCCTCGAGCCGCAGTTCTTCCACCACCGGGGCCAGCTTGAGGATCGATGCGGTGGAGAGATTTGCGTAGAGCTTGGTAAATGCGAAAAAATCAGTTTGCTCCTGCCGCTCCCGGATGACCAGCTTTTCCACCGTGAGAGAAACGGCATACGGATTGAGCCTGACCGACCCGATGCTGACCGGCCGCCCGAGGATCTCGGTCAGTTTCTTGACCGCGACCAGCTTTGCGGTGAAGGGAAGGATCAGAAAACCGAGCAGGGTGTAGGCAGCCACGATAATGACCACCCAGAGGAGCGGTTTTTTAAAGCGTCCCAGGCGGGTCAGCGGCGGTAAGATGTTCATGGTGATCCCTCCTTAACCGGCTGTTACAAAGTAGTGGCGCAGGCTGATAAAGCTTGCTGAATAGAGTGTGGCTCAAAGGGGAGGGGTTTTTAACCACAACAACGTTATTATGCCTCATCAAGGTAAGATCTTATCCACCGCCCGCAATTGCACATCCGGCTTGGCAAAGGGGCCGCGGGCGACGAGGTTGAAGGACAGGGTTGCCTTTTTTACCCGGTCTATATGCTTGCCCACCAGGGGGATTTTTTGCACCAGGGAGTCGATGGTGCCGGTGGGAATTACATGTATGGTGATATCCATTTCCTGCCGCACCAGATCAAAGATGCCGGCGAAGGCAAAGTCTGCATCATCTCCGACAAAGTACAAATCCTCTGTCCGGGCAACGCCGTCAGTAATGGTAAACGAGCCGTCAATTTTTTTAAAAACCATGCGGCTTACATCGATGGTCCGGGTGAGTGTTCTCCCAACATCGCGGAGCATGTTAATAAGGTTTAAATCTCGGATGCCGGGTATGGGGACGATGCCCTGGGTGAATCGCAGAGCGAGCAGTATACCGTTAAACAGGGCGGATTGTCTGATTTCTCCCTGGGATGCTGCTATCCTCACATCTCCCTGGAGTGATCCCCAGACTTCATCCTTTTTGCTGGAAGCGCTGCCCCTCAGCTCTCCCCGGGCATCAAAAACACCTTTTGCCGTGGCAATGGTTTTCCCGGTAAAAAACTGGGAGCAGAGCGATTCAATGTTCATGTCCTTTCCGGTAAAAGCGGCAAACCAGGTTGTGCCCTCCCTCTGGCATGAGAGATGGAACGCGCCGTCAAGCGTGCCCCCGAACAGATCGACGTAGAGCGGCTCAAACTGCTGGAATCTGCCCGACGTATGCCACAGTGTTGAAACCGCGCCGGTGGTGAGCTTCCCGAAGCACAGTGAGGCGGCGTCAACTGCGATATCAAGGGAAAAGGACGGAGTGGCAGGGGCAGCCTCGGGAGGTTTCTCCCCGGGCGGCTTCGCCGTTTTTCGGAATGATTTGATGATAGCGTCTATGTCAAGCGTGTTGGCGTGCACCCGCCCGGCGACCCGGGGATACCCGGCAATGGTGATTTCGGCCGTGCCGTGGTAGGGCGTTTCTCCCAAAAAAAAAGATGCCTGGGGAATAAGCACCAGGTCGTTCACGGCTTCAATCGATGCATTAACCTTGTCAAAAGGTTCTTGCATGATTTTCAAGGTAAGCCTCCCATCCTGCATCAGGGCTTGCGCGCGGTATTCCAGCGAATCCTGATCCCGGGCTGTTTGCGAGACCTGGGCGGACAGGGTCATTGCCCCTCCTTCACAATACACGGGCCGCAGTTGATTGAAGAGGGTAAGCGCGAGCGGTGAGGCGCGCAGGGAGGCCTGCAGCCGGGGATCCGCTCCGGGGTTTTTCTGTACCGATCCCATTATCCGGTTTTCCCCGAGCATCAGTTCGAAATTATTGATGATAAGCGCATCCGGTGCGGCGAACTCGGCGTCGAAGAGCAGGCTGGCCGGGCTGCCGGCATCCTTGCTCATAAGGTTGGGCAGGGAAAAGGCCGCCTTGCTCAGATCAATGGTGCCGCTCAGGTTCGCCTGTCCGGATGAAGCAGTGAGGTTGATGCGGGCGTCCGCCAGACCGCTCAGGCCCAGATTCGAGAGTGCGCTGCTCTGCGCCAGCGGGACTGTCTCATCGAGGGAAAGCTGGGTGGTGCCCTGCAGGCGGGCGCTCCTTTCTTTTTGCCAGAGATTATCGAGACGCCCGGAAAGCGCCACGGTGTTTTTCCCACTGTGCAGGTCGAGGTGATCAACGGTGCATAATCCCTGCTCCGCCTGAAGCGTGCCGGTCAAACTGCCCCGGGTGGAAAGCCCGGCGGCGGCCAGGGGCTCAATTAAAAAAGAGCTTTTCACCGCCAGTGCCGTGACTTTGCCCGAAGCGCTGACAGTCAGATCGGCGATGGTTGCGCCGGCAGGCAGTTTGTCTGAGCCGATAGTGGAAAGGGGACCCTCCTTGCGCAGCTGCACCTTCGCGCTGATATCGGCAAGCGTATCAGAGGTGAATAGCTGTGAAAGGGATCCGGATAGTTCCATGGTCAGCGCGTCGGTTTTCAGTGATGCCGACTCGACGGTGGCGGTTGCTTCCTGCAGGTTGATCGATCCGGCAAGGTTTTCGATGTTGATACGCTGCCCTCGCGCTTCATCGGTTACGGCAATGGAGCCGTTTTTGATTTTGATTTTTCGAAACTGCAGCCCGGCCGGTGACTGCGCTTTGTCCGGGGCGGCTGTTCCGGCGCTCGCCGTGCGCACCGCGTCGGCGATGTTCCATGTGCCCGCGGCGGTTCGCGCAACGGTAATCCGGGGGGAACCGATGGTCATGGTTTCTATGACAAACCGCCGATTGAGCAGCTGACGTGTGTCGAGATCAAAACGAATCTTTTCAGCAGAGGCTATTTCCTGCGACGAGGGGGGGTCAACGACGCGCATGTTACGTGCGGTAAATTCAAGGTCGGGATACAGACCCAGAGAAAAACCGCTCATGGTGATCTGCTGCTTGAGCCTGCTGGAGAGCTCCCGGGTGATAATATCCTGCACCTGTTCCCGGGGAATAAAATACCAGAGGGAAACGGTTGCCGCTGTTATCAGCACAAGCAGCAGCAAAAAGGCGATGGCGGCGATTTTAATCGGGCGATTCATAGCAGCCACAGGGGGTCAGTGGATTCGGATGGCGGAGGGGGCAGCCTTCGCGCATGTTCATGCCCAGCGTTCTTCCTTTACGATTGCTTTGAGTGCAAGGCGGTTTTTCTTCGCGGCAGTGCTCCGCGCCGGATAGCCGACGGGCAGGAGTGCCACCACCCGGATGGGCTGGGGGATGCCGAGAATCTTCCGGACCTCACTCTCGTAAAACGCGCCGATCCAGCAGGTCCCCAAGCCCTCGGCCACGGCGCAGAGGGTAATGTGGTCGATGGCGATGGCGACATCGATGGGATAGCAGAGCTGCCCGCACGCCATCTCGTGATTGTCGGTTTCCGCGCAGCATACCAGCACCACCGGCGCCTCGCCGACGAATTGCTGGCCCATCGCCGCCGCGGCCAGCTCTTTTCGCTTGCCGGGGTCGCGCACCACGATGAAGCGCCATTCCTGCCGGTTGCTGGCGGAGGGCGCCAGCCGCGCCGCTTCCAGCAGCCGGGTAATCACCTCCGGGGCCACGTCTTTTGCTTTAAATGACCGCACGCTGGCGCGCGTCCTGACGGCCTCATAGATATCCATGGATAGTCCTCCTGCGCTTGAAATCTTATTTGAAAACGAACGTCGAAATCTAAAATGTTTTCTTGTAATATTGCATGGCCTCGGGGATCACCTGCCGCATGGCATTGATTCTGGCCGCGTCCGCGGGATGGGTGCTTAAAAATTGGGGCGCGCCGGAACCCTTGTTGGCCGCCTTGAGCCGCTCCATGAAGGGAATGGCGCTGTTTGGATCGTAGCCGGCCATGGCCATGAAGATGAGCCCCAGGTGATCTGCCTCCGTCTCATGAAGGCGGCTGTAGGGAAGCATCAGCCCCACCTGGGAGCCGATCCCGTACAGGGCGGAAAAGAGATTCTGGGTTGCCGCCGGCTGGGTGGAAAGGGCGGTGCCCAGGGTTATACCGCCCATGTTGACCAGCAGGCTCTGGCTCATGCGCTCGTTTCCGTGGTTGGCAATGGCATGGGCCACCTCATGGCCGATGACCGTTGCCAGGCCCGCTTCATCCCTGGTGATCGGCAGTATTCCCGTGTATACCACCACCTTGCCTCCGGGCATGCACCAGGCGTTGACTTCGGTATCGTCAACGAGGTTGAATTCCCACTGGTATCCGTCCAGGCGCGAGGAGAGGTTGTTTGCGCGGCAGTAATCCTCGACCGCCCCCTGTATCCGCCTGCCCACTTTGCCCACCAGCACCGCGTCAGCCGTTCCCCTGACCACCTTGTGCTGGGAAATGAACTCCTTGTATTGCTGGAAGCTCATGCTGTTGAGAGAGCTTGAGGAAACCAGGCTGAGTTGCTGCCGCCCGGTTATGGGAACGGTTGCGCAGGCGAGGAGCAGGAAGAAAAAGGAGAAGAGGAACAGTGAAATTCTTTTCATATGCATCACCTCGTTCTAAAATGCATTGAAAAAGTCGAACATCGAACATGCAACTTCCAATATTCAACGTCGAACCAATACGAAGATGCTTCTCATTGGATGTCGGAGGTTGAGCGTTCGATGTTGAACGTTCATATTTCGTATTGAATGCCTTGTGCCGCTCTGCCGTTTCTTTTACATCCCGCAATCCGAAATCCGCAATCGAAAATGCTGCACCGTCTCCTAGCTGGTCACGTTGACCTTCTGCCCGTCCTTGAGATTCAATATATCATCGGGAATGGTCCCCTGTCCGAAAAGCGACCATTCCTCGGCGCCCCCGGAATCGGTTTTAATGCCGATGACCACCTTTTCACCCGGCTGCAATCCCGAGGTGATGGCGGTAAACTCATCGCTTTCTACGCCGGGCGCAACAGTCTTACGGGACAGTGTGCCGCCGTTGACGGTGAAAACAAACGGGCTGTTCCCTTCGGCGACAATGGCGCTTTTGGGGACGGTAAGCACCTGCTCCGTTTTGCCGAGCAGGAAATCGAGGTTGGCGGTCATGCCCAGCTTGAGCGAGGTGTCCGGATTGATGATTCGCGCTTTGACCCGATAGGTGATGCCTACCTCCCGTCTGCTTGAGGTCATGGATGCTATCTCCTTGACCACCCCTTGGTAGGACTTCTCGGGGAAGGCATCGACGGCAATGGCGGCCTCCTGGCCTACCCGTATCCTGCCGATGTCCACTTCGTCGACATCAACCATGACTTCCAAGTTGCCGAGATCGGCAATTTCCGCCATGAAGGTGGGGGCTGAGAAGGTGGCTCCCCCGAGCGGCCCGGCGACGATCTCGCCCACCGCCACATTCTTACTGACGATGGTTCCGCTCGCCGGAGCTTTAATGATGGTATTGTTGCGCCGCGCGGCGGCCAGTTCATAACTGGCTCGGCTTTGCTTCACCATTGCCCGGCCCACATCGACGGCCTGCTGGGAGGCATCGAGCTGCTCCTGGGAGGCAAACCCTTTCTTAAAGAGCGTCCGGACGCGGGCCAGGTTGCTCTCGACATTGACCAGGTTGATTTGCGCCTGGTTGAGGGCCTCCTGCGCCTGGTTGAGCTGGGCCCGAACTTCAGCGTCCTCCAGCTTGATGAGTGGCTGGCCCTCGCGCACCTCGTCGAGCTCGTTAAAGTAGACGGCGGCAACCCTGCCGGCCATTTCCGATCCGATTTTGACCCGCAGGGGAGAATCAATCGCTCCGGCGTAGGAAATGGTCTGCGAGAGGTCGCGCAGAGCGGCCTCGGCGGTTTTCACCGTGAGCTTTTCGGGAAAAAGATAGTTCCGCGAGGCTATCAGCGCCAGTGCGGCGATACAGAGGATGCTTATCACGAGCTTGTTGGCTTTAACCATAATGCGTTCTCTCAAGGGTTATCATTCATAGTGCAATGCAACGATCGGATCCAGGGCGGATGCCTTGAACGCGGGATACACCCCGAAAAAGGTGCCGATGGAAAAGGCAAAGAGCATGGCCACCAGCAGCGCCAGGTAGGAGATGCTGAACTGGAAGGTGGGATAGAGAAAAGAAACGGCATAGGCCGCCCCGTAGGACACGATGATGCCGACCACCCCGCCCACAAGGGAGATGATGATCGACTCCGCCAGGAACTGAAAGAGAATGTCGTTATCCTTGGCGCCCACCGCCTTGCGGATGCCGATCTCCTTGGTCCGCTCGGTCACCGCCACGGTCATTATGTTCATGATGCCGATGCCTCCCACCACCAGCGAAATGGTGGCGATGGCCCCGAGCATGATGGTGAGAATGGAGGTGATCTGGTTAAAAATGTCCAGTGTCTGCCCCTGGCTCTGCACATAAAACTCGTTGTCGTCAAGCGAGCGCGAGAGGATGCCGTTGGTTTCGGCGATGGCCGCGCCGATGTTTTTCGCATCGGGGACTTTTGCCATGATCAAATCAATCTCGGTGGAGCTGAAAAATTTCTGGGCGGTGGTTATGGGAATGAACACATAATCGTCCTGGTTGATGTTGAAAAGCAGCCCTTTTTTTTCCATCAGCCCGATGACCTGGAAATTTCTGCCGTTGATGACCAGCTTCCTGCCGATGGGATCGACCCCGCGGAAGAGATCCTGGGAGACACTGTGCCCGAGGACGCAGACCTTGCGGTTGGAGACAACATCGCTCTTCACGATAAACCGGCCCTTCTCGACCCTCCACTCCCGCACGTCGGCGAAATTGGGGGTGGTGCCGGTGATGACCGACGTGCCGCGGGATTTCTTGCCGTATTTCACCAGGGCGGTTTTGTTAATCACCGGCGAGGTGACCACCCCAAAGGTATTTTCCTGCGCGATGGTCCGGGCGTGCCACTCCTTCAGCTTGCTGGTGACGTAGGCAAGCGGCTGCTTCTTGGGGTCGGCGGGGAAAACGAAATAAAGATTCGATCCCAGGGCCTTGATGCTGCCGGTGACCTGGCTGCGCACCGCCAGCGAAAGGGAGGTGAGCAGGACGATGGCGGCGACCCCGATGATCACCCCTAAAATGGTGAGCAGCGAGCGCAGCTTGTTCGCCCTGAGGCCCTCAAGCGATACCTGGATGATTTCATGTGCCTTCATGCTTCTTCTTCCCTGCCCCCGGGGAACCGTCTCTGCAGCTCGTCCACCGCATTCTTTCTTTCGGTCACCTGCTCTTCCCGGGTGATTTTTCCGTCAGTGACGTGGACGATTCTATGGGAGTGCTGGGCAATGTACGGGTCGTGGGTGACCATGAGGATGGTCATGGCGTCGCTATTGAGCTTCTGGAGCAGGGCCATGATCTCCAGCCCGGAGTGGGAATCAACATTGCCGGTGGGCTCATCCGCCAGGATGATGGCGGGATCATTGATCAGGGCGCGGGCAATGGCGACCCGCTGCTTTTGTCCCCCCGAGAGCTCGTTGGGCTTGTGCATCACCCGCTCCTCCAGCCCCACCGCCTGCAAGAGCGCGAGCCCTTTTTCCCGGGAGCGGTTTTTCGGCTGATCGCTGTAAAGAAAGGGAAGCATCACGTTTTCCAGCGCGCTCATTCGGGGGAGGAGGTTGAAGCTTTGGAAAATGAAGCCGATCTTTTTGTTGCGAATGTAGGCGAGCTGCGAGCGGCTCATGCGGGATGTTTCCGTTCCCTCGATTTCCACGCTGCCTTCGGTGGGGTGGTCCAGGCACCCGATGATGTTCATCAGGGTGGATTTGCCCGAGCCGGACGGTCCCATGATGGTCACAAATCCGCCGCGCTCGATTTCAAGGGAAACGCCCCGCAAGGCGGGGACGGTGATGGAACCCATCTCGTAAATTTTTTTCAGATTGGACACGCGAAGAATCATCAGGAACGCCTTTCGTACGGTGCCCTACTATAACTGAAATGAGCTGATATTTCAAGAATCTTTCCAGTGCAGACGGTGACACTGATGTATGCGATACTAGCCGAGCGGGAATGGCGGGGGATCCGACAGGGGATGCCACTGCTTCCAGCTTCCCGCATCATAGTAGAGGAAAAAGGAGCGGGGATGGTCCAGGGGCAGCGCCGATTGCACCACGATGGATTTCACCCGGTCTCCCGCCACCGTCTCCAGGGTTATGGTGAGGTCGGGAAACTCAAAGGTTTCTCCCTGGCGGAAGCTGCGGTTGAGGGAAAAAAGCTTTTCGGTATTGGTTTCGAAATAATAGCGGCTAGGATGGGATATCCTCAGCCGGTTTGCATCAAGGACCTCGACGGAGACCGGCTCGTCAAAGGCGGAGAGGGGATAGAGCTTCATGCCGGTTTCGCTGACCGATCGCACGGCTGCCGCGAGATCGCCGTGAAAGGCGGAGAGGGGCGGGTGAATGACCTGCCACTCGGGGTAGTGGTAGTAAAGGGCATAGTAGAGCCCCAGGTACATGTAGTTTTCACCTGCAAGCCCCATTTCGGCGACACCCTGCCGGGGGAAGTTGAGGATGAACAGCCGGTCCCCGGTAGTCTTGCGCGGGATGATTTCATTGAGGGCGCTGTAGAATGTCTGATACTCGGAATGCATGACCTTGTCAAACTGGCGGGCCTGAATGATATTGGTAAACGGCGGCAGGATCAAAGCGATGACGAGAAAAAACCGGGCAAGCCCCTTCCGCTTCAGCATGAAAATTGCCAGGGCCGCGAGATAGGCGTACCCGATGCTGGGAATGAGCAGGAGCCGGTCGTTGAGCGGCGGCACCACGATGAAAGGGAGGGGCAGCACCACCCACACGATGAACAGGCCGATTTCAGGGAACCGGTCCCGCTGCTTCCAGATGCGGTAGGTGATATATGCCGCTACCAGGAACTGCAGCGCCAGCACGTACCAGTAACGGGTGACGAAATCAGGGCCCACCGAGGCAAGGACGCCGCCGTAAAAAAGCGCCGCGAGGTAGAGACCGGTTGCCTTGACGAAGTCAATGGGATAGTCCCGGAACAGGCGCTCTCCGTACCAGTAGCTCCCATAGCCGTTCGCCTGGTAAAAGAGAAAATAGCCGATATTGATGATGAACAGGAGGAGGTACACCTTCCACTGCCGTACCATGGCGGTTTTCAGGCTTTTGAATCGTATCAGGTCGTGGATGAGGATGAGAATGGGAAAGATGAATGAGATCTCCTTGGTGCAAAGCGCGAGGAGATACGACAGGATAAAAAGAAAGCCCTGAAGCAGCCGTCTCGTTTCAAAGAAGCGCAGATAGAAGATGAGGCTTGCCACCAGAAAGATGGCGCAGATGATGTCATTGCGGGAGGCGATCCATCGCACGGTCATGTAATGGCAGGGCGCAAGGGTGAAGATGAGGGCCCCGCAGAACGCCGCCCAGGCGTGCCGGAAGAATGCGGCATAGAGAACGTAAAGGAGGACAACCAGCAGGGCGTAGAGCACAACATTGTGTACATGGTAGGGAAGGGGGTTGCTTTTCCAGAAGGTGTAGTCAAGGAGATGGCTGAAGGAGGCAACCGGACGGAAGTATCGTATGCGCCAGCTGGTGTTGGTCCACCAGGGAACGGCGGTCATCTGGGTATAGTAGGTTGCCTCCTCCGGGGTGGTGACGAAATTAAAAATATTTACTTCCCGCTCCCCCCGGCTGATCAGCTTGAGCATTTCCTGCTGGGCGTAATCGTCGAACATGAAACCGGCATCAAAGGTATGGGCATAGAAAAGGAAGACAATGGCGATGAGCAGAGCGGCGTGGAGGATCGGGGTATTGAATCGCTGCATAATGAGTAGGGATGCGGTTGTGCGCTGTCGGGATTTCCTGCCGTATTCAGAGTGATTTAGCCCATACTATAAACAAGCGGGGATGGATGGTCAAGGCGAAAGTGGGGATTCAATCTGATCAGGATGCTGCTCATATATGAGGGTAAAACGTTCTACCGCTAGCTGAGGAATTATTATGTCACCCCCACCTTAATCCTCCCCCATCAGAGACTGTGTCATAATAGGGCGAGTTGTCATTCCGAACGAATCTGAGGAATCTTATATGATTGATTTTATTATTGTATAAGATTTCTCGGATTCCCTCGAAATGACACAACAGGGATTATGCCACAGTCTATGATGGGGGAGGGTTAGGGTGAGGGGTAAAGATGGTGCCCAGGTACTGGGTGATAACTGCGCATAATACGATGGAGGGCCATGCTCTGTCATGACCGTAAAAATAAACGGACGCGACGGAGCGCGTCCCTCCATAATATCTAATATTCATATCATGTATCCATGCCGCAAAGGAGGCCAAAGGGCACAATAAAAAACCCCTTTCCTCCCGTATATGAAGGAAGGAAAGGGGTAAAGACAGTGTTCACTCATCAGTAGCTCAGGTTGACCTTGAACTCATCTCCCAGCGCCTGCAAGGAATTGTCATACCGGCGGGCATATACCGAGCCGATTCCCGACAGGAGATTGGCGAGGGAAACCTTGTTCCAGGCAACAATGATAGTGTCTTCGCTGTCCACCGCGAGCGAAGGAGCGTTGTTTAGGTCAAATCCCTGGCTCACCTTGATCTCGCTGGAGAGGGAGGACCCGCCATTGTATATGGCTTTCAGATAAATATTATCGCTGAACAGGTTGCTGCCGCCCCAGGCAATGAAAAAGTTTCCCTGGCTGTCCGGGGCGATGTCGATGCCGGTATTGAAAAGGTAGTTGCCCGCGTCCACGAAGGCCGAGGGTGAATACCCCGAACTCATGGCCATCTGCAGCGGCCCTGATGACGAGGTTCCGGTCGGGGAGTAGAGGGCAGCCATGATCCTGACTTTGAAGCTGAAGAGGTCGATGGCGTTCCAGGCGATGACCATGGTATTGCTGCGGTTCACCGCGACCCGCGAATTAAAGCCCATTCCCACCATCTGCTTGTTGTACCCGCTTACCACTTTGCCTGACGAGTCATATTTGCTGTAGTAGACGGCGCAGAGAGGAAGGTCGGTGTCAAGAAAGAAGGGCTGCAGGCCTGCTGCGGTCCAGGTGATCAGTATCTTGCCGTTCACATCAAAGGCGACCGACGGGGAAAAGTACAGGACAGGATTGATGACGGATGCGCCATCGGCCGTTTCCATATTGCTTGCCACCTTGACCGGGTTGCCCGCTTTGCCGTCCGGTTTGACCACCACCAGGTAAATGCCACTCTCATTGGTGCCCAGAGTATAGTAGCTCCAGACGATGGCAATGGTGTCGTCAGTGTGAATGGCGATGGATGGGGAATAAGGGATGCTGAGTATTGCTTGCGGTTCGTCCTCCTGCTGCGGGGAGATGCCTGCGAGGGAAGAAGGTGTCGCGTCAGATGCCGCCTGCAGATGGGGACTTACCCGGGTATAGACAACCTGGGCGCCTGCTGAAGATGAAAGCCCCAGGGCGCACCAGGCGATCACCGCGTTGTTTTCGCTGTCAGTGACGACGTCGGGATCATAATTAAGCAGGGCACCTGCACCAAAGCCGGAATTGACCCAGAAGCCGGTGCTGTCAAGCGCCTCGCCGCTGGCGTCATAGCGCTTGGCCAGGATGCCGGGCAAGTGTCCCAGCCCCATGTAGCCCCAGGTGACGGTAACGTTGTTGTTGCTATCGGTTGCCACCGCGGGCATTGCGTTGATATCAAGCAGGGATCGTGGGCTGATGGTCTGGGCAGGGGCGATGCCGGCGCCGCCCGCAAGTAGGGTGAGACAGAGTGAAAATGAGAGTAAAAGCAGTACGGCATTCTTCATACAAAATCTCCTTGGAGGTAGGGTCTTAAACCCCGTACATAACGGACCGTTTCTTGCATTTAAATTGTATTGGTAGGAGCGGCTTTACGCCACAATGTTATTACATTTTATCGGAACATTATTACCTGTACTTTAATTAATAGTCGAAGCACACAATTGTTCCTTTTCTTGGCCAGTCGAGAATTGTATTGGGAAGCCATGCCATTGCCTCATCAAAACAAGCTTTCCATTTCTTTTATGTTCATGCATACACACCAGGGAAAAAATGAACTGGTGACAAATTGTCACCGGTTGCATTACTGAAATGCCTAACGTATATGCCCAGAGATCATTAAAAAATTTCATTTCTCTTCTGTGCGGGAAAGCGAGATGTCGGCACATTCATAAAAAGCGTTTGACTTTGCGTACGTTATCAGGTACGTTATGGGCGGAGGTGATTACCATGACCACAATTAAGGCGACCGAAGCCCGGGCGCGACTGTATAAACTGATCGACCAGGCGGCAGAGTCCCATGAGCCGATCCAGATCACCGGCAAGAGGGCGAATGCCATTCTCATCTCTGAGGAAGACTGGCGGTCCATCCAGGAGACGCTCTATCTCTTATCAATTCCGGGGATGGGAAAATCCATTCGCCGGGGTCTCAAAACGCCGGTCGAGAAATGCAGCGAGAAGCCCGGATGGTAAGATGGAGAATTGTTTATACGAAGCAGGCGCAGAAAGATGCAAAGATGATTGCGGCGGCCGGGCTGAGGCCGAAAGCCGAAAAGCTGCTGCTCATCCTGTCAAGGAATCCGTTCCAAACGCCGCCCTCCTATGAAAAATTGCGTGGCGATCTGGCAGGAGCTTATTCACGCCGGATCAACATCCACCATCGCCTCGTCTACCAGGTCATCAGTGAAGTCAGGACCGTCATGGTTATCAGGATGTGGACCCATTATGAATGAAGGATCGGGCGGGTGGGGGTTCTGGGGACACTATACTTAATTAAGGCATTGGAGTAGTCGTAATACGAACAGATTGCATCGAAAAAAGATTTTTAGGCAATGGGATCTTTATGTTTGTGGTCGTTCAAGACCAGCAACTATTAAAACAAGATTGTAGTTGAATTAAGTATGGTGTCCCCGGAATTAAAAAGGGAGAACCATCGGAATTGGAAATTGATCTTCATGCCATCAACTTATACATGTTTAAAGGTTCCAGTTTATTTTTCTGGTAGGAAAAGCATACAGGTAAGTTCGTACGAACTTGGATAAGCGACTAAAAACCGAACAATGGCATGCAGCAGCCAGCCTACGGCGCGGCTGATGCCAAGGCTTTAAACGGGCAATCAGCAAAATGATGACTTTGTGTTGCACGCGTAAACTTCTGAAACGCCTCGGTGCCGGGGTGATTGTGTCCACTCCAGAACCTACAACCGTCCTTGGCAACTGGCATGCTAATCTGCTCTTCACTCGGCCCGAACAGGTCATCCTCTGTGTCAATGACCGCTCGCGCCTTCCACTTCTGGCCTCGGCCAAAGATGCGAGCAGACTCTTGCCCCGAATCCGATCCTCCGTGGCCACCCTACTGCTTCGGATCGGCGTCCCTTCGGAATTGGTGGTTCGTGAGATCCGAGAAATGGAGGCAACGGAAATTGGACTCGCTCGTGATCGCAGCATTCTCGGTTCAATGAACGATTTTGCGTTCATGTTCCGGGTGCAACGTGAGTGCGGGCCTGACAGGGACCTTGATGAGTGGAGTTGGGAGCTGTCAGGCACGCCGTGCGGGCCCTTGCGATATGCATTGCCGCGGGAAGAGGCCCTCAGATTCTTCTGCTCCAGCTAGCATGTTACTCATTACCGTGGAGGTCACGTGGCCCGCCCTATTTTATTGGTATTATGGTGGCTTCACATTGATACGATATGACGCAAGACTGCAAGCAAAGAGTTTTATAAAGAAACCATCTAATCATTGTTATGTGAAGCAAAGATCAATGAAGAATTTTGAAATTAAACTCATTTACATCTTGGGAATAAGCCTTGCCGCCTATTTTGCGGTTAGCATTGGCATTAGTGCCTTTGTAATGACCAGACTCAGACTGGCGGACGTCGAGTTTCTGATCCCAGGATCGTTTATTCTTGTTTGTACCACAGTTTTATGGCTCAACCTCTTAGACCATTACCCAATCTATTGCCGTACAGCCGGGACTGCAATTTTCTTTCTATTTGGTTTCTGTAAAACTGGTTTTGCCTCTGTTGCTTATCCCGTTTTAAGAACAGGCACGCTGTGGGAAGATCCCGGAGAACAAGGTGGTGCCGTGCTGTTCATGATCATCTTCTTATCCTTGGCGAGTCAGCTAGTCGGATTTGTGGCTGGCTTTGTTCCATCCGCCTTATTCATTCGCCGCATGGTACGTCTACATGTAAGTATAGAGGGATGCTCTTAAATAAGTAAATTAACAATAATGCAGGAAAGACCCCTTTCCTAATGTATTATGAGCATGCCATTTACTTTCTTAAGAGCGTCCCCCTTTTTGCGGGATTGTCACAACGAATCGGGAGAACTTCATGACGGCCTTGATCAGATCTAACCGCTTTTACGACACTTCCCGCTTTGGGCAGCCGGAGATCCGGGTATATCACAAGAATGGGAAAGGCAAACGATGTCCCCGCTATTTGCTACGGTGCGGTTGCTGCAAAGAGAAACTGGAGATTCACTATGCGGACGACGGAATTGAAATAGGGGGAGTGAACGGAAGTATCGAAGACTGGCGCGAGATTCTTCTTCCGCTCCTTTATATTGAGCAGAAAAATGGGAACTTTCAGGACCGGATGAAAAAGAAAAAGGTGCCAACAAGCCTTTCCACCCGCCGCCGGACGCTTGCTTGAATAAGAAATAAAGCGCAAGCTAAAGCTTGCGGCTACCTCCTGAGGTAACAATTAACAGAGAGCGTGTTGGAATCATGCAAGAAGAACCAAAAGGTGAGATTGTAATTTATCAGGCAAAAGGTGGCAAAACCACTCTTGAGGTCAAGCTGCAGCAGGAGACCGTCTGGCTGTCACAAGCACAAATGTGTGATTTGTTTGATAAGAACAAGAGAACTATTTCAGAACATATTAGGAATATTTTTAAAGAAGGGGAATTGCCGGAAAATTCAGTTGTCCGGAATTTCCGGACAACTGCAACTGACGGTAAATCATATGAAATTAACTATTACAACCTTGATGTGATTATCTCCGTCGGCTACCGGGTTAAGTCGCAGCGGGGGACTCAGTTTCGCATCTGGGCCACGCAGGTGCTCAAGGATCATCTTCTGCAAGGATATTCCATCAATGAGAAGCGTCTCAAGGAACAGAATGAAAGGCTGGTGGAGCTCCAGCATACTGTCAACCTGATGGGAAGAGTCATACAAGGCAGGGAGCTTGACCGGGGGCAGGCTGAGGGTTTGTTGCATATTATAACCGACTATTCCTATGCCCTGTCTTTGCTTGATCAGTATGATCATAGTGAGTTGAAGATACATAAGACTACAAAAAAGAAACATTTCATCATTACCTATGAGGAAGCGCGCCGTGCGATTAATAGCCTGGCGGAACAAACCTTCAAGAAAGGGCAACCTGCCGGACTGTTCGGCAAGGAGAAGGACAAATCGTTCAGAAGTTCACTGGGTGCGATTCATCAAACGTTTGGCGGTAAAGAGCTGTATCCCAGTGTGGAGGAAAAGGCCGCCCACCTGCTCTATTTTGTTGTCAAGAACCATTCATTTGTTGATGGCAATAAGCGGATAGGCGCTTTTTTATTCATCTGGTTTCTTGACCTGATTGGAATTCTCTATGCCCCGGATGGAAAAAAACGGATTGGTGACAATGCGCTGGTTGCCCTGACACTGATGATTGCTGAAAGCAGACCAAAGGATAAGGACATAATCAGCAAGGTCATTGTGAACCTGATCAACAAGGATAACCTCTAATGGCTGCCTACCTCCGAGATTCTCTCATGGTTGTGAGGCGAGCAGAGCATCGAAATCCGGGGACACCATACTTAATGAAGGCATTGGAGTAGTCGTTGTACGAACAGATTTCATCGAGAAAAGATTTTTTTTAGGCAATGGCATCTTTATTTTTGTTTTTGTTGAAGATCAGTGACGATTAAAACGAGATTATAGTTGAATTGAGTATGGTGTCCCCGGAAATTAGCAACCATTGTGCCCTGCAGAAATTGTGCATTTCCGATCAAAATAGAATTGTCGGAAGAAAGAATGTGCTTACAGATGTTCCTCAATATAGAGCGTCAGTTCAATCATCCGTTCCAGCAGGTCATCGGGCGGGATACCTTTGAAATTTTTACATACCAATTCTTTGGCAAACAGGCGGGAGATATAGCGAATCTTCAAAGCCTTGTTTCTGGATGCAAACACAAAGTCGCGATGGCCATTATTAATTACAATAACGTTTTTGTCTTCATCATACCGTGAACGCCACAGCTTACCCGGCGCCTTTTCATAGGTATACCCGGGGAGGCCTTGATGTCCGGTGTCGGCCTTGCTGGTTTCGGGAAGCAGCGATTCGGTTACGGTGATCAATGCATCGCCCCCGCAGCTCATGTCGCTCTGGGTTGCGGTTACCCTGATTCTCACCAGCCCCGGTTCTTCGGATGCGGTAAATTGGGCAATTTCACTTTCTGTTGCTTCAAGTGTACCGTTGCCCTCGACAATCTCCCATGAAAAAAGAAGATTTTCTTCCACCGGTTTCCTGCTGCGGTCCTGGGCGATGGCCCGGAATGTTCTCGTCTGCCCTACCGACAGCACGCACGATTGAGGGGAAATCCTGACACTGAAGAGCGGTCCGGCAAATTCGAAGAATTGCTTCTGCCCGTAGGTGGACGGTGAAGGAGAATGTAAGCTTGCGGCTTCTTCTTTTTCCTCACTGTGCAGAGGATCACGGGTCTTGCCGGGGCGGGTCGATCCGGATTCATGGATATCAAACCAGTCGTATTCCTCGGCCGGCAGTGCCAGGAGGGCTTCTCTGAGCGCTTTCTGCACGGAACGGAGAATGCGCACGCTGGCCCGCTCTTCCTCCGCCCGTCGCTGTTCGTCTATGATGCTGATGAGCTGCGGCTCAAGCAGGGTCAGGGCATCACTCAGTATTTGCAGGGTTTCGTCTTGAACAACGCCGCTTCTGGTTCCGGGGGTCAGGTTCAAAAACGGCGCATCCACAATGCCCTGCAAGAGAGAAGATGACCAGGGCTCACGGTTAAGGATGTCCACTTCCGTCATGTCCTCCAGAATACGCGTTCCGGAGCGGTACAGTCCGATTTTTCCCTGGCTTTCAGGTTCCCCCAGATAGATTTCGGTATAGACATCTCCTAATGGGGACTTGACCGGTCCCAGGTTGTGCAGCAGCCTTCCGGTAAATTCCCGCGGCTCGACGGTAAACTCTTTGCGGGCCCTTCTGTCGATGACCTGTATGTGGACCTTCGAAGAACGGATTCGGTCGCGCAGTTCAGAAGCCAGATACCACTGGATCTTTTCGCCGCTCAATTGCCGGACACCCGGAAGCAGGGGCTTTACCGTCAGCTCCACCCCCTTCATGGGCAGTAATGCTTTTTTCTCGCGCACCGAATATGCCGGATCACCCTTGGCCATGCGCATCTGGTACTTCCTGCCGTCGGTTCCGGCGGAGGCAATGGTAAGCTCCTCGGCTACCGTCCAGAAACTGAGCAGGCCGATGCCGAACTCACCCTGGATTCCCTTCTCTCCTTTGTGCTTCAACTGACGCTTGATTGAATCGCAAATGTGGGTGGCGACGTAGGTAAAATCAGGAAGTCCGGTTGCGTCGCGGGGAATGCCCTCGCCGTCATCAATGATGCTGATGTAATGGTCTCCGCGTTCGCGGCCGCGTATTACCTTAATGTGACAGGCCTTTGCGTCTATACAGTTCTCCACAAACTCGGCAATGGCCTTGAGCGGATTGCTCTGGGACAGGGCGATGATGGTAATTGCATTCCAGTCGCTGCCTATCTTGAGCTTTCCCTTGCGCTGCTCCGGTTTGTTTGTCTGCCTTTTTGCCTTCATGATGTTACGGGTGACGCCATACGAGGGAATGATTATTGTGTGGTTTTTCAGTGACGATGAACCATTTATATTCCCTATTGGCTGCTTGTGCAAGCAATTTTGCCCGTTGCAGGAGGAGACATAAAAATGGGGCGCCGGTAAATGTATCCATGTTTTAAATTACATAACCTGGCTTGAAAATTTACTTTGACATAAATGTATATTGCTATAGCATTATGACACAGATTAATGGAGCAATTTTATGATGTAAGGAGATAGTGCTGATTATCGGTAGGAGCGGCCTTTGGCCGCGAAAAAAATCGCACCTGAAGGTGCTCCTACGATTGTTGATCCTGCAAGGGGGGGAAGGTTTTTTGCTGGAGCGACCATTGATCGCGAAAAATTTGCTCATTAATAAAGGCTGGAGGTAGTTGCAGGCTTTAACCTTCGGTGGTTTAACGATTGGATATTTTAAAACCCAAGCTAAAGCTTGCGACTACGGCTTGCGGCTACATTGAGATTCCTTGGCGGTTATATGTGCTGGAGGTAAAACTTTATGACTGATTATTACTCTGTGCAACGGTCAGGAGCGCTTGAAAGTATGTTGGACGAAATTGACAGTTTACAGGCCCGGATTGCTGAGAAGAAGCCTTTACAGCCTGAAAAGTGGCGGGCAGTTACAGAAAAACTGAAAATGGAATGGACGTGCGACTCCAACGCCATTGAGGGCAGCACACTGACTCTGGGTGAGACTATCTTTTTTCTGCGAGAGGGGTTAACCGTAGAAGGTAAACCGCTGAAAGATTTTCTTGATGCCCGTAACCATGCTGATGCAATAGATTTTCTTTACGATGTGGTGAGTAATAAGCGGCCCGTCACCGAGGGACTGCTGAAAGAAATCAATGCTCTGCTGCTCAAGGGAGTAGAGTTTACCGAGGCGGTTGATCCCTCGGGAAATAAAACAAAAAAGAAAGCGACACCGGGACAATACAAGAAAACCCCCAATACGGTTCTTCAGCTTGACGGTACTATTCATACATATACCGATCCCCTCCACGTAACGGCAGAAATGGAAGAGCTGATTGCCTGGATCGAAAACAATATCGACCAGGTACATGGGGTGATAACCGGAGCTGTCGCCCACTATAATATGGTGCGCATTCATCCCTTTGACGATGGCAACGGTCGTGGCGCCCGTCTGCTGATGAATCTTATTTTTATGAAAAAGGGACTGCCGCCTGCGGTAATCAAAAAAGAGCAGCGCCGGACCTATTTGCAGGCACTTGCCGCAGGCGACAAAGGCGATCTATCACCGTTTGTGAATTTTGTCGCACAGTCGCTCGTGAATACACAAAAAATAGTTTTGGAAGAGCTGTGAGCCGGTAGGAGCAGTTTCGATCCACGAGAGAAGTCCGGTAGGAGCGGCCTCCGGCCGCGAACAAATTCGCAGCTGAGGCTTCTCCTACCGGAAGAAGATTAGCAATGTGCAGGAGCAGTATTTTATAAAGAAACTATCTAATCATTGATAGACGAGAAAAACGAATACTATGAATCCTCCATCTGTTATCGGTTGCACACGGGTCATAGTCTGTGCTCTAGTGCCCGACGATATTCCGTTTACCAACCGAAGCTCGCTGTACGTTGATGGTGAAATGCCCGGTCGCGTTCCTCGCCTGGCTATTTGTGAGAATCTGTCAAAACCACATTACCTCACACTATTTTACTGCGACGAGTCATGGAATGTGCTTGGTGTGAGTGGTCATGAAAGTATCGAAGATGCAAAACGCCGGGCAGAGCTCAGCTATCCCGGCATCGGTAGTCACTGGAAGGATCGCAATGTAACCCTGGAAGAGGCGCTGGATTACTACGACGATCACTTTCAAGGTTTCATATGCTCTTTTTGCGGCAAGCGGCCTTATGAGCACGAGGGCCTTGTTCGAGGTTCTGGAGTTCAGATTTGCCGAAGCTGCGTAGAGAAATTTTACGCCGTTTTCAACAAAACCGGTGCTGAAAGAGAGGACAAGACACAATGAACGGAGTTGTCGCGTACATTGCAGAAACAGAAGAAGGCAGAACTACACTCACCTTTGATGATGTATCTTCCGCAACAGCAACATCCTGGCGCCATAAAGTTCCGTACATGCGGGCCTCATACGACTCGAAGGCATTGGAAGAAATGGCTCTTACAAAAGAACAATATGCTGAGATTGGTGAGAACCTCATGATTCGATTGTTGGCTCTGAATAGAAAACTTAAGTGACCGTCTAACCCGTGGGTGCAGCCGACCTCGCACCTCGGCGGCTGACCCATTCGTTATGTCAAGTAACGAGGATATGGATGGCTTAAAGGTTTACCGAGAAACAAGGCCAATATTTGGCATGCATATACAATTACACGGTAATAAATGGACGGCCTCCGGCTGAAGCTGATTTGCAATATTTTTTTTGTGCGACACCGCCGTCGATTCACCGGATGATACTGAAGTTGGAGGGAAAAGGGCTAATCAGTCGTGTTCCAGGCCAAGCAAGGTCAATCAGACTATTGGTTGATCCAGATAAAATTCCAAGGTTAATCAACCCAGCCTAGCCCGCACTCAAACAAAAAAAATGAAATACTGCGTGAAGGTCCTTTTTGCTACGATATGAGGAGCATTCGTGAACCCCTTTTTCTCGGAGGTAGGCAAATGGTCAAATTCAGCGATATCCAGGATGCATACTCGTTTGTGAGCTCTGCTCCTTACGGGGACCACTCCGCTGTTCTCCGTATGGATACAGGTCAGATCCTGTACAGCTCGGAAATGGGAGGCATCGACGAGATAGAAGATGCTGATCTTGATGGGGAGACGTGCGTAGAGATCCCACACAAGAACGATCTCGATCTGGGAAAAGCGCTTGTATTCGAGTTCGTCGAGACGCATATGGCCGATGCTTATGATGATGTGCGGCAGATGTTTCGAAGCCAGGGAGCATACAGCCGGTTTAAGAGTATGTTGGAAAGCAAGGGGCTTCTCGAAAGCTGGTACGATTTTGAGCAGCGGAGAGAGGAAGAGGCGCTTCGTGAATGGTGCCGTGATAATGAGATAGAACTATCTGACTAGCAGGCTGTTGAAAAACACCCATCTGCTACGTTACGCTCATCCTTCGTCACTACAGCGTACTTGCATGTACGCCTCATTCCTCAGGATTTCGCGTGCCTTGCATCTGGATATTTTTTGAACAGCCTGCGGAAAACTGCTTTTTCAACAACCTGCTAGGTTTAGCTGGAGCTGCTGCCCAAAGACCGGTTGCGGCTCAGCCGGCAGTTTCGGCGTCAGCAGCTGGGCGCTTTACGGGAAGAAGAAAAGCGCAAGCTGAAGCTTGCGGCTACCTTAGCGGCTGTCCCTTGAGGTAACAGTTAACAAAGAGCGTATTGGAATTATGCAAGAAGAACCAAAAGGCGAAGTAGTCATATATAAAGCGAAGGGCGGTAAGACTTCCTTTGAAGTCAAATTGGAACAGGAAACCGTTTGGCTAAACCTGAATCAGATGGCTGAGCTCTTTGATCGGGATAAATCAGTGATTTCTCGGCATGTTCGTAATGTTTTCAAGGAAGGTGAGCTCTCTTCTCGTTCAGTTGTTGCAAATTTTGCAACAACTGCTGCTGACGGAAAATCTTATCACGTTGATTATTACAACCTCGATGTGATCATCTCCGTCGGCAACCGGGTTAAGTCGCAGCGGGGGACTCAGTTTCGCATCTGGGCCACGCAGGTGCTCAAGGATCATCTTCTGCAAGGATATTCCATCAATGAGAAGCGTCTCAAGGAACAGAATGAAAGGCTGGTGGAGCTCCAGCATACTGTCAACCTGATGGGAAGAGTCATACAAGGCAGGGAGCTTGACCGGGGGCAGGCTGAGGGTTTGTTGCATATTATAACCGACTATTCCTATGCCCTGTCATTGCTTGATCAATATGATCATAGTGAGTTGAAGATACGGAAGACTACAAAAAAGAAACATTTCATCATTACCTATGAGGAAGCGCGCAGGGCAATTGACAGCCTGGCAGAACAAACCTTCAAGAAAGGGCAACCTGCCGGACTATTCGGTAAGGAGAAGGACAAATCGTTCAGAAGTTCACTGGGGGCGATTCATCAAACGTTTGGCGGTAAAGAGCTGTATCCCAGCGTGGAAGAAAAGGCCGCACCGGGATAAAAGAAAAAAGCAAGTTCACCCTCAACGGGGATTGACATCGGAATCGTAGCGGGCTATACTTTGGCTATCCAAGGGAGGTATACATATGGTAACGAAAATTCAAAAATGGGGAAATAGCCAGGGATTGCGCCTTGCCAGACAAATACTGGAAGATGCAGGTATTTCAGTGGGTGATGACGTGAAGGTCTCCGTCCGTGAAGGTGTCATTGTTATTGCACCGGTGAGACATATTAGGGGCAGGCAAAGCTTACAGGAACTTGTGGCACGCATACCTAAAAATTACAAACCTGAGGAGACCGATTGGGGCAAACCTGTCGGGAATGAGGTTTGGTAAATGAAGACCCACATTCCCCAAAAGGGCGACTTCGTTGCTGTTACCTTCGATCCTCAATCCGGCCACGAACAGAAGGGCCGCCGTCCTGCTTTAGTCGTGAGCAATACCCTTTTTAATGAACGAACCGGCCTTGCTATTGTGTGCCCTTTGACTACTACCGACCGCCGGTATCCTTTTCATGTGCCGGTAAGAGATACCCGCAACATAACCGGCTTTGTCATGGTTGAACAGGTTAAATCCATTGACTATCGTGCACGTAACATCAAGTTGATTGGAAGAGCTTCAGATGAGCTCCTTGATGTTGTTCTTTCTATACTTGATGCATGCATATATTAGCGTCCGAACAACAAAAGATATATTTATGGGGAGACGTCCTGGAGGAAACGGAGGGGAATCGCCAGGATTAGGCTGGCAGATGGGGCAGTAAAGCGCAATGAAACAAAAATTTCTGCTCTGCATTGACAATGAGGGTTACGAGGCATCCTTGGAGATACGGAAGTTGTATGAGACCATTCCAGACAAGGAGGCTCAGCGTCACAAGCAGGTGAGAATCATTGACGAGTCTGGCGAGGATTATCTTTATCCTTCCAGGTTCTTTGCACCTGTCAGGATTTCAATGCAAACAAAAAACAGAATACTCGAAAAATCAGCCTAAAAAGTAGGAGCGGCCTCGGGCCGCGAAATAATCGCACCTGAAGGTGCTCCTACCGGTTTGTCAATGCGAGATTTTATTTTTAAACATATTATTATGGTAGGCGCAGGCTCGTAGCCGCAGGCTTCAGCCTGCGTACTTTTTTCGCGAATGGGGTGAGTTAAGGTGCAGCAGGAGGGATAGCGCAAGCTAAAGCTTGCGGCTACATCCTGTGATCGTTTGGATGGTTGGTGTCAGCAGGGGCGTATTGATATACGACCATTGCTGCCTATACTTTCTTGATAATCAGGGTGGAGTTCTGGCCGCCGAAGCCGAAGGAGTTGGAGAGGGCGCAGGAGAAGGCCTGCTCTCGGGCCTGGTTGGGGACGTAATCGAGGTCGCAATCAGGATCAGGGGTTTGGTAGTTGATGGTGGGCGGGATGAAATCATGGTTCATGCCCAGGACGGTGGCAATCAGCTCTAAAATACCGGCGGCAGCGACGGTATGGCCGATCATGGACTTGGTGCTGCTTACCGGTATTGTATAAGCATGATCAGAGAACACCTTTTTAATGGCCGCGGTCTCGATGCGGTCATTTTTCATGGTCGCGGTACCGTGGGCGTTGATGTATTCGACATCGGTGATGGCGATACCCGCATCCTTTATAGCCCTGGTCATGGCCAGCACGGCGCCGGTGCCCTCGGGATGGGGATCGGCAACACTGTATGCATCAAGCGAGGTCCCGTATCCCGCCACCTCGGCATAGATGGTCGCGCCCCGCCGCAGGGCATGTTCATATTCCTCCAGGATGATCACCCCCGCGCCTTCACCGAGCACAAATCCGTCTCGCTTGCGATCGAACGGCTTCATCGCCTCTTTGGGCGTATCATTTTGCACCGACATGGTGCCCAGCCCGCAGAACCCCTCCATGAAAAACGGATTGAGCATGGAATCATACCCGCCGGTTATAATGAAGTCAGCGTCATTCCTCTGTATGATGCGCAACGACTGCCCAATTGCTTCCGACGAAGCCGCGCAGGCGGAGACCACCGTGCAGCAGGGTCCCCTGACGGCAAAGTGCTTCGCCACCGCGAGCGTGCCGAAGCAGGCCCGGTTCCAGAGCGGGGCATTCGCTGTTTCCTCGAGGCCCTGTGCCCGCGCTTTCATCTCTTTTTCACTCCCAAAGCTCATGCCCTGGGCATGAATCATTTCCACCCGCGGAACCAGGCAATGCATGCCCGCCCCCAATACCACGCCGCCCCTGGCGCCGCGCAGCGTTTCCGCCCCAAGCCCGGCGTCTTCAACGGCAAGCTGTGCGGATGCGTTGGCGAAGAGCACCCGGCGGTCACCGGTCAGGTCCAGCACCGTCGCGCCGCTGAGTAGCCGTTGCGGGTTAAAGTCCTTGACCTCCGCGGCGATGGTGGTGGGAAGCGATGAGGCGTCAAAGAGGGTGATGGGAGCAACGCCCGATTTCCCCGCCTTCAGGGACCGGGTTACTTCATCCTTCTCGCTGCCGATGGGTGAGAGAATGCCGATGCCGGTAATGACCGCGCGCTTTTTGATGAAGGGCTGATTGGAAGTGTGCTTATCGGGTGCTGACATTGCCTTCCCTGTCGAGGAAGCCCCCGCTGACATAGATGTAGCTCTTTTTGATGAAGTCCCGCAGGTGATCAGGCACCGGGCTGTTGCCGTACATGATGCGCTCGGCGTGGGCCACCGGTTCCCCGTTCACCTCCGCCCGGCCCTCGATCAGCGAACCGCTTTCATTGATGGAAAGGACATCGGCCTTGAGGATGAGCTGGTCGCCCGGCCGCACCGGGCGGAAAAACTTCACCTTGTCGATGCGCAGCAGGATGGCGACATACTGCCAGTTGGTGGAGAGGGCGATCGTCCATCCGCCCATCTGGGCCATGGCTTCAATGATCAGCGGCTCGGGCATGAGCGGCGTCAGGCCGTAATGCTGATTGAAAAAATCCTCTCCCAGGGTGACGTTTTTTACGCCGGTGCCGCTTTTCCCGGGATCAAGCCGGATGACCTTGTCAAAAAGATGGAATCGCATGTGCGGAACCAGGAAGCCGTGAACCGGCAGCGTTCATCATGATGCGTAGACACCGAACGGCTGATCGCCGGTAAGATAGTGAAAATAGTCCTTCGCCTCCTGCGGGTCATCGATCGTTTCGATGGGGAGGTAGCGGAGCCGCGCCGCGGTGAGGATGGTTTTGACCCGGTCCCCGACTTTTACCTGCGCCTTGAAGGCGACCCCCTCGCTGTCCATGGATTCAAATGAAACCTCGATGGTCAGCTGTTCGCCCGGCTTTACGAATTCCCTGAATTTAATGGCCCCCAGCTCGGCAAGGGCGCCCTTGCTTTTAAAGTCGCTGCTCACAAACACCAGCCAGGAGGCCAGCTGCACAATGGCCTCAAGCTGCATGACGCCGGGCATGACCGGAAAGCGGGGAAAGTGGTCGGCCAGGTAATCCTCGCTCACGGTGACATCTTTGCGCCCGACCGCCGATTTTCCCTTCTCAAATGACAGAATCCGGTCAACCATGAGAAATCGCATGGGGTTATCCTTTTACCAGCTGTGCCGAGGCGATGGCATAGCTGGCGGTGTGTGAGAGCGAAACCAGAATTTCCCTGATGTTCTTTTCATCCATCAGCCGCTTCACCTCGCCGTAGGCCTTAATCTGCGGCCGTCCCAAGGCATCGTTGACCACCTCGATATCCGTCCACCGGACATCGCGGGCCCAGCCCACGCCCAGCGCCTTGAGCACGCTCTCCTTGGCGGCGAAGCGGGCGGCGAAATGCTGGTGCCGGTTCTTCTTGGGGCTGCAGTACCTGATCTCGGCTTCGGTATAGACCCGGGTGATGAACGCCTCGTGCTCTTCCGCCAGCTGCTGAATTCGTCCAACCTCAACAATGTCGATGCCGATGCCCATGAGTGTCGCTTACGCCTTTGCCTTTTCCTCCAGCAGCTTCTTCACAATGCTCACGAAGGTCTGGACGGTAAAGAGGGTGGGGATGTCATCGGCCCGGAAGCCGTCGGTGATCCGCGCCGGGTCCACTTCGGGCATGGACTGCTTTAATTTTTTAATGCCCAGCGGAGTCAGCACGCCTTCCACCACCAGATCTTCGTCCTTTAAGTTCTCCCCTTCGGCGGAAAGAGCGCTGGCCTGAATGCCTCCCCGCGGGATTTTTATGCCGAACTCCTTTTCCAGCCGGAAGACGATATCCAGCAGATCGAGGGACTCGGCGCCCAGATCGTCAAACAATACCGAATTGGGCTTTACCTCTTCCTCATCAACCCCCAGCGCGTCAACCACACTAGCCTTTACCTTTTCTAAAATCGTGTTCTCATCCATTGTCGCTCACCCCTTTTAATATATAGTATGGATTATCCTCTGAAGCCGCCATCGACCCGAATGACTTCACCGGTGATATAGGATGAATCATCCGAGGCGAGGAACGCCACTACTTTTGCAATTTCCTCCGGCTGTCCCAGGCGCTTTAAGGCAACCGAGTCGAGAATGATCTCCTTTGCCCGCCTGATGACGGTGCTGCTCATTTCCGTTTCCACCACCCCCGGCGCCACCGCGTTGACGGTGATTTTTTTTGGCGCCAGCTCCATGGCCACCGAACGGGTAAAGGCGTTGATGCCGCCCTTGGATGCGGCGTAGTTGGACTGCCCGCGTCCGCCGCGCTCGCCCGCCACCGAGGAGATGTTGATGATCCGTCCGCTCTTCTGCACCATCATGTATTTGGCCACCGCCTTGGTGCAGTTGAAGAGCCCGCCCAGGTTGGTTTTTATCACCAGCTCCCAGTCCTCGGGGGTCATGGAAAGCAGCAGCTCATCCTTGGTCACGCCGGCATTATTGACCAGGATGTCGATTCTCCCGCACTGTTCGTACAGGCCGTCGATCATCTTTTCAACCTCCGGCAGCGAGGTGATGTCCGCCTGCACCGCCGCCGCGGTTCCCCCCCGGGAGATGATTTCCTTCACCACCTCCTCCGCCTGGGCCGCGCTTTTCATGTAGTTGACGGTCACCCGCGCCCCTTCCGCGGCCAGTTCCATGGCGATGGCCTTGCCCAGCCCCCGTGACGCGCCGGTTACCAGGGCAACCTTGTCTTTCAGTTTCATGGTGCAACCTCTCACTCGTGGTCAGTTTGATTGTTTGAGGGCCTTTGCGGTCATGTCATAGTTTTGATCACTGATGCCCTTGTCGAAACTCAGGAAATGGTCAAAGACAAATCCGTGTTTCTCACTGAGCGCGCCGATTTCCCTGATCCGGTCGAGATCGAGTTCTCTTCCCAGGGAAAAGCTTTCCGGCCGGTTTTCCAGGGCAAGGGTAATGGTTTCTCCCAGGCATGACGGGATGAAGATCGGGCCCACGCCGGAGTAATTAATGTAAAAGTGCTCACGGGACTGCCAGGGCAGGATGGGAATGGGAATGAAGGAAAAAAAAGGAAGTGAAATGGAGTGCCAGCCATGGCTGTTGGTAGTGGGCAGGGAGATGGTTCCCGCGTCGATGATGAGCACATCCTTTCTCTTTTCCTTTTTTTGTATCACATCCCGGGGCTGCGCGATGTCAAATATGATGGAGCCCGGCTGCAGGGTGTCGGGATCGATGATGCTGCCGGTGGAGGTGGCGCTGAAAGCAATCTTTCCCCGGGTCAGGGCGTCCTTGAGATCAGTGCTGATCTCAACCCGCCGCTTTGCCTCCTCATCCAGGCCGGCGATGAAGCGGTCGATGAACGGGGTTTTCCCCCTGCCGACCAGGAGCAGACGAACGCCTTCCTCGATGAGCAGCCGCGCGATCGCAAGCCCGATGCTTCCGGGAAAGCCCACAATTACTATTTTCTGCCGATGGATGTCAATTCCTAATTTCTTGACGATGTCCTTGAACGCCCGCAGGGAGGAATACACGGTGAGGGAATTGCCGGTAGTGACCGGAACCGGGGATTGCCGGTTGATTTCCTGTCCGCGCGATCCCACCACCGCGGTCATTGCCCCCAGCCCGACCACCTCCGCGCCCCACTCCTTGGCCTGCCGGCATGCTTCGACCACCAGCTCCACCGCCCGCTCCTGGTTGGTCAGCAGTTGTTCCGCGGTGAGGAAGACGCAGAATATCTTGCCGCCGCAGGTCTCATGTCGGGCGGAGCACACCCGGCGGTAGGTGAAGATGTCCTTGATCAAGCCCACCTCGAGCGCCCTGGCCACGATCTTCCCCTCGGGCATGAACGGGATGAGCGACACGTCGTGCCGGAGCAGGAATGCCTTTCTCAATTCACTTGCCTTGCGTGCATGAGCGATAAAGCCGAATTTCATAAAGCGGTCGTCCCAGGAGAATATGTTACTGGTTCTTGATCATTGAATTAAACTTAATGATGGAGGGCCATGCTCTGTCATGGCCGCAAACGATATCCGGACGCGCCGGAGCGCGTCCCTCCAGGTCCTCTCTTTGTTAATCAACCTTCTTAATGATCAGGCAGGTGCACTGCCCGCCCAGTCCCTGGTTGATGGAGAGTGCGGTTGTTATTTTCTGCTCCCGCGCGCGATTGGGGACATAGTCCAGCGGGCACTCGGGGTCCGGGGTGGCGTAGTTGATGGTGGGCGGAAGGATGCCCTCCTGCAGCGCCAGCGCGCTGATGATCAGCTCCGCGCCGCCCGCACCGGTTCCCAGGTGTCCGGTCATGGATTTGGTGGCGCTGATCGGCAGCTTCCGCGCGTGCGGACCGAAGGCGGCGGCGATGGCCAGCGATTCCGCCCGGTCGCTTACCACCGTCCCGACCCCGTCGGCATTAATGTAATCAACATCCGATGGGGCTATACCGGCGTCAGCCAGGCTCTTTTCCAGTGCAATCCTGATGCCGTCTCCCGACGGGCTGGGCTGGTAGAGATGATGGGCGCTGGAGGCGCTGCCGTAGCCGGTGATCTCGGCGTAGATGCGGGCGCCCCGGCTGCGGGCGCGGGACAGCTCTTCGATGACCACCATGCCCGCTCCCTCGCTGAGCACCATGCCGTCCCGGTTCAGATCGAAGGGGCGGCAGGCAGCGGCCGGATCGGGATTCCGGGAGAGGAGTTCAAGCTTGTTGAATCCGAAGAGGGTGGTGGGAAGCAGCAGCGAATCATAACCGCCGGCAATGGCGATGTCGGCGGACCCCCGCCGTATGGTTCGCGCCGCGTCCCCGATGGCCTGCGATCCCCCGGTAAATGAGGCGATGATGTTGTCATTCTCCCCCTGGATATTATGCATGAGCGATATGTAATAAAAGGCGTTGTTGGGCAGTGTTTTCAGAAGAAACAGCGGATAGGTGCGGGCGATCCCGTCGGTGCCGAACTTGACCGGATCAAATTTCTTCTTTTCCTCCGACCATGATTGCACCAGAGGCTCCACCAGATCGGGGAACCCGGCGCCTTCCTCGAAGCCGCCGCCCCCGGAGCCGATGAAGGCGCCGAAACGGGCGGGCTCAAGGGCTTCGGTCTTGATGCCGGCGTCATCAACCGCCAGCTGGGCGGCGCCCACCGCCAGATGGACCATGGGAAAGGTGAGCTTGATGGCCTTGCGGTCCTTGATGAAATCACTGGCCTTGAAATTTTTCACCTCCCCCGCGGTGTGCACGCCGATATCCTCGGGATTGAAACGGGTGAGCGGTCCGATGCCGGATTCCCCGGCGCAGAGCCGCTTCCAGTTTTCCTCCCTTCCGATGCCCAGCGGGGTAATGATGCCGATCCCGGTTATGACTGCTCGTCGTTCCATATACGTTCTCCTCGCAGGCTGTTGCAAAACACCCATCTGAAGTGTGGCGGGGTAGGGCTTTTGACGCCACAACAATGTGTCGTTACGCAGCGTTTCTGATCAGCACCGCCGCGCTTTCCCCGCTCAGCCCGAGGCTGAGGGAAATCGCCGCGCGAATCTCCCGTTTACGGGCCCGGTTGGGGGTGTAATCGAGATCGCAGCACGGGTCGGGCTGCTCGTAATTGAGCGTGGGAGGAACGATCCCGTGGTGCATGGCCAGGGTGCTGAAAATAATCTCCGCCGGTCCGGACGCGCAGAGCAGGTGGCCGGTGGCGGCCTTGGTGGAACTTACCGAAAGCCGCCGGGCATGGTCGCCGAAAACGCGCTTGATCGCGTCTGTTTCAATCCGGTCGGAAAGGACGGTGGCGTTGCCCTCCGCGTTAATGTAATCAACCTCGCCGCAATCGATGGCGGCCTGCCGGATTGTTTCTTCGATGCAGGCGGCCACCCCTGCGACCCCCGCTTCAATCGAACGCTCTTGACCGGGAAGGGAAACTCCCTCGCCGGTACAGGCATATCCGCAGATTTCACCATGGATGGCCGCGTTTCGTGCGCGGGCATGGTCAAGCTCTTCTACAATAATCACCGCGGCGCCCTCGCCCATGGCAAAGCCGCATCTCCTGCGTTCAAAAGGACGGCATGATGCGGCCGGATTTGCTTCCGCCGCCGCGAGCCAGCCCGAGCCGGCAAGCGAGAGCAGGTACGACGGGTTAAGGCTGCAGCAGCCTCCGGCGATAAAAATATCGGCATCGCCGTATTGAATGGCCTTGCATGCCTCGCCCACCGCCTGTGCGCCCGATGCGGTGAGCGAACAGAACGCAATATTGGGGCCCTGCAGCGCATGGGTGATGGCGCTGTGACACAGGCTCATGTTGGGGAGTATGGTAAGCGGCCAGATGGGGTTCAGGGTTGTTGACTCCCCCTCTTCTTTCAGGAAGCTGAATGCCTCATTGAGGGTATACTGTATGCCGAATGCCCCGAAGGCGATGCCGAACGCCGCCGGTTCAAGCGCCTCCCGGTTGAAGCCTGCGTCGGCAAGCGCTTCATCGGTTGCGGCAACCGCCAGCTGGGCATCCCGGTTCATCAGCTTGATATTTTTTTTCTTGCCCGGAAGGGCGGAAGGATTGAAATGCTTCACCGCGCCGGCGATGACAACCTGTGCAGAAGGGGATCCGGGGGATGAGAGGTAATCGATGCCTGAGGTACCTGCAATGAGGGCATTCCAACTGTCGCGGACGGTGAGCCCCAGGGGAGAAACAATCCCCATGCCGGTTATAACGACGCGCCGCTTATGCGTCATAATACCGTTCTACTACCAGGCTGGCGTTTTGACCGCCGAATGCGAAGGAGTTAGAGAGCACCGAATTGACTTCATGCTTCCGCGGCTCATTGGGAACGTAGTCGAGGTCGCAGTCGGGATCGGGGGTCTCGTAATTGATGGTCGCCGGGATGGTCTTGTTCTGTATGGTCATGACGCTCATGATCAGCTCGATGGTGCCGGCGCTGGCGATCAGGTGCCCCAGCATTGACTTGTTGGAACTGATGGGCGTTTCGTAGGCCGATTCGCCGAAGACCTTTTTTATGGCCTGGGTTTCGCTGCGGTCATTCACCAGCGTCGAGGTGCCGTGGGCGTTTATGTAATCAATCTGCTCCGGGGCAAGCCCGGCGTCGAACAGGGCCGACCGCATGGATTGATCCGCTCCCCTGCCGTCGGGAGGTGAGTCGGTCAAACGGTAGGCGTTGGATGATGATCCGAAGCCGGTAATTTCCGCCAGGATGCGTGCGCCACGCGCCCGGGCGTGCGAGAGTTCCTCAAGGATGAGGATGCCCGAACCTTCGCCGAGCACAAAGCCGTCCCGCTTGAGATCAAACGGCCGGCTTGACCTTTGCGGATCCCCGTTGTTGTGGGAAAGCGCGCCGAGCAGGCCGAAACCCGCTACCGAGAACTCGCTGATGATTGAATCGGCGCCGCCGGTGATCATAATGTCCGCGTCCGCGTGCTCAATCATCCGCATGGCCTTCCCGATTGCCTGCGCGCTCGAGGCGCACGCGGTTGAAGATGTGCTCACCGGACCCCGCGCATTGAAAAGGATGGAGAGGATGTTGGAGGTGGTGTGGGCGCATCGCCGGATCGCCCACAGCTGGGCCAGGCGGTTTGAATCCCTGAAATAGGAGAGATCCTTGTTCTGCAAGGAATATAATATGTTTTCCTCCCGGAAGGCATTGCTGAATTCGGAAAGCTTGGTGGTTTCCTCGTTGCCACCCAGGGAAATGCCGAACATGGTGGTATCGATGGTGTCAAGGTTGATTCCGGCGCGTCTGATGGCCTCCTGGGCGGCGGAGATGCAGAACTTGGTTGCCCTTCCGACAAAGGGCTTGAGCTCTTCGGGGATGCCCAGCTTTGCCTCATCAAAACTTTTTACCTCGGCCGCTATCTTGACCGGAAAGGAGGAGGCGTCGAACAGGGAAATGTAATCGATGCCGGACTGCGACCTCATCAAACTCTCCCAGGTCTGGTCAAGTGTTTCTCCCAGCGGTGTCACCGCACCCATGCCGGTTATGACTACTCTTCGTTCCATAATGTATATGTCCTCTTATTTTATAAGTGAGTTTCTCAAACGGTTACCCCGCTAAAAAGCAAACAGGATGCCATATTGATTTTTTATGGGGGTGATGTCGAAAAATTATAAAAAAGTAATTTTAATCAACACATTGTGAGTGTAAAACTTTTTTTAAAAATAAATCTTTGCAACATCTCTGAAAATGGCCTAGTATGAAGTGGTCAGATTCAGCCAATGCATTCATAAAGTGGGGTTGTATAGAGCCAGCGTATATATGTGCCGGGCGGTCTGCGGGATTGCAGGGAGCGTGTCGGCGCCGGAACCAAAATTGCTTGCAATGCATAGATGGTTCAATCACACCGATCGGCAGGAGCGGATTAAGCCGCCAAGGTGCCGCGCATACGTGCTCTTTTCCCGGTGTTCCGTCTGTTTGCCGGATGAACAAACTTCATGACTTTCTCGAAACGATGAGCCGCACCTTTCTCACACTGATTGTGCTCCTGATCATAGCAGTCCCTGTTGCCCTTCCTGCGTCCAGCGACATCATCGTCATTAAAAGCAGTGACATCATCCCCTACCAGAAGGCGATCGAGGGGTTTACAAAAAACTTTCCCCAGGGCTCCTACCGGGAATATGTCATCGATGAGGATGTAAAGGACAAGGGCAAACTGGTTTTGCAGAATGCCCTGGAGCGCGGGGGCGATCTCCTGGTTGCCGTCGGGCCTGAAGCGGCCTACCTGGCAGGCACCGCTTCAATTTCCATTCCACGCATTTTCACCATGGTGTCCAATCCGGAAAAGATTTTTCCGGAAGGGGATGCCGCACACCGCGGCGTCAGTCTCAACCTCCCCCTTTCACTGCAGCTGGAACAGATCAAGGCAACCTTTGTGGGCAGAAAAAAGGTTGGCGTGCTCTATACCCCGGAGCACAATCAGAAAACCCTTGCGTCGCTGATGCAGCAGGCCCCCGCCCTGGGGTTGACCGTGGCGGGGATGCCGATCAGTTCTCAAAAAGAGATCCCGGACGTGCTGGAGGCCTCCCTGGCCGGCATCGACGTGCTGCTGCTCATTCCGGACCGCACCATCGGATCGGAGAAGATCCTCAAGTACCTCATTAAAAGCATGCTCTTAAAGAAAATTCCGGTGGTCGGGTTCAACGAGTGGTTTGCCGAGAATGGAGCGATTCTCTCCTTTGCCCTCGATTACGGGGAAGTCGGGAAGCAGACCGCCGACTATGCCCGGAAGCTGCTGGAGGAAAAGAATCCGCCCGGCCCCCTTGTCCAGGAGCCATCCCGGATCAGAACCATCATCAACCTCAAAGTAGCCCAGAAGCTCTCGGTGGACATTGCGGCGGAGACGCTGAAACAGGCGAGCGAGGTTATTCAGTGATCAGGGACAGTCTCAACACCAGAATTTTAATACTGACCATTTCGCTCTTCGTGGTCTGTTCGCTGGTGTACGGCATTTTCTTTTCCTACCAGTCGAAGAATGCGCTGATGGAGGAGTTTGTCACCCGCGGCAACGCCCTGGTAAAAAATCTGGCGCTGAATGCCGAGGTTGAAATCCTTATTGAAAACAGCGGGACCCTGGCCACGCTGGCGGAAAATCTGCTCCAGGAGCGTGACGTGCAGCGGGTAAAAATCATGAACGAACACCGGCAGGTCCTGGTGGACCTCTCCAAGCCGGGACCCCTGCCGGAGAAGTACCGCGAACCCATGTTTCTGGTAGTGGGGCGGGGAAGCGATACGAACATCTCCGACCGCTTTGCGTTTTCGGCGGCGGAGGGAAACCGCCCGGGCCGGCTCGGGGGCAGCGAGCAGGTCATCGGCTATATCGAGGTGGTGTTTTCCAGGAAGACGATTTTTGACACGATTGACCGCATGAGAAGGGACATGTTTGTGGCGGCAATTGTGGCAACCGTCATCGGCTGCATTCTTGCCCTCTACTTCTCGCTTTCCATTGTGAAGCCGGTGAGACGGCTCGCCACCGCCACTACCCGCATCGCCAAGGGGGAATGGGAGACGACCCTTCCCATCGACAGCCGCGATGAAGTGGGGGAGCTGACCGATTCCTTCAATAAAATGTCGGTGGCCCTCATGCAGAAGCGGGCCGAACTGGAATCAACCTACCGGGAGCTGGCCCGGCGGGAGCGGATGGCCGAGATCGGCAATTTCTCCATGATGATCGCCCACGAGCTCAAAAATCCCTTGGGCATCATCAAGGGCTCCATCGACATTATCGCCAAGGAAGGGGTGAAATCGAAGGTTAGAAAGACCATGATTGAATATATCCAGGACGAAGTCCGGCGGCTGAACCGCCTGGTTGAGGATTTTCTCTCCTTCGCCCGGCCGAAACCGGCCCATAAAAGCATGATGAACGTCAACCAGGTAGTGAATAAAATGGTCGCCATGGTACCGCTCCAGGAGTTCAATGAGAAGGAAATTTCCCTCCAGGTGCAGCTGGCGGCGGATATGGGTGAAGTCAATGTCGATGAGCATCAGCTGTACCAGGCACTGCTCAATGTCTTCACCAATGCGGTTCAGGCCATTCCTGAGCGCGGTGAGATAAGCATCAGCACTGCGAATCAACAAGGCGGGGTGGCCATTGAGGTCGCCGACAGCGGTATCGGCATCAGCGATGAGGAGAAGGAGAAGGTGTTCGAGCCCTTTTTTACCAAGAAGCAGCGGGGCACGGGGCTGGGGCTGGCGGTGGTTAAAAAGATTATGGATAATCATAACGGTGCAATCCGGATCACCGACCGCGAGGGCGGCGGCACCGTATTTTCACTGTGGCTTCCAGGGAATGGAACCGCTGACTGACGGCGGCAACCGGCGTCGCGAGGTGTCGAATGGAACGGATTTTAATTGTCGACGATGAAAAGAAAATGAGACACATCCTGCAGCTGATACTGGAGCGGGAGGGCTTCAAAACCGAGCAGGCGGAAAACGGGCGGGTGGCGCTGGATATGCTCAAGAACGGCAGGTTTTCGCTGATGATTACCGACCTGAAGATGCCGGAGCTGGACGGGCTGTCGCTGCTCGAGGCGGCAAAGAAAAATGATCCCGATTTCCCGGTGGTGGTGATTACCGCCTTCGGCACCATTGAAAACGCGGTGGAGGCAATGCAGAAGGGCGCCATCGACTATATTACCAAGCCGTTCGAGGAAGAGAAAATCCTCATCACCGTCAGCCGCAGCCTCAAGATCTCGCGGCTGAGCGAAGAGGTCAAGGTGCTGCGGGAGGAGCTGATGAAGCACTTCGATTTCTCCGACATCATTGCCCATTCCCAGAAAATGCTGGCGGTTTTAAAACAGGCCTCGCTGGTGGCCAAAACGCCGGACAGCACCGTGCTCATCCAGGGCGAGAGCGGAACGGGCAAGGAGCTGCTTGCCCGCGCCGTCCACTACAACAGCAGTCGAAGCCAGCACCGCTTCGTGGCCATCAACTGCGCGGCCATTCCCTCGGAGCTGATCGAAAGCGAGCTCTTCGGCTATGAGAAAGGGGCGTTCACCGGCGCGCAGAAGCGTAAGGAGGGAAAGTTCGAGCAGGCCCACAATGGGACCATCCTGCTGGATGAGATCGGCGACTTAAGCCTGGCAGCGCAGGCCAAGGTGCTTAGGATTTTGGAGCAGAAGGAATTTGAGCGGGTGGGGGGTAATGAATCGGTGAAGGTTGATGTCCGGGTCATCGGCGCCACCAACAAGGACCTCGACCGGCTCGCCGCGGACAATCAGTTCCGCAAGGACCTGCTCTTCCGCATCAAGGTGTTTCCCATCTACATCCCTCCCCTGCGCGAGAGAAGGGAGGATGTCATTTCCCTGGCCGAGCACTTTCTCAAAAACTTCGCCCAGGCCATGGGCAAGCCGCACCCGGCCATCACCGAGCCGGCAAAGGCCTATCTGCTGAAGCAGGGATGGCCGGGTAATGTGCGGGAACTGGAAAACACCATTGAGCGGGCGGTCATCCATTCCCCCGACGGGAAAATCGATGTCTCCCACCTGGCTCTGCCTTCTTTCACCGGGCAGGAAAAAGAAGAGGTGGATGCGGATGTGGTGCTGCCCCCCGAGGGGATTGACCTTGAAAAGCTTGAACGGAATGTGGTCAGGCAGGCGCTGGCCGCCGCAGACAACAACCAGAGCAGGGCAGCCAAGCTGCTGGGCCTGACCCGGGGCAAATTCCGGGTGCTGCTGAAAAATCTGAAGGAAGAGGAAACCGATGAAGACTAGCCGAGCCGTCATACTAATTGCATGTTGCGCCCTGAGTATTCTCGCGCATCCGCCTTGGCTCCAGGCCGAATCGGGCAGCGGGAAACCCGGCGATAAAAACGTGGAGGAGGTTTTCAAGGACACCAAGGTCATGTTCGTCGGTGAAGATCTCTACACCGTTACCGTTGCCTCGCGCCGTGAAGAGCCGCTGCGGCGCGCGCCGGCGGCGGTGACCATCATTGGCGGCGAGGAGCTCAAGCGGTATCGCACCCTCGCCGAAGCCCTCTCCAGCGTTCCCGGTTTTTTTGCCGACCGCAATGAGACGAAAAACAGGATGTATTTGCGCGGGGTGCCCGATTCCTTCCTGGTGCTGATGGACGGCGTGCCTTTTTCCAATGACACCTCTACCCGGGACTATCCGCGGGAGACGGAGCTGTCGCTGGACTATCTCGAAAAAATCGAGATTATCAGGGGGCCGGGATCGGCATTGTGGGGCGCTGATGCCTTCTCGGGAATCGTCAACCTGGTGCCCAAGAAAGGGAAAGACCTGCAGGGGACCACGGTAGCATCGGAAGTGGGCACGTTTGACACCCAGCGCTACAGTCTCCTTTCCGGCTATAATGTCCGTGACGTGGACGTGCTTCTCTCCGCGAACTATACCGCCACCGCTGATTTTGAGCACAACCTGCCCGGCTTCAATGATCGGCAAAGGGACTACGCGGCCGAGTTTTACGGCAAGGTCCGTTACAAGGATCATCTTGAGCTTTCAGGGCGGCTGTCACACTATAAAAATTTCAACCAGTACGAAATCAATCCCGTGCAGGCGCTGCTCCCGCTTGCTTCCGCCTTCTCGCGGGAAGCGGGGTATGTACTGCCCCCCTGGGAGGACCGCATCCGCGAGCAATGGCAGGGATTTTTCTCCACTCCGCGCCGCAGCTTCCGCGGAGAGGAAAACAGCCCCTTCTCCTTCCTGCAGGCCACATACACCACGGAAATAGGATCATCATCCAGTCTGTTGCTGGCCGCGTACCTCGAACGGTTTGAGAACAAGGATGAGTTGTACTGGTATACCGCCAAGACGGAAAACTGGCAATACGGGTTTGAAGGAAAGTTTGATTTCAATTTCCTGCCTGAGAACTTCATGACCCTCGGCTACTCGATGAAATATAATGATGCCGACAGCACCCAGTGGCGGCTCAAGATACTCGATGGCCGGAGCACCACCATCATCCCGTCGTTCGAGTCCTACCTGTATTCATTCTATTTTCAGGATAAGTACCGGATAACCGATGATCTTGAGCTGACGGCGGGGGTGCGCTATGATGAGCCCGACGACTATGAGAATTCGGTAAGCCCCCGAATTGGCCTGAGTTGGTCCTTCCTGGAAAATTTCAATCTCAAGCTGCTTTACGGGAGGGCCTTTCGCACACCTGCCCGCTATTTGGTGGTCAACGAAAGCAACCTCGACACCGAGAAGATAGAAAGCTGGGAGGCGGAGCTGGGCTATCGATACGGAGAGAATCTTTCGCTGAAGGGCAATTTTTTCTACAACAAGTTGAAGGACATCGTGGAAGAAGTCGCCTTCGGCATCGTTCGCAGTCGGGGGCGTGATCACGTGAAGGGAATAGAATTTTCCGCCCACTACCGCCCGGTCAGCCCGCTGTCCTTGTATGGAAATATTTCCTACCTGTTTAAGAATCGTGATGAATTTGTGTCGCAGATCAGCCTGCCCAGTTCCGATCTCAGCCAGGTTGAAGAAATCAGCCTGAAAAGCGCACTCAACGCGCCGCGGGGAACCTTTAACTGGGGGGCGACCTATGATTTCCGGGAGCGCGTTTCGGCCAATCTTAACTTTTCCTATTACATGAAGCGGGAGACCGGTGAGAATCCCTTCTATTCGAGAACCGGCAGCCTCTCCCCGTATCTGCTGGTTGATTGTAACGTTTCGCTCAAGCATATCTGGCATGACCGGCTGGGGATGTCGTTAAAGCTGCGAAACAGCTTTAACGAGAGCTACACCTCCCGGGGGAGATACAGCGTGGTGGATGGCGCGGGCCGCGGCGCATACTTTTCCCTCCAGTATACGTTTAAATAAAACACCAGCCAAAGATATTTGAAATGTCGATAGGAGCGCTTCAGGCGCGATGTGCTCGCGGCGGAAAGCCGCTCCTACCGGTCAGGTAAATCTCCGTAAAAGCGGCGACCCGGTATTTTATTCCGCTGTAAGGGCGACCGGCCGGTCGCCCTTACGCCATCAGACACTATTTTCTGTTAAGGTATGTGTGCGCGTGGCCGAATACAAATTTATATGTTATGTTCTTTCATGTAACGATTTTTCGCAGGTGCCGGACCCCCGTAGACTTTTGATAAAAACTCATCGCGAGAGGGAGACAAACGAAACAATGGCGGGATTGCTTCGTTGCCGCTTAAACGCAGCTTCTCGCAACGACGCGGGTTTGTCGTATAGTTATTTCTCGACCGGTATCAACAGCCGCTGCAGCCTGCTGGAATGACGAAGTAGCCTGAAAACTATTTTACCTGCAGTATCATATATAAACTTGTGAAAGAAGAAAGCCGTCATTGCGAGGAGTCCCGCCGGGACGAACGAAGCAATCTCATAATGAGAAAGGAAGACGATGTTGCAAAAGCTACATGTCGCTATTTTTTTTGCTGTGCTGACGGTCTGCGTGCCTTTTGTATGCGTGCATGCATCTGAAATCGGCACGCTCCGCTCGGTTAATGGCCGCCTATGCGCTGCGGGAGAGCTGCTGATTAAATTTAGAGCAGGGGTTTCAGCCCAGTCCGCGGATACAGTTCACCGTGACTTGAAGGTTAAGGGATGGAAACGGGGCTATAATAACAACTACCAGATTGTGTCTTTCGAGCCGGACAGGGAAAGCGAGATGATTGAGGCATATGCGAGGCGGCCGGAGGTTGCCTATGCGGAGCCGAATTACTATGCAACAGTCTGCGCTGTTCCAAACGATGCATATTTTCCCTTGCAATGGAATTTTCCCCAGATCAATCTCCCTGATGCATGGGACATCAGCACCGGGGAGGGCGTCGTGGTCGCGGTTGTGGATACCGGCATCAATCCCTTCGGCAGGGATGGCTTCGGCTCTTTTTCTAACGACAGGCTTATGCTGGGGTATAATGCCATTACCGGCATTCGCGGCGGCATAGATTTTAACCAGCATGGAACCCACGTGGCCGGTACCATCGGCCAGGAGACGGACAACGGAACCGGCGTGGCGGGAATTGCCTATAACGCCAGGCTGCTTCCGGTCAAGGCTCTTTCATTCCTCGGTGGCGGATTCATTTACTCGATTGTTAACGGCATCCGTTGGGCGACTGACAATGGCGCGGATGTGATAAACTTGAGTTTAGGCACTTCCGCCGATTCCTATTTCCTGGAAGAAGCGGTCGACTATGCCTATGAACGCGGGGTAACCGTGGTAGCAGCCGCGGGGAATGACGGTACCGAAGCGATTCTCTATCCAGCGGCCTATGAGCATTGCATAGCGGTGGGCGCCGTCCGCTATGATAAAGAGCTGGCCTCCTATTCTAATTACGGTGATGAACTTGACCTTGTAGCTCCCGGCGGGGATGCGGAGATTTATGATTATGAGGATGGTATTATGCAGGAAACCTTCTGGGCGTTCGGGATCGGCTGGGGTTATTGGTTATCAAGTGGGACATCCATGGCATCACCTCATGTTGCGGGGGTGGCAGCCCTGGTAAAATCGATCCATCCTGAGTACGGACCTGATGAGATCAGGCAGATTCTCCAGGATACGGCACAGGATCTGGGAACGCCCGGTTGGGATGAGCGGTACGGGTACGGTCTGGTTGATGCATACGCAGCCGTCAGCTATTAGTGTCATGTCCCAGAACTAACCTATAATAAAAGACAGAAAAAAACTGTCGTTGCAAGGAACCCCGCTTGGGCGGGGGACGAAGCAATCTCTGCTGTGTTATAAGAAGTATCGGAATAATTATGGAGGGACGCGCTCCGTCGCGTCCGATCTTTCTAACGGCCACGACAGAGCGTGGCCCTCCATCATCAGAAACGGATAAGAGGCAAAGTTCCCTCGCACCTTCGTGGGAGAGGGTTAGGGTGAGGGGGATATAGTTGATAGTGATTTATCAACTTCAGGGTGAACAATTTCCGGGTTTACATGCATAAACATCTGTTGATTCTGCTGCTTATACTGTTTGCGGCACCGTTTCCATGCTTTTCTCAGACGGTTGCTCCCCAGCTGCACCCCATCAGCAATACCCTGTGGAAACTCTACCCGCAGAACTCCTACTTCGGCTTTGCGGACGGCGCGGTCTACCTGTGCGATGAATCGCTTGCCGCCTGCGAGGCCGCCGAAGACTCCTTCTACACCGACTTCGTTTTTTTTGCCTTCTTCTCTGTTCCCATTCGGGAAGATTACACCGGCATCATGTTCGGTTTCATACCGGCAGTCGGGTGGCGGGGAAGGATGATCATTTATAATATTCCACTCCGCTATACCCTGCGCGGCACCCTGCTGCTGGCGGGCGAGAACTGGTTCCCGCCGGAATGACCGGGTGGCGGCGGTGCATGCGTTCCGGGGGTTTTTTAAACTTTAATGCGAAAATAGGTTTAAATTCTCATCCTTGTTTTCGTTATATGGGGAGTCACGGTCATTTCGAACGAACGTGAGAAATCTTATAAGATTTCTCAGTCGCTTATGCTCCTTCGAAATGACAATGAAGCGGAATGTTGTAAGGTTTGTCATCCTGCGACTTGATCGCAGGATCCACTAATACAACAACTGGATTCTGCGGTCGAGCCGCAGAATGACGCACCGATGTCAAGGTGTTCCAACAGTCATGGGGTTTAAAAATGAGTAAAACTGCTGACACAGCACAAATATGAAAAAGGTAATCCAACAAAGTTTCTTTATTATTTTTCTCCTCCACGGCGCTTTCGCATCAGCCGGGGAGTTGTCCCCATCCTTGCTTCAGTCACTCCCCTCACAGCATGCTAACTCCATGATGTCGGTGATGGTGCGGATGGCAGAGAGGCCGGTATTTAACACCATGGAGGGTCAAAGGGACAGGAATGAAAGGGCCGAGCGGTCGAAGCGGCTCATTGAGCGTTGCCGGCAAACGGCCTTGAAAAGCCAGCAGAACATAATCACAATGCTCGAGCGGGAACAGACGAAGGGCAGGGTGGCAACGTATAAACCGCTGTGGATCTGCAACGGACTTGCGATAAAGGCGGTACCGGATGTAATCAGAACCATAGCTGAACGGAACGATGTAGAGATGGTGCTTGAGGATTATCCTCTTCCGCTGCCGACTATCCTGCCCGCCTCGTCGCTACAGGCAGAGTCACCGTATACCTGGAACATCGAGAAGGTGAGGGCCCCGGAGGTGTGGGGAAAAGGGTATGACGGGGAAGGGGCGGTGGTGGGCATCTTCGACACCGGTGTTGATGGCACGCATCCCGACCTCGCCGAAAAATATCGCGGCGGAGCCAACAGTTGGTATGATCCCCACGGGGAGCACGATTTTCCGGTTGACGTCGCGGGCGCGGTGACCGGTCATGGCACGCATGTCGCGGGCATCATACTGGGCGGCGATGCAAGTGGAACGCACATCGGGGTTGCGCCGGGGGCGTCATGGATTGCGGCGCGCATATGGAACGATGCCGGTGACGCGGCGCTGAGCTCGGATGTGCACGGGATTTTTCAGTGGTTCATGGATCCCGACGGGGATCCGCTCACCGATGACGCGCCCGATGTGGTGAACTGTTCCTGGGGATTCACCTTGTATGACAGTTTCCCCTGGTGCCTTGAAGAATTGCGCGATGACATTAGGGCATGGCGTGAGGCGGGAATCATTCCGGTTTTCTCCGCCGGAAATTCGGGACCCAGATTTTTCTCCGGGGAAAGCCCGGGCAATTACCCGGAAACCATCGCGGTTGGTGCGACCACCATGCTCGACCGGGTGGCAGCGTTCAGCAGCCGGGGACCGGGAAACTGTGACCGGAAGATTTTCCCGGACCTTGCGGCGCCCGGTTTCGCAGTTGTTTCGTCAGCACCCGGAGGCTCATATCAGACAATCTCCGGCACGTCACAGGCGGCGCCACATGTCACCGGCATCATCGCCCTCATGCTCGATGCCCGGCCCGACCTCAGCGTGGATGAGATCGAGTCCATTCTTAAAAAAACCGCGAAACACACCAGCATACTTCACCCCAACTATTCATCCGGCTGGGGCAGAGCTGACGCCCTGAGCGCGGTCAACGCCGTCCTCCCTTGATTGCCTGGCAGGTATGGTTCTGCCGATCATGATTTCTCAAAGGCTTTCTTGAGCGCCTCCACCGCTTGTTCCACCGCGATACCGGCGGTGTCCCCTGTAACGGTCCAATAGGCCATGTGACCCTTGTTATCATAGCGAATGAGCCGCGTCTCGACGCCGGCTTCCCTGAGCCGCTTCGCATACGATTCGCCGTCGTCTCGCACCACGTCATATTCACCGGTGAGAATAAGCGCCGGAGGGAGATTGGACAGGTCAGGGGCAAGCAGGGGGGAGGCGTAGGGATTGGCGCCATCTTCGGGACACTTCAGGTACTGTTTGCAGAACCACTTCGCGTGAAACCGCGTCAAACCATAGCCCTTAGCGTAGGTGCGGTAGGATTCGGTGTCAAGGGTGGCGATATTGGTCGACGGAAAGGCGAGAAGCTGAAAAATCAAGGGGGGGCCGCCCTTATCCCGTGCCATCAGGCACACCACTGTGGCAAGGTTTCCTCCCGCGCTGCCCCCGCCGATGGCAATCCGGGCGGGATCACCGTTGATCGTTGCCGCGTTCTCAGCGATCCAAGCCGCGGCCGCGTAGGAATCGTCAACCGCGGCAGGGAATTTGTGGCGGGGGGCCAGGCGGTAGTCGACCGATGCCACCACGCAGTCGGCGCTGCGAGCAATATGGGCGCACAGTGCGTCGAAGCAATTGAGCTTGCCCAATGTCCATCCCCCGCCGTGCAGCCAGATGAGAACGGGTAGCAGACTTCCTTCCCGGGGGGCGTAGATTCGCAGCGGTATTTCACCTGCCGGACCCGGGATGCGTATATCGTCAACCCGTGCAAGGTTGCTGTGGACGCCCTGCATCTTGTCATTTTTGCAATCGATTACCAACCGCAGCACAGGTGCGACACTGCAACATGCAGTGCAGAGTACACCGGTCATCAAACTGACGGTGATGCGCAACAGCAGCCGTTTCATCCCGCAACCCTTCGTTCAATGTTTCAGCCCTATCAAACAATAAAGGCTGATCCCTTCGTGTGAATTACATTCCTGTCCATTATTAAGAGAGTGTTTTTGTATTACTACAGATAAAAAGTCAATAAAATTGTTGTGCTGAGGATTGTGTGTGCGCCCGGCGTCCTGCTTTATAACCAGGCGCTTTATCATGTCTGCTTTTCCCTGGCATGAAAACCGCCGGCCTGGCTGATTTAAGAGGATTTTTCCCGGAAGCAGTTATCGAGCATGTAATTTGCAAAGGAGGAAACTGGTGCGGACGGAACCAACCGGGAGGGGATTATAACCGTTTTGCGATAATCACGCCATGACGAGGGCGCACTCCAGAGCATATGCACAACGAGCATACGATAATCGGCAGCAGCCACGCCATGACAGCGATTCTCCGGCTGGTTGAAAGTACCAGGCTCTCTGAATCGCCGGTGCTGATAACCGGTGAGACGGGCACCGGTAAGGAACTGATCGCCCGGGCCATCCACCGCAGCGGCGTGAGAAGCCGTCAGCCTTTTATCACCCTTGACTGTTCGGTGCTGAACAAGAATCTTCTGGAGTCGGAACTTTTCGGACATGTCAGGGGGGCGTTCACCGGTGCGGTGGCAGATAAGCTGGGTGTTTTCGAGATGGCCGCGGGGAGCACCCTCTTTTTGGATGAGATCGGTGAAATGAGTCCGGATACCCAGGTGAAGCTGCTCAGGGTGCTGGAGGAGGGCACCTTCCGTCCGGTGGGAAGCCCGGAAGAAAAAAAGGTGAGTGTGCGCATTATTGCGGCCACCAACCGGGATCTGCATTGCATGCTTCAGAAGGGCACGTTCAGAGAAGATCTCTATTACCGCATCAATGTGCTTACCATCCACCTGCCGGTTTTGCGCGAGCGCAGGGAAGATATTCCCGCGCTGATAGAATATTTTGTGAACAAGCTGAATGGACAGCACGGCATTCCCAGGCAGTTTACGCCCGAAGCCCTTGGCCAGCTGACGGAATACAGCTATCCCGGCAATGTGCGGGAACTGAGAAATATTGTTGAGCGGGTACTGATGCTCTGCGAGCGCGAGGCGATCGGTATTGCGGATCTGCCGCCGGAGGTGCGGGCGGTGTGGCGCCCCCCTGTAGGGTGGAATGGGGTGCGGCACAACGTGAGCCTGCAGCAGATCATCAAGCGCACGGAAAAAAAGATGATATCACGCATGCTCAGACGCATGAACGGCAATAAGCTCAAGGCGGCGCGCATGCTCAATATTTCCAGGTCAACCCTGTATGCCAAGATGGAGGAATATGGGATTGAGTGATTTTACTTTCGAGGGAATCAGACAAATCCTGCCTGTAGTCGGTGGTGGAGGGCCACGCTCTGTCGTGGCCGCTATGATAATCGGACGCGACGGAGCGCGTCCCTCCAGAAAATCGCTGCCTATCTCAGGATTCTATCGATGAGGGTTGGGAAGGGATATCCGATACTACCCTCAGTTGTCCTTGGCCTTTGATCTGCTGCCGTTCAGATAGAGGGTGATGGTGACCTCATTGCCCCGTTCGTTGAACGATACCTTGTCGGTCAGATATTCCACGATGAAGAGGCCTCGTTTGGCGGGGATATCAAGCTGATTCTGCTTCATCTGCTGCGAGTATTCCTTTGCCTCAAACCCCTCGCCTTCGTCCTGGACGGTCAGGGAGAACTTCTCGGCATCAAAGGAAAGCACAATGGAAACATGCTTATGCGCACTTCCCTTATTGCCGTGGGTGAGTGCGTTGGTGAGCATTTCATCAGCGCAGACAGAAATATTGTTGAGCATGCTTTCATCATCGATGCCGCGCCACTGGCACTCCTTGAGGATGTAAAAGGTGACCGACGGGATGAGGTGAGGGTAGCTGGGAATGACAATCTCGGTTCGATTGCGAATGTTTTTTAAAATCTTATCAGTGCCCAGGGCCAGCTCCCGCAGCCGCAATCCCTTATTGATGATGTTTTCAACCTCCTTAATGCTGAACGGTTTGGTGATGAAGTTAAAGGCGCCCCGGGTCAGGGCAAAGGTGGCATTCTTTACGTCACCGTACGCGGAGATGACCGCAATGGGAATCTTGGGATTGATGCTCCGGCTTTTGACGATGAACTTCATGCCGTCCATCTGCGGCATCATCAAATCGGTAATGATCAGATCCACCCGCTCCGACTGCAGCAGTTCCAGCGCTTCCAATCCGTTGTTGGCGGTGAGGGGGGTAAAGCCGAGTTGATCAACAATTGCGGATAAACTGCTGCGGATTTCCTCTGCGTCGTCAATGATGAGAATAACCTGTTTCATGGCGTGTTCCGTCCTCTTTGATGGATAAGGGGATTAGGGCTTGTTGACCCGCTCTTTCAATTCTTTTCCCACCTTGAAAAACGGCCTTCTTTTTGGATGTACCGCAATAATTTCGCCTGATTTCGGGTTTCTTCCCTTTCGTCCCGCGTAGTGACGTACCTTGAAGCTTCCGAACCCCCGGATTTCTATGCTTTCATCTTTTGCCATGGCCTCGGTCATGGCATTGAAAATGGTATTCAGCGCCAATTCCGCCACTTCATGAGTTACGCCGACCTTTTCCGACAGATATTTGATCAGTTCAGAACGAATCATTGCACACCCCTTTCGCTTCAAGGCATAATGAAACAATGGTTGGGAAAAATATACCCGGATGTAACTCAAGCTCCCGCGCGGTGTTTGTTGAAGAACCGTCCCCCGGTTGCCCGATACCGGTCAACCGCGCGTGATAGGTTGCCCGAAGCCCGCATAAATGCCCGAAGTCATTATTTTAATTCATAATATGTTCACAGGAAGGTGTCAATACAAATTACAAAAAAAGCGGTCCAGCGCACGAGTAACCTTGGAATGGCGACGGGCAGGTAATGGAAAGGTCAGCGAGGAGAAAGGTATTTTACTATTGAGATTGAGTCTCAATTATGTTAAGCTGGTGACAGATATGTGAAACATGGTGAACAGGGAGGGGGTGCGGACGTTAGTGGACTGGCTCTAATGTGAATAGCATGAATGACGCTGCGGTTCATAAAAATAAAATAGTTATCGTCGGCAATTCCAATGTGGGCAAAAGCTCTTTGTTCAATCATCTCACCAAAGAGTATTCCGTCGTTGCCAACTATCCCTACACCACCATAGAAATAGCCCGGGGAACACTTACCGCGGGGGGCAAACAGTTTGAGCTGATCGACACCCCGGGCATTTATTCCCTGGAAATACAGTCGGAAGATGAGATTGTGACACGGGATATCCTGATTACCGAGCATCCCGAGTGCATCATTCAGTGTATCGACGCGGCCAACTTGAAAACCTCCCTCCTGCTCACCTCTCAGCTGTTGGAGCTGGCCACCCCGATGATCATCTGTCTTAATAATATCGACGGCGCCGGGAAAAAGGGCATAGACATTGACGGCGCCGAACTGAGCCGCCGCCTGGGGGTGCCGGTCATTGAAACGGTTGCCAGTGAAGGCAGGGGCCTGTCGGATCTGCGGAAAGCCATCCTCGATACCAAGCCCCCTTCCAACGGGTTCAGGCACAGGGAACTCATCCAGGGGCATCTGGAACAAGTAGCCCGATGTTTTCCTGCGCACAACCCGCCCGCCTCCGCGCTGCTGCTCCTGCTCTTGCTGGGAGATGCGTCGATAGAATCATGGGTGCACAAGCAGTATGGAGAGGCAGTGCGCCGGCATGCGGCACAGACGGCCCGCGGCATCAGGAACGGCATTACCACCCCGATCAGTCGCATTGTGTTCAACCACCGCAATGAGTGGGCAGACACGATGGTGCGCGCGGTTTCCGGAACCATGCCCCTCACCGCCAGCCGGCTCCTGGAACGTTTCGGGACGCTGGCCCGCCATCCGGTGTATGGATGGTTTATTTTAGGCGGCATTGTCTATGCAACCTATCTGCTGGTGGGGAAGCTGGGGACCATCGTGCTGGTCACCTATATCAATGAACACCTTTTCAATCCGCTCACCTCATGGATCGGCCGCCTTGTGCCCTTTGGCTTCTGGCGCGATTTTCTGGTGGGGGATTACGGAATCCTGACCCTGGGTTTTTCAAACGCGGTGGGCACGGTGGTGCCGATTCTGGCGCTGTTCTATTTCGTGCTCAACATCCTGGAGGATATCGGGTATCTCCCCAATTTATGCATCCTGAGCAACCGTTTTTTTCAGCAGGTGGGATTAAGCGGCAAATCGGTGCTGCCCATTATTCTGGGCTTCGGGTGCAAGACCGCGGCAACCTTGACCACCCGGATACTTGACTCCAGAAAGGAACGGCTGATCGCCATCTTTCTCATCGCTTTTGCCATCCCCTGTTCCGCCCAGCTCGGCATCAACATTGCCGTGTTGGCTTTTTTCCCCCTGTCGGCGTTTCTCCTGGTCTTCGGCGTGCTTGCCCTGGTCGAGATTGTTGCCGGGGTCATTTTAAACCGGATCATCAAGGAGGAATCCTGCACCGACTTTATACTGGAGATTCCGGTTATCCGCGTTCCCTCGCTCAAGCATCTGCTGATGAAGACATATTATCGCCTGAAGTGGTTTGCCGTTGAAACGGTGCCGCTTTTTGTGCTGGGGGCGTGTGTCCTCTTTGTCATGGAGAAGCTGTTCATCCTGGATCTGGTGAAGGCATTCCTTGCGCCGGTGGTGGTCTCATTCCTCGGGCTGCCCATAAAATGCGTTGAGGTTTTCCTGCTGTGCATTGCCCGCCGCGAAGCCGGGGCGGTCATTCTGCTGCATTTGCTGAAATCGGGGGAGATCGACTATGTCCAGGCCTGCGTGGGGACCATAACCATCTCGCTTTTCATGCCCTGCTTTGCCAACATTATGGCGATGATAAAAGAGATTGGATGGAAGCATGCGCTCTCCATGGTGTTCGTCATAACCGGCTCTTCCATTCTGATAGGCGGGTTGATACATCATCTGATGAGGGTGTTTCAGTCGTGAACGGCACATGATCATGGTGCGGCTATGAAGATACCGGCGGGTAAAGTAGAAACGCTGCTGCGCGGCTATTGCAAGCAAAAAAGTTTAAAGTATACGCCCGAGAGAAAAAGGATAGTGGAGGCGGTCTGTGCGATGGATACTCATTTTGAGGCGGACGACTTGTACCTCAAGCTGCGTGCGACGGGGGAGCGCAGGATATCCCGGGCAACGGTGTACCGGACGCTTCCCCTGCTGGAAGAAAGCGGTCTGATCAGAAGGGTGATGTTCGTTGACAAGCGCACCCGCTATGAACATGTATACGATCACCTGCACCATGAACATCTGATCTGTATTAAATGCGGTAAGATAATCGAATTCTACCGACAGTCCCTGGAAGATGCACTTGACGATATTGCCCGGAAGAACCGATTCACGTCGGTGGCCCACAAACTGGAGATTACCGGGTACTGCGATGACTGCAGCAAGGGTGAGCGTTAACCCAAGGAGCGACATGCCATGGAACGACAGGAACGGGATGAGCATCTGGAAACCATCTGGCACCTGGTGGAAAACAACGAATCAGATGTGGAAAGCTTCAAGAGCCACAGCGGCGGCGCCGGTGACGCGGGTGTTGTGGCGCAGCTGTGCGAGGACGGGTACATAACCCTGCAGGGTGATCACATCGCGCTGACCGACAAGGGAAGTGACGCGGCAAAGCAGATCATACGGCGGCACCGGCTGGCGGAACGATTGTTGACCGATGTGCTGGGCATGGCCTTGGGTGACATTGAGCCGGGGGCCTGTGAATTTGAGCATGTGCTCGCGCCGGAGCTGGTGGACAGTATCTGCACCCTGCTCGGACATCCCCGTGAATGTCCCCACGGGGGGAAAATTCCGGAAGGGGAGTGCTGCCGGCAGGCTTTCACCACCGTTTCCAGCGTTGTCCGGCCGCTAGCCGACGCGCAGGTTGGGGAAGAGGTCAAGGTAGCCTATGTCAATACCCGATCAAACAGCCGCATGCACAAGCTGTCGCATTTCGGGATTATTCCCGGGGCGCGGGTATCGGTTCACCAGCGCTACCCCTCATTTGTCATTGTCTGCGGCAGCAATCAGATTGCCCTGGAGGAGGAAATTGCCCGGGAGATTTATGTATGGCAGACGGAACGGCCCGCTCCCGCCCTTGAAACCGCCCATGAAGAGCGCCGAAGATGGCGCTTCAGAAAGGGGAAGGGGTAATGGGTTCGATATATGCCGCTTCAGCCTGAAGCGGTTCACCTAGAATCAGGTGGGAATAGAGCTGGTGTTGACAATTAACGTTTTATAAGCAAGCTGGTCAAGCTCCATTCTCCCTTCCAGCAGCTTTCCCCGGGCGGTTACGTATCCGCCTTCATTTTTTGCCCATCGCGCAAGGTAGACGGCATCGGCAGGAACAAATTTTAAGAAGCTGTCCTCATAGGCGCGCAGCTCCTTCCCTTCCTTTTCCAGGATGAGATGCCAGGCTACCGAATCCCTCTCTTCAAAGTGGGCAATGCGGGCGGAGGTTTCAATGGTGGTCCCCCGAAACGCCTCATAGTTATCAAGGACCTGGGGGAGATCCGCGGTAATCACAACATCTTTATGTTGGTAAAGCGCCGGATTACGCAGATAGGTGCCGGAATCAATCCGGATTTCATGGGCACAGCCTTCCAGCAAAACCGCCAGCAGTAATGGTATGCAATAGTATCGACGCGGCATCTTCATCTCCTTTGTTGCATAAACAAGAACATATTTCTGCCGGATAATCAAATCATCAGGGGTTTTTTTTGGGCTCAACGACGGCATGTTCGTATGCGGCCGGGGATAAGGGGATAATATATTAATATTTAAAGTTTTTTCAGGAACCGCCGATGAGGACAAAAAATATAAAAAAATTTTATTGACATTATATAAATAATATTTTAATGTACGAGGTTAAAAAGTTGGCACTTGGTTGTGATGAAGCCGGTTTGCCTGCTGATCTGCTGGTACATGCAAATCGGTTTTTTTGTATGGAGGTTGGGGCTTGCTGCGTACGCGATGGGTCTTCAGTAAATAATAGTGAAAGGAGCATGTTGTATGATCTGCCAAACCGTCAAAGTGGGAACCGATTGTTTATTTATGACAAAAAAGGGGTGCAACTTTAATGGCGGCACCTGCTACACCATCGTAGCGAGCTGCGATGGCTGCGCCCGGATAAAGGAATATCCGGCGGGCAAGTACTGCGCTTCATATCCTCAGCCGGAGATGAAGTGGAAAAGCGGCAAGTGCAATTTCGCCACCCATGTTGCGCTTGATGTGCCCAAGGAAGAAAAGAAGGTGAATAACTTAAAGTCATCCAAGAGAAAAGCGGCCGGCAGGATGTAAATCTGCGAACCGGTTTTTTTTGCGGCGTCCCGGCATGGGCTGCGGTGGGTGAGTGTGATCTGCGAGCCGCCGGTTTCTCGGCGGTATGGCATCTCCGAACATCTGCCGCATCAAACGTGAGTAAGCAAAGGGGAATAGTACGTTTCGTCATTGAAAATACTATTCCCCTTGTGTTTCATTGCAACTTCCCCTTTACAATGCCGGCATTCCTTGTTACCCTGCTCACGAATTCTGATCGGGCGGCTGAGAGTTTCCCGGCCCGCCGGCAGCGCTTGTGTTGCGCCTACGGGAGCGGGCATCGCGGCCTGAGCCGGGCGGCAGGGGCATAGGGGCGGTATGTATTATTACAGCACCAATGATACAATGGAGCGGGTTTCCTTTGAGACCGCTTTGATGAGGGGCCTTGCCGCCAACTACGGCCTCTATATGTGCAGTCGCGCGGACATCCCGAAGCTTGACGCCTCGTCGATACAAGCCATGCGCGATCTCAGTTATGCCCGGATCGCCTTTGCCGTTCTCAATCCTTTCCTGAAGGATGAAGTGGATCCGCAGGACCTGGAACGGATACTGGATGATGCCTACGACGACCGGGTCATCCCGACAACCGTCCAGCATGTCACCGGTGAAACATACCTCATGTGGCTGTCACGGGGACCGACTTACTCGTTCAAGGATTACGCGGCCCGTTTTTTTGCCCGGATACTCAATTATTTTCTGAAACGGTCGGGGCGCCGGCGGATGGTGGCGGTGGCCACCAGCGGCGATACCGGCGGGGCGGTCGCTGATGCCCTGCATAACCAGGAAAATGTCGATAACCTGGTGTTCTTCCCGAAAGGCTCCATCACCGAGCGGCAACGAAGACAGATGACCACCCTGCAGGACAACATCTATGCCTTTGAGGTGAACGGGGATTTCGATGTGTGCCAGGCGCTGGCGAAGCAGTTGCTCGGCGACAAGGCGTTTGCCCGTGAGGTGTTCAAGGATGCCGAGCGGCTTACCTCGGCTAATTCCATCAGCCTGGGCAGGCTCCTGCCCCAGGCCGTCTATCCCTTTTTTGCCTATTCACGGGTGGCGCGCTTCGGGGAGCCGCTGGTTGCCAGCGTGCCTTCGGGAAACTTCGGGGATATGATGGGGACGGTGGTCGCCCGGGAGATGGGTCTGCCCATCGGGAAAATTGTGTGCGGTGTCAATGAAAACCGGGAATTTCCCCACTTCCTGGAAACGGGGGAATATGTGGTGAGGCCGTCCATCAAGTCGCCATCCTCCGCCATGATCGTTTCCAATCCCAGCAATTTTGCCCGGCTGGTTGATCTGTACGGCGGCCACGTCTCTGATAAGCGGGATGGGCGGGGAAAGGTCATGCAGGAAGGCGTGATCGATGTGCAGCCCGACCTGAGCGCCATGCGCAGGGATCTCTGGTCAATGAGCGTGAGCAATCCCGATCACTATCAGGCGATGCGCGAGGTGTATGAACGCTTCCGCATCATCATCGAGCCCCATGGCGCCGTGGGCTGGAGGGCGCTGGATACATTCCTGGGCGGGATGCATGACCGGCCGGCGGTGGTGTATGAAACCGCCGATCCGGGCAAATTCCCGGATGACATACAGGCGGCCATCGGCGTGGCGCCGGCCATCCCGGAGAACATCCGCAAGCAGTCCGCGTTGCAGGAACGAATATTCAGCATTGACGAAGGACCCGATTCCAATAAGGACGGGTCGCTGGTGTTGAGTGATGCCCAGTATGAACAGGCACAGGAGATCGTGCGGACTATTTTTTCATCAGCAGCATAAAACCGGCGCGGCTGCGGCGGCATCGGTCCAGCAGGGGAGAAGCATTCGTCGTTACTAATTGATCAAGCGAGGGAGCGTGCCCATGAGTGATCCAAAAAGCAAGAATATAACCTGGCATCATGGATTGGTGAATCGGCAGGAGCGCGAGAAGGTGAACCGGAACCGGGGGGTGATACTCTGGTATACCGGCCTCTCCGGCTCAGGAAAATCTACCATTGCCAACGCCGTTGAAAAAAAGATGTTCGACGCCGGATACCACACCTATGTCCTGGACGGCGACAACATCCGCTTCGGATTGAACAGCAACCTGGGCTTTTCACCGGAAGACCGCACCGAGAACATCAGGCGCATCGGCGAGGTGGCCAAGCTGTTTGTGGACGCGGGGATCATGGTTTCCACCGCATTCATCTCCCCCTATAAAAAGGACCGCGACCGGGTGCGCAGCATCGTTGAAGACGGGGACATGGTCGAGATTTATGTCAAGTGCGCCATTGAAATCTGCGAGCAGCGGGATGCCAAGGGACTTTACCAAAAGGCGCGCGCCGGGCAGATAGCGGAGTTCACCGGTATTTCAGCCCCCTATGAAGAGCCCGACAATCCCGAGCTGGTGATCGATTCGGGAAAACTCTCGGTGAATGAGTGCTGCGATGCGATAATCGGCTATCTCAAGAACAATAAATATATACTATAGCCGTTCGCAGTGCGTGCGCATAAGCTGGAGAAGATGGAAGAAGAGACGTACGGCATAACCGCCTACCACTATATTTTGTAGTATCTTCCTCCTTGACACCCAATATCCATTCTCCTATACTCAAGGCACGAGGCAATGAAGCCCCTTGCGGTTGCTCCTGCATGCCCGCGATGACGTCATGCAGCGTGTTTTTTTTCAAGCAGATGCGCAACCGGGTGCGGCATATAACAACATTGACGGAAAGAAGGTAAGGAATGAGAGGACAGTCGAGCGCAGCGGAAGTGCAGGAACGGGAAACGGTCCGGGCGCTCAAGAAAAACAAAGTGGAAACGGCGGAGAGCATGGCGGCCCGCCAGCGGGACATATCGGTGTCGGAATTTTTCGCGAAGAACCGCCATCTTTTGGGATTTGATAATCCGCGCAAGGCGCTTCTCACCGCCATCAAGGAGGCGGTGGATAATTCGCTGGATGCCTGCGAGGAGGCGGGAATACTGCCCGACATTCTGGTGAGCATCGAGGATCTCGGGAATGACCATTTCCGCATCGCCGTGGAGGATAACGGCCCGGGCATCGTCAAACGGCAGATACCCAACATTTTTGCGAAGCTGCTCTATGGCTCAAAGTTCCATTGCCTCAAGATGAGCCGGGGGCAGCAGGGGATCGGCATCAGCGCGGCGGGCATGTACGGGATGCTTACCACCGGCAAGCCGGTTGAAATAATCAGCCGCACCGACCCGGGAAAACCGGCGCACCATTTTCTGCTGCAGATCGACACCAAGAAGAACAAGCCCGAGATTATCAGCGACAAGGAGGTGGAGTGGGAGAATCCCCACGGCACCCGTGTGGCCATTGAACTCGAGGGCAAGCATACGCGCGGGCGGCAATCGGTGGACGAGTACCTGCGCCAGACGGTCATTGCCAACCCGCACATCCGGGTGCGCTACCAGGAGCCGTCGGGAGAGCTGGTGGTCTATGAACGGGCCAGCGACCAGCGCCCCGGGCATACCAGCGAGATTAAGCCCCATCCCCACGGCGTTGAAATGGGCGTGCTCCAGGCAATGCTCAAGGACACCCAGGCCCGCAATCTGGCCGGTTTTCTGCAAATCGAATTTTCCCGGGTTTCGACGCGGGTGGCTGAGGAAATCTGCGCCACTGCCGGCCTTGCTCCCTCACTGTCGCCCTCGCGCATCGGGCATCAGGAGGTGGAGAAGCTGATGCAGGGGATCGCCGGCACCAGGATCATGAATCCTCCCACCAATTGCGTTGCCCCCATCGGCGAGGAGCAGCTGCAGAAGGGGCTGCAGTCGACCATTCCGGCTGATTTCTACACCTCCACCACCCGGCCGCCGGCGGTGTACCGGGGCAATCCCTTTATCATTGAGGCGGCCCTCGCCTACGGCGGCGCAGGGCAGGAGGCCGATGAACCGGCGCGGGTGCTCCGGTTTGCCAACCGGGTTCCGCTGCTGTATCAGCAGGGCGGGTGCTGCGCCTACCAGTCGGTGGTGCAGACCAACTGGCGACAGTATGGATTGAACCAGCCGCGCGCCGCGCTTCCCGTGGGGCCGCTTACCATTGTGGTGCACATGGCATCGGTGTGGGTTCCCTTTACCAGCGAGTCGAAAGAGGCCATTGCCGGATACCCCGAGATCGAGGAGCAGATCGTGCTCGCCCTGCAGGAATGCGGGCGCCGGCTCAAGCTGTTTCTCTCCAAGCGGCGGCGGGAAGCAGAAGCGCAGCGCAAGCTTGATTATCTTGAAATGTATCTTCCCCACATCGGCATTGGACTGCGCGAGCTGCTCAATCTGCCTGAACCGGAGGAGAAACAGGTAACCGAGAAGCTGAAGGTAATGCTGGAGCGACACCGGGGCTGACCTGCCTAGGAAAATTTGAAAAATAGATTAACAATGTCCCCTCACCCTAACCCTCTCCCCAATGGGGAGAGGGAATAAATTGGTTTCCTCATCCGTGCTAAAAGGAAGAGAGAATTAATATGCTCCCTCTCCCCGCGCGGGAGAGGGATGGGGTGAGGGGGAAATATGCATTCAGAAGGAGTGCAATCAGGCAATTCCGGAGAGGTAGATGAACAAAAAGAAAGTAAAGCAAGGCAAGGAAAATCAAAAACCCGCAGCCGCCAAATCGGTTACGAGGTCGGCGCAGCTCGACCTTTCGCGCTCACCTGCCATGAAGGGACTGATTGCCCAGGCTGAGGACATCCACAGGGAAATCAAGAACGGCCGCCGCCCGTCACTGCGGGTGCCCATCCGCAGCCTTTCCAATGTTTCCTTTTCCAAGGACAAGGGCTACTTCGCCATCGGCAAGAAGGTGAGCAAGCGCACCCTTTCCTACCAGACCATCAAGCCGTTTGCCCAGACGGTGCGGATGATGGCCTTCGCCAAACACCTGATCGCCACCAGCGACTTCGCCTCCAAGCGTGAAGTGTACTACACATCCAAGGGATCGGCCAAGCGGGGAACGGAGGCGGGTACGGCGGGGTGGGGGCCGGCGGCGTTCAAAGAGCAGCCGGAATCCGATGCCATCATGGATGACATGGAAGCAATGGTTGGAGTCAACCGGGAGCAGCTCGGCTTCATTCCGGCCGAGCAGAATGGTTCGGTGGCGGGCGAACTGATTGTGATTGATATCGACCCGGCTACGGGAAAAAAGATAGAGATCGACTGCACCGCTTTTGGGAGGGGAAGCTATTCCATCCCTTCCCGGGTGGAGGGTCTGGAGTTTCGCACCCGGGCCACATTTATCCTCGCGGTGGAAACCGCCGCGCTATTTGAACGCTTAAACGGTCACGCCTACTGGCGGGACGCACAGTGCATCATTGTCGCCATGGGCGGCGTTCCCACCCGGGCAAACCGCCGTTTCGTGCGGTTGCTGTCCGATTCCTGCAAGCTGCCGGTGTATGTGTTTACCGACGGAGACCCGTACGGCTACGGCAATATTTACCGCACCATGAAGGTCGGCTCGGGCAATGCCGCGCACATCAATGAATTTTTCTGCGTGCCCCAGGCAAAGTTGATCGGTGTGACCCCCCAGGACATCGTGGATTATAACCTGCCCACCCATCCCCTGGAAGACAAGGACAAAAAGCGCGCCCAGGACGCCATCAAAAACGACCCCTTCTTCAAGAACAACAAGCAATGGGTGCAGGCATTGCAGGAAATGGTAAAGATGGGGGTTCGCGTGGAGCAGCAGGCCTTCGCGGCGCGCGGTCTCAATTACGTCATGGAGACCTACCTTCCGGAAAAGCTGGGCAATCCCTCAAAGATGCTTCCCTGAACACGGCTCTAAAAGACAGGGCAGCACTATCACCAAGGCGGCGCATGGTGCGTGGAGACCAAAAAGGCGATCCGTATCTCAGACTCAGCATGAGTACAACGATGTGTGTGATGGCGCTGCTCCTTATCATATCAGTTTCCATAAAGCCGGCAATCGCTGAGAACGACACGCAAGAGTATCCTCCGGAAGTGATCGAGGCGTTCTACAGCAAGATTATAGTCAATCCCATAGGGATTGATGGCGATCCCTACCGGGAGCTAAAGGATGAAGACCTGATAGCGTATCCGGAAGAGGCGGTCTGTGCCATTCACTATCAAGAGGACCGCGTTCATTATGAAATCGCGACCTTCGATGATGAATCCGCCGCTGAGCAAAGCGATTTCATAGTGACGCACAAGGGGCATTGCGGGACCTGTTCCACCCTGCAGGACCTTGCGACCTATCTGTATCACCGGGACCTGACCACGCCGGTACGCAGGTGTTCCGCGCTGGTATGGTTCCCGAACCGAAGTATGCACTGCCTTGAGGATCTGGGCTTCAGTCCGGCATGCGCGGAAACCTGGTACTACAATGCAAAGAACACGGCGCGCGAATGCCTGTGGCCCTGTCTTGCGTCCTGGCTCCGTCAGGAGCCCTTCAATAAACCCGATGGCAGCCTGAATGACTGCCTTGCCTGTGATGAAGAGTGCTCGGGCCCGGTTTTCAAGTATGTCGCCGGCCGCACCCGCCGGAACTCGGGCATTCACTCCGAAATCGACCGGCCGGAAGACGAGGTGTATCCCATCGTACATGATTATTACTGACAGGCTGTTGAAAAACACCCATCCCCTGCGTTACACGCTCATCCTTCGTCACTGCAGGTAAAGCTGAAGGGCTGCGAATGTTCAACCGCAGCCCTTCTTTCATGGTAACCCGCCGTGCCCTTTCGATGACCAATAAATATTAAAATACTAGCCAAAGATATTTGAAATTTCGGTAGGAGCGCCTTGAGGCGCGATGTATTCGCGGCTGAAAGCCGCTCCTACCGGTCATAACTATTTCTGAGAGAAAAATCTCAGATGTGCGCCTCTAAGAACCTATCAGTTTCCCCGATCACGTCGGGGAATGACAGGAAACGGAATAATGAGGGGCTGCCTTGTATTCACCTGTAGGGGCGACCGGCCGGTCGCCCTTACAATGACCTTATTTTCGTGTTACATATGCATCATATTTTTGCTGTTGACACCAGGCCCTGATTCTTTTATAGTGTCGCGCCACAAAGCAAGTGCATATCAAGACATCGGTAAGATTGCCTGATACAAAGAAGACAAAAGAGGGAGGAAACAATGGATGCGCCTACTCAAAACAACGCGTTGAAGAAATGGGTCGAGGAAATGGCACGGATGTGCCGTCCGGACAAGGTCTACTGGTGCGACGGCTCGGCTGAAGAGGCGGAGCGGCTGAAGCGGGAGGCCCTCTCCACCGGCGAGCTGATTGAGCTGAATCAGGAGCTGATGCCGGGGTGCGTCCTCCACCGCACGGCCCTGAATGATGTGGCCCGTACCGAAGATCTGACCTTCATCTGCACGGATAGAAAGGAAGATGCCTCTCCGGCCAACAACTGGAAAAGCCGCGAGGAAGGCTACGCCGAGGCCCGTGAGTATTTCAAGAACTCCATGCAGGGCCGGACCATGTACGTCGTCCCCTTCAGCATGGGCCCGGTGGGTTCGCCCTTTGCCAAATACGGGGTTGAGCTCACCGATTCCATTTACGTGGTCCTCAACATGCGGATCATGACCCGCATGGGAAAGCAGGTCCTGGAAATCATTGACCAGAACGCTGAATTCACCCGCTGCCTCCATGGCAAGGCGCAGCTTGATTTAAGCAAGCGCCGCATCATGCACTTTCCCGAGGACAACGCCATCTGGAGCGTGAACTCCGGATACGGCGGCAACGTGCTGCTGGGCAAGAAGTGCCTGGCGCTCCGCATAGCAAGCTGGCTTGCCCGCCAGGAGGGATGGCTGGCCGAGCACATGCTCATTCTGGGGATCGAGGAACCGGGAGGGCACACCGAGTACATTGCCGCCGCCTTCCCCTCGGCCTGCGGCAAAACCAACCTGGCCATGCTGGTTCCGCCGGAGGGACTGCGCCGCAAGGGCTACCGCATCTGGACGGTGGGCGACGACATCGCCTGGCTCCGGATCGGCAAGGACGGGAGACTCTGGGCGGTGAACCCGGAGTCCGGCTGTTTCGGCGTGGCTCCCGGCACTAATAGCAAGTCCAACCCGAACATGATGGAAGCCATCAAGAAGAACACCATCTTCACCAATGTTGTGCTCCGCGACGATAAAACGGTGTGGTGGGAGGGGCACGATGATCCGGCGCCGGTTGAGGGGTGGGACTGGACCGGGAAGCGCTGGTCACCCGACCTTAAGGACGACAAGGGCAACCTCGTGCCCGGGGCCAACAGCAACTCCCGCTTTACTGTGCCCATTGACCAGGTGCCCACCCGTTCCAACCGCCTTGACGTGCTGGAGGGTGTGCCCATCTCCGCGTTCATCTTCGGCGGCCGGCGTTCCCGGCTCGCTCCCCTTATTTTCCAGGCCTACAATTGGAACCACGGGGTCTTTGTCGCGGCCTCCATGGCCTCCGAGCGCACCGCGGCCCAGTATGGCAAGCAGGGCGAGATCCGCTACGACCCCATGGCCATGCTTCCCTTTGCCGGCTATAACATGGGTGACTATTTGCGCCACTGGCTCGACATGGGAATGCGCATCCCCAATCCCCCGATGATCTTCCTGGTCAACTGGTTCCGTCAGGATGAGCAGGGAAGATATTTGTGGCCCGGTTTCGGCGAGAACCTCCGCGTGCTCGAATGGGTTCTCCAGCGCCGGCGCGGGGAGGTTGCCGCGGTCCAGTCTCCCATCGGATATCTCCCCAACGAGGGAGCGCTGGACATGACCGGACTCGACATCCCGCAAGAGCAGATGGACCTGCTGTTTGCCGTGGACCAGCAGGGATGGCTGAAGGAGTGTGATGCAGTCAAAACCTTCTTCAACTCTCTGGGCGAGCGCATGCCCCAGCGTCTCTATGATGAACTTGAGCAGCTCCGCTACCGCCTCCGCCGCTGCTGCGGGCCCCAGGGCCGGTTCCACATGGTCTGGTGATGGCCTGCTATCGCGGGGGCAGGTTCTAAAACAACTGATTTGTGCAAGTGCGGTACATCACCGTTTGTACCCGGATGATGTGCCGCTCTGATTTTCATCATTTTACAAACGAGCTGCTTCCGCCCCGGCAGATGTCAGCGCTTCGCCGAATTTCCCCGGGTCCCCAAAGGTTGGTGTGAAGGGTTTATGGTTGACAGCCAACCGGATGGGCATATATAGTTTGAACCATGAGCCCCAGGAATGTCAATACAGGAGACCGTTCAGCGGGCATGCGTCTACAGGATAAAAAGGACATTCCGGCTGCATTCAATAGCATCGCGAAATGGTATGATCTGGCAACCCTGCTGAGCCAGGGGTACCAGCAGGATTTGCAGACCAGCGTTGACCGGATGAAGCTGAAAGGTCAAGAGCTCGTTGCCGACCTCTGTTGCGGTACCGGAAAATCAACCGTAGCCTGTCTCAATAAACTTCCCGGCGGCACGGTCATTGGGATTGATAATTCAGAAGGTATGCTGGAGGTCGCGCAAAAGAAGCTTTCCGAACAGGTTGAAAACGGACGGGTGCGTTTCATGCAGCAGGATGTCATGAATCTTACCCTGGATGGTGTCCGGGTTGATGCAGTGTTCATGGCGTACGGAATCAGGAATATGCCGGACGTCACACGGTGCCTTAAAATTTTACGCCGCCTGCTCAAGCCCGGAGGGACTGTTTGCTTTCACGAATACGCCATCACGAAATCGGTGTTCGCGCGGTGGTATTGGAGATGTATAGGCTATGGGCTCATACTTCCCTGCGCAGGCATACTAACCGGTTCAACCGCAATCTTTCGTTATTTGATTGGCAGTGTTGAGCGTTTTCTTTCCCCGGCGGATTTTGCCGCGCTCTTGCGGGAGGAGGGCTTTGAAGACGTGACCCACACGCCGCTCGGGGGCTGGCGAAAACCGATTCTCCACACGTTCCTGGCACGGAAGCCATTATCATGACCATCACTTCCCTCATTGCCAAGGGTATCGAGAGGAAACTCGGGGGCTACCGGGTTCAACTGAATTCCATCGATGCCTCCCTGCCGGCAAGGCTGTCGACGGAAAAAAGCGTCGGCATTATCGGCGGCGGGCTGGCGGGAGTTGCTGCGGCGCTCTTCCTGGCCGAGCGGGGGTTCGCGGTAACGGTTTTTGAAAAGGAAACATATCTGGGCGGGAAGGTCGGTTCCTGGCCGGTCACCTTTGATGACGGGTCTTCGGCTCATGTTGAGCACGGATTTCACGCCTTCTTCAGGCAATACTACAACCTCCGCGCCCTGCTGCAAAAAATCGATGCGTACAAAAATCTCATCCCGGTGGAAGACTATGTCATTCTCACCAGGGACCACGGCAATTTTGCTTTCAAGGACGTAAGCAGTATTCCCATCCTGAACATTCTGAGCATGGCCAGGACGGGGATTTATTCATACGCTGACGCCCTGACCAATCCCGGCTTTCGAAAAATGACGTCGCTGCTGCGCTACGACCGGGAGAAAACGTTTGCCCGATTTGACGCGGTTTCATTTCAGCGCTTTGCCGACGAGGTTCAATTGACGCCGCAGATGCGGCTGATGTTCACCACCTTCGCGCGGGCGTTTTTCGCCGAACCCCGGTACATGTCCATGGCGGAGATGATCAAAAGCTTTCACGCCTATTTTCTCAGCAATGACCTCGGGCTCTTATATGACGTACTTGACGACGACTTTGACGAAACGCTCTGGAACCCGGTCAGGCACTACGCGCAGCAATACCGGGTCAGGATTGCGCTCGGCACCCCGGTGACGTCGTTCAGCAAGGCGGAGAATGGATTTGTGATCAACGGTGAAAGGTTTGACTACGCGATCATCGCCGCGGACGTGAAGGGAACCAAGGGCATCATCGGCCATTCTGATTACTTTAAGCATGAGCACCCGGCATTCTTCAATCGCCTGACCTCCCTGAAGCAATCCCAGCGGTATTCGGTGCTGCGCGTCTGGATTGACAAAGATATCAGGCTGGATGTGCCGTTCTTTATTTTCACCGATGCGCTTGCCATACTGGATTCGGTGACCGTGTACCACCGGATGGAAAAGACAAGCCGGGCATGGGTGGAAAAAAACGGGGGCGGAATTTTTGAATTTCATTCCTATGCGCTGCCGGATGATTTTCCGGAACAGGACGTTCGCAACCAGTTCCTCAAGGAATGTGAAGCGTATTTCCCCGAAATGAAGGGCTGCACCATTCGATATGAACATCTGCAGATACGGGATGACTTCACCGCCTTCCATACGGATCTGTATAAGGGACGGCCGGGAGTGCGAACCGAAGTTGACAATCTGTTTCTGGTCGGAGACTGGGTCAAGCTTGACAGTCCCGCGATGCTGATGGAGGCCGCAGCGACCTCGGCATTATGCGCGGCGAATTTGATTTGCAATAAGGAAGGGTTGCGGGAAGCCCCGGTGTATTCGGTGCCGTTGCGGGGTCTGTTTGCATGATCCGCTGCAACGGGCTTTCAGGTCGCGATCTTCCTGGCCGGCGCGTCGCGCTCATGACGAACGGCAATGGCCGGGGATATCGGCACGGGAGAACGCATGGAAAAAGAACTGCTGCTTGTCGGGAAACGGTTGCCGCCGCTTGATCCCTCCGCCCTGTCCGCGGATCCCGATTGGAAACAGTGCGATCCGGCCTTTATCCGCAGGGCGCTGGAGAAGGCGTTGGAGCGGCCGTCAGGGGGCTGGTACGTTGTAGACGCCACCCGATCGCTTACCGACACGCCGAGGCGGATCCTCATCAATGGCGAGGAGTTGGTTGCCTGCCGGGTTGACGGTACGCCGCTGGTGGCCCGTCATGCATGCCCCCATCTCGGCGGGCCCCTTTCCCTGGGGCGAATCCGCGACGGAAAGCTGGTATGCCCCTGGCACGGGTTGCGACTGCCGAGCCCGGACCACGGGCACTGGCAGCCACTGACCACGCATGACGACGGCGTGCTGACCTGGGTCCGGATGGGCCCGGATGAGAACGCGACCCCCGCGCCGATCCTGCCGGCGCGGCCGAAGTTCTTTATCGACTCGGTCATTCGCCGGGACGCGAACTGCGAGGCGAGCGGCATCCTGGCCAACCGACTGGATCCCTGGCATGGCGCCCATTACCATCCGCACACTTTCGCCCGGTTGAAGGTGACCGAGGCGAGCCTTGATCTGCTGAAGGTGCGCGTTGCCTACCGTGCATGGGGTAGGATCTGCATCGAGGTGGATGCGACGTTTCACTCCCCCGAGCCGCGGACCATTGTCATGACCATCGTGGAGGGGGAAGGCGCCGGCTCGGTGGTCGAGACCCACTCCACGCCGACAGCGCCCGGCAGGAGTTCGGTCATAGAAGCCGCGCTGGCCACGTCAGATCGCCCGGGATTCCGTTACGCCCTGAAAGCCGCCCGCTTCATCCGCCCCCTGATGGCCCGGGCCGCGCATAAATTATGGATCGAAGATGTGGCCTATGCTGAGCGCGCGTATGCGCTCCAGCAGGGCATCGTGCCCAATGCGTGATGTGCATCCTGCGCGCGGTGGTACAACTACCTCACGATTCGTGATCCATCTTTTGATCTTCCCTTTTTAGACCTGCCCGCAGATCCACGCACTAAAACCCCGCTTCTGCTACCGTGCATATGTACATTACCCCGCAGCAGCGCTGCGGGGCATCAAAAGCTAAAAAAATCCTCCCCTCGAGAGACTATGTCATAGTCCACGTTTTGTCATTTCGAGGGAATCCGAGAAATCATATACAATAGTGAACTACCCCGCAGCAGAGCTGCAGGACATCAAATAACTAAAAACATCTCCTCCCCCTTGATGGGGGAGGATTAAGGTGGGGGTGATGCTCCTATCATGTCCCCCTCACCCTAACCCTCTCCCGCCAAGGGGAGAGGGAACACCATTCATCTCCACAGCAGATCGGTGGGATATTCTGGCACCTTTTTATAAACAAATCTGATATTTGAGCGGCAATAAAATGCAGCAGCGTTACGCGGTGACTTTTCTTTCTGCCCGGATGATGATGAACGCCAGAAGCACGACTGCCACAGCCATGCTGATGGTGAGGAATGGGTCAACCACCGCCATGGGATCAGGATATTTTTTCCACCGGCCAATGGTTTCGACGCAGCTCCATATGATCACCACTGTGGGAATGGTGTAGCGGAAGGCAAAACCCATCTCCTTCGCATTTAAGAGCCGGTAGATGAGATAGCTTCCGACGAAGAAGCAGAAGGTGAAAAGACATTTGGTAAATATTCCCCGCTCCCCGAAGATGGTCGCGTCGTAGGCATAATAGAGGGCCACGTGGCCGAACCACATGGTAAAGAATACCTTGACCGCAGTGCGCGGGCACCATCGGTCGACCTGGATGTCATTCCGCGACCGCTTCTCCAGACGCAAAAGCCTCCTTAGCTGCAAGAAAAAAGTGCACCTGACATTCTCATTGAAGGATAAGTAAAGAACCAGCGGCACAATGAGAATAAGCGTCAGCTCCACTGCTTTCGTGTCATTGATGCCGGCTGTTTTTACAAAGAGCCGGAAGCCCATTTCAAAAAGGCTTGCCCACAGAAAAACTCCCGCGATCAACCCGCAAAAAGTTTCCCAGGCCTCCGAAGACAGGTATTTTGTCAGATACATTATGGCAACGGCAATTGTTAGGACGGTGAGAATAACAGTGATCTGACCGGATGCCGGAAGCTTTATGGCGGCGGCGGTGAGAATATGGCCGACGGGGATGATAAACAGAAATGTCAAAAACGCCAGTACCCCTTTCATGGGTCCTCCTCGAGTAATGTGCTGAAGTTGAATGGCCACACGTCATTTTTGCTAATGCATAACACACAACGGCTTGCAGGTAAAGGAATTCGCGGGCGTCGTGACCTGAAGGTGATGTAAATAGGGGGGGACGCTCTTAAATAAGTAAATTGAGAATACAGCAGGGGAATAATCGTTAGCTGATGGATGGGCCAGTTATTGATTTTCTTAACAGCTCCCTTTTTTTTACGGGACCTCGGAGGGTATTCCCCGATTTCGATTGATACATTCATGCGCGGGACGGCTGCGATACATTGTGTCCGCCGGGGTTGTTCTTCAAAAAATGCGCGTATTCGCTCTCCAGCATGCCGAAGCGATAGATATTGTACCACTTCTCGTCAAGGTGAATCTCTTCGCGGTAGACGGCCTCCTGAACGAAACCAGCCCGTTTGGCAATGTCAATCATGCGTGTGTTAGGGCCGGCGCAGTGGAAAAATATCTTGTGCAGGCCGTGTGCAGTGAAGCCGATCTCCATGAGATGTGCCATGATGCGCCTGCCGAATCCCTTGCCCGAACTGAGCGGGTTTACGATGAGGGAAAGCTCGCCGCAGCCGTGCTTGGGATGCATGTAGTGCACGAGGCCCAAACCGACCGCCGTGTCGGCGCAGGCGGCAGGAATTGTGCGGTAGAAGAACATACTTGCAGAATCTTCCTGCTCGCGCGCAAGCCAGCGCCTCAGTTCTTCACTATCCATGGGCCGGTAGAGCGCGTATAGATTTCTGTGCACGGCCGGGTCCACGAGCCATTTCTGCAGATGCGGCAGGTGCTGGGTGGTGAAACGTTCGGCGTACAGGGGTATGTCCATGGTCGAAGGTCCTTTGACCGGCTGTCGATGCGTAACCACAAAGGTGCCGCTCCGGCAGAAAGCGGAGCCCAGTTTTGAAAAACCCGTTATGTACTTTCTGGATACCAACCTGCGCCGATGTGCATACGTTATGGTTAAGGCACTTTCCTTCGCTTGTGACCGAATGAAAGGAAATGCTTGCCTGACTATTGCGATTTTATCATCCGTACAACAATAGGTTGCGTATCGAGGGCTTTCATCATATAAATTCAACCCATTGTTTTGTCAAACACTTTTGTGCCCGCACTTCAGGGGCCTGATGGCACAAGCGGCTACGTTTTGGCGGGGGGAATCTCTCATCGAAGAGGAGATTGTGCATGAAGAGTATTACCATTAATCTGCCAGTATCGGAAATGGTTCGCCAGTGCTGAGGGGGACGCTCTTAAATAAGTAAATTGAGAATACAGCAGGGGAATAATCGTTAGCCTATGGATGAGACAGTTATTTATTTTCTTAAGATGCCCCTTTGGCCAGCCATCCCAACATAGTTCTTGACAAGATGTAGCCCAATGGCTACAATATGACCATGAATGAAATTCGCGAGACCGAAGCTTTTTCCAAATGGATCGATGGATTACAAGACATACGCGCTCGGGCTCGTATACTCGCACGGATTGAACGGCTGGCCACCGGAAACCCGGGAGACGTCAAACCGGTCGGCGAGGGCGTTTCGGAATTGCGAATCAATTACGGTTCCGGATACCGAGTGTATTTCAGAAAGATAGAACATAAGGTTATCATCCTGCTGGCTGGCGGTGATAAATCGAGTCAGTCTAAGGACATCAAAACCGCCTTGCGGCTATCTCGTAATCTATAGGAGAAAACCATGGCAAAAACCAAAACCAGCAAATACGATGTGGCTGAACACCTTCGCACTCCGGAAGAGATGGCTGCATATCTTGAGGCCTGCCTTGAAGAGGCAAATGGCGACGCCGCGTTTATCGCAAAAGCCCTGGGAGATATTGCCAGGGCCAAAGGCATGACACAAGTGGCCCGTGACGCAGGTTTGTCCCGGGAAAGCCTTTACAAGGCCCTTTCAGGGGAACGCACACCGGGCTTTGACACAATACTCAAGGTTGTTGGCGCACTTGGATTGAAACTGCATGCGGAGGCTGCGCAAGCAAACAGTTAACAATGTGTAGCAAAGGATGAGCCTGTAGAAAAATCGCACCTGAAGGTGCTCCTACCGGTGTAAAGCAGGACTCCCTTAAAATTCTAAAATTCATTGTTGATGCCTGAAAATTTAGAAATTGAAGGATGTCCCCTTCTGCGACAAGCGCCGCAGGGGCCGTTCCTCGGTATTATAGGAGCGGGGGGAGATGCTGTCATCTCACCCCGCTTGATGTTCATTAGCCGCCGTTTACCTAGTTGAGCAGGTCGAAGAGCGTTTTTGCAATCATTGTATTGTCGATATAGTCGCCCCGCACCGGGTCGCTCTGCAGTCCCGGGTCTTTTCTGAACAGGGTTGCGTCTCTTCCCTTGGCAAAGAAGGGGATGAGCGAATTGGTATGATCGCCGCTCTGCCATTCCATTCCCGGCGGATTTCCTTCGCCGTTATTAACCAGCGGCATCCATGCAGGGTCGGACCCGGGGCCGGTGAGATAGCCTGTCTCATGATCCCCGGTGACAATCAGCAGTGTCTCACCCCAGTTGCTGTTCTTCTCAACCCAGTCCACCGCTGCTTCCACCGCGTGATTGAATGCAACCTCCTCCTCGATAACCCGTCCTGGCTGGTTGGCATGGGCAGCCCAGTCAACGGCTCCTCCTTCAACCATCAGCACGAATCCGTCGGGATCGTTGTCGACGATGTTGAGCGCGGCCCGGGTCATCTCCTCAAGGGTTGGAACGCTGTCAATCAGGGGCTCAGCATAGGGATCTGCGTATGCGTCACCACCTCGCGCCTGCTGCAAGGTGGTGTATACCTGGGCGCTGCCCAGGACCCGATCGGGCGTCGTGCCGTCGGTCAATGCCTGAAATTCAGCGCGGGTCTGAACCAGCGTCCATGGATCATCACTGCCGTCGCCGTCGGCATCACTCGCCGCGGTTCCCGCCACCAGGTCGTTCCAGGTTGGTTGATCGCCCACGTACTTGAAGGTGTTGGGGGAGGTTTTGCGGCGGCCATCCGCATCAAACCAGGGATGACCGCAGCCCATGATGACATCAGTCGCACCTTCATACACCATCTCGCGGGCAATTGCCGCGTAGTTGTTGCGGGACGAATTGTGGGCCACAAAACCCGCGGGAGTCGCGTGGCTCCATTCAACGCTGGTGATAACGCCGGTTGCCATACCCAGCTCTTCAGCGTGTTGCATGATGTGTTTCAAATCCATGCCGTCGTTATTTACACCTATGGCCTGGCCATAGGTTTTCTCACCGGTTGACATGGCGGTTGCCGCCGCGGCCGAATCGGTGGGATTTGCCTTCACGTATTCGAAATCAGTCCAGGCCCGCGCCGGATCATAGCTTCCTGAGTACATGTAGGTGGACATGGCAAGCTGAACCGGAAAGTGTTCATAAACCTGGATTCCGGTCCTGCCGTACTGGTACATGCTCGCCGCATCCACATGGTTGAAGCCGCAGCCGTCGGCAATCATGATGATGATATGCTTGGGCTGGTGTTTCAAACCATCCCGGTTCGTGACCTGCTCCGCCGGGCTGACGGATTTTCCCGGTACAGAGGCCCAGATACTCAGCAACAATGCCGGCAGCACATACCTGCTTTTCTTCATACGGTTCTCCTTGACACATTAAGACGGTCATGGTTTTAGTTTCACATACGGCTGCGCCATGGCGTGTTACGGTTTAAAACGGTAAGCAGCGGGTCGGACCAGGTTATCTCTTTGATCTGTAATAATTATTGCCTGAAAAAAAGGCGTTCTTGGGATTTAGTTGCCTTGGTCCGACTCCAATGATCCAGCCAGGGGTAACAACCCGTTAATCATTTCCCGAATCCACTGTTTGAACGCCTCGTCTTCCCGCAATGCGTTGACTATGAACGGACCCCATCCATAATAGAGGGCTATGAGCTGTCGGCCTTCAGGAGTATTGCGCAGTACCGTATCTCGAAATATCCTGAGCAACTCCGCCTGCCTGGAGTTCCGGCCATAGATTTCCTCAACCAGGCAACCGTCCGGTGGGCTGATTGAGGTTGTGGTGGTCGTAACTGCGGGGATGCCGTCATAGAAAAGGATGGTGCCCTTGTCACCGACGGTGAAAACGTTGTCGGATGAACTGCCCCAGACGCTGTTGAGAAAGTTGGCGGTACCGCTTTCCATGGGGGTCCAGTTAGTGCCATTATACCGGAGAATGGTTCCAGACGTACCGACAGCGAAGACATTGCTGTCAGAGCTGCCCCATACCCCTTTAAGCTGGGCTAACTCGTCAGTTATGCCGCTACTCATCTGAGACCAGGTGGAGCCATCAAAGGTGAGGATGGTGCCAGAAACACCCACAGTAAAAATGGTGTCGGGAGAGTTGCCCCAGATGGCGTTGAGCTGCTTGTCCGTCCCGCTTTGCACGGGTGACCACTGCGTGCCATTGTACCGGATGATCGTGCCCCCGGAACCCACGGCGAATACGTCAGTGGCAGAGCTGCCCCACACGCCGTAGAGGTTTTTAACCGTCCCGCTTTGCATTGAGGTCCAGCCGGTGCCGTTGTAATGGAGAACCGTGCCTCCGTAACCCACGGCGAATACGTCAGTTGCCGAACTTCCCCATATTCCTTTGAGATCCTGGCCCGTCCCGCTTTCCATCGATGACCAGGCAGATCCGTCATAGTGACGGATTCTTCCGCCAACACATACGGCATAGATATCTGAGGCTGAACTGCCCCAAATGGCAGATAGTCAGGGCGAGCTGTTTTCCATGGGAGTCCAGCTGCCTTCCGCATTGCCGTCATAGTGACGGACCACGCCTCCAATACCGACGGCAATGACATCATCGGCCGCACTGCCCCAGACACCGCGCAGTTCATAGGTGGTGCCGCTTTCCATGGCAGACCAGTCAGCCCCTGCACGCGTGGAAATGCCTAATGCCGGCAGCAATAGGAGTGAATAGGTTACCATCAGCCTTATTCTTTTCTTCATGTTCTATGCCTCCTTTCATGCCCGCGGGCCGCAGCGTTGTACGACTAGGGCGGGCATTGACCACAGATGGGCAGGAAAAGGGTGGTGCTCAAATAGCGGTCACCCCGGTCAGGAAGAATCACCACAACGGTGCCTGACTTCATGTCGCGTGCAACCCGCAGGGCGCCAGCCATGGCCGCGCCGCTGGACATGCCGGAAAAAAGCCCCTCAAGCGTGGAAAGCTTCCGGGCGGTTTCAAACGCCTCCTCATCCTCAATGGTAAATTTTTCATCCAATGCTTCGGGATGATAAATCCGGGGAACAATCGCCTCCTGCATATTCTTCAACCCCTGGATGGTATGCCCGACGGTCGGCTCAACCGCAACAATTTGAACCGAGGGCTTCTTCTCCTTCAAGTATCGTCCCGTTCCCATGATGGTACCGGTGGTCCCCAGCCCGGCCACCAGCACATCGACTTCACCTTTGGTCTGGGTGAAAATCTCCGGCCCGGTGGTTTCATAGTGGGACAGGGTATTATATTCATTTTCAAACTGATTGGGCATGTAATAGAGTTCGGGGGATTCCTCAAGCAGCTGGTGTGCCTTGCGAATGGCCCCGTCAGTGCCTTCCTTTCCCGGGGTAAGCACCACCTGAGCGCCTAAAGCCTTGAGCGTATACTGCCGTTCATGACTCGCACAGGCGGGCATGACCAGCTTAACCCGGTATCCTTTTGCGGCGCCGATCATTGCAATGGCGATACCGGTATTGCCCGAGGTGGGTTCAAGGATCGTTTTATTTCTGGTGAGCTCACCGGATTCCTCCGCCTTCTTGATCATATAGTAGGCGGGGCGGTCTTTAACCGAGCCGCCGGGATTATTTCCCTCCAGTTTTGCCAGAATGCGCACGCCGGAATGGCCGTTCAGATTGGAGATGCCTACCAAGGGGGTGTTGCCGATAGCTGAGAGGATGCTCATATGCTTGGAGCTTTCAAATAGGGTTAGGGGGTAACGGCACTCTTGCATAGTATAGCAAAAAATAAGAGCAGACGAAAGGGTGTTCACGCGCGCATGTGGTTGAACCTGGCAGTATGTGACGGGCAGAATTCATGTGGCCCCTGGGGGCAGCGGGTCGGGCCACGTTATCTCATTGATCTTTAATAAGTAATACCTGAAAAAAGGCATTTTTAGGCCTTAAACAAGCATTTTCATGCCTCAAAACGCGTATTTAAGGTGCCGCAGTGTATGCTTTGAATAGCATAAAAGCCCCTTTTGGGTACCTAAAACATCGGTTTAATCCTCAGAAAGCAGCCCTTTTGCATACCATAACTGTGATAGTACATTCAGTTGCCTTGGTCCGACCCCGATGTCAAATACAGCATAAATATTTGAAAAATACAATAAGTACCCCATTGTCTTCTCTAGGCAATGGTATTTAATTATATGTGAACCGAACCCCATTACGCTATGAGATGGTATCAATCTCAACTATAGTAAGGCACCTCTCATTTATGAGACCCAGCCATTTCAAGCATATCGTGTTGGGCTTGGCCGCGGGCTGCCTGATCGCGGCCTCTTCCCTGGGAGTGATGGATGAACATCAATATCCCACCGGCGCGGGAACGGAGCAAGCCATTCCGCCTCCGGAGAACTGGCTTGACAGTACCCCGGTTCGCGGCGAACCGCACCTGGAATTTTATCTCAATCAATTTTTTTATCGATGCAACGTCTGCCATCTTGAGGAGAAGACCCCGGCATGCGAATGTGACAAGAATCTCATAACACCAGCCACATTTCATTTGCCCTTCGGCGCACACCGGGACATGGTTTTTAATCACGGATTAAATCTGCGCTGTTTCAACTGCCATAATTGTGCCAATCTCGAAACCTATGTTGATCATGACGGCAGCGCAATTCCCGGCGATCAGCCGGTCCTGCTCTGTCGCAAATGCCACGGCATAACCTACCATGACTGGGAAGCAGGAACTCACGGCCGGATCAATGGGGCATGGGACGCACGCCGTGGTACGCAGCTAAAGCTCACCTGCAACCAGTGTCATAACCCGCATGCGCCGCACTTTCCCCGCTTGGTTCCCCGACCCGCCCCATCTACCGTCAGAATTCCGCATTTTACAAGAGGCACCCCTCATGAGTAATCGGAACAACCACGACCATGGCCGATCGGACAGACAGGCACCGCATGATGTGCCTTATGCCCCCTTGACGCGGCGGAGCTTTTTAAAGTTTGGCGCTGCGGCGACCGGCGCTTGGGCGGGGCTGAGCCTTGCACTGTCTCCGTTCAAAAACTTCACCGAACACGTCGGCCTCGATGAGTTTCTCCAGCAGCACTATCAGCGTTTGACCCCGGAGATGATGAGTACGATTCTCAAGCGCCTGGAAAAGGAGATCGAGCGTGATTACGGGGTGAAGGCGCAGATTGATGATTGCAAGCCGCTCCCGGGGGTTGAATATGCATTTGCATTGAATATCGGCAAGTGCATCGGATGTCGTCGATGCGTCTATGCCTGCATGCAGGAAAACAACACCTCCCGCAATCCCCAGATTCAATATATTCGCGTGCTGGAGATGAACAAAGGCACACAGAATGTTGAGGAGTCAGAGCACTACTATGAGCACGATGCGGTTCCTCAAAAAGATAAATATTACATGCCGGTTCAGTGCCATCAGTGTAAAAATCCCCCCTGTGTCAAGGCCTGTCCGGTCAAGGCTACCTGGCAGGAACCGGACGGGATAATCGTGGTCGATTACAACTGGTGTATCGGCTGCCGCTATTGCATGGCGGCATGTCCCTATTGGGCCCGCCGGTTTAATTTCGCCAAACCGGCCATTCCCAAAGAGGAGATTACCAAAAATATGGCATACCTGGGGAATCGTATCCGGCCGCGCGGGGTGGTTGAAAAATGCACCTTCTGTCTGCACCGGGTACGCAAGGGAATGCAGCCTGCATGCGTTGAAGTCTGTCCCACCGGTTCACGCGTGTTTGGCAATCTGCGTGATCCGGAGAGCCCGATCAACTATATTCTCAACAACAAGCGGGTCTATATTTTCAAGGAAGAGGCAGGGACAATTCCCCGATTCTATTACTGCTTTGATGTATGAGGATTCCATGGCACAACATGCGGCGCGGGATTACCTGCTGTTTCTCTGGCGACTCTATCGCTACAGTTTTCTGGGCAGTGTGAAGTATTATACCTGGATGACCGGGCTCACCATTCTTTCCCTGGTTGGGCTATATGCGTTCGCGGAACAGACGGTTAACGGTCTAACCGTTACCGGCATGACCGATCAGGTTTCCTGGGGTGTGTATATCGCAAACTTTACCTTCATTGTGGGTCTTGCGGCCGCTGCGGTGATGCTGGTCATTCCCGCCTATATTTATAATAATAAGCATCTCCATGATGTGGTCATACTGGGCGAGCTGCTGGCGATTGCAGCAATCGTCATGTGCCTGCTCTTTGTCAATGTGGATCTGGGGCGGCCGGATCGCTTCTGGCACCTCACCCCGGTCATCGGGGTCTTCAACTTCCCCGTTTCAATGCTCTCATGGGACGTGATCGTGCTCATCGGCTATCTGATACTGAATGTGCACATCTGCGGCTACCTTCTCTACATGCGTTATCTGAACAAAAAACCTTCCACCCTCTTTTACATGCCGTTTGTATTTATTGCCATCGTATGGGCAATCAGCATTCACACGGTAACGGCATTTCTGTACGTGGGACTGGTGGGCAGGCCGTTCTGGAACGCCGCCATCGTTGCCCCCCGCTTCATTGGGTCCGCATTCACTGCGGGGCCCGGACTGATGATTGTCGCCTTCCAGATCATCCGCCGATATACCAATTATACCATTGATGATGAGGCGCTCCGGATCCTCCGCCAGATTGTGACGGTTTCCCTGCTGGTCAATCTCTTTCTTCTCGGCTGTGAGGCATTCAAGGAGTTTTATGCCGAATCGGTTCATTCCAGTTCTGCACGGTATCTCTTTTTCGGACTTGATGGGTATACCCAGCTGAGGCCGTGGATATGGTTTGCCATAGTCATTGAAACCATCGCCGGGGTTATCCTGGTCACGCCACCGCTGGCCAAAACCATGAGCTACACCAATGCCGCCTGTATACTAGCTTTCGTGGGGATCTGGATAGAGAAGGGAATGGGGATGATCGTACCCGGTTTTCTGCCGACGCCGTTGGGTGAAATTGTGGAATATTTTCCGACCATGCCGGAAACACTCATCTGTATCGGGGTCTGGTCGTTTGGCCTGCTCATGTATTCATGGATGATTCATCTGGCGGTACCCATCCTGTCCGGACAGTTCCAGCATTACGGAAAGCCCTGAGGGGCGTGAGACGATCGGACTTTGTCATCACCCTTTTGGCAGGGCGACTATGGTGAACCAGAATTCCTCTATTGACCGCACAATCTTTTCAAACTGGGCCAGGTCAACCGGTTTGGTGATATAGCAGTTTGCATGCAGATAGTAGGCATCACTGATATCCTCATCGGCCTTGGAAGCGGTCAGGATCACCACCGGAATGTGCTGCAATGCCTCATCAGTTTTAAGTTCCTTTAAAACATCAAAGCCATTCTTTTTGGGGATGTTGAGATCAAGCAGGACCAGATCCGGACGGACGGCGTTCGCATAGCGACCTTCACGCCGCAGGAACGCCAGGGCTTCGACACCGTCGGTAATGACATAAAGATTATTGAGGATTTTAAAATCCTTGATCGCCTCCTGGGTCAGACGGATATCAGCAGGATTGTCCTCCACCAGCAAAATCTCAACCGGTCTTCCGCTCTTTAGATAGGTCATGGCAGTTACTCCTCACGCCGGCAGCGTAAAGTAAAAGGTTGAGCCTTTTCCCGGCTCGCTTTCCAACCATATTTTACCTTTGTGCAGCTCGACAATTTTCATGCAGAGAGCCAGTCCGATACCCGTGCCGGCATATTCGTCCCGGCTGTGCAGTCGCTGAAATATTTTAAATACCTGTTCATTATACCGGGGGTCGATGCCGATGCCGTTATCTTGCAGGGAAAAGAGCCATTCATCCTGCTTGTATTCCGCCGCGATATGTATCCGGGGCGTTTCAGGGCCGCGAAATTTTATGGCGTTGCTGATGAGATTTTGAAACAGCTGGGTCATTTGCGATGCATTGCAGGGTATGGTCGGTAAGGCGCCGCTGGTAATGACTGCCTGGTTTTCTTCGATGGCAACGCGCAGGTTGGCAAGCGCCTGCTTGAGCAGGTGGTTGCAATCAGCCGGTTCCAAGGGGATGTCACGCGCCCCGACACGCGAATAGGCCAGCAGGTCATCAATCAGTTTTTGCATTCGCACTGCGCCATCAACGGCATAATGAATGAATTCCCGGGCATCTTGATCCAGCTTGTCATTATAGCGCCGTTCCAAAAGCCTGGTAAAGCTTGCCACCATGCGCAGGGGCTCCTGCAAATCATGCGACGCAACGTAGGCAAACTGCTCAAGCTCCTTGTTCGATTGTATGAGCTGCGCAAGCAACTGTTCCCGTTCTTCCTCCATATGCTTGCGTGCGGTAATGTCCTGGGTGGTCCCGAATCCTCCCAACAGTTTGCCCTGCGGATCAAAATCAAGCTCAGCCTGCTCATGCACCCACTTGACGGTGTCGCCCGCGATAAGCCGGTGCTCGATATCATAGGGTTCGCCGGCAAGTGCCGCCTTCCACCTCCGGTCTACCTGCTCGCGATCGTCCGGGTGAACGATGGTCAGAAACTTTCTATAAGTCAAGGGCGTTCCCACGGGAATGCCAAAGATACGATAGCACTCCTCAGAGCACAGTAGCTTATTTGTTTGAACCAAGAGCCGCCAGCTTCCGATGTGGGCTACCGCCTGGGCGCGGTTGAGATCCTCGCGGCTCTCGCGCAGCGCCTGCTCGGATTTCTCCCGCTCGGTGATATCGCTGCATGCGCCGATCATTTTGTACGGGGTGCCTTTTTCATCGGTGAAGGCCATGCCCCGGTCAATCCAGTAACCCCAGGAGCCGTCTTGTTTCAAAAACCGGTACTTTGCATAGTAGGGCTCGCCGTCTGCCAGGTGCCGGTTAAGCGTCTCCATCACCCGGTCATAATCATCCGGATGAATCACCTGCTCCCATGCCTCGATGGTTCTCGGGAAGGCGCCGGGTATATGGCCCAGCATCTCGTCAATCTTGCCAAACCAGGCCAGGGTCCCCTTCGCCATGTTCCATTCCCAAATCAAATCGGTCGAGCATTCGGCAGCGATGCGAAATCTCTCTTCGCTGCTGCGCAGCGCCTCGGTGCGTTCGATCACGCGCTGCTCCAGGGTTTCATTGGCCTGCCGCAGGGCCTCCTCCATCTGCTTGCGCTCGGTGATGTCAATGTCCATCTCGAGGATCATCGGCGAACCGTCGACATCGGTGAAGGGAAAATCGTGAACATCAATGATACCGGTGCCGTCCGGGGTTTTTACCTCCCAGTGCTGTGCCTTGCCGGTCTCAAGCACCTTGTATGTTTCACAAAAATCGCAGGGCTCACTGTGCCCAAAGCAATATTCATAACAGTGCCGGCCGCGGGACTCACCGAACTTTTCACGAAATGCGCGGTTGGCAAAAGCAACGGTATAGTCCGGTTTCAGCAGGCAGATCATTGCCGGAAGCGTCTCCAGCACGTCAAAGAATCGCTTCCGCTCCGCCTCCACTGCTTCTTCCGCCTGCTTGAGTTCAGTGATATCTATGCCCGCTTCCATGATGAGCTGCGATCCGTCGGAGTCGGTAAACGGGAAATCAAAAATATCGTAGGTGCGGCCGTCCGGACCCTGCCACTGCCAGCGATGGGGGGCGCGGGTCTCAAGCACCTTATATGTTTCACACGATTCACAGGGGTCGGTTCTGCGAAACAGATACTCAAAGCAGCGCTGTCCGCGGTCCTCGCCGAAACGATTTCGGAAAAAGCGATTGGAAAAAGACACATGATGATCCGGCGTCAGGAGAATCACGTAAACCGGCAATGTATCCAGGACGTTGTATAACCGCTGCCGTTCGGCTATGGCGGTTTTTTCCGCCTGGCCGGGAGGCGGGTCCTCCTGGGTGATGTGCGCGGCTCCGATGACCGCACCGTGAGAATCCAGGAGCGGGCAGAAAGTGCCCCGGCAGGTGTGAAGCTCCGGCCCGGAAATGCCGCTGTCGTGCTCGATCGTGAATCTCTCCCCTCGAAGCGCCCGACCCCAGAAATCCCTCATCTTCTCCCTGACCTCCGGAAAGGCCGCAAGCGGGTCAAGCGCGCTGGCGCCGGCTTTTATTTCCGCGCCGAAGGTTTTTTTCATGAAATCACGGCATGACTTGTTAAAGGTGGTATAGCGGAAATCCGAATCTATGGCGGAGATCATGGCACTGGTGCCGGCCATGATAGTATTAAGCAGGGCATTGGTGGTGTGAATCTTCATGGTTTGATCGGCGACGCGATTTTCCAGCTCCGCGTCAAGCTGCAGCGCCTCCTCATGCTTCCGGCAATTTCTTGTTTCGGTTTTCAGCGCCGCAGCTTCTTCTTTATCCATGGTGTTCCTTGCCTTGACTGAATTACGATATAACGTTCATTCACCGGCAATCGTAAACCGAGTAGCGGGTGAGCTGTCTGCCTTAACAATAAGCTAGCAAACCCATTCAATAATTTCAAGGTGTGCAGCGTCACGACGTTGCCCAACAGCCCGATCATGAAACGGGTTAAGGCGGCATGGTTGACGATCATTCCCATCCGATGCCGGCCGCCGCCGGGTTCATGCATCGTTGGGAGGCATGAGAAAAGGCAGAGCCATAAAAGCCCTGCCTTTTTCTATCGGGATAGCGGGAGCATTACCCCGTATGCTCTATTTAAATTACCGCACCATCACCCCGCCGGTCGCGGCGGTGTACTTGGAAGCGGCGTCATGTCATTCTGCCGGCTGGGGTGTAACCTGCACCTTGTCTACCTCAAACCCTTTCTTGACAATCCGGTAGAGAATATCTTCATAGACCGCGTCGTCCAAGGCGGGAGTTCTGCTGAGAATGTAAAGTACAAACCGTGTCGAATTCGTCACCACCGCCCATTCATAGTCCTCGTCCAGTTCAATGATCCAGTATTCAAATTCTACGCCTGCAATGTCATCCCGGTCGAAGGTGACCCCAAGTTTTGAATTGGTCTCCGTGTCAACGACCCGGGCAACTCCTTCTATCGAGGTGGGATTGCCATCCGGGCGCACGCCCTGGTTTAACACCCCTACAGTGCCGTCATCATTGAGCGTATATTCGGCGGTTACCTGTGTTGCATCTTCATCAAAAGGGGTGTCATACCGGGCCAGCTCATACCATAATCCGGCGTAGCTCTCCAAGTTTACCGATTCCACTGTTTCCGGAGGAGGCATTTCACTATCTTCAAATTGAGGGGTTTTAACAATTTTCTCAGGGTCAAAACCATTTTTGATGAGCCTGTCGATTATGCCCTGGTAGGTTGCCTCATCCATGGTCGGTCTTCGATTGAGGATGAATAATGAGCTCCGTTCGGAGTTGGTAACCACCGCGTAGGAATAGTACTCGCCCAATTCGATGATCCAGTACTCGGATTCTGCGGTAATGCCGAAGTCGGGAAAGCTGACCGCAAGTTTTGCATTGGTTGCAGGTTCGACCACCCGTGCAACCCCTTCTATCATGACCGGGGTACCGTCTAAGCCGCCGACGAACCCCTTATTTACCACTTTGACCGTGCAATCCTGATTGATCGAGTATTCAGCCGTTACCCCGGCGAGATCTCCTATATTGGGATTAATGTACGATGCAATTTGGTACCACAATCCGGTGTAGCGGCACACGTTGACGTAATCCACCGTCTCCGGCGGCAGCATCTGGGGACAACCGGTAATGAAGAGAGCTGAAAAAACAATTGTCATCACTGCCTTTTGATACATCAAGCATTTCACGATAGTCTTCATAAATTCCCTCCCCATGGTATTGTTTGAGAGCTATTTGGCAATTGGAACCACCGCCGTCATGAACGCCCCTTTTTTCCAGAATTGCAGGCTGGAAGCTAGCAGTGCGGTCCCGATTGAAAGGTCAAGTGCAGCAACCGCGCACAGCCAGCCGAACTTGCCAGCCGCCATGCGCGACATCATGGCTCCGGCGGGAATAATGATGGCAAGAAATATGAACATGCCCGGCCGGAAGAATTGCCAGAGTCTGGGATTAATCAGCGCGTGGATCCGTTTGATATTTTTCTTGCAGGCGTGGTTAAAGATGAGCAATGTTTTGACTAACCCGATGACAATACCAAGCGTCGGCGCCAGGTAAATCCAAAAGGAAACAGGGTTAAGCGTGTAGGCTTCCTTGATCAGTGCCGTAGCCTTGAGAAAAAGCGCTATGCCGCCTCCATACCAGGTAAATGCAGCCAGAGAGAGTAGGGTGAGTTTTGTAACAATCATACCTCCTCCTTTCCTGTTTGCGATTCATGTAAATACAATTCAATTAATACCCCTGCCGGAGGCTGCAAGGGTATATAAATATTTTATTCGTGTCAATGGAAAAGCGCCTTCCGGCATCGGGTCGGGCCATGCTAACTTTTTAATATATAATAATTATTGCCTCGAAAGAAGGTATTTTTTTGCCTTAAAGAGGCATTTTCAGGCCCCAAAATGCGCTTGTAGCGTACCTCTGTTCGTTCAGTGCATACCCTCGTTTTCCTTATATGCTCTATTTTGGTGCTCAAAATAGCGGTTTAAGCCTCTAAATGCAGCATATTTTCATATGATACTTTTTATATGACATGTATTTGCTTTGGCCCGACCCTCAACAGTAAATTTTAGTTGCAACAATGGAAAAGTATACGCTAGTATTAGTAACAGAAGGCCGGATCGTGTTCTTGAAATGCCGGAGCTGTACAGCAGAGAGAATCATGGGCGAGGAATTAGATATGTTTGGTTGGAGAGGGAAAATACTGCGGGTGGATCTCACCAGCAGGAAAATCTGGGAAGAAGATCTCACGCGCACATACACCGACGGCTATATCGGGGGGGCCGGGATTAATGCCCGCCTGCTCTACGACCTGTTGCGCCATAATCCTCACGCAGCCTCATTGGCCCCTGAGAACCCGCTCATTTTCGGCTGCGGGCCGATGGTTGGGACAATCTTTCCCAGCGCCAGCCGCTTTACCGTGACCGGCAAGAGTCCGCTCACCGGGATTTTCGGCGACAGCAACGCCGGCGGATGGTTTCCGGTCCGTATGAAGCATGCAGGGTATGATCATATTGTGATCCAGGGGAAGGCGAACCACCCCGTCGCCCTGCTCATTGAACCGGGAAGGCGGCCCGAAATTATTGACGCGTCGTCATTCTGGGGGCTCGACGTCTATGAGACCGACAAAAGATTCCATGAGCTCTATGGAAATTGTGATACGGCGCGGATCGGCCCGGCCGGAGAAAACCTGGTCAAGTATGCCAACATCCAGTCGGGAACCAAAAGGGTCAGTACCAACGGCCGGACCGGCATGGGCTGCATCATGGGGTCAAAAAACCTCAAGGCCATCGTGATTAAAGTTGCCAAGGGAGCCGGTCACGTTCCGGTGGCCGACGGCAAGCGCACCGAAGCGCTGGCGAAGTATTACCGGAACGCCTGGCTTAAGGGGCCGGGTACATCCTTAAAGAGGCAGTACGGCACGCTTACCAACTATTCCCAGATTGCCGAGCATACCCGGGTCAAAAATGAGCAGGAGCCGCTGACCACTGAACAGGTTGATGCCTATGATCTTGACCTTTTTACCGGCACGTTTAAAACAGGACAGACCGCCTGCTATCGCTGCCCGGTGGCCTGTTCACAAAAGTGGGAGATCAAGGACGGTCCTTACAAGGGTGACAAGGGGGACAAACTTGAATACGGCCACCTGCTGAATCTGGGGCCCAATCTGGGTGTTTTTGAATTTCCCGCCATGCTCCATCTGACGGACGTTTGCAACCGGCTGGGGATGGACTGCATTCAGTTCGGCTATAACATGGCCGCCGCCATGGAGTGCTATCAGCGCGGTATCTTGGGCACCGGTGCGACCGATGGCTCTGAATTGAAATGGGGGGATGTCCGGGTGATTGAGAAGCTCATGCGCATGACCGCGCGGCGTGAAGGTTTCGGCAACCTGCTGGCGGAAAATGCCCCGACCATGGCATCACAGCTGGGGGCGGCAGCCGAGCCTTACGGCTTCCACACCAAGGGCATGTCCTTCCCGTTCAGCTGCACCTACGCCCTGCCCATGAGCCTGGCCTCTTCGGTCGCGACGCGGGGAGGAGACCATCTCAAGGGCCATCCCTTTGCGTCGATCATCGGCCACCAGGAGATGCTGGAAAAGATGTTCGGCAAGGACGTTCCCCCGGAGGCGGCCGATCACACCAGCCCGGTGGCCAAGGGGAGGGTGGTCTGGTGGCAGGAAAACTATAAAATGATCATGGACTGCATCGGGCTCTGCTTCCTGCCCATCGTCAACTCAAACGTCTGGAGCGATCCGCTGATCATGGCAAAGGAGATGGGCGAGATGTACCAGGCCATAACCGGCCATGATGCCTCCGGCCTTTTTACCGCGGCGGAGCGGGCCTACCAGGTTGAGCGGTGCTTCAACGCGCTGCTGGGCATTACCCGCAAGGACGACTCCCGGAAGGGGACAACCCGGGGCGAGAAGAATCCGGTCGACCTTCCCGGCATGCTTGATGAATATTATCTCTACCGGGGCTGCTCTTCCGACGGGCTGCCGACGAGAAAACGGCTTGAGGAGATAGGGCTGCAGGATATTGCGGCGGATCTTGCCGCACACAACCTGCTTGCCGCGCAGGAATGCCCGTCCATTGCCGAGCTGCTGAAGCATTCCGATGATGTCAAGGGGTAGGGACGTTTAGTTTACGTTGGTAAAAATTTCTCAGGCACCTCAACTCTGATGAAGGAGGATCAGCTATGCTGACAAAGCCAGTTCTCACCGAGGTCATCTTTGATGAAATGTATACCGATCCGGCGAAAGGCAGCGTGCGCTTCGAGTTTCTTCCCGATGGCAAAATCCTCCATTTGCAGTGGTATGGGATTTTGTCTCATGCAGATCATACCCGATATGCGGAGATGACTATAGAACATGTTACCGGGAAAAAAGCTGTCGGGTGGATCGGCGACGTTTCCCATGTGATTGCACCATTGCCGGTGGATATCGCGCACTATATTGCTGATTCCTGGTTTCCCGCGGTGGTCAAGGGTGGTCTCAAAAAATTGGCCATCGTGTTGCCTGCGGTGGAGCAGGTAAAAGCGTCCGCCGTTGCCATCGGTGAAGTGCTTGCCCAAAAACACGGCGAACTTCTCAAGACCTTTCCCATCGCCGTTTTTAGCAGCAGGCAGGAAGCACGTGATTGGATATGCCGGTAGCCGGAAACGGCTCCACGGCATTCAAAGTGTTGTACACCAATCATTACGCGGAAGGAGGCAGCCATGGGAACCAAAGGAAGAGCAATCGTTAACATGGATGTGAACGAGCTTTTGAAGCTGCTCAACAGGGCATACAGCGATGAATGGCTGGCATACTATCAATACTGGATCGGCGCCAAGATAGTAAAAGGGCCCATGAAGGAAGCGGCCATCGTTGAACTTGAACAGCACGCCACCGAGGAGTTGAATCACGCGCTGCTTTTGACCGGCAGAATCATTCAGCTCGGCGGGACCCCGGTGACCAAGCCGGAGGACTGGTACAAGCTGACCAACTGCGGATACGATGCGCCCGACGATCCCTTCATCAGGGTGATCCTTGAGCAGAACATCAAGGGGGAGCAATGCGCCATCGGCGTGTACAAAGACCTCCTGGCAAAGACACAGCAGGGTGATCCGGTTACCTACAACATAGTGCTGCAGATACTGGAGCAGGAGGTTGAACATGAGGAGGACCTCCAGGCGCTGCTGGAGGACTTTGATCTGATGATCAAGGCCACCGCCGGGGGAAAGTAGATAAGATTTCTCACGGAGTTTATCCTGAGCGATAAAAGGAGATTCTTCGCTGCGCTCAGAATGACACAGTGAAGGATTCGAAATGACAGTTACTCCCATCACCACGGTAAGGGCGACCGGCCGGTCGCCCCTCCGTTTATGACACCACCTCAACGGTGAGGGGCGTTATACGTCTATTTTTTTAAATCGCAATGAAAATCGGGCGGGAGAGGCAATCGCTCCCGCCCGATTTGTTTATCCAACCCAGGCACTGCAATTACGGCGCGTCGCTGTCGACGAACAGATCAAGCGGTGTTGTCGAGCTGATGGTGAGATTGGCCTTTGACCAGGTGCCGTAAAAGGCCGCGGTTATGAATTTGTTCACGCTTTTGGCGATGTCAGTGAAGAAGTAGCTCGGTGTGGTCATGCAGTTGGTGCATGCCGGGCAGTGCCCGTCGCAAAAGCTGCAGTGGAAAAATTTCGGAGAATAGCCGCACGGCCCCCACGAGTATACCTTCTTTACCCGGTAGAAAGCCCGGGGACCGTCGGTGTAATAATAAGCGGCCTCGGCGGCATCAGATTTTTCCACAAAGCAGGTGGTGACATTAAAGCCCCAGAATATTGCAGGTCCGTCGACATGGCCTGCGCCTTCAATATTGTATGGATCAATGCTGAACATTCCGTCGGCTAAAGACGAATCGGCGGAAACGGCATTTTGCGCCGCCTGGCCGCCGGCCGAATGCCCGCCCAGTATCCAATGGGCGACTGAGGTGCAGCCGGTGCCTGCCATCCAGGTCAATATATTGCTCTGAACTTCCAGGGCGCAGTTCCGGTATTTGGTGGCGTCGGTTTTGACCATGTTTCCCGGATTGTGATCCATAACCACCACCACATACCCGTACGTGTTTGCCATGGCGTTGCCGAGATTGTCATAATCCGCCCGGGACATGGAGGTTCCTACACCCATGATAAACACTTCGCAGCTTGCAGGTGAAGGACTTTTATAGATGATCCGGTACTGACCTATTCCGGTTGTTTTATCCATGTAGTTAGCCTGAGCAGAACAGACTGCCAAAACCAATGACATGCAGATAAAAATTGGAAACATCCTTTTCATACAACACCCCCCTTATGCAAATTGTTCTTCTTCATTGTACCCCGGATTAGTTCAAAACCGCTTCGCACAAACGACAAAACCAGTTTTCCCCAAAAACTGGTTCACTGTGACCCCTGTGCCTTCATCACCTCCTTTCCCGACGGGTTCACAAACAGCTGTTTCGATTAAACTCCTTTTGGAATAATTGTCAACAAGAAATATATAATTGACATCATCCCCACAAGGCATCCCGCAGGCCGGAAGAGCGTATGGTGCGGCGGGAGACTGCGGTCTCAAAAATGTCACCCCTCCCCCAGACTTCAACTGATGACTTTGCCCTGGTTATGGCGGTATACACAAGCTCCCGCGTCAATACCGGTACGTCCCTGTCCGGCATAATGAAAACAACTTTCTCAAATTCCGACCCCTGGCTCTTGTGCACGGTCATGGCGAATGCGGTTTCGTGCTCGGGAAGGCGCAGGGGAGAGAATGTGCGCAGTGTGCCCTCCGGTCCCGGGAAACAGACCTTGGGCTCATGTCCATCCTCGGGGTCGGGAAGGGCAATTCCCACATCGCCGTTGAAAAGCTTCAAGGTATAGTCATTCCGGTTGATCAGCACGGGCCGTCCCGGATACCATCGGTGCCTCTGCCGTATGAGCCCTGCCTCTCTTAATATTCCTTCAACCAGGACGTTCAGCGCATTGACTCCATAAGGTCCTTCCCGGAGCGCGCACAATATTCGCATGCGGTTGAAAAGTTCAAACATGCCGGCATGGTCATGTTCCTGTAAATACGGCGCAAAGCCTGAAATGATATGCTGCTTGAGCGCAGATGGCAACATCGCCGGACGGGGAAGTTCTCTCCATCCACTATCGTCATGTGATGCGCCTTTGAGCAGATCGCATGCCTTCACGGCATTCCCTTCATTGACTGCCCTGCTCACCATGCCGATTCCGCTTGAAGGACCGAAGCGAAAACTCTTTCTGAGTTGGATGATCGAATCGCGTGGGCCGGTCATGCCCTGCTCACTCGCGTGCTGTTCAATGCTTTCACCGGTAATCTGCAGGTAGAGATCCGAAACGTGATGTGACAACCCATGCTCACGACCCGTATCGCAGATATCCCCGAGCACCGCGCCCGCTTCAACCGATGAAAGCTGGTCTTTATCGCCCAGCAGAATCAGCCTGGCGCTTGCCGGCACTGCCTGTACCAGCTTGGACATGAGCGCCAGGTCCACCATGGACGCCTCATCGATTACCGCTACGTCAACCGGGAGAGGATTTTTCGCATCGTACCGGAAATAGGGAGAATCCGGGATGCTCTTCAGCAGGCGATGAATGGTTGATGCGTCAGAAGCTATGGCGGTCTTGATGGTCTCGGGGCAGTTAAGATCGCATTGGGCTTTCTTGATGGATTCCTGCAGCCGTGCGGCTGCCTTTCCCGTCGGCGCGGCAAGCGCAATGCGCAATCTGCTGCCGCTCAGCTCCTGGAGCAGGGCGAGAATCTTGGCAACGGTAAAAGTCTTGCCCGTTCCCGGACCGCCGGAGATGACGCAGAACTTTTTCATGACCGAAGTGAAGGCGGCCACCTTCTGCCAGTCTGTCTCGCCGGGTGAGTCCTTGGAAAAGAGCCTCTTCAACCCTTCGCCTAATCGGTTCCGGTCAATACCAGGAGGATCATTGGCAGCCCTCTGCTTGATGGCGTCTGCCAGCTTCTTCTCATACTCCCAATACCGGTAGAGATACAGCCGCGACCCGTCAAGGATTAAGGGGCGGTGCTCGCCGGGTGTTCCGACCGCGTCCTCCCGTCGAAGGATGTTCAGCCATTCATCCAGTTCAGGGCAGGAAAGGGAATCATCATCCTTCGTAAGTTGTTTTCCACTTATGAAGGAAAGATCAAGGCAGATATTTCCCTCCAACCGGTGATGACTGGCCAGCGCCGCGGCAAGATACAGCTCGTCGCTGCCGGGGCGGGAGACTTTTTTCATCAGCCCGGCCAGGTGGACATCAATCGGTGAAAGGATTTTTTCTTTACGTAAGCAATCTATTAAACCCTGGTCCATGCTGATAGTTCCTCAACATGAGAATAAATGTGGTATACCCCCTCACCCTAACCCTCTCCCCCGGTGGGGAGAGGGGATTTTTTTTCCATCTCTCTATTGGGGGTATAGAGTTGATTGCTCAATGTAGAAATACTAACTAAAAGTCCCGCCAAAGTTAGTAATGAAGTTCTTATGTGAGAAACTAATACTTCCCTCTCCCCACCGGGGGAGAGGGTTAGGGTGAGGGGGTATAACCAATTCAAAAAAAATGTCTTTCAGAAATAGTATTGTTCTATATGCCTGGTAAACCGATCAACTCCCGGCTCAGGGCCTCGAGCAGCTCTTCACCGGGCAGATCACGGTAAATCCCGAATTGGTCTTCCGGGTTGGGACTGACTCCGCGCAGAAAGATGTAGAACACCCCGCCAAAGTGGTCCCGGTAGCGGTACCCCGGCAGCCGTTTCTTGAGATACTGATGCAGGGCCAGCGCATACAGGTTGGACTGGAGCAGGTAGAAGCGCTCCTCCATCTCCTGTGCCATTCTTTCGCGCGTGTAGTCTTCCACCCGGTTGCCAAGATGATTTGATTTCCAGTCGATGAGGTAAAACCGCTCTTTGAATTGGAAGGCCAGATCAATATATCCTTTCATGAAACCCCGCACCGGTGAAAAGGCAAGTTTTCCAATGTGCCCGGGAAATTGAGTGGAACAATTGTTGATTCCATGTGCGGCAAACACCGCGCTCAGCATTTCCGGTGTTGTCGGCTGCAAGGAAAAATGAAACTCAAGCTCGCTCAACCTGTCTGCCATTCCCACGCGGGAAAGGGCGAGACCGTCAGCCGGTCCGAGCAGTGCGTTCACCACCCGGGTGATCATGCCGGCTATGGTTTGCTCCCACTGCTTCTCAAAGCCATGTTCCTGTAGTTTCCCGGCAACGATTGTGCCGGATTCATCAGTGTTGGTAAAATCCAGGACCTCGAAAATTTCATGCAGGAAGCTCCCGGCCCGAGCCCCTTTGGGAAAGGCGAATATGGATGCGGCATCCGTATCCGGCGCAGGTTCATCCTGCACTGCAACCTGGTCGTGATCCGGGATGTCCATTGCCGCGGGGGCAGGGATTGCCGGCCGGTCCCCGGTCTTTGCGGTAAGACCGGAAAAACTGGCTATCTTCCAATCGCGGCTGATGGTGCCGGTGAAGGTGCGACAGGATAGTGCCATGCTTTCCGTTTCAGCCGCCGGAACCTCTTCCCCCGAGTCAGCAGGCATGTCCTCAAGCACAATGGTGCCCCTGGACTTTCCCGCCAGGGTTTCCAGCTCCTGCCGGATGGATGCATTATCAAGCTTGAGGAAGTGGTTCTCACGGTCAACATCTGACGTGCTGTCAGGCGGCGGATGCAGTATGTAGGCCATGGATGACGTTTCGGCATCGTTGATCTTTCCCCATACCAGATAGCAGCGGTTTTTGGCCCGGGTGAGTGAAACATAGAGAAGGCGCAGGTTTTCAGCCAGCTCTTCCTTTTCGGCGAGCGCCCGGGCGGTATTGTCTTCAGCATTGATGACCAGGTTGAGCTTTCGAGGATCGTCGGGGTCATGAAAGGTGAAGCCTTTCTTTTCATCTATCTTTGACCCATCCCAGTTAAAGGGACAAAAGACGATGGGATATTCCAGCCCTTTGCTTTTATGGATGGTTACAATTTTTACCGCCGCCGCATCGCTTTCCAACCGGAGCTGGTGCTCTTCCAACTTCGGTGATTTGCTGTCTCTCCGGCTTGCCAGCCATTTCAAAAGGCCGGGCATTCCCAGCTTTTCCTCGAGGGCAGCTTGATGAAGAACCTCGGATAGATGAAGCACATTGGTGAGCCGTCTCTCCCCGTTGGGAAGCGACAGGAGCCTTGATCGCACCTGCTGCTTGAGCATGAAATTGCGGAACATGTTCATAAAACCGAAACGATTCCACTTTTCATAATAATCATAAAAGTCGTTCAGGATTGCTTCCCATCCAATCTGATCATGCTGCAGCCGTTCGATCTCTTCACCGCTTTTGCCGATCAGCTGCGTCGCCAATGCCTGCCGTATCAGGCTCTCCCGGTTCGGGTTTGCCATCCCCTCCAGCACCCGGTTCATTTCGGCCGCTTCATCAGTTTCAAAAAGATCGCCGGTGCTGTAGAGCACACTGGGTATTTGTAATGTGGAAAGCGCCTCTTGCATGAGCTGCGCCTCCCAATTTTTCCGGGTGAGCACGGCAATGTGTTCTTCTTTAAGGTTTTCCTGGCCTATGCGCGCTTTTCCGGTCCGGCCAAGGTGTATCAGCCTGGATATTTCTCCGGCAACAGCGCGAGCAATGACCTTGGTTGCATCTCCCTTGTTTATGAACCCACCCTTACCGGCGTGTTTTCCATCAACCAACCAGAGATGGAAGGGGGATTCCGAAACATCGTCAATGGTCAACTTTTCATACGGTTTCCCCCGGCCTCTTTCTGCATCGGTAAAAGGAATATTCTGGTACAGGAAAGGATCGGCACGGTTGGAAAAAATGGTGTTGACCGCCGTAATCAGCTCGGGCTCAGATCGCCAGTTACTGGTAAGGGTGTAACGGGAGTTTACCCGGCCGGCGGCCTGCAAATAGGCAAAGAGGTCAGCCCCTCGGAAGCTGTAGATGGCCTGTTTGGGATCACCGATTAAGAACAGGATGGGCTTACCGTTGCCGAATACGTTATGGAAGATTGTATATTGAACCGGATCGGTATCCTGAAATTCATCAATCAGCACCGCCTTGTAGCGCTTCCTCAACATCTCTGCAAGTTCATCTCCGTTTTGCGCAAGCGAATCCCGCAGACCGATCAAAAGGTCGTCGAAGAATTGAATATTGCTCTTCTGTTTCCATGCGGGGAGCGCCTGTTCCGACCATCTGAATATCTCATTTTTCAGGAAAAGAAGTTTTGTATCCATTTTCGCCTGCAGCGCTGTTGCCGCCTCCTGCACTGCATCACAAATGGAGAAAAAAGAGTGCTCCGGTGTCTTGCTCCCAGATTTTGTTTTATTCTTCAGTTCGGCCGTGCTAAATTTGACAAAGTTCGGTGGTGGTGGAAATGGCGGCAGTTTTCCGTCCACGAAGTCATCCATCATTTCCATGTATCCCGGTACATAGCGTGTATAGTGCCCGCTTAAGCCCTTGTCCTTCATCTTTTCTTCAATGACCGCCTTTTCCGCCCGCCAGGTATCCTGCAAGGCTTTCAACAGCGCTCGAAAGGGTTTGGGATCGATATCTTTTGGACGGCGAACCTTTGGAATTATGGCGATCTCAAGATGAGACCTCCCATTGTTTAAGAGAACCGTGAAATACTTGAGATCGATTTTTTTACTATCGGCATAACTGACGAACTCAATCGGCGCCGTGTAGAAGTGGAGTCGCCAGAAATCGCGAACGATTTCCTCAATGATGCCCGCCGTCTGGCCCGGCTCGAGCCGGGTATCGAAAAGGCTGCCGCTCTCGAATGCATTTTCATGAAGCGCGCGCTGGCAAAACCCGTGAATGGTGAATATGGAAGACTCATCAAAGTCATTAAGCGCATCGCGAAGCAACCGAATGGCATCCTTTTGGTCAGTTGTTTTGTGTATAAGCCCCTGCATGAATTCATCTTTACTGTCTGGACGAGAAAAGGCTTCCAGCGCATCACGAATTTTAGTTCTGATCCGGTCACGCAATTCCTCGGTTGCGGCAACCGTGTAGGTCACCACCAGTATGTCCTTTACCGTGAGCCGCTTTTCCAGGATCAGCCGCAGAAACAGGCAGGTGATGGTGTGCGTCTTGCCGGTCCCGGCGCTGGCCTCGATGAGGTTGGTGCCGCTCAGGGGGGTATCAAGCGCATTAAATGCGGTTTTTCTTATGGACGGGCTAACCATTTCCTACATCCTGCTTTCACACTTCATCAGAGTTTCAAAGATTTTTCGCGCGAGATCTTCGAACGCTTCATCCAGGGGATCTGTATGGCCGAAGCACAGCTTGAAATGCCGGTCATCACCTTCGGCCCTGATGAAATTGTTTCCCTCCCACTTCTTGCGCGCCTCAATCAATGCTGCACCGGGGTCCTGCTTTCGGATCAGTGCCTCCGCAAACGCAAGCGAGGATTCGGGGAAAAAATGGATGGGCTGAGTCAGACCCCCCCAGTAGATGCCGAGCAGCTCCTGCAGCAAACTGCCGCTGTCGCAATCAGAAGCATATTTGTAATCTTGATCCTTGCAGACAAGGATCGATGTGCATTGGTCATTCGATTGTGTCATGTGCTTTAAAATCAGATGGCAGATCCAGATTTTCAGCCGGTCTTTCGATTTCACATTGGCATACCGGAAATGGATAAGCCGGTTGCCGCAGACGTTTTCAATATTCCCTTTCAGTCGGAAACCGTTCAATTGAAGGTCCACTTGGGCTGTCTGGGGAAGATTCCCTTTTCTGTACGCTGCAAGGCGCTTAATGAACGATTCAATGCCGCCGCATGTTGATCGAAAGAACATCTCGCCCGGCGTGCCATGGGGAAGCCGGCCGGATGCCTTGATCGCCGGGAAGGCATCAGCACTATTTCTCCTGGCAATACAATGTTCCACTATTTCCTGTTCGAGGTTGTAGGTTTCAAGGGCATCCATTTCGATGGGTTCTGTTTCATCGAATATTGCCCTGTTCTCATCCAGGTAGATGTCCAACCGTGCATTGAGCAGGAACTTGGCCGGATTGCTGAAAAAGCGGCAAAGTTGGTTGATATCAACCGTCTTCCATTCCTCCGGCGGTTGCGATAATCCATGCGTGATAAGTGGGTTTTCTTCTTTGTTTGCTGCATGCAGCTGCTGGGCGGCCTCGAAATTTTCTCTTGAATAGCTGTGAAAATTTCCTTTCCCGGCGAAGTATTCCGGATTGAAGGCTTGCAGATGGTGCTTCGTGACAACATGATCGCGGATGTTCCATTCCGGATCCGGCAATGTAAATCCTTGCGCAATGTAATCCAGAAGCTCGCTCACCAGGACCGATGGCGGCCGGATGCTGTTGTCCTGGATATTCTGGCCGACGTAGCTGATATGCAATGTATCCCGCACGGAAAGAAGACATTCCAGGAAAAGATAGCGGTCATCCTTGCGACGAGACCTGTCCCCCGGCATCGGGTTTTTCGAAATAAGATCGAAGCCAAGGGGTTTTGTCTGCCGTGGGTAGGCATTGTCGTCCATTCCCAGCAGGCAGATCACCCGAAACGGTATGCTTCGCATGGGAAGCATGGCACAGAAGGTCACGCCTCCGGTAAGGAATCCATGGCCAAACCCCTGCTGTTCCAGCAGCGAAGAGAGAAGGGACTTTATAATTGCAAGTGACACCTGATCATCAAAGCCGGAGCGCTCCTGCATTTTGCCCAGATCTTCCAGAGCCCGACGGATAAAGGTGATGTCCCGTTCCGTATCATCATCGACCTTAAAGAACTGATCGAGCATTTCCAGAAGAAACGCACTCCATTGCTTAAAACTTCTGGATTCACCAAGCGCTTTTTTAAGCGCAAACAGGCGTTCGCAAAAATCCATGAAATTGCCCAGTACCAGGGCATCTCCCCCCTCAATGTCATCATAGGGAAGGATGTCTTTGAACATGGCTTCGCCCCGTCCGGGCAGGGTGTAGCCGAGCAACATTCTCTCAAGGCCCGCCCTCCAGGTGTTTTCATGGATCGGCGGAAGTCCTAAATACTTTTTCTCATCCCCGTCAAGCCCCCAGCAGATGCGGGTTTCACGAACCCATAAGCGAATATCCGCTAAGTCACGATCAGTTAAGGAAAAGTGGCCGGCAATTGAAGGCGAATCAAGCAAATCCATGATCCGGGACGCGCCGAAACGGCTTGCCTGTAATTCCAGGAGGGATAAAAATGCATCGGCAAGCTGACTCTCATGTCGGACGCTTCTGTCGGCAATGCTGAAGGGAATGAAGCGGGGATCATCGGTCGGGATTGAGAAAACCGCCTGAATGAAGGGGGCATAGGTGGCGATATCCGGGGTCATGACCAGGATGTCTTTGGGCAGCAGGGTGCGGTCCGCTTCGAATAAAGCAAGAAGCCGGTCCTGCAGGACTTCAACCTCCCGCATGGGGCTGTGGCAGGAGTGAATGCGGATCGAATTATCCGATTCCGGTACGGGTATTTTCTCGTTATCGGCCGCTGCACAGTCCCGCAGGTTGAGAATATCATCCTGGATGAGAGAGATTAGGCTTTCTCCCGCCGGCTCTTCAAAATGGTCATGCTGCTCAACTTCACAATTCTCAATCAGCTCAAAGAACTCCCTGCCCAGCATGCCCATAGAGGTCAGCATGGTATTGCCTTGCTCGAGGTGGAGATCCTCTTCCCTTATGTTCTTACGCCGTTCCTTTTCCTTGATCCTTCTTTTTTCATGACGGGTTAGCAGGTCGCCCCAGTACTCCCGGCAGGGATTCATCAGAAAAAGATGTACCCGGATGAGCTGTGCAACAGAGGCGAGGATCTCCACGTGATAGGGCGGGAGGGCGGAGATTCCGAAGACCGAAATCCGTTCGGGGAAGGCGTCCAGCTGTACGCCCGGCCTTTTGATCTTTGCAAACAGCATTTCTTTGAGGGCAGCGCGGTGATTGCTTGGGCACCCTTTTCCTATCTCACGCCAGAGGGTTGCCTGCCATTGCGTATCCCGGCCCCTGTCCCAGTCGAGCATCATCGCCGGCCTGAACAGGAGATACTGGTCGTAGAGTTCGGCAATCCGCTGAGAGAGCTGGAAGCGCTTCAGCTCAGACGATTCCCCGGAGAGATAGCTGTGCAGGCTTTCGAAGCCCTTCGCGTCAAGAAGGCGCGGCAGCGCGTCCATGATCTTCCAGGTCATGATCTCCGGGGAGAAGGGGGAGGATTCTTCCAAATCCGGGATGAACTCGCGGAACACGCGGTGGGCAAAGTGGTTGGGAAAGGGGAATTGGCAGTTGGCGCAGATGCCATGGCGCTGAGCCAGCTCCATGGACACCCATCGCTCCATCCCCTTGCTCTGGACGAGGATGATCTCCGGCTGCAGGGGCGAGGCGAGGGGAGTGCTTACGACCTGGGCAAGCTTCTCAGCCAGAATTTCCAGCCGGTTGCTGGTATGGAGGATGAGGCCGGGCATCATTCGCATGCGGGTAAGTGGCTTGGGCATAGAAGCCGATGAAAAAGCTTTTCCATGCAGTTCTGGTATGAAAAGGATACTAGTAAAATTAGTAACCGGTGTCAACCTCGAGCTGGTCACAGTATAGCACGCAGGTATGCCGGAATGGGTCATTCCGGTTAGCAGGCTGTTGAAAAACACCCATCTGCTGCGTTACGCTCATCCTTCGTCATTGCAGCGTACTTTCATGTACGCCTCATTCCTCGGGGTTTCGCGTGCCTTGCATCTGGATGTTTTTGAACAGCCTGAGGAAAATTACTTTGGAAGAGGGGGACGTTCGTGCAGAAAGTGCTTTGCGGGAAAGAGGTGCCGCCGGCAACAGCGAATACATCCCGCATAAAAAAGGTGAGACGGGGGGGAAATGGTGCATAATCAGGTTACCGGAAGGGCGGGATTACCATGTAAGGACAGGTATGAAAAGATTAGCGGAACTCGATGCACCTGGCACGCAAGTTGTCAATGCACCAGCCTCCCCCTTTTATTGCTTTTGGTTGTACAATCTTTGTGGCGTATGCTTGCAATTTATGCCGAAAAATGTTCTGTTTACAACAATATTGCATTGGAGGGCTACAACTGAAAAGCTTTAAAAATCCTTTTTTGCGGAAGGAACGAATGAAAAAAAGCAATAGCATTTATTGGTGTTCGTTGCTGCTCACGCTCTGTACTGTTTTCGCGTCGGCACCTGCGCACGCCACGTGCGAGCTGCCTGCGACGACACATGCCGAAAATGTCGACGAATTAACCGCCTTGTTGCCCGGGGATACACGCGGTGTGCTTGCCGTTGATATCCATGGCCTTCTTTCCGGCAGTTCCGCAACGACGGTCACCGGTTTGTTGAATGGTCAGGGCAGTGATGCAGCGCTGAACGAGCCTTTTAGCAGCATTAATGAACTGGCTGAGAATATTGATGTGGCTGGTGCCATGAAAACTGTGTTGCTGGTACAAACACTGGGGGCTCCGGAAAGTCTCTTGCTGCTCGCCAGGTTACGTTGCGACACCATCAGCGAAATTATTAAGGGGCCGGGCCTTGCGTCCGAGGGTGCGTACGGAGCCGGCAGCCACGAAATGTACCGTGACCTGAATGGCAATAGCGTGTCTTTGCTGGATGGCGGTGTGTTAATCGTCGGCACGCGGACAGTTGTGCAGTCAGTTCTTGATGTTGCCGACACCGTGTCCCCCGCCCACGCCAGTGTTGTCCATCCCTTCTTACCCGCTTTGCAAAGCGGGTCACCTTTTAGTTTTGTGTACGGACTGCCGGCACTGTTTAACAGCTCAATCCCGGCGGATCGATCATTGCGGGGAGCGAAGCTGGTAAGCGGTTCGTTGAACTTCTCCGAAACCACCGTCTCCGGCAGCGTGTCATTTCATACCTCCAATGCTTCATCCTTCGTTGAAAATTACAACGAACTCGACAGCGATTCTGATGAAGCGCCGCTGGCCTTGCATGCACCAATAGCGCAAGATCTCAGCCAGGTGGTTGTCACCATACCCTCAACGCCAATCAACAAATCTGCAGACCAGCTCATCACTTCAAGAAACACCCTGAAGAAACTCTTCCTCACCATGCAGGCCTTTGACTATGCTGAAGACGTAAAAGATCCCGGCAATAAACCCTGGCTGGATTTTATCATATCCAGCGAAGAAGATGGGGAAGGCTCGCCCGGTTCAGTATTTATAAGGTGGGAATTTAAGGATCAAGCTGCCATTGATGCATTTGAGAAGAACGAGCTGCCCGCAGGGTTTCGGTTGGCGCCCACCCAATTTCTTGAATCGGATGAGCCGGGTTACTTTCTCGCGCTTAATCTCTACAATGCAGCGGGGCCGATTGTCAATGGAGCGCGTGCCGAATGGGACGTTTTTGTTCAACCTCCCGGTGGCGGTGCGCGTCCTGGATATTTGTGCGTAGATGTTTTGGCTGAGGCGGTTTCTGCCGACTCGGTTCGCGGTTTAACGCCGCCCGAACCGGTCTCCTATCAATTCCGAGGCAACGCTGTTGTGGCGAGTGTGGGCAAAAGAGAGGATGGCGTTGAGACTACTGTTTTTAGATCACGCTTTCCCAAGCCGAACCCGGCGACCAATGCCATCGTTCGTTTTACAAGAGAGATGGCTGCCGGCAATGACTATATTTTCTGGGGAAACGGGGTTCTTGATCGCGGTTTATATAACGCTACCACCTTCAACTATGATGCGGTACTTGTTCCGGTTTATATCACCACCGATACTACTCGGTGGAGGCAATACCTGAATGACAAACCCACCTATGCCGTTTATTACCTCAACACGCTGGAATATGTCCTCTCACCATGGTGGAATTTGGATTCACCGTATTTGGATATTACCCCCGAGTGGTTGAGTCAACTGTATGATTTTAAAAATAACGGTAATTACCTGACCTTGATGAGGGATGCGGTGAGAAGTTCCTTCAGGGGTGCCGGGGATGCGCTGACCACATTTGAAATCAGGAATACGCCCCCCGCTACGTATTACAATTTCAAGATAACCGATCCGGGCGCGCTGTCGGCCGCGCTGAAGCTTCCCGCCGACTACCGTCTTGCGCCAACCCGTTTTTTTGAAAATGATACTGCAGGGGAATATTATTTGACGCTCTCAATCTACCGGATCGATGGTGCTGTTGAAGGTACTCGTGCGGAATGGAGCGTGTATGTGGACAGCGGTAACGGCCGTGAGAAATTCATGATTATTGATTTGCAAACAGAGGATGCCGCGGTGGATCCGGTCAGACTGATCAATCTGCCGAGCAAGATCAACCATGAATTAGTCGGAAGCACGTTGCGCACTGTTTTATCATCTGCGACAATCGAGTTTGAAGCATCATTCGATACGCACGACAGCACTGAAGAGACCCTCTCGTTGGATTGGATTGAGGCGGGAGATTATGTCTGCCACCGTAACGGCATATGCGATAAGCTGTTTTATGATGCGGAAACACTTGATGTGCCGGTGCACCTCCCGGGGGCCGTAACCATACATGCAATCCGAACACCATGGAGCGCATTCATCAACACGACACCGAGCGCGGTATTCTACCGCGACAACATTCGTGAATACGCAGTCAAGCCCTGGCATAATGTCAAGGTGGTGGTTGAAGAAGAGCCGCCGGACCCGATTGAGGATGGCACCCATATTGTCAGGGGCACCGGCACGCTGATCGGTCGAACCAACCGGGCGGTAGATTCAGCATACACCTACACTGGAGCCGGCATACTATCCGGAAATGAGCTGTACTTCACCATCGATCAGTTAATTGAAAATGCCCTGGGAAAAACTCATATCATCACGTCCGGCAGTTTCGATGTGACGACAGGACGGGGCACCTCAACGGTTGAAAATTGTTTCGGCCCGACGCTCATGTGCGCAGGCGTTGATCCCCTTATCGGTACGCCGGATGCGACAAGTGCATACACAGCCTCAAACCTGAATGCTTCCGATCTCGATTGCATAACCTGGGATGTGATTTTCAGCCTCAGCGTCCCCGGTTTTGGAGAAGCGGACAGCAACTCCAGCTTCACGGCGGTATTGGGTTCGAATTGCACCGACAGCGACCAGGACGGATATGCTGTTGAAGGCGGTTGCTGCGGTACGGTGGACTGCGATGACAGCGATCCGGATAGGTATCCCGGTGCAACCGAAAGGTGTGATGACGGAAAAGACAACAACTGTGATGGAAACGTCAATGAAGGCTGTGGCTGTTTGGTGGAAAGATTATTTGCCCGAGATGATCCTCGTTTGGAAACAATGCGGCGATTCAGGGATGAGATACTTTACCGGAACAGCATTGGAGCAGACGCCATCGATCTCTATTATAACAATACAGATGCATTGATATGCCTTGTTGAGGATAGCCCCGCAATGCGAATATTGTTCAAAGAACTTATTGAAACACTCATTCCGGTTATGGAGATTATTTTATAGAAGGGGGGACGTTCGTGCAGAAAGTGCTTTGCAGGAAAGAGGTGCAGCAAGCAATAGCGAACATGTCACGCATGAAGCTCCGGACGTAATTTCAAATGCCGCGGCGCCCTGCGGTCGCTGATAGCGTGTCCGGTTGCAAGCCTTCGCTTCTCATGGTGCATCTGCTTTTATACTCTTCATAGGCGTCTACATTATTTACGCAGCCGGGATACTGAATGGGGAAAGGCAATGACTCCATGGCGGTCTTGCTGATTTCGTGGGAAAGGAATCTGCCTTTTTTGGTGAAGCGGCCTCTCCTGCTATAACCACAAAGATTTAAGCACGCTGCAAAGGTGCGCAGATACCATGGCAATCTGACTGATGCAGCAATGTCTAAGTCATACATCATTTTTGATAAAGCGCGCATATGCTTGGTGCTGCCGCTGCCGGTTGATAAAAATCCCATGCGTTTACCATCAGCCATTGCCTGCACATATACCGGAATTTCAGGATTCATCATTCTGGCATTGCCATAGGCCGAATATGCCCCGGCGCCAAAACCAATATAATCTATGGCCAGCTCATTTCCGGATGAATCATACACCTCACCAGTATCCTCCCGGCTGAGAATCCATGCGGTTCTCCTGATATAGCCTCGTTCCGCCAGCCGTGCGCTGATGCGTTCAATGTGCTCGAATTGATCCATGGAAGAGAAAGAGGGTATGAACGGCACCTGCTTACCTTTCACTTGTACGATGGGATAAAGAGCAACTTGGTCGGGGTCGATGTGCTCTATTTCTGAAACATCATGGGCAAGCGATGCTTCGGTTTGCCCGGGCAAGCCGATCATAAAGTCGAGGCTTGTCCACAGTCCTATGGACCGGGCATGTTCAACCAATTCACGGATGAAAGAGGACGGCGCGTTTTTTCTTCCGGTTTTTTTCAAAGACGCAGCGGCAAAAGACTCTATGCCCATGCTGATTTTTGAAAAACCCAGATGCCTTAATCCGTCCAGGTACTTTTTGGTCACAAGAGACGGCAGAAGCTCTATGGCATAGTATGATGACGTAATATGTTTTTTCAGGCAGGTCATGATTCCATTGAGGGAAGCAAGCGAAAGACAATTCGGGGTGCCTCCGCCAAAATAGACCCACCGGGCGTGTCCGGTCGGCTTGCACAACTCGATCTCCTGTAGTACCCCCGCTGCATAATCAGATTCATTGTATGCGCTGAACCGTTCGCTGTAAAAAGCGCAAAACGAACAACGCTGGATGCAAAGCGGTATATTAACATAGACGCCGAATGCATCTGACGGATTGATTTCCGGAAGTTCAGTAAACTGATAACTTATTCTTGAAAACTTTTTTTTCAGCATCAGACAAAATAGTTTTTCAATCATCCAGTATTCTCCGGCATCAAAGAAAATCCCCTGACCTGCCATACGGCAGATCAGGGGACACCGTTTTTTTATCCACTGACCGATGATACGGTCCCTTTACCGCGGGGACGCATCATATTCCATGACATTGCAGGCAGGTCTTCTGGCTTCCGGATCTTTCCTCGGGCTGTGCCTTCCCATCGTTTCCGACAGTGGCATTGTACAGCGTCAGTCCCCGGTTACAGTGACGGGTCCGCGACGGATTTGCACCGTCTTCCCTTTTAAACCCCTCTGGGTTCCTGCAAGTAGTTTATTACTGCGCATTTGCCGTGCGCTGAGGCAACTATAGTCAGGGGAGGCGTATATGTCAATACAAAAGCTTGGCATTACGCCCCTACTTTTCGGCAATCTTTTCAGCCAGCGCAAAGAGCTCTTTAAGGGAGTCGGGGGTTGCAAAGCCCTTGCCCTGCCATCGGATGATTCCCTCCTTGTCCAGCAGAAACGCATGGCCGAACTGTGCTTCCAGGTTCAGTTCCTTCATGTATTTTTCAACATCGCCGTACATGGTTACCACATTCTTATGCTTTTCCTTGGGGATGCCGCCGCGCATGCCGCTGTCAATGATCAGCCGCATGAATTTATAGCCCGAGGAGATCATCGGCACCTCATAGAATGTGAAGCCGTCCTTGCCGCCGAAGCGTTCGGCAAACGGCCCGAGCCACGAATCAAGCTGCGACTGACTTTGCTGCAGGAACGCGACTGCGATCAGCGTTACTTTCCCCTTGGCCGACTCCGGGATGGACTCGCGGGTTTTGGCCAGTGAATCCGCGGTGACGTCAGGAAACCGTTTTCCAATATTGGGGTTTGCTTGCTCAGCCATGCTGTCCCTCCTCTCCGCTTGTTCGGCCATTGCAGATGACTTTGTTATGGATGTGCCGGAAAAACTGCTTGCCAGCAGCAGTCCGACGCCAAGTACAACAACTACAAAATGTCTAAGAAAAGGATTGGCCGGCATTTTTACCCCCCATAGAAATGTACGGCTACTGTTCAATCTCCCTTATCGTATTAAACCCTCCCCAGACGGCTTCCATAATCGTACCCGGTTCCCTGCAGTCACCGATACTCATAACATTGGGGTTGTTTGCAAATGACCGGCTGAGTTCGTTGCTCGAAAACAGGCGGCCGGCAAAAACCAGGCTGTCCATTGGTATCCTCGTCTCCACCCCCAGTTGGTCTGCCACGACTCCGTCACCGTCCAGCCGCAAAGGAATGGCGCCGCGCAGCACGGTGATGTTTTTTTCTTCACCTATCATCCGGAGCAGCATTTCGCGATTGTGGATATCCAAGATATTGGTGTCCAGTGCAGGGGAATCCTCACGCGCGCACAGTGTTACCTGCTTTCCCCGCCTTGCCAGATAAAGGGCGGTTTCACACCCGGTGACCCCGGCGCCCATGATCAGGATTCTTTCCCCGGCGGGCTCCCTGCCGGATAACACCTGAATGGTTGTCAGCGCATTGTTTCCCGCAATCGGGCATGGCTCCATGATCGCGCCGGTGGCGATGATGACGTAATCGGCGGCAAAGCTCCTTATCAAATCGGCAGTGGCCTGCCGGTTCAACACAACATCGATGTTTAAACGGCGCACGAGATGCTTGAGGTAGGCGAGATAATCCGCAATATCATGTTTGAAGTCAGGCTTTGATGCCGGCCACAAGTTGCCCCCCAGCCGGTCAGCCGATTCCCACAGGGTGACCGCAAAGCCCCGCTGAACGCCCACCCGCGCCGCCTCAATGCCGGCCGGGCCGCCGCCGACCACGAGGAGGGTCCGTTTTTGTTTGAGCGGCACCAGCGTTCTGTCGGTTTCATGTCCGCAGGCCGGGTTGAGCGCGCAGCTGGTCGGCTCCCCGGCGATCATCTGCCACAGGCAGCCCTCGTGGCAGCCGATGCAGGGCATCATCTCGGCGGTTTTGCCGCTTTGCACCTTGTTGACCCATTCCGGCTCGGCCAACAGGCCCCTGCCGATGGCGATAAAGTCGGCTTTTCCTTCAGCAAGCGCCTTTTCAGCCACATCCGGGTACTGCAGGCGGCCAACCGTGATCACCGGCAGGCTGCACACCTTTTTGACCTTGGCTGCCAGTTCCACCATGCAGCCACCCGGCTGATACTGGGGCGGATGGGGCCACCAGCCGGTCTCGTAACAGCCCGCGTCAACATGCAGGGCGTCAATCCCCATTTTTTCCAGCTCTCCCGCAATCCACAAACCTTCTTCTTCCTCCCGGCCGCCTTCCAGATGGTGCTTGATGCCAAAGCGGTAGATGATGGGAAAATCATCGCCGGCATCGCGCTTGATGGCCTGGATCGCCTCCCGGGCAAAGGTGAGCCGCTTTTCCCGCGAGCCGCCATAGCGGTCATCGCGCCGGTTCCAGAGGCCGGTCATGAACTGGTCAAGCAGATAGCCCTCGTGGCCGTGCAGTTCAACGCAGTCAGCCCCCGCCTCGCGGCAGCGCCTCGCGGCATAGCCGAATGCGGCGGCCAGCGCTTCTGCTTCGTCCGTGGTAAGCGCCCGGCTGTTCAAATCAGCATAATCGGGCACATAAAAATTGGTGTTCTCCGATGCTGAAACCGGTTTCACGCCGTCGGGCACGACAAAGGGAGGCACAACGCGGCCGAACCCGGCGGTAAGCTGCATGCTCAGCTTGCAGTCATGAGCATGCAGACGATCCGCGAGTTTGCGCACGGCCGCGACATGCGCATCGTTGGCCATGCTGAGAAGTTCCCGCGCGCAGGGCTCCAAGTCGCGGGAAACGAAAACCATCTCGGTGGTGATCATGCCGGCGCCGCCTGCGGCGCGTGCCCCATAGTATGCCCGCACCCGCTCGCCCCAGTATTCTTCCGAGCCGGCATCACATGTCCCGCGCATGCCCATTGCCGCCATGATAATGCGGTTTTTGATGACAAGCTTCCCGATCTGTCCCGGTTCCAGCAGTTTCATGAGTAAGACCCTTGTCTGAGAGGTAATAGTTCAGCCGGACAGGTGTTGGTACTTCTTTATGAAAACCCCCATGCCCCTTGACAGCACCACGAATGATAAAAATCAGGAATATGATGGAAGGTCATTCTGCGGCTTGACCGCAGAATCCACTTCGTATTTTTTATTGGATCCTGCGATCAAGTCGCAGGATGACAGGTAGTTTTAAGAAAAGAAAGATTTCTCGCTTCGCTTCGAAATGACATGATCAGGTGAGGTCTAACCCGTTGTGTCATTTCGAAGGAGCTTTTGCGACTGAGAAATCTTTTCTTTGTTTGTGTTACAATCCCGTCAGCAATCCGGTTGCTGGTATCAATAGTTCTAGCACCTTCCTTGCGGCATATTGCATTGAAGGGTTATGATCAAAGAATTTCATCAGCCTGTCGCCATTCGCGTAGTATAAAGCAATGAGCTTTTTCCCGAATACGCTTTTTACCATGATCGTATCGCGGAATTTCCGCAATATGGCGATCCCTTTCGTATCCGCGCCCAGCAGCAATGATGCCGGACACGCAGTACCTTTAAATTGCTTGAGAAAATCGAGGGTGCTTTGAACCATTATCCTTTGTTGCTCTTCCCTGGAGATGTCCGCCGGGTTATCACCATCCTGCACGAAATTCTCATTCACTCCATCCCAGTAGTAACCGCACTGCGTGTGGTTTCCCCCCACGATTTCTACCAACGGAGTGCCTTCAGGAAGCAGGGCTGCTCCGGCTTTTATGTCCTCGGGGTGTCCATCCTTGGTGCCATAAATCGAGATTGCTTTAAGATCCGTATCAGCGAGCGAATAACCTTCAGGCGGCCATGCAGCCCACAGCACAACCCCGTCAACTTTGTCCGGATGCTCAAAGGCATAGTAACAGGCAAACGATCCACCCAGCGAATGACCGGCGATAATCCATGTCTTGATGTCGCTGAAGTCGCTGATGACGCGATCCGCCCGGTCGGCGCTGAGCACCGCGAGGTCACCCTTCATCTTCACGATGACGGCTAAGTATCCTTCTGCCGCGATTGTGTGGGCAGGGGGTGCGTATGCCCGCGGATCAACCAGCCCGCCCGGATAAAAAATAAATCCGGTGGTCGGATTACCATGTCGTGGCTTGAAAACATAATAAAAGTTTGAACCTTCTTCCCACTCGGCCACCTCCACCGTTTCCACCGTTACGCTAGCATCTGAGTTCATAGCGTCCAATGCTTCCGGCAGAGGCGGGTGGCTCTCTCCCATTTGCGCGCAAGCGTTATACTCACGTGCGCTGAAAACCAGGCAGAGCGAGAGCAGAAAAACAATACCTGCTGCTTGGGGTTTCATAGATGTGCTCCTGATTGATGGCCATAGTGCTGAAACTATGTTCGACAGCTTCACCAGACGAGCTCCATCACCGACATAACCGCTCCGATAATGCTTCGGGCGGCATATTTGATCATCGGACGCTTCTCACAGATCGCGATCAGTGAGGCGCCGTTTCTTGTGTACCATGCAATCATCTCACGGCCTGCTGCGCTTTTCACCAGGAGCTGGTTGCGCACTCGCCGGGCGGTGTCTACCCGAGCATCTTCTTCTCCCATCAGGTAGGTAATCGGACACCTGTTCGCGGCAAACTGCTTCAGAAAATCCGAGGTGGCCTCTACAATGATTTCCTGCTGCTCTTCAATGGTGATGGTGGCGGCGTTGTCCAGTTCGAGGTACTCATTGGGGTATGGATCAATCCATCCGAACTGGGTGTGATTGCCGCCTTTAATTTCCACCAAGACCGCGTCGGCGGGGAGATAGACGGCATTTTCCCTTACCTGTTCAGGCGTTGCCCTGCCATCCAGAGAACCGTACACCGAAAGGACCTTGATTGCAGCCTCATTCAACTTGCTTGCCGGATCTGCCAGCGATGCCCAGATGACCACGCCGCTGAGCTTGCCGGATGCTTTCGCGTAGGCGCCGGCAGCGGTACCCCCGACGGAGTGGCCGCCCATCACCCAGGAAGCAATCTGCGGGTGGTCCTGTAGTATTCTATCTCCGCGCATAAATCCCAGCACTGCCACGCAGGACGGGACGGGAATGATACAGGTGAAGAATCCTTTCGCGGCAATGGCATGGGCAGCCGGGGCATACGACCGCGGATCGCAATTGCCGCCCGGCAATATCATAAATCCTACCTGAGCCTGAATAAATTTAGGTTCAAAGGCATAATAGATGTTGTCATCAGGAGGCGCCGGGGTAGTGCCATCCCAGCTCTCCACTTCCACGATTGAGGCCGCCACCGCAGCGCTTGACGTCAGGGCATCCAGGGCTTCCGGCAGGGGAGGGCGAAGACATTCAACAGCGCGCGCACCAGAGGCGCCAACCAGCGCCATCAAAACAGATAGTGATGCAATAATCAGCCTATGGGTTTTATTCATAAAACGTTCTCCAGGATTTTATTTCAGTCGCGCTGCAGCCTTTTATTGGCCCACGTCCTCCGGGTAGAATAACACAAAGCCGCCGCATCGAGTCTCCGGGTCTTCATTGTAAATATTCAGGATAAACTCATTGGTCTCCTTGCAATGGACAACGCAGATGCCGGTCAGGCCCTGGTAGCCCGGTATGTAACCGGCAATTTCTTCGCTCCGCGCGCTGCACGGCGCGGCGCTGTAAGTTTCGTTCATGTAGGCGGCGTTGGTCTCGCATTTTTCCTGCGCGTTTCCCGGGGTGAACCCGGATCCGGTGAAATCAGCGCAGAAATAATTCTGTCCGTATAGCTCTGAATAGAACAGGCAGCTGCCGTTTCCCGCGTCCAGCGAAGAGGGCTCATCACAAACAGGTTTGCTGGGAGTTATTAATACCGGGTTCTCTTCAAAGCTCTTTTCGAGCATCCAGCTGAGTATCGCCTGGTGGCTCAGCAGTTTGCAATACCTGACCCCCCGCAGGTTTTCATCGGAAATATCCGGGTCATCGAGCGTTACGTACAGGCTCCATGGCTCGTACGAGAACTGGTTTCCTTCCCGGGTTACCTTGGTGGCCGGGTCCACATCAAGCCACGATGTTCCCATGTGTACCGGGTTGGTCGTGTCATCAAGCGGCGGCAGGTCATCGTCGGGAATGAATGATAATTGTTTTCCCTGGGACAGGTATCGAGCACGCTCATCCTTTGATAAAACCTCATTGAGCACCCTCTCATAGACAGCCTGTTGCACATCAGCGCAGATGCCCTGCGGTTCATTGTTGCTGAATCCGAAGGCATCATCCACGCTGTCTTTGGACTTGAATTTGGCCAGGACCACGCCGTTGATGCTCGCCGGCGCATCCGGGTAAGCGCTCATGTCTTCCGGGACGATTGTATAAAAAGGCTGTATCCAGTTTTCCTCGGCATTGAGGGCCGCGTAGGACCCGCTGAATTCCAGCAGCGGCAGGTTGGTCGCCCTGATGTCGATATCCTCCGACTCGGTGTGGGTCATGGTCTTCTGGGCATTCCAGACAAGACAATCATCATATGCCCCGGCAAGCTCGTAACCGGTTGTAACGGTGTCCACGTCTCAGGTATAGGTCGGCGGTTTTTTGCACTGCAGATTTAATAGGACTATGAGCAAGAGTTGCAAAGCTATTAATATATTTTTCATATTTCACTCCGGTTTGCTTATTGGTTGCATATGAGTAACATACTTTACCCCTTGTGTAAACACCGCTTTGGTCAGTCGCTAGGGGACGGCAAAGCACCTCGGTTTACGCGAGGCACGCTTTCATTCTGCCGGAATGCATGCGACCGTCTTTGTTATGGTTCGATTTCTCTTACCGTCTTAAAAGCCGACCACACCGCTTCCATGATTCTTTCCGGTGCCACACAGTCACCGACCGCATACACATTGCGCATATCCGCAAGCGATTGCCTGAGCCCGTTTTCCGGTATCATGCGCCCGGCAAACACAAGACTATCAACCGGGATTTTTGTTTCTGCGCCGTTCCGGTTGATTATCGCTCCATCGCTCTCCATCTTGACCGGGATGGTGTTGGCAAGCACGGTGATATCAGCCGCTTGCAGCATCATGAGCAGCACATCGTGATTGTTGTGATCGTACAGATCTTCCGCAAGGGCGCTTTCATCCCGCCTGGTGCTGATGGTAACCTGCTTACCCCGGCGCGCCAGATGGAGCGCCGTCTCACAACCTATTACCCCTCCTCCCATAACTAATACCTGGTTTCCCGGCGGTTCCACGCCATTGAGCACCTGCATCACACTAAAAACCATATCTGATGCCCCGTTGTCAAAGGGGGGCGTTTCCATCGTTGCCCCTGTCGCAAGGACGACATAATCGGCGCCACAGTGCCGTACATCGTCGGCCGTCGCCTTTTTATTAAATACACAGTTAATGGGTAAGCGATGTGCCAATCGTTCAAGATACCTCAGGTAATCTAAAAGATCATACTTGAACTCAGGCTTAGAGGCGGGCCAGAGATTTCCTCCCAGCCGTTCCGACGCTTCCCACAGTGTAACATCAAAACCGCGCGCCGCGCCAACGCGGGCCGCCTCAATCCCGGCCGGCCCGCCGCCGACCACCAGCAGCGATCTTTTCTCTTTCAGCGGGGCAAGTGCCCTGTCGATTTCATGGCCGCAGGAGGGATTTATGGCACAACTGGTCGGTTCCCCTGCGATCATCTGCCACTTGCACCCTTCGTGGCATCCCAGGCAGGGAATAAGCTCATCATTCTTGCGCTCTGCAATTTTATTGACCCAGTCAGGCTCGGAGAGAAGCCCCCTGCCGATGGCAATAAAGTCGGCCTTGCCCTCGGCGAGGATTCGTTCGGCCGTTTCCGGATGATGCAGCCGCCCAACCGCAATAACCGGCAGCGATGTGACCTGTTTGACTTTTGCAGCAATGTCCGCCATACAGCCGGGCGGAAAATACTGGGGCGGATGGGGCCACCAGTGCGTCTCATAACAGCCCGCGTCGACATGCAGCGCATCAACCCCCATCTTTTCCAGTTCACGTGCAACCCACAGCCCCTCTTCCTCGTCTCTTCCCCCTTCGAGGTGATGGGTTATGCCGAAGCGGTAAATAACCGGAAAATCATCGCCCGCTTCGCGCTTGATGGCCGCAACCGCTTCGCGGGCCAGGTTAAGCCTTTTATCCCGTGATCCGCCATAGTGGTCGTCACGCCTGTTCCACAGGGGGGTCATGAACTGGTCCAGCAAATACCCCTCATGACCGTGCAGCTCGACACAGTCCGCTCCGCCTTCGCGGCAACGCATCGCGGCAAAACCAAAGGACTGGGCAAGGGCGGCCGCCTCCTCGGTGGTGATTGCCCGGGTCAGGGCGTCAGGCCCAAGCGGCATGACCGGCGAAAAGTGCGTGTTAACCGAGGCCGAAACCGGCAGCACCCCTTCAGGCACCACCGGCGGAGGAACAACGCGACCAAAACCGGCGGTCAGCTGAATAGACAGTTTACACCCATAGAAATGGAGGGTGTTGGCAAGCAGCCGCATGGAATCCAGGTGCTTGTCGGAAGCCGGGTTAAACAGTCCCTTGGAGAATGGCTCGAGCGCCTGGGTTACAAAGGTGGCTTCGGTGGTAATGAGGCCAACCCCGCCGGCCGCCCTCGCTCCATAGTAGGCACGATATCGTTTTCCCCACATCCCTTCGCCTTCATGCAGCCCATGGGCACCCATTGCCGCCATCACCACGCGGTTTTTAAGCTTGAGCTTCCCGATAAAGCCCGGATCCAATAGTTTCATCGTTACGATCCCTTTCCTTTTATAGGTTTGGTGTTATTTCTCTGAAGATCGCTTATCCTGTACCTTATCCATAAACTCGGGAGTAATGACGCTTCTCCCTTCTGCCTTTGCCGCTTCCACAACTCCCTTGATGACCCTTTTTAGAAATATGTTTGGTACTCTGACGATCTTGGCGCAGGCCTCCCTCTCCCACTTGATATCCGGATCAAAACGGTCGCAGGCATACTTGACTGCCTCAACCGATGCTTCCTTGCTGCGGGGGACGGGAAGCGCATAGGGTCTTGCGTGTCTGGAAAACCAGAACTGGATATTGTCGCGATAGCCGTAATCGACGGGGACACGGGGAAAGCCTTTCCCCTTGAGCAGGCACTCCCGCCATTTTTTCTTCATGCTTATTTTATCAATCATCAATACCAGGTGATAGGAATTCGATGAGGGAATGGGACGGAGAGGAAACCGGTCATCCCATGTGCACTCAAACACCTGGAAGGCTTCTTCCACTATATCAGGAAACCGGGACAGACCGTCGGGCGGCGAATCGCTGCGCGTGGAAGGCCGAAGCGTGAATATGCTGTTCTTCATCTTTTCCTCGGTGGTCTCACCGGGATACCCGAGCAGGACGCAGTTTTTCATGTATCTTTTCTTATCGGGGATGAAATTGAGCGAACAAACCTTCGACCTGGTAATATTCTGGGCGGTGTTGCTGTCGCTCCGTGCTATCAGGAGCATGGCATGGTTTTTCCCACCGGGCACCACGATATAGGGGAAGCACAGTGAATATGGTCCCAGGTTGGTGGCGCCGGAGGCGCTTATGGTGCTGACCAATACTACCGGCATGGGGAAAAAACTGGAAGTCTGGTAAAAATTATCCAGAATGCGAATATCAACAAATTCCCGGGACATCTCATCCTCCATTGAACCACGAATCAGATGGGTGTTTTCCACAGCCAGCTAGAAAAGCAGTGCAAGCAGCTTTTCCGCATTCTCCTTGCCTAAAGCCTTCTTAAGCGGTCCTTCGCCGGGATCATTTTCCAGCATGATTTTGAGCATGTCCCTTTTCCTGCCATTCAATGATTCCATGTAGGACGGGTCGGCCTTTTCGGCTTCGGACCAGAAGCGGGCGTACAGTTTCAAGTAGTCAGCGGTAATGTCCAGGGATGTTTCCTCAATATTTTCCACATCATATTTTATCTTTCCGTAGGTATAAAATGGCGAGAGCATGACCCGATGCCAGAGGTACCGCTCGGTTCCCATGCCCTCAATGTCTTTATATTTTTCCCAGAGCGGCTCCATGGGGACCATGTATTTTTCCAGATACGCCATGTCGCGGCCGCAATCGGCCAGCGGAATGAGATCTACCCGCAAACTCAAGTGGTTCACCGCCTGAACCACCTCTGAGGTAAACAGGGGCAGCGGGTACTCATCAGACGGAACGATGGTCGTGCCCCACACTACGATTTTGCCCCCCATCACATCCGCGTGAATGGTTACTATTTTATCCAGCTTGTCGGCTTCAAAGCAGCGCATGGTATGGGTCATCATATCGGTTTCAATCCTTGCAAACCGTGTAATGTCTTCTCCCCGGTAGGTGGTCATGGGGCGGGGGCTGAGTGGTGCAAGTGCTTCAATGATACGCTCGGTATAAGCCATGGTCTTCATATCGGTCTCCTCCTGTGGATTACTGGTGGCCGGCGGTGCCGATGCGGTCAAAACCACCTGCCGCAACCATCCCGCAGCGGATAACACTATCCTGATAAATTAGAACGCGTTCTACCAATACCATACCTATTTTTTGCTTGTCAATAAGAAAAAAACATGTTCTAATTGTTGTCACGAAAGCCAGGAGGCACTCCATTCACGCGTATGGGCATGGCGACAATGAAGATCAGGGAAGCGAATGCTTTGGTGACGAAGCGGAGGATAGTGAGGATTTCCCGTCGGCTCTTCCTTGAGCAGGGATATGAGAAAACGTCCGTCCGGCAGATCTTAAACAGGTCCGGATTGTCAACAGGAAGCCTGTATCACTTTTTTAAAAACAAAGAGGAGATCCTTCTCTCCGGTTTGCACGAATCACTGGTGGACATCAGCCGTCTCACCGACAGGATTGCCGTGGAATGCCACGAACCGCTGTTGCGATATGCATTAGATGTGGCATTGGCAACAAGTGAGATTTTAAAGGATAGAAACTTGGTGAACCTGTACAAGGCCATCTCTCAAACTGCATCGGTTGACCATGCAGTGATTGACATCAAAGTCAACAAGATGAAGAAACTATTAAACGATTTAAACCTGCATTTTTCTGATAAAGAGATTTATTCCAAAATTCTGGCCATTCATGGAGCTACCAAGGCGCTGATGATGGCTGCAATTAATGAACAAATACCGGTAAATCCTGAAGATATTTACTCGTTGATAATTAACATGGCGCTGTCTGAATTTAATATTCCTAAAGAGAAAATTGCAAAAATCTTATTGCTTACCGGAAACATCATTAAGGATAAAGAGCTTTCAAGCAGCCTCAAGAAAAAATTGAAACCTTGATTTTTAAGGCGCCGGCAGTGCTTGCGCCGGTTTCAGCATACGCAACTGTTGCCAAAAGGGGGGTTGCCATGATTAAGAAATGCTTGTTAGTGCTTGGGTGGCTCCTGTGCTTAGCGGTCACACCGGCGGTGGCGCAGGATTACTGCCAGGGAAATTTCGATTGCGATTTGGATCAAGATGGAACTGACGCGGCAGTCTTCAAAAAGCATTTCGGCAGAAACGCGTTAAACAACCCCTGTGAGTATGACAACCCCTGTTATGGGGACTTCGAAGGGGATGGCGATGCCGATGGATTTGATGCGGCGGTGTTCAAATCCGACTTCGGCAGAACCTCACTGAGCAATCCCTGCCCGTCCTGCAACCGGCCGGTTGGCGTCATTTTTGTAATCCATGGCGGCATGGACACCTACCAACCTCAATACATGTGGGATGCCTCGGTGCACCAGTTTTCATATGATCCGAACCACTCGGTGTACAAGCTTGTCATCTGGAACCCGCCCTTATGGCCTCTGGTGCTGGATCCCTCATTTGGGGAGTTTGCGGCCAGGTTTATCAGGATGTATGAGTTCGAGTACGAACGGATTGGCGGGACTGATCCCTTTCACTCACTTTCTGACCAGCAGCTGCTGGATATGAAGGCTGCGCTCGATGCAAATACCCATGGTCTCAACTTCGAGGTAGACTGGGCAGGTTACATGGCTGCCGACCGGGTGGATCATTATGCCTACCCGCGCTTTATCTATAATGACCCTGACGGAGACGGTCCAAAAACTAACTGCACCTATTGCGGCGAAGGCGAAATAGGCGGACCCTGGCCCGGCTGCGATCCCGAGCGGTACAATGTGGACGGCCCGGCGGAACGATTGCTCAAGAAGGGAGCCTACCGGATTATTATGGTTGACTGGACGGTAGGTGGGCCACGCTTCTCCAAATCCTACGATGTGGTGGAAATGACCAAACGCGCCCTTGATGCCTGGAAAACCAAATACGGCATCTCCATCCCTTTGCTCTGGGTAAATGATTACAGCAATCTGATGGGGCGTTCCTATCCTACGGAACCTGAGGGCTGGACCCGTGTCCTCAAGGATCCGACTGTGGACAGTCACGTGCTGCTCAACGGCAGTCCCAACCCCATTGTATCAGATCCGGTGGTAACCAACCTGAATGTGGAAGCTATCGAAGGCGCTTTCTCAAACACTGTTTCTGATGCCAATACGGGCGTTATTCTCTTCAATCACGCCCTTCACGATTACAACGCGTGGTTCGATCCGAAGGTGAATGACACCCAGATTATCAATAAGAATGTGAAGGCAGAGCTGATCAGCCGTCATCCTACCATTGACCCGGACAATATTGTCGGGGCATATGGAGGTATCCAGGAGGTGAATCCTGAAAACGGGCTGGAGGAGCGGAACCGGGATATGCGCGGTGAATCCTATGGACACGCCTGGCTTTACCAGACTGATAAGGTGCTGCCCGGTGACGAGTGGGGCTACCGCTACTGGGATGCCCTGGAATATCTGAAGGATCGGGGAGTTCAGCATATCGCAATCGGGTTTCCCCAGGTAGTAACCGATACTGCCCTTAACATGGTTGAGATATATAACCAGATTGCCGGCAGAGAGATTGGGTATAAGAACTGGGCCAAGTGGGGAACAGGTGATTTCACCAGGTACCCTGAAGTAGGTCACCCGTTTGCAGACTACTGGGGCATCTGGGTCAATACAGATTGTGGAGAGTGGAAACTTAATTACGATACCGGTACAGCAGTTTTCCATGCGGGGGCAACGCTAACCGGCCAATTATCCGGTGCAACAGCGGTAATAAAATGGATAGAGGGGAACACAGCATCCGGCACCCTTACCCTAAAACAGCTCTCCGGCACGTTCAGCGACAATGAAATAATACGTGATAACCGAAGCCCGGCCGGCAATGCCTGGACCAACGGTGTTGAAACTCAGACCTCAAAGCCTGAGTGCTGCTTTGAGATGGGAGGATGCGGTGATCCATTGATGCCGTATCCGCCGGTGCGGCAGACGCCCATCAATCAGGGCATGAGCGATTTGGACCCATCGCTATGCTTTGACATGAGTGCATACGGTCATCTGGGCTACGATCCTGCCGGTGGTTCTCCTAATCCGGATGGCCCGGTACAGGATCAATATATGGGAACATGGGAGATCTACATTCCACCCAATGATGATCCCCGGGTGGGACAGATGCTCGCTTCCCATGTCATAAACTCCATCGTAAAACCCATGGTGTATCTTACCAACGGGGAAATTGAATCCATTGCGGCAGGAGCAAGCGTTACCTTTGTTTCACATGTAACCGGAGGCGCCCCGGCCTACACGTATCAGTGGTCCATCAAGAAATCACCTGATCCGGGTTGGACGGTGGTGGGTGGAAGCAGCGCCAGCTGGCAGTGGAATACGGGGATCGGTGATGCAGGCACCTATGCGGTGCGGTGTGTCGTGAATGATTCCCGCAGTGAAAGCGGGGAAGTGATCTGGGAGGGGTTTGTCGTCGCAACTCCTTGAGAGCCTGCCCCCTGATGACAAGCATGGTGGGTGCGCCCATTGTTCTTTCTGGATTTAAGGACACACCTCATTCGCAGCGGCTTGGCGCTGCGATCTGAGTATCATCCACGGTACCAGCATCCGCCTAATAATTTTCTGCCAGCAGTTCAAAGTGCGCGCGGGGATGATCGCATACCGGGCACTTGTCGGGCGCCTCTTTCCCTTCGAACACATGGCCGCAGTTCCGGCAGTGCCATTGTACCGCGGCATCCTTTTTGAATACCTTCCCTTCCTTCACGTTCTTCAGGAGGGCGCGGTAGCGGGATTCGTGAAACTTTTCCACCTCCGCGACCTTGGAGAAGGTTGCGGAAATCTCCGGAAAACCTTCCTGTTTGGCGACCTCGGCAAAATTCTGGTAGAGGGTGGTCCATTCGAGATTTTCGCCGTCGGCCGCCGCCTTCAGGTTGTCCGTGCCGGAGCCGACGACGCCGGCCGGATAGGCGGCGACAATTTCCACCTCCCCGCCTTTGAGCAGATTGAAGAAAAGCTTGGCATGCTCCTTCTCATTGTCGGCGGTTTCGAGAAAGATGGCGGCAATCTGCTCATAGCCCTCTTTTCTGGCCTTGCTGGCAAAGTAGGTGTAGCGGTTCCTGGCCTGGGATTCGCCGGCAAAAGCGGCCAGGAGATTTTTTTCCGTCTTGCTTCCTTTCAGTTCCATGGTCCTCCTCTCAGGTATGGTTGTTTAACCGCCAGATTACACGCCGTAGTAGCCGTCGCGCCAGAAGGCGCCGAGGAAATATTTTTCAAACTCCTCCTGATCGCCAAAGAGAAGCAGGCCGAGCTGAACGGCGCTGTCTTCCGCAATCAGCACATCAATTACCTGGTCCGTGCCCGCGGTTACTCCGTCAATGAGCGCCTGATCGTCTTCAGCCTCCAGGCGGGCCAGGCTGATCAGGTAGGCGTCGGTATACAGCTTGAATGCCGCAAGCGCGGCGTCGTAATACGCCATGCGCTCGTTCTCATCCTTTGTGTCCGGCTCCTCAATCTCGATCCGGTAGTCTTCCCACTTGTAGGGAATGAGATGCTGGGTGTATTTGCCGCGATCCTCACCGGTCCGTTGGTAGGGTTCAACCAGGGCATGTCCCTCATCCAGCTTTGCGATCTGGTCGCCGAAGAATTCAACCCAGTTAATGGAATCCTGGTCCACATTCCAGAAATCCATGCTGAAGGAGGTATCCATGCCGGCCATGCCCTTGAGGGCGTCTCCGTGCATGAAGGGGGCGCGCCGGTTTGCCTTCGGCCGGACGGTGAATGCCACGTCGGTGAAATTCTCGGAATCAGGCGGGACTTCAAACTGGCTGATGGAGGCCACTGCCATCGCATCGCTTTCATAGGAATACATATGTACTTCCAGTGTCCTTGAACCGAATACCAGCCGGGGTATGAGAGAAAGCTTTAACACATAATCGTCATAGTCCTGGGCAATGTCCTCGCGAACGGTGATGCCCTCCATTTCATTCAACTTCTCCTGCAGGTAGACGCGCATGTCCTGGTAGAGGTTGTAATCCTCCTCGGGCGGCTTGGTACAGCCATGCAACAAGAAAGTCACTGTCAACACCATTACAATTGCCGCAAGTCTTTTGCACCTGTTCATGGGACGCCTCCTTTCAGTTTAGGGGTTTGCTGTACGTTTATTAATAGGGTTAACCATTGCTGTCAAGGTAAAAATCCCGCACCATCTTATTTGCAATCTTCACTCCGCCGCTTATAAAAGGTAGTTTACAATTAGTCTGCCAACGATATTTATGAACTTGCTTTTTTTAAATAATTGCAATAAGAGGTAACATATTTCGTCGCTCGGTAAAAAGCGATCCGTTCATTTTTTACTTTTTTTTCAGGTTCTGTCCTGCTCCGGGGATAATGGTTGCCCGGCTGATGGCACATGATGCATATGGATGAAACAGCGCAATTGAAGAAGTTTCTCACGGACCTCTTCACCTCCCAGCGCCTGGCGGTGCTGGCCACGCAGGACGAAGGCCAGCCCTACGGGAACCTGGTCGCCTTTACGGCTACCGATGACTTGCGGCATATTCTCTTTGCCACATATCGCACCACCCGGAAGTATGCGCATCTCTCAAGTAATCCGAAGATAGCCATGGTGATTGACAACCGCTCCAACCAGGAGGTTGATTTTCATCAGGCGGCTGCAGTTACCGCCACCGGAGAGGTGAAGGATGTGGCCGGTCCGGACCGGGAACGGTTGCAGGATCTCTACCTTTCCAAGCACCCCTCTCTCAGGGATTTTGTTTCTTCTCCCGGCTGCGCGCTTTTACAAGTTGATGTCGACACGTATTACGTGGTGAGCACGTTTCAAAAGATTGAACAGCTTCATATGCGTTAGATACACATTATCAATAACCGAAGCGAAAGGGGATAGCCTATGAGTACCCGACCGACGTCAAGCCCACACCTGCTGAAACGAGAGGAGAGCGTTCTTGTCGTCATAGACATTCAGGAAAAGCTGATGCCGACCATCGCCGAGGGCACAAGGGTGATTGCCAACACGGCGCGGCTGCTGCAGTTTGCCAAGATCATTGATTTGCCGGTCATCCTCTCAGAGCAGGACAAGCTGGGGGCCACCGTCCCCGAGATCAAGCAGGAACTTGCAGGGTATGCACCGGCGGTAAAAATATCTTTTGATGCCCTCCTCTGCGATGCCTTCGCTGAACAGCTCCACCGGTTAAACAGAAAGGCGATCATTTTAACCGGGGTGGAAACCCATGTCTGCGTCACCCAAACCGCGCTCCACGCCCTGCCCGACTACACGGTCCACGTGGTGAGCGATGCCGTCTCCTCCCGCACCCAGGAGAACCGGCAGGTCGGCCTGGAGCGGATGCGGCAGCACGGGGCGATCATCACCTCCACCGAGATGGTGATGTTTGAACTGCTCAAACGGGCGGGAACCGATGAGTTCAAAAAGGTGCTGCCGCTGGTGAAGTAACGTGGAGGGCACTGCCGGCGCAAAACGGATGCTGGTCATCGGCGCCACCGGCCTGGTGGGCGTCAACCTGCTTCGTCTCAGCTCACGTTATCCTTATATAATCACCCCTGCCTTCCATGACTATGTCCCGCATGAATACCGTGCCACCGGAATTCAGCTCGACATAACCGCACCGCATGCGGAAAAAAGATTGGCAGACCTCCGGGCCGGCTGCGTGGTGAATCTGAGCTGCCTGGGAGTTGCCCAATCTGAAGCGGACCCGGAACGCGCGCATGCGGTCCACCTATCGGGAGTGCAGGAGCTCGCCCGATCCTGCAGTGACCTTGGCATCCGTCTCGTTCATCTCTCAAGTGATATGGTGTACAGCGGGAAGAAGGGAGTCCCTTACACGCTCGACGATGAACCCGACCCTGTCTCCGTTTACGGACGCACCAAACTTGACGGTGAAAGGGCTATCCAAGATGCGGGGTGCAACCATGTTATTGTGCGAAGTGCGCTTGTTCTGGGACGAGATAAATTCAGGAGGCGGGGATTCCTGGAATGGATGGTCGATAAAGCCAAAAAAGGGGAGACACTCCCGCTCTATGCCGACCAGCTGAGAACGCCCATCGTGGTCGATGACCTGGTGGATGTCATCTTCAGGCTGGCAGCTGCACCGTTCAACGGGGTTCTCCTTGCCGGCGGCGATGAGGGACTCAACCGGGTGGGAATGGGCATGAAGCTCTTATCGGCACTGGGCCGTTCCCACGAGTTGATACAACCGATTCGCACGGCTGAGCAACAATCCCCGGTCCCGCTCCAGCTTGATTTGCGATTGGACAACAGCAGGCTGAAAGGGATTCTTGGTGGTATGGGGTTTGCACGGATTGATGATTATTTCGCAGGATTATTCAAACGATGAAGACAGGGAGTGATGCTGTGGAGGGCCATGCTCCGTCATGGCCGCTCATATTATGTTTGAAAAAGGGCGTATCGCCATACGCCCCTACAATTCTCTAAGGATGTGGATGTTCAAGACCTTGTCAAACACCCGCTTTCCTTTACCCCTTGAGCTTCCCCGCCAGCGCTTCCTTGATGATTTTGGGATTGCCCTTTCCCCCGCAGGCCTGCATGGCCCGCCCGATGAGAAAGCCCATGGCCTTCTCAACCCCATTGCGGTAATCATTGACCGCTTCCGGATTGGCGGCAAGGACCTCATCGACGATGGTTTCGATCCGGCCGGTGTCGGAGAACTGCCGGAACCCGTGTCGCTCCACAATCTCCGCCGGGGTCTGCTCGTTCTCAAACAGATGGCGCAGAACCTCCCTGGTCGCGTTGGCGTTGATTTCATTGTTTTCCAGCATGGCCAGCAGCCCGGCGAACCGCTGCGGCGCGACGGGTGTGTCGGCGCAGCTCTGCCCGCGCTCTCTGAGCGCCGGCAGCAGCTGGGTGGCAAGCCAGTGCACCGCCGTCCGCGGGGGAACCGTGTGCCTGACCACTTCCTCGAAATAGTCCGCTGTATCCCGCTCCGCGCTCATCATCAGGGCTTCCTCCCGGGACAGCCCGAATTCCCTGGCAAACCGTTCCGCCTTGCAACCCGGCATTTCCGGGAGGCATGACCGCATCCCGCTTCTCCATTCCTCGGTGACGACTATCTGCGGCACCGAAGGATCGGGAACGCAGGGGCCTTCAAATTTGGCGCGCATGGGCATGGTGACGCACTTGTCCGGATCCCAGAGGCGGGTATGGAGCACGATGGGCTCCCCCGCCTTGAGGCTCGCGGTCTGCCGGCTGATCTCGTAGGCGATGGCGTCGCCGAGGTGCCGGATTGAATTCATGTTCTTCACTTCAACCTTGGTGTTGAGCTGATCGGTCCCCTTCGGCCGCAGGGAGATGTTGGCGTCGGCGCGCATGGTTCCCGCCTCCATGCTGCACTCGGAGGTGCCGATGTAGCGGACCTGGGTGCGCAGGGCGCGGATGAACTCCATGGCATCGTGGGGACTGCGCATGTCCGGCTCGGTCACGATTTCCACCAGCGGCACGCCGGCGCGGTTGAAATCCACCAGGCTGATGGGTGTCCGCCCCTCGGTTTCATGGACCAGCCTGGCCACGTCCTCTTCCATGTGGATCTTGTGAATGCGCAGTCGCTTCAGGTGGCCGTCCTCGCCGATGATGTCGAGGTAGCCGTTTCTGGCGAGCGGCAGGTGCGCCTGGGAAAGCTGAAATCCCTTGGGCAGGTCGGGATAGTAATACACCTTCTGGTCGAAGGCGCTCCGCTCCTGAATCGAGCAATTGAGGCCGAGCGCGGTCAGCGCGGCCTTCTCCAGGGCCTCCTCGCCGAAGCGGGGCAGGGCGCCCGGCAGCCACAGGCAGATGGGACAGGTGTTCCGGTTGGGTTCATCGCCCGGGCGGTTGGGGCAATCGCAGAACATCTTGGTGGCGCAGTTGAGCTCGAGATGGATCTCCAGACCGATGACCGCTTCGTATTCCATTGCCTCAGGCTCCTTGTTCGCGGGACAACCGCGCCGCGCATGACAGCAGCCGGGCGTCACTGAAGCGCGCCCCCACCAGCTGCAGGCCGTAATCGGCGGTTCCCTCAAGCGCAACACCGGGGATGTGCAGCGCAGGCAGGCCCAGCACATTGGCCGGCAGGGTCAGGGCACATTCATCATAGATGGTGGTGACATCCCTGCCGGTTCCCGTCATCCCCCGGCGCCGGGTGGGGAAGGCCAGCGCATCAACCGTTGCGAAGAGCGCTTCCGCCACATTCGCCAGTCCGGCCCTGATGCGGGATGCCTTTTCAAACGCGGCATAGTTTTGGAACTGGAAATAGGCGCCCTGGAAAAGATAGGTCTTGACCGTGAGGCCGAAGCATTCGGCGCGGGTGGTAAGATACATCTCATTCCAGTTTTTGGCCGATGCGGCGCGGTGGCCGTAGCGGACGCCGTCGTATTTCCCGCAGCTTGACGATGCCTCCACCGAACCGATGACGTGATGCACGGTGCGGAACAGGTCAAAATCGGGCAGGCTCACTTCCCTCACGTCGCATCCGCGCTCACTCAGCCTTGCAACGCCGGCCATCAAAATCCCCGCCTCTTCATCCGCCAGGCCCTTGACGCATTCACGCACGATGCCGATGGTTTTTATGCCCTCCTCCGAACCACTCGCAGTTTTAAAGGGCGGCACCGGACCATCGTACAGGGAGAAGTCCCGGTGATCGCTGCCGGCAATGCTGCTCATCACCGCGGCGATGTCGTCGGTCGAGCGGGCGACGACGGCGACGCTCTCCATGGAGGGCGCCAGGCCGATCAATCCGAAGCGGGAGACCATGCCGCCGGTGGGCTTGAAGCCGTAGGCGCCGGCACGGGCGGCGGTGATGCGCGGCTCGCCCAGCGTATCGGTCATGAGCGCCGCATCGGCCAGGCCCTGCGACAATGCAAGGCCCGCGGTATCGCCGTGCAGGCCGAGACCGAACTCGCTCATGCGGGTGCTGCCGACAAGAACCGCCCCGGCCTCTTTCAGGCGGGCGATCGCCGTGGCGTCCTCGATGGCGGTATAACCCTTGAGCGCGGGAGAGCCGGCTTCCGTGGGCCAGCCGCGAACCGACATGTTGGGCTGGATGATAAAGGATTTCCCTGCCAGAAGGCCGCCTGTGGAGACCGGCTGTGGCGAGGGATTGATATGGGCAAACATGTCTGCTTTCATGGTGGATGCCTGATGATTATTCCAGGATACTGGCCACCTTGAAGTACGTTCCCTTCATGGCCGGGGCATTTTTAAAGAGCGCTTCCTGCCCGGAAGGCGGGGCTTCCTGCGCCTCGCCCTTTTTTCTCATGCGGTTTACCGTGCCGGTGACCGAGTAGAGGGGTGCTTCATCTCCCGCCCGCTCGTCAACCACCGCGGCAAGGCGGCTTGCCTCCTCCAGCCCGGAGGCGATGGCGGCGCGCTCATGATCCGCGATGCCGATGCGCGAAACCCAGGAAAGCGAATCAATGAGGTCCTTTTTCTGCGCCATGCCCGGGACCTTTTCCGCTCCTCCGAGGTCAAGCAGGCCGAGCTCTGCAAGCTGATCGCGGGAAACATCCGACGGCGCCTGGGTCAGGGGGCAGAAGGCGCTGCGGTTTTTGGGAAAGGCGATGACCTCCCGGATTGACGAGGTTCCGAGAATCATGGCACAGGCCCGGTCCATGCCCAGGGCAATGCCGCCGTGGGGCGGCGCCCCGAATTCCAGCGCGCGCAGGAAGAATCCGAACTTTTCCTCAACGTCGGCTGCGGACAGCCCCAGCGCCTGGAAGATGTTCCTCTGTACCTCGCGATCATGGATGCGGATGCTGCCGCCGCCCAGCTCCTCCCCGTTCACCACCACGTCGTAGGCCCGTGAACGAAGCGAAAGCAGCCCATCGACGTCCGCCGGGTCAAAGTCCACCCGGTCAGGCGAGGTAAAGGGATGGTGGCTTGAGGTGATGCCCTCCGGGGTGGCGGTGAACAGCGGGAAATCGGTGACCCAGAGGGGACTGAAGGTGTTCTCGGGGATCAATCCCAGGCGGTCGGCAAGGTGCAGCCGGAGCTGGCCGAGGGCGGAGGTGACCACCTCATAGGATGCGTCGCCGATCATGATGATGACGTCGCCATGCCGCGCCCCGAAGCGCTCAAGAATGGCGTCACGCTCCTGCGCGCTGAAGAACTGGACAATATTTGATTCCAGACCGCTCTCCAGCACCCGCATCCAGGTCATTCCCTTGGCGCCGAACGAGGGTACGATCTCCCTGGCGTATTCGTTCTGGAGCACGTTCTTGCTCAATTTTTCCGACTGCCGGCTGATGTTGATTCCCTTGATGCAACCGCCGCGCTCGAGGATCTGCCGGAAGATGCCGTAGTTGGTATTGCTGAAAATGTCGGCGGCTTCCACGAAGCGCAGCCCGAAGCGGGTGTCCGGGCGGTCGGAGCCCATGGTGTCCATGGCTTCCGCGTAGGTCATGCGGGGGAACGGCCGGGGGAGGGTGATGCCGCCCACGGCAAACATCCGCACGATCAGTTCCTCCATGAGTTCGTAGATGAATTCCTCATCGATGAAGGAAGCCTCCAGGTCGAGCTGGGTGAACTCGGGCTGGCGGTTGGGGCGGGGATCTTCGTCACGGAAGCAGCGGACCACCTGGAAGTAGCGCTCGTACCCGCCCACCATCAGGAGCTGCTTGAACAGCTGGGGCGACTGGGGCAGCGCGTAAAAACGCCCCTGGTGGATCCGGCTGGGCACCAGGTAATCGCGGGCACCCTCCGGCGTGCTCTTGGTGAGCATCGGCGTTTCTATCTCGAGAAAGCCCCGCCCATCGAGAAAATCCCTGACGGTCTTGACGATCCGGTGCCGCCGCGCGATATACTCCTGCATGGTGGGGCGGCGCAGGTCCAGGTAGCGGTACTGCAGCCGGATATCTTCCGCCACCGCATCGGCGGCTTTGCCGCCGGCGCCGGCGACCATGGCCTTTTCCGAAATGGGGAACGGCAGGGCGCAGGAGGCGCTTAAGATGGTGAGATCGGCGGCCATGACCTCGATGCGCCCGGTATCGAGGTTGGGATTTTCCGTGCCCGCGGCGCGTGTGCGAACCTTCCCTCTGAGGGCGACGCAGAACTCGTTACGCAGCGACGCGGCGGCCCGGCAGACGTCCTGCGGCGCGTGTTCGGGGCTGAAAACCGCCTGGACGATGCCGCTGCGGTCCCGCAGATGGATGAACAGCACGTCACCGTGGTTGCGCAGCGCGTCCACCCAGCCGGCGAGGCACACCTCACGGCCGTCGTCTCCGGGAGTGAGACTGCCGCAATGCACCCGTTCGCGGTAGGTCATGCCATTGCTTCCCTGTTATAGGGGTTGCGATAAGGGATGCCCAGTATAGAAAAGTTCCGCCCGGGTGTCAAGATAAAGGCCCGATTATGCCGCGTGCTTTTTGCAGCATCCCAAAAAAAGGTTGACAGGTTTATTTTTATGGGCTAGTATTCCGGAACCGTAATATCCGGAACTGAATTAAAAGAAAGAGAGGCGATCATGGACAAGAAGGCGGTGGAGCAGGCATTGAAGGAGGACCTGGGGGTCAAAAAGGAGCTGATCGCGCTGAAACCCTTAAAGGCGTTGCCCGGGGATATCCCCGCATACGAGGGGGTCGCGGCGCCGGGGCTGTGCGCCCAGATCGGCGAGGTGCTCAAGAGCGGCAACATGTTTTATACCACCCGGGAGAACCACCAGTGCTTTGAGGGCCTGATCGCAACCGGGGTGTGCGAGGTGTCGCGCGAGGAGTACCGCAAGGCGATTGAGAGCTTTATCGACGACTTTCCCTACCACAAGGATGTTCCCACCGCCATGAGCTTTTATGAAACCTGCATCAACGAGATAAAGCCGCCCACGGTTGAAAACAGCTGCCTGGTGGTGGGCCCCCTGAGCAAGGTCGATGATCCCGACCTCGTCCTCATCTTCTGCAATCCCAAGCAGGCGGACATCCTCATCCGCATCCAGGCCTACCTGGGCGACCTGGTGAAAGGATACGGGGGCAGCGGCGGCTGTCTTTTTACCATCCGTCAGGCATTCCAGAGCCGACAGCCGAGCTTTTCCACCAGCGATCTTTCCTGGAGGATGTTTGTGGGGCTCACCGAGAATGAGCTCACCGTGACCTATCCCTATGAGCAGCTGTTGCGGGTGGTTCCCCACATCAAGCAGACGGCGGAGTATGTGAATAGCTTTGCATCCATGTTTGACAATCTCGGGTAGGAGCGCATTCATGCGCGATGCATTCGCGGCGTAAAGCCGCTCCTACGGTCATTGATACTGTCCGGCGGGAGATACAAATGCCCCTCAAGTGTTACGAGCACTGCTGCTCCTCGTGCATCGCGCTGGCCAATCTAGGCAAGATAGAAGGGGTGATACCCATACTCCATGGCCCCCAGGCCTGCGCCTTCGGCAACCAGATGGGCTCCATGTTCTGCCGGCCGTCGCGGCTGCTCACCGTCGGGACCACCCTCAAGAAGAGCGAGGTCATCTTCGGCGGGGAGGAGAACCTCAAACAGCAGATCATCAACGTCTACCATCAGTATACACCGAAGATTATCGTCATCATCAGCACCTGTGTCCCCCAGCTCATCGGTGAAGACGTGAAGGGTATCATCACCGAGCTGCAGGAGCAGATTCCTGAATTGAAGGTGACGTACTGTGAGACCGGGTTCAATCATCCCCGGTCAACCCCCATGGGGAATGATGTGTCCTGGAAGGCCATCATTGATGTGCTTGAGCCGCAGGAGATGGTGAAGAACTCGGTGGGGCTGCTGGGGCGCGCCGGGCAGGACGCGGACAGCCTGGGGACGCTCACCGCGCTCCTCCGGGAGGCGGCCATCACCACCTACGCCTTTCCCGCGGGGCACCTTGACGAAATGGCAAAGATCGTGAAGGCGGAATACCTCTGCCCCATTCAGCTGGTTCCCCATCTCACCTGCCGGCGCTTGAGCGAGCGGTTCGGCTCGGTGGTGCGGTATGTTGAAATCCCGGCGGGGGTTGAAGGAACCTCCCGTTTTCTGCGGGGGGTGGCGGAGCTGACCGGCAATCGAAACCTGCCGGCGATTATTGAGCGGGAAGAGGCGCGCGTTGTTCCCCGGCTGCGAACGATTCAGGCGCGCTTTACAGAGGAGCGGGTCAGGGCGCTGCTGGTCACCGGTCCCTCCAACGAGATGTCCATCGGTAAAATCCTCGCCGAGTTCGGGGTTGAGGTGATCATCGTTCCCGCCATGCGCAACGCCTTTGCCCGGCAGGAGCAAACCATCCTGCGCGAGCGCTACGGGGCCCGCATCACCTTTCATGAAGGGGACTTTGACACGGTTGCGCAGCTTGCCGATCTGTATAAACCGGATGTGGTCTTTGCCGATTTCCAGGGACGGGTGGAGCTGGTGCATCGCCTCATCCCCTGCCTGATCAATGAGAATTACCTGAATGAATACGGATACGACTATGCCGTCGATTTCGGCGAGCATTTCTTTGAAACGCTCGGGAGACCGGTTTTGAGCGAGTGGCGGGATATGATGAATCTCTACGGGGAGGGCCGCTATGCCTGATGGTTCGGGCGACCGCCCGCGGCGCGACACCGGTGACGCCGCTTCAAAGATGAAGGTGAAGGAGATCCACAAACCCTCGTCGTTTGAAGGCGCGGTGTGGGCAGTACAGGGCATCAAGGGCGCCCGCATGATTTTTCATGCGCCGCCGGGCTGCTACATGATGCAGCATATGTACACCCTCTGCAACGAATGGCATCCTGACTTTTACAGCACGCTTCTCTCCTACGGGAATGTGATGCAGGGGACCGAGGCGCAGCTGGAGAGGATCCTGGAAAAGGTGGCTGCGGAACAACCCGGTGCCATTTTCGTGATCAGCTCGCCGGTGGTGGAGATTACCGGAGATGATGTGGTTGGCGTTGCCCGAAAAGTGGGCTTTGACCGGACCGTGGTCATCCGACCGCCCCTCGGCGGATCATGTGCCGAGGGCAAGGAGCAGGCGCTCCTCGCGCTCGCTGAACTCATGGACCCGGCAGCGGAGAAAAGGGAGAGAACGGTCAACCTGATCGGTCCGACCTACAATACATTCAACTGGCGGGCCGATGTGTTTGAGCTGCGGAGAATGCTTTGGAACATCGGCGTCTCGGTCAATGCGGTGGTAAGCGCCGATTGCACGGTTGAGGAGATTGTCCGGGCGCCCGGGGCACAGCTCAACATCTGTGTCTATCCCCATGATTGCGGAGAGGCCCTGGCCCGGAGGATGCAGGAGCGCTTTGCCATGCCCTTTCTGTCCGGCCACGTTCCCATCGGGTTCCGGGAGTCGGCGGCCTGGCTGGAGGAGATTGCCCGCTTTTTTGCAATCGATGCGGGAGCGTATGTTGCCCGCGAGATGAAACACGGCCTGGACCTGTTTACCTCGCTGCTGGTTTCCAACACCTTCTTTGAATCGAGCGTGGCGATTTCCACCGACAACTGCGACAGCTACAGCGTGGGCCTGAGCAGCTTTCTTAAGCGGGAGCTGGGCATGCAGGTGAGCTTTGTTGCGGTATCCACGGAGAAGGCGGCGGCACAGGTTGCCGGCGCATCCGACCGGGTTTTGCTCAATGCCAGCATCGAGGAAAAAAAAGAGCTGCTGCTCGAAACATCCCCCACCGTCATCCTGGGCAATTACTACGATCTCAAGCTTGCAACCGACCTCGGCTTTAAAAATTTTCTTTTCGCCGACATCCCGCTTATCGGGTACATCTTCTCCGAGACCACCCCGTTCATGGGTTTTATGGGGGCGCAGCACCTGATCCAGTCGATCGGCAATGAGATCTACACCAAGATTTTCATTGAAACCAAGGGAGGCCTGGAAGGCGCCATTTCATCGGGTGAAGTGCACTGGGAGCTGGATGCGGAACAGGCGCTGGGGAGAATTGCCCAGCTGCTGCCCCATTTCATCCGCTCCATTGCCATTAAAAAGCTGCACCAGGTCGCTGATGAGATCGCCGTAGAGCGGGGGACGGGCGTGACCCTTGCCGTGTTGCGGGAGGTGGCCGAGCGATATACGCCGACCCGGTTCAAGGCGAAGTTCTCGACCATTTTTGCGGATATGGAAGATTCGGCCCGGCAGCCGGCCGACGGGGATGACCCGGTGTTTACCATGGAATGGGACGCGCCGGCAAAAGAGATGCTGGATCTGGTTCCCGCTGAATTCAGGCGGCAGGCGGTGGCGGGCACCGAGGCGTATGCGCGGGGGCATGGCTACGGGTCGGTTTCCAGCCGGGTGGTTGAGGCATACCGGAAGGAGCTGGGCTTCTAGCCGGCTGTTGAAAAACGCCCATCTGCCGCGTTACGCTCATCCTTCGTCATTGCCTGGCTGAGCGCTCGGCCAAGCCAGCGTACGCACATGTACGCCTCATTCCTTAAAGATTTCGCGTGCCTTGCATCTGGATGTTTTTGAACAGCCGGTAGAAGATATTTTTTCAACAACCGGCAGGGGAACTTCTCTTAGTGTCATTTCCCGGCTTGATCGGCGAATATACGTTATATTTTCAGGTATCACCCTTGCTGAAATGAACTGTCTTATCTTGTCATTTCGAACGAATGTGAGAAATCTTATAAGATTCAGCATAGAAGATTTCTCAGTCGCCGCTGCGCAACTCCTTCGAAATGACAAGAATTGAACTCTCACCATATCCGAATAGTGGCGGAATCCATATCAGCTATGTTTCCGGTATCACCCTTTAAATAAAGTGTCTCGTATGTCATTTCGAACGAATGTGAGAAATCTTGTAAGGTGCACAGTGCTATTTTTTTTGAGAGGGGGAATCTATCAATGAGCACAGGCAAGGGCGGACGGGCAACCGGCGAGATTAATGACCGGATGCTGGTGGTGAAGGACTTTATCGATGAATTTTACAACAAGACCGTCTTCCAGAACGGGAAGGCCGCCAATTCCGATTTCACCCCGGCTCAAATAAAATCATTTTTTGCCTTCAAGGAGGATGACCGCGCGTATCCCATCGGCGAACTGGGCAGGAATGCCCGGGTCAAGAGCTCAACCATCACCGATATGATCGACCGCCTGGAAAAGGATGGAATTGCCCAGCGATTGAAAGACCACGGGGACCGGCGGGTGGTCAAGGTGCGCCTTACCGCAAAGGGAAAGGAAATCAAGCGGCAATTTATCATGAGAATGCGCACCGGCATGGAGCAGGCATTCTCGAAATTAAGCGATGCGGAGAAGAACGCCCTCCTCGATCACCTCAAGGGGGCGTATGAGATATTGAAGAGAATAAAATAGGTTGCGTAAGCAATCATAATTCTCGAGGTTTTCACGGCCATGCATGACGTTCACCGCGATTCACTCATAACGGATAGAAGGCAACGGAAGACCGACACATCCGATCCGGCTCATGTGCATAAAGTGAATGAACATGCTCATGGACATGACCACGGCCATACCCATGAGAAGCAGGGAGATCAAAATCATGGCGGTCATGCCCACGACCAGCACCATCACGACGATCATGATCATGAGCACGGTCATGAGGTGCCTCATGGTCACGACCATGATCACCCCGAAGATGTTTATGAAGGACATGATCAGGACTTCCATACCCATGGACATGATCATGCGCACGGAGCGGAGGAGGACCGGGCATTTGCGCACATCCACGAACACGGCCATGATTTTTTTCATGCGCACCATCACACCCACCATCCGGAGCATGCAGGAGTGGTGCATACGATGTTCGGCGATCCCCTGCGGGACTGGTTCGGCGCCTTGTTAATGGCGCTACTGATAGCGGTGGGTTATTTCAAGTGGCTGCCGGGATATTTGGCTGACGGGATGCTGGTCTGTGCCGCAGTCATCGGCATTTTTCCGCTGCTCAAAAATGCGCTCTTTGATTTGCTTTATAAACGGAGGGTCCGCTTTGAGTTGCCGGCAGGAATCGTCCTGCTGTCGGGGCTCCTGATGGGAAGGTTTCTGGAGGTGTCGGTGATCGCCCTTCTCCTGCTCATCGGAAGCTTTATGCGGCTCAACTTTTCGTGGAAGGATTGAACAGTCCATGCATGATGTTGCGCGGGATACGCTCATGGTTGGAAGTGGAGAGGGTGTTCATGCCCGGCATGACTCCCGCTTCCATCAGTTGCTGGAACGTTACGGGGCTTTTGCCAACCCCCTTGCCTGCATTATTCTCATCCTGATCGCCTGGCGGCAGGGTGAGGCAACCCCACCCGGCATCTATCTCGCCCTTGCTGCAGTGGTACTCTCCGGTTATCCCATCGTCAGGAATTCTGTTGTATCCACCATAAGCAACAGGAAATTGAATGCAGAGGTACTGGTGAGCTGTGCCCTGATTGCCTCCATCTGGGTGGGGGAATATCTGGCAGCAGCCATTGTAGTGCTGATGATGAACATCGGTGAACTCCTGGAGGATATCACCATCGCCAGGACCGGTGAAGCGATTCGAGCCCTGATGGCATTGGAATCAGAAACCGCCCGGGTAATGAGACATGGTCGCGAAATGGAAATTGATATCAACGAGGTCCGGATTGGTGATCTGGTGCTGGTCAAGGCGGGTGAAAAGATTCCCATCGACGGGCGGATCAAAGAAGGACGCGGCGAAATAAACCAGGCCCCCATTACCGGTGAGTCTGCGCTCATTACCAAGGAGCCGGGTGACGAGGTATACGGCGGTACGCTGAACCAGCTTGGTGTGCTAAAGATCGAGGTAACCAGAGTTGCCACCGAGACGGTTCTGTCAAAGATCGTGGATCTGGTGCACAAGGCGCAGGCTGCAAAACCGCCCATAGAGAGGATAGCTGACCGCTTCGCCGGCTGGTTTACACCAACCATGCTGGCGCTGGCATTCGTGGTCTGGCTACTGACCGATGAGGTGCTGCGTGCGGTGACCGTGCTGGTAGTGGCCTGCCCCTGCGCACTGGTCATTGCAACACCCACTGCGGTCGTGGCAGGTATCGGCAATGCCGCCCGCCGGGGAATTCTTATCAAGGGAGGGGCTGTTCTCGAGGTCATCGGTAAGCTCTCCACGTTTGTCTTTGATAAAACGGGCACCCTTACGTATGGTACGCCGGCTGTCCGTTCGGTAAAGACGTTTGAGGGGATGTCAGAGCAGCGGGTGCTCAGTCTTGCCGGCACGGCGGAGACCCACTCGGAACACCCCCTTGCCGGCGCCATCTTGAGGTACTGCCGCGCGAAAGAGGTGTGGCCTTCGGATCCGGATGCAACAGAGATTGTTGTCGGAAGGGGCATTGTGGCCACCAAGAATAACAAAACTATTTTGGTGGGTAATGAGCGTCTGTTTGAGGAAAAGGGTTTCATTCTGTCAGCTGACGCAAGGACCTTTTTGAATGATACGGCAGCTCAAGGATCAACCGGCGTGCTGATCGGTCATGATGGCCGGATTGCGGGGGGTATCGCTATAGCAGATGCAGTCAGGGCGGATGTGCGGCAATCGATTGAGGATATCAGGAGACTCGGCATACAGCGGGTGCTGATGTTAACCGGCGATAATCAGAAGGCCGCCCGGGCAATAGCAGAAGGGGCAGGACTCGATGACATCGTGGCTGATCTTCTTCCTGAAGATAAGCTTGCCTACATAAAGCAATTGAAGGGGCAGGGTGAGGTGGTGGCCATGGTAGGGGACGGGATTAATGATGCCCCTGCGCTGGTTGAAGCGGACGTAGGCATTGCCATGGGGGTCATGGGCACGGATGCGGCCATCGAGGCGGCGGACATAGCGCTTACCGGCGACGATCTTACCAAGGCATCAGAGGCAATTGCCCTCTCCCGGAAAACGGTGTCAATTATTAAGCAGAGCATCTTTATTTCCATTGGGATCAACGGGATTGCCCTTATCCTTGCCTCAGCCGGGGAAATCGGGCCGGTCGTGGGAGCGATTGTTCATAATATCGGATCGGTCGTGGTGGTGGGTAATTCGTCCCGCCTCATCGGATACCGGTTTCAGCGGGCGGCACAGTGATCGAACAGCGAGCATCATATGGAGATTGATTTTTCACAGGCGGGTTTGTGGACATTGCTGGTTGCCACCTTCACCCTGGCCGCCACCCACACCGTGTCGCCGGACCACTGGTTTCCCTTTGTCATGGTGGGCCGGGCAAACAAGTGGAAGGTTTCCTGGGTGCTGGGGCTGGCGTTGCTTGCCGGCATCGGCCACGTGGGAACCTCGGTCTTCATCGGGCTGGTGGGGGTGTTCGCGGAAAAGGGTGTCTCAAAAAACATCGCCCTGTTCCTGGAAAATGCCACCCCCATGCTGCTGATCGTGTTCGGTTTCGGCTATGCCGCATATGCCCTGTATAAACAGCGGGTCGGCGCCCTGGGGCACTCCCACGGCATACCCATTATCAATAAATGGCTCGGCATCAATGCCCACGCCTATGATTTGCCGGGACAAATCCACAGCCATGCCCAGGACGTAAGCATCACTATTGCCGGCAGGTTTACTATTGCGCTGCACAAGCTGGATGTGGTGACCTACGTCGTGCACGATGATCACATGCACAGCTACGACGCCACCGCCGAGAACGACCACGAACATAAGCACTACCACGGCGAAAAATTGCATGAGCACCGGCACAAGCACAGCGTCAAAGGGATCGACGGGTTCGTCCACAGTCATGGCGATGAAAATCCGCAGGATGGCGGCACGCGTGATCTGAAGGATAAGAGGGCCGGCTGGGGTTTGGTGGCCATCCTGGGATTAACCCCCTGCATAGCCCTGCTGCCGCTTACCTTCACCGCGATCAAGTATGGCACCGGTGCGGTGATCCTGGTCAATATAGCCTTTACCATCGGCACGCTCGGCACCATTGTCCTGTTTACCTGGCTGGGCTATCTGGGGCTTTCCTGGATTAAGCTTGACTTTTTTGAGAAGTATGGTGACGTCATCGCAGGAACCATCATCGGGTTGCTCGGCCTGGCCACAAAATTGTTTGAATTGTAGAGTGTGTGGGACCGAACTTTCATTCGAAAATAGATTTAATACGCCTTTAAACATTTTCTCAATCACTGTCATTTCAAACGAATGTGAGAAATCTTATAAGATTTCTCAGTCGCTTCGCTTCTTCGAAATGACAATTGTGAGACACTAGTATGTCATCCTGCGACTTGATCGCAGGATCCAATAAAAAAAACTGGATTCTGCGGTCGAGCCGCAGAATGACCGTTTAATTAAAAAAATCGGATTTTGTTGTTCCGTCGAATCAAGTGGTTTCTTGAACGTGAGCACGCATATTACTTACATGAAAGGAGCGTGATATGACTGACATCATTACCGACATCGGGTTTGATTCCAAAAGCTTGTGGCAGGCCAAGGGATTTGAGCCGCACCCCTTTCCCGAAAGCACCTGGCCGCTTTTCCGGGAGCTGCAGTTGAAACGCCTGACCAGCGCTGAAGGTGAGGACTTGACCCCGGTGCAGGAGATGGTCAAGCGCCCCATGTGCGAAGGCACCTTCCGCCACTTCCACAATGACAAAATAGAGAAGCTGGCCCTGATGTGGGTGCTCATCTCAAAAAGCATCGCCGGGGGAAGCTGGGTGGGATGGCCGACTGACGCCTATGATTTCCCCGCCCTGATCATCGCCTGGGAGGAGTCCAAGAAACGGCTGCACATCATCATTGATCTCATGCCCATTGCCGACTGCGTGGAATACGAATGGTACCGGGAAAAGTACCTGGACGGGATAGAGCCAGTGTACAATCAGTACAAGGACCTCATCGGGCCGAACTCGACCTACCGCTGGTTCCGTGCCATGCAGGGGCCTTACCACATCTTCGATGGGCCGGGGGAGCAGCGGGACCGCTCGCTGCAGTGTGAAGTTGAGTACATCCGGCAATGGGTCAAGGTGGTGAAAGAGGCGCAGCCGGTCCAGGATGAAGCATACCGGCAGTACGCGATCAGGCGGAAGAAGATCCTTCAAACACAATTGCGGCAGCGCGATCCTCTCGGATCGGTGCTGATGCGCACCCTGGGCGAAGAGCTGGGGAAGAAGACCATTCTGGGGTACACCTAGCAGGAATAAATCCGAAATCCGAAGCACGAAATCCGAAACAAGCACCAATGACCAAAATTCAAATGAAACAAACACCGTCTGAATTATCTTCTCTCAGCAGTAAACAACTAAAAAAATGACATATGGAATGTCATTGCGAGAATCAGCGAAGCAATCTCATGAGATTGCCGCGTCGCTTGCGCTCCTCGCAACGACTGGTTTGTTATGTCATTTAATTGATAGACGAACTCCGTTAAAAGCAAGGGTCGTTTTGAACCTTTGATATTTGTGCTTTGAATTTGTTTCGTGCTTCGGATTTGGGATTTCGGATTTTCAATGAGGCGCCGGTATAAAACTTTTTAAAAAGGAGAAACACTATGGCATCAATGTTTACCATAATGAAAAAGGGTGCTGACTTGGTCAACGCGGATGAGGAATTCGTGGCGCAGATGGTCGAGCTTGACGGGGATGTCATCTTCTGGCGCTTCGAGGACGACCAGCCTGCAGTTACCACCCGGCTGGACAAGGGGGTGATCGTCGTGGAAGAAGGTGAGAATCCCGCGTCCCAGATCGGAATGAAGCTCAAGGCCAAAGTCCTTCTGGACGTGATTGACAATTCGCTCGAAGCGAAAATGATGTATACCCATACCGAACTGGTCAAGGGGGACATTGAACTGGCCCGCCACCATGTGTTTGCGCTGGTCCCCTACATCTACGGGATGCAGGATTATTTCGATTCCGATGAATCATTCAGGAAGATGGTGGTTGAAAAAAAAGGGGTGAGTGAGCCATGACCGTCAATGAACAGGAACACGCCATCGTGATCGATGAAGAGAAGTGCATCGGCTGCGGCATCTGTATCGGCTTCTGCAATGTTGATGCCATTGCGGTGAATGAGCAGCGCGGTGTGGTGGAAGTGATCGACCTGGAGGTCTGCATTGAATGTCACAGCTGCCAGCAGAACTGTCCCGAGGGCGCCATCATGGTATATCCCCAGGTGGCGGAATCCCTGCGAAACCTATAACCGCGGTATGCATGGTAGGGGCGTACGGCGGTACGCCCTTTCATGAGCAATGTATTCGCGGCTTAAAGCCGCTCCTACCCGATGCGGGAGGCTTCTGTGAGTGAAATACAATTTATCCTTGATAAAGAAAAATGCATCGGTGCTGACCGGTGCGAGGGTGTGTGCGCCCGCATCTGTCCCCCCGATATCATCGAGTACGCGGACGAGGGCGGGAAAAGGGTGCCCCTGGTTACCGACATGGAACTGTGCATGAAGGATCACGGCTGCCAGAATAACTGTCCCGGAGGCGCCATTACCATACTGCCTCCCCAGGGAGAGGGCAGGGGGTTTTGAAGCAAAATCCGAAGCACGAAATCCGCAATCCGAAGCAAATCCAAATGACAAAAATTCAAAAACGGGGCAAACAGCAAACGGATCGGTAGGAGCGGCTTTAAGCCGCGAATGTAAGCCAGGGTTTTGAACATTTAAGATTTGGATTTTGACATTGTTTCGGATTTCGATATTCGAATTTCGGATTTAAAAATGTGATACGCAACAATATGGTTGCTTACGGTTAAAAACAAACTACATTCCCAACACAATTTTCTTTAATGGAGGTGCTGCATGCCTGACTATCATCTGGAAAACGAGGTGGGCTTTCGGTGCGACAGCTGGCCGGCGAAGAATGTCCCGAATATCCGGCCGTTCCCGGAGGAGTGCTGGGAAATTCTCCGGACCCTCAATCTCAAGCCCTTGAGGGGTCAGTACCAGGGATACAACATGGACCTGCTGCTTGAGAATCTTGACTCCCCCATGGCCAAGGGGGCGGTGCGCGTCTTTGAATCCGACAAGATTGAGAAGGTCTGCATCTGGTGGCAGGTGCTCTCGGGCCGGTCGCTTTCCGGCGCGGTCATCGGCTTTCCCCGCGACGATTATGATTTTCCGGTCATGCTGATCGACTGGGATGAGGGGCGCGGCCCGGGCCATGGCATGGTTGATCACATGCCCCTCTGTGACATCGTGCTCAACGAAGACTACCGGCTGAAGTATCTCGATAAACTGGACAACATCTTCCGCGAGTACTACGATATCATCGGGCCGCCCTCCCTGCACGTGTGGTTTCGAACCCTGACCGGCCCCTACTACAGCTTCTTCAGGACCCAGGCGGGAGGAACCCCGGAATACCGGCAGCGCATTTTGAATCTGCCCCTCAGGTATTTGGCCATGTGGGCTGAAACGGTGAAGGAGGCGAAGCCCATCACCGACCCGGCCCACCGGGAGTATTGCATTAAGCGCAAGCGCGTCCTCCAGGAGTGGCTGTTCGTCCGCGACCCGGTGACATCGGTCATGCTTCGTTGTTATGGGAAGGAAATCGGTTCCCTGGTAATGAAGGGGCTTTCGTAGCACACGCATGAGGGTCCGCGCGGCGGGCCTGGACCAGTACGCTGCCGATGATACGGCAGAGAGAGCATGAGTGCAATAAAACGTTCTTCATGGGAGGAGTGCGATGCCAAAGATTTCCCAGGATGACATTGTCCAGATAGAAATCCGGATTGATGAAGAGAAGTGCGTGGGCTGCGGCACCTGCATATCGGTCTGCCCGGTCAACCTGCTTGAATTGAAGGTGGTGGGCAAAAAGAAAAAGAGCTGCGCCCCGGACCAGAGCTTTTGCCTCAAGTGCCACATGTGCGAATTTCACTGCGGCTATGAGGCCATCAAGGTGTTTCCGCCGTTCGAGGGGCAGCAGCCCACCGACCAGGCCAAGGTACCCATGCGCCATAGGTAGGGTAGTAGCTTGATTCAAAAATAGATTTGGGGTACCCCTCACCCTAACCCTCTCCCCGCAGGGTAGAGGGAACCTTTTTTAACCTCCTCTCCCCTGGGGGAGAGGGTTAGGGTGAGGGGGAGATATAGTGCCGAAATCTGTTTTCATGCATCGTGGTTGCCGGAAGTGGCACGTGGGTTACTACGAACATAAGATTATGTGGAGGGACGCGCTCCGGCGCGTCCGCACAGTATGAGCGGCCACGACGGAGTGTGGCCCTCCAGGATTTTATCGCGCGGTAGGAGCAGCTTCAGCCGCGAGGTATCGCGTGAGCCGGCGAGAATCTGGAGTCAGCAGGGAACTATGAAGGTACTCCTTATCCAGCCACCCATGTATCATCAAAAGGTTCAGCTATCCCCCAATTTGGGATTGGCCTCCATTGCCGCCGTTCTGGAGCGGGATGGTTTCCAGGTGGGGGTGCTTGACGCGGCGGCTGAGAATCTTTCCTACGCAGATATTCTGGAACGGGTACGGGCTTTTCAGCCCCACATCGCAGGCGCCGGCGGCCAGACTCCGGTGGCGCCGCGATCCATGGCCATTTTTCGCCGCATCAAGCAGGAGGTGAGCCGGGACATTGTAACCATTGCCGGCGGTCCGCATTTCAGCTTTACCGACCGTGAATCACTTGAGGAATGCCGGGAACTGGACATTGTGGTGCGCGGTGAAGGGGAAGCGACCATCAGCCATTTGTGCCAAGCGATCGATGCGGGGGAATCTCTCAACACCGTCAAAGGCATTACCTTCCGTGACCGTAACGGATCAAGCGAGCGCAATCCCGACCGCGAGCCGATAGCGGACATTGACTCCCTGCCTTTCCCCGCATGGCATTTGTTCCCGTTGGACAAGTACCACTGGGTGGGTAACCGGCTTCTTGCCATTTCCTCCTCACGGGGGTGCCCGTTTAAGTGTCCCTACTGCATAACCTGGAAGGTTCATTCGGGCGTCCGCCAGAGAAAGCCTGCCCGGATCGTGGAGGAGATGGTGTGGGTTAAAAGAAATTTCAACCACGATACCTTCTTTTTCCAGGATGATGCCTCGTTTCTGGTTCGTGAGCAGATGGAGGGATTCCTGGACGCACTGGAGGCCTGCGGGGAGAAGCTGTACTGGTACTACGAAACCCGCGAGGATGTGTTCCTTGGCTACCGGGATCTCTGGAAGAGGATGAAGCGCAACGGCCTGTTTAAAATTGTCTTCGGGCTGGAGACCCCCGACCCGGCCATGCGGGAGAAGTTCGGCAAAAAGGCCTTCGACGCGCGGGCGGTTGAGCAGATGATGGATACGCTTGAGCATGAGCTGGATATCATGGTATCGGTGTATCTTCTGTTCGGACTCCCTGAAGACACGGAAGAATCGTTGAAGGAGATACTCGACTATGGCAAATATCTCTATCCGGCGCACTGCTCATTCATCGTCGGCTCAATGGCGACCCCCTTCCCCGGCACCGATATGTATGAGGATTTAAAGCGGCGGGACATGATAACCAGCTACAACTGGAAAGACTACGGGTTCGGCACCTCGGTGATCAGGACCGGCATCCCGCCGGAAAAACTGCAGGAGGTGTTCAAGGGCTTTTGGATAAAAACCTACGTGCAGCCCCGGGCATTTTTAAGGCAGATTCAATCCCTGTTATCCCGTAACCGCTTTCGACGGGCGATGGCCAAGCAGTATATAAAGATGGCCGTGGAAATGATATCCGATGTCAAGAAGATGAGCGGTGAGCGGGATGAGGGGTTCTAAGGGCAGGAGACTTTTTTCTTGCCAACTCAATGGTTTGCTGATACAGTTGCGGCCATTTTATTAAAGAATAAACAGGGCAGTTCAGTAATCACATTAAAGGAGATACACTATGTCGATGACCAATTATCTTTTTACCTCTGAATCGGTGACCGAGGGGCATCCTGACAAGGTTTCCGATCAAATATCGGATTCCATCCTCGATGCCATCCTTGCCCAGGACAAAAAGGCGCATGTGGCCTGTGAGACCATGGTGACAACCGGCATGGCCATTGTTGCGGGTGAAATAACCACCAGCTGTTATGTCCATATCCCCGACATTGTCAGGCAGACCATCAAGGATATCGGATACAATGATTCAAGCATGGGCTTTGACTGGGAAACCTGCGCGGTTATCACGTCCATTGATACCCAGTCACCGGATATCGCCATGGGCGTCAATCCCAAAAAAGGGAAGAAGCAGGGCGCGGGAGACCAGGGTTTGATGTTCGGCTATGCCTGTGCGGAAACCCCGGAGCTGATGCCCATGCCCATAAGCTATGCCAATAAGCTGGCGCGCCGTTTGGCTGACGTCCGGAAAAGGGGCATTCTTGACTTTTTAAGGCCCGACGGCAAGACGCAGGTGACCGTGGAGTATCTGAACAGTCATCCCAAGCGGGTGGATACGGTGGTCATTGCCGCCCAGCACAACCCCACGGTCAAGGACAAGGTGTTGCGTGAGGGTATTATAGAAGAAGTGATAAAACATGTGATACCGGCAAAAATGCTGGATGGAAAAACCAAGTTCCACATCAATTCCACCGGCCGGTTTGTGCAGGGGGGGCCCAAGGCCGACTGCGGGCTGACCGGGAGAAAGCTGATCTGTGACACCTACGGCGGACAGGGAAGTCACGGCGGCGGCGCCTTCTCAGGGAAGGATCCTTCCAAGGTGGACCGGTCCGCTTCCTATATGGCCCGCTATGTCGCAAAAAACATTGTTGCGGCGGGATTGGCCCGGAAATGTGAGGTGCAGCTTTCCTACAGTATCGGCGTTCCTGAGCCGGTTTCGGTGATGATTGATACCTCCAATACCAGCATCATCGCCCCCGATAAAATTGCCAAGCTGGTGTTGAAATATTTCTGCCTGACCCCGTCGGAGATGATCAGCTACCTCAATCTGCTGAGGCCGATCTACCGCAAGACCGCAACCTACGGGCATTTCGGGCGGACGGAACCGGAATTTACCTGGGAGCGGACGGATATGGCGGACAAGCTGCGCCGGGCCGCAGGTCTCTAACCAAGGGTGGAAAGGGCAATTGCATGAAGAACCATCATATTAAAGATATAGCGCTGGCAAAGAAGGGGATGCTGCGGATCGAGTGGGCGAACCAGAGCATGCCGGTTTTGAACCTGGTGAAAGAGCGTTTCAAGAAAGAGAAGCCGCTCCGCGGCGTGCGGCTTGCAGCCTGCCTGCACGTGACCACCGAGACCGCGAGCCTCATGGAAACATTGCAGGCGGGGGGCGCGCAGCTGGCGCTCTGCGCTTCAAATCCCCTGAGCACGCAGGATGACGTGGCTGCCGCCCTGGTCAAGTACCACGGCATGGCCGTCTTTTCCATCAAGGGGGAGAACCGCAAAACCTATTATGACCACATCAACGCCGCCCTTGACAGCAGGCCCAACATTACCATGGATGACGGGGCGGACCTGGTGTCCACCATCCACGCGAAGCGCCCGAAGCTGGTACAGGGCATTATCGGCGGGACCGAGGAGACCACGACCGGGGTCATCAGGCTCCGGGACATGGCGCGGAAAAAGGTGCTGCTCTTTCCGGTCATATCGGTCAATGATGCCTACACCAAGCATCTCTTCGATAACCGCTACGGCACCGGGCAGAGCACCATCGACGGCATGATCAGGGCGACCAACCGACTGGTGGCGGGAAGCACCTTTGTGGTGTGCGGCTACGGATGGTGCGGACGCGGCCTGGCCATGAGAGCCAAGGGGATGGGGGCGAAAGTCGTGGTGACCGAGGTGGATCATCTCCGTGCGCTCGAGGCAACCATGGACGGATATGAGGTGATGCCCCTGGCCGAGGCATCGAAGATCGGTGATTTCTTCTGCACGCTCACCGGTGACAAGCACGTCATTGATGTAAAACATTTTCTGGCCATGAAGGAAGGGGCCATTGTGGCCAATTCCGGTCATTTCAATGTAGAGCTGAACCTTGAAGGACTCGCCAGGGTAACCAAAAGCAGAAGGGTGATCAGGGATTTTGTTGAAGAGCACACCCTGAGGAACGGAAGGCGTATCTATGTTCTTGCCGAGGGAAGGCTGGTCAATCTGGCTGCGGCGGAAGGGCATCCTTCGAGCGTCATGGATATGAGTTTTGCCAATCAGGCGCTTTCAGCCGAATATCTGGTGAAAAAGGGGAAGGGTCTGAAAAAAGAGGTATATCCGGTACCGGCCGATATAGATGAAATGATTGCGCGGCTGAAACTCAAATCCATGGGCATCAGAATTGATACGCTGACCGCTGAGCAAAAGGAATATCTCGCCTCCTGGGAAGCCGGGACGTAATGATTTAAAATATAAAGAATGAAATGTTTGTGAAGGGAAGAAAAGGGCCTTGAGGCCCTTTTCTATTTAGTTTATTTTTTAACAAAAAAGTTTACGCGAATTATTGTGATATCCTTAAAAATATAATTAAAATCATTGATTCAAAAAAACACTCAAGGAAAATTATTTTTATCCGAATAGTATACTATACCAGACCTGCTGCCGGTACCCATCGAACGCCGTCTTTTAAATATTTTTTTACTTTTTCCGAGCCATTGACACTATAATGCGTTAATAGTATAATAATTATAGAGTAATTCCCCTCATACCCGTTTGTTTTTATGCGGTTTTGATAGGGCATTCTGATCACCCCACCTGTGTATGATTTCATAGGGCATTGAAAAATAAGGGATATGGCATAGGGAACAGTTCTTTGTAAACCGGGTGACCGGTATGGGATGTACAAGCGAACTGGGCCTGCACCCGGAAATGGAATATCTGACTAGGATAAGAAAATTGCCGTAAAAACAATAAAATGCCACAAGCAGTGTACGTGCGTAAGGCGCTTGATCTGCTGCTGTATGACCCATGATGATCAGTCGAACGGATAAAAGTTGCCCAGCCCGGTAACGTTTGCTTCTTTCCCGCACCACGCTATCTAAGCGGGAGTGAGAGCCGCATTTTTATCCTGCCTTTGGTACGTTTGTAGTAGCTGCAACCCAGGAATAATCGGATAAATCCCTGATGAGATTTGGGGTGTGACGGCACGCGGCATGTGCCGCGAGCGGGAAGACACCTCCATGCCCGGCGGGAAGAATGTTGCCCGTTGGCGACGCGGCCTTGTAGCCGAATGGACTTTTTAAGAAGGCGGTAAACGATTACCATGACCGAAAAAAAAATTATTGAACAGATACACCGGATGATTGACCGGGGCAGGCAACAGGGCTTTCTCACCTACGGTGAGATTGCCGCCTTTCTGCCGCCTGACGCGCTGTCGCACAATCGGCTCGACGACGTGGTAACGCGGCTTGAGGATCTCAACATAGAAGTGGTGGAAGACGGCGCATCGCTGTCCGGCCATGCCGATGCCCTTGATGAAGCGCCGCATGACGACCCGGCCGATGACAAAACCGGTTTTGAAGATGCGCCCGTTGATCAACCCTATGATCCCATGGGAAGGTACCTGCATGAACTCTCCTCGGAATCGCTCCTGACCCGTGCGGAGGAAGTTGAAATCGCCCGGGAGATGGAAGCGGGTGAACAGGGTTTCCTGGATGCCCTTCTCTGCGCGCCGTATACCATCAATGCAATTGTCCATCTGGCGAAAAAGCTCAAGGCGGGTGAGGTGTCGGTGCGGGAGGTGATGGAGGACTGCGGCGCCGGTCCGGAAGTCCGGGACGTGAACTGGGAAAAGCGGTTTCTTGCCCTGGTGGCGCAGCTCAGCAGAAGCCAGGAAAAGAAGCTGCGGCTGGAGATGAAGGTTAAGGGCGACCACACCCTGTCCCCGGCCGGGAAAGCCGGCCTGCAGCGCATGATTGCGGACCATTCCAGGAAGAGCGCCGCGCTGGTTCGATCGCTGCGGCTCAACCGGAACACGCTTGCGAACATAGCGCAGACGCTCAAGGGGTATGCAGACCGGCTTGAAGAGCAGGAGCGGGCCATCGCGCTCTGCGAAAGCGCTTCCGGCCTTCCCCTGAACGAACTCACCACGCTCATTCGCCGGGTGAAAAAGAATCCCGGGGATGCGCGGCCGATCAGGAGGAAATGCGGCATCGGGAAAAGAGATCTGCTGGGCTACGGACGCATCATCGACCATGCCCGGAAAGAGCGGCATGCCATTGAGCGGGAAACAACGCTTGATGCCGCCGCGCTTAAGCACTGCGTGAGTGTGATGGAAGAAAGCAAGCGCAGAATCAAGGCCGCAAAAGATACATTGATCAAGGCCAATTTGCGGCTGGTCATCAGCCTGGCAAAAAAATATAACAACCGGGGCCTGCAATTCCTGGATCTGATCCAGGAGGGCAATATCGGTCTGATGCGGGCGGTGGACAAGTTTGAATATGAGCGCGGCCACAAGTTCAGCACCTATGCCACCTGGTGGATTCAGCAGGCCATGACCAGGGCCATTGCCGACCAGTCACGCATGATCCGCATCCCGGTCCACATGAATGATGCCATGAACAAGATAGCGAAAACCTCCTTCTCCCTCACCCAGGAGCACGGGCGGAAACCCACCTCCGAGGAACTGGCGAAAAAGGCGGGATTTACCCCTGATAAAGTTGATAAGATCCTCAACGTGGTGCGGGATACCCTGTCCCTCGACGCTCCCGCCGGTGAGGATGGTGAATCCCGGATCGGCGCATTCGTCAGGGATGAAAAAATACCATCACCCTGGGAGGCGCTGCTCAAGCGCAGCCTGGATGAACATGCCCGGAGGGCACTGGCCTCCTTATCGCCGCGGGAGGAAAAGGTCCTGCGGAAACGATTTGGGGTGGGGGACTCCTCGGATCACACCCTGGAGGAGATCGGAAAAGAGTTCAAGGTAACCCGGGAACGGATCCGGCAGATTGAATCAAAGGCGCTGCGCAAGCTTACCCATCCGGTGAGAAGCAACAAGCTCAAGACCTTCAGCGATAACTGATAAATAAAAGGGTTCAAGGGATCGAGGGTCCAAGGGTCCAAGTGAAAAAAGAGCATGTGGTATGTTCACTTGATCCCTGGAACCCTTGAATCCTTGAACCCTCATTTTTACAGCATCCGCCCCAGCGCGATGAAAAAGGTCCGGGTGATCACGCCGGGATGTCCCTTTTCTTCGGCCACCCGGTCGGCCATGTCGATGACCCTGCGGGCGAGCTCCTCGCCGTTCGGCCGGTCGATGAGAATGTCCGCCAGCGCGTTTACCGTGTGGTGGCACCACAGCCGCTCTCCCAGCAGCGCCTTGGCCCGCGCGAGGTTTGCAAACTCGCGCTCCACCTGCTCTTCGCACTGGCGGCCAAACGCTTCGTCGCAGAGAAGGCACGCGCCAAAGTGGCTCATGTCCAACTCCTGCGCGTCCGGGATTTTTTCAGCCGGCTTCTGATAGTGGAAGTTTTTCGCGAGATCGGCGAATGAGCTGCTGAATATGACGGTGGTTACGCCCCGCACCCCGCCTTCCCTGGCCTTGTTTTCCGCATATCGCTGCACGGTGAGCCCCGCCTCAAAGGGCACGGTGCCGTCCGAGAGGGCGGCGCTCAGGCAAAATCGCGCGTGGCAACACCAGCGGTACTCTTCCGCGTCACCCAGCTGGTCATGATAGGCGGCGCTTATCTGCGTGTTCTCATGGCAGACGTCGGATAATTTTTTGGGACAGCGCGCGCACATCATTATATAGTCATTGGCGTACTTGGGCACCCATCCTTTCCCTTCCCCCGGCACAAACACATCCCCGTACTGTCGGAAAAATTTCTTCTGACCCATGCCGGTAATGTACTGGTCAAGGCAGTAATTGGAGCAGAAGACCAGATCCTTGATCTCAATGAATTTCATGGCGAGATCTTTGTTGCACTGGCTGCAGAGAATGGTGTCCTCGGTCATGTGAACCTCCGTTCGCTAGGTGTCGGCCTCCATGGTTCCTTCATTGAATCGCCGGGGAATTTTCCAGCGGTTGTGCAGCCATCCGAACCACCGGGCCGGATCGCTGCGCACCAGGTTTTCGATGTAATCATTGTATTGCTGGGTATTGGCAAGCAGGTCCTGTTGCCGGTTCCCGGTATTGATCAGCGGGAACGGCCTGGTAAAGATGATGCGGAACTTCCGGTATTCTCCGTCGTTCTGAATATGGCCGTGGATCACCGCGCAACCGGTCTGGAGGGCAAGCGCCGCCGCTGCCGGGTAGGTCATGGCGGTTTTTCCGAAAAAGGCGGCCGGGATCCCTTTTTTGCCGGCATTTTGGTCAAACAGCATGACCACGGCATGACCCTGCCTGAGCTTGCCCAGTACCGGACGCAGGGCATTCTTGCTGGGAATGAGTTCGAGATGGACGATCTTCTCGCGCGTTCTGATAATGTAATCGTTGATGTAACGGTTTTTAAGCGGCTTGTATATGGTTGACGCGCCACGGATATGAACGCCAAGCGCATAGCTGGCCACTTCCCAGGGGCCGAAATGGGGCGCGAGGATGATCACCCCCCTGTTCAATTGCAGGGCCTCGTTCACGCATGCAAGGTTTTCAATGGTAATATTTTCGTGGGCGTCTTTTTGGGTAAAGATGATCGATTCTACAAACACCTCTCCCAGGTAACTGAACAGGTCATTGATTATTTGCATGCGCCCCTGATGGGTTAACCCGTTTCCGAGCGCATGATTCAGATTGCGGTAGGCGAGCTTCACCCGTGATCGCAGAAATCGCGACGACGCACGGCCGATGAACCTTCCCACCCGGATGGAAAGCGACACGGGCAGCGTTTTAATAATACCGCATGCCAGGCGGAACAGGATATATTCAATCAGGTGCTGCATGAAGGAGGCTTTCGTCAGCGTACCATCACGTTATCGTGCAATCAGAGTAATAACCGGCACAAGAGCGCAGAGTACCGTTCGCGCGGCGCCCTTTAGAATCGGATGATGCTCAAAGAGCGCCGATACCGTTTCGCCCTTGGTATAGTAAAGCGCAATCAGCTTTCTTCCGATGCCGTTCCTGGCCAGCATCCGGTCGCGAAAGCACCTGATGGATGCAAGCCGCGCGTCATTTTCACCGAGCAGAGAGGTGACCGGGCATGGCCCCGTCTGACTGAGGTAAAAAACCGGCGGGTCAAATCCGGGGGTTGAGCGGGTTTCAACCAGCGAGTAATTCCCGCTGCCGCCGGACACGCGCACCGGGAAGGTTTCGAAGAACGAATCGAGCAGGCGCAGTGCCTCAGGGTGCCCCAGTTCAGTGTTGCCGCCGCTGTGATTGAGGTAGGGATTATTCCTGATCCCGTCCTCTTTGGGCCCGTCATACAAGTAATAGTGATAAAAGGTGCCGGTCCTCTTCCCGCAGCTGTTTCCGTCGCAGTAAAATGGTATCCAGGGATCTTCTGAGAAATTGAGCAGGAAACCGTCGACCACCGGTACCGGGTCGCATTCCGGTTCGACGTCGGGACAACCCTTGCTTTCAAGGGTGTATCGCTGAACATGCAGGGCAGGCTTCTTCTGTTCAGGCCGGTCATTGAGAATCCGCAGGCTGTCATAGGTATCGATGGTGTTGAGCTCGTAGTAATTTTCAAAATAGGCGGAGAGCAGTCCGATGCGAACAATTCGCCGGTCGCGGCAGGCGGATCGAATGGCAACATAGCCTCCATAGGAATGTCCGATGACCGTTGTCTGGCGGACATTGATCAGCCGGGGGGCGGAAAATTTTTCCTCGAGATAATCAATGGTCTGGCTCACCTGCAGCGAGTAAATGTCGGACCGGATGTCGGTGATGGTCGAAAAGCCCAGCGGGGAACCGGCGGTATCGGCTATGAACTGGGGGATGGCCACCACATATCCCTTCTGTGCAAACGCCATGGCAAGCCAGTCCATGTACCCGTAGGCGGCGGGACTGCTGCCGGTCGCCCCCTTGCAGATGATGATGACCGGATACGGTCCGCCGTCAGCCGGCAGTTCACCCTCTTGTTCCCCGGGATGAAAAATTTTAATGTCGAATGCATACCCCGGTGATGGATGGTCGGGGTCATCGTATTCATCGCGCAGGCTATTGAAATTATCGATTTCACGCCGGATCATCGCTTGCATGAACTCGCGGTCTATGGTCTCACCGTTCACGTCCCGGTACGGGTTGCCGTTGAGCGTCCGGTTGCCGGGTAAAAACATTTCGATGTCGGATGCCGTATACGCAAATCCGCTGCTGCTACAAAAGGCAGAGCATATCCAGATCAGCACAGCGCATAGAATAATGCTTCTGCTCATAGTTTTCCTTTCATTCGTCCGGCGCGACGCGGGTGTGAATCCATTTATTCATAGCGCAGGGCATCTATGGGATTCATGCGCGACGCCTTCCGTGCGGGGTAGAGGCCGAAAAATATGCCGACCCCGCTGGCAAAGAGGAAGGCTATAAGTATCGCGTATAATGAAATGGGCGAGGGCCAGCCGGTAAAATAGCTCACGGCGGAGGTAATGCCCATGCCGAAGCATATGCCGATCCCGCCGCCGATCAGGCTGAGCAATAGTGCCTCCAGCAGGAATTGCAGCAGTATGTCCTGTGAGGTCGCTCCCACCGAAAGGCGTATGCCGATTTCCTTGGTCCGCTCGGTCACCGAAACCAGCATGATGTTCATGATGCCGATGCCGCCCACCAGCAGCGAGATGGAGGCAATGCTGCCGAGCAGCAGGGTGAGGATGCCGGTAATGGTTGAGAAAACCGCGGTCAGATCGGCAAGGTTCCTGACGGTAAAATCATCGTCATCGCCCTTCTTGATCTTGTGCCGGTGACGGAGCAGGTTCTTAATCTGCTCCTGGGCTGCGGCCGTGCCTTCCACTGAGACGGCGGATGCCATGATCATGCTGACATGGGTGATGCCGACCAGCCGCTTTTGCGCTGTTGTATAAGGCACAAGGATGGTGTCATCCTGGTCCTGGCCGAAGGCGGTCTGGCCCTTGGGCGTCAGCACCCCCACCACCCGGAAGGGTATTCGCCTGATCCTGATTACCTGGCCGACGGGATTCTGTGTCACGAACAGCTTTTCCGCCACCGTCTCGCCCAAAACGCAGACCTTGGTAGCCGCCTTCACGTCCTGCGGCGTAAAAAATTCCCCTCCTGCCAGCGGCCAGTTTTTTATCCGCTGGTAGTCGGTGTCAGTGCCCAGGATGGAGGTGCTCCAGTTCTGGTTTTGAAACACCACCTGGGCGGCGGAGGTCACAATCGGGGTCACCATCTGAACATCGGCGCATTCGCTGAGCATGGCCCCGGCATCCTCGGCGGTGAGGGTGGTAACCGTCCCGTATCCGGTGCGTATGCCTCCCTGGGTGACGCTGCCCGGAAAGATGACCAGCAGGTTGGTCCCCAGACCGCTTATCGCCTTTTCAATTGAAATTTGCGCCCCGCTTCCCAGGTTGACCAGGGTGATCACCGCGCAGACGCCGATGACCACGCCGAGAACGGTCAGCAGGGATCGAAGCTTGTTCTTTCTGAGCGCTTTCAGAGCCACCCATACCGTCATTAAAAAGTTCATGATGCCTTCACTGATCGCTCACGATGAGGCCGTCGCGAAAGTGCACCTGGCGTCGCGCATAGTGCGCGATGTCCTGCTCATGGGTTACCAGCACAATGGTGATTTTGTCATCTTCATTTAGATTTTTCAAAATCTCCATGATTTCCCCACTGGTTTGGGAATCCAGGTTTCCCGTCGGCTCATCGGCCAGGATCAGGGGCGGGGTATTGACCAGGGCGCGCGCAATGGCAACCCGCTGCTGCTCGCCTCCCGAGAGCTGGTTCGAGAAGTTTCTCATCTTGTCTTTGAGCCCGACTCTTTCCAGCGCTTCTGCCGCGCGGTTGTAACGCGTTGAGGCATTTTCCTTTGAATAGAGGATGGGAAGTTCAACATTGTCCAGGGCGCTGGTGCGGGGGAGCAGATTAAAATTCTGGAAGATGAAGCCGATTTTTTTATTGCGTATGCCCGCCAGCTGCTTCTGACTGAATGAGGAGATTTCAACTCCTTCCAGAAACAGGCTGCCCCGGGTGGGGACGTCCAGGCACCCCAGAAGGTTCATGAAGGTTGATTTTCCCGATCCCGAAGGGCCCATGATGGCGACAAAATCACCTGCGGCAACCTCGAGAGAAACTCCCTTGAGGGCGTGAACCTGTATATCGCTGGTCACCTGGTAGGTTTTGTAGAGCTGGTCTGCGCGGATAAAAGATATCATAGCCTATTGCCTGAAGCCAAATTTGAAGCCTGAGCCTCCGGATTCATGTTTCTGTTTCCATTGATCGTGGTAGCCGACAATAACCCGGTCGTCTTCTTTGATATCTCCATTGAGTATCTCGGCATGGCGGCCATCGGATATCCCAGTCTTTATCAGCACCGGCTTTGCTTCTCCACCGGGGGAATCAACCCAGATCCGCTGCTGCAGGTCGGAAGAAGGTTCCGGATTGCCCCGTTCCTGTTGCGCTTCCGTTTCATGCCGGAGCAGATCCTTGTCTTCCGGATCAGCCTTAAAGCGCAATGCGACGGCGGGGATTCTCAGGATGTTCTTTTTCTCGCTGGTGATAATCGAAACGGTGGCGGTCATTCCCGGCCGCAGGCTCAGATCAGGATTACTCACCTCGACCACCGTTGCATAGGTCACCACATTCTGCTCTTCCTTCGGCGCAAATCGTATCTGTGAAACCTTTCCCTCAAACACCCGCTCGGGGAATGCGTCGACGGTGAAGAGCACCTTCTGTCCCAGCTGCACCTTGCCGATATCCGCTTCGTCCACCGATGCCTCGACCTGCATCCTGGTCAGGTCCTGGGCAATGAGGAAGAGATCCGGCGTTTGAAAGCTGGCGATTACCGTCTGGCCGACATCGCAGTTGCGGGAAATCACGATGCCGTCAACCGGCGAGTAAATGGAGGTGTGCTCCAGGTCAACCGTGGACGCATGGAGCAGCGCCTGGGCCTGCGCTTCCCGTGCCAGGGCGGCGTCGAAGGTGGCCCTGGCCGCGTTGAAGGTGGTTTCGGCAATTTCCAGTTCCCGTTCCGACGCCACCAGCTCCCGGCTCAAATTTTTGATCCTTCTCAGGTTGCTTTCCGCATCGGCCAGGGCAACCTTTGCCTCCTGCCGCTGGGCCTGCGCCAGCTTGTAGTTGGCGTCATTTTGCGCCACCCGGCTCTGATAAATGTCCGTTTCCAGCTGGGCGATGAGCTGGCCCTTTTCGACCCGGGCATTAAAGTCGGCAAATATCTTTTCTATCCTGCCTGAAACCTGGCTGCCGACCTTGACGGTGATGACCGGGTTAATGGTTCCGGTGGCGGCAATCTTTTCAGTGATGTCCCCCCGGTCGACCGCCTGGGTTTCATATTTGCTTTCGCTGCCGACATCCCTGCGCATAAAAAAAACTGCTATACCCAGCACGAACAGGACCCCTGCCGCGATTACAATTGTTTTTTTCACCGGCACACTCCCCTGGTGCTAACATGCATAACTGCAATGCCGCTAGGAGCGCCTGCAGGCGCGATGCATTCGCGGCGTAAAGCCGCTCCTACCGGTTGATACCATGTAAGAGGTTCACCAGCCCAAGGCTGGTACATTCCCGGATCCGAAGTTGTAAGACTGTAACCTATTTTGACTGAAGAATCAAATCCCTTCACCGGCCGGCAAGGCTAAGCCAGTCTGTGTCGCAGGCCGGTGAAACGCTGGTCGGTCTTATTGTTCTTCACCCCGATTGCCAGCGCCTTCCTGGTGCCGACGATGACGACCAGTCGTTTGCCCCGGGTCACCGCGGTGTAGATCAGGTTCTGCTGCAGCAGCACATAGTGCTGGGTGAGCAGGGGCATCACCACCGCGGGATATTCCGAACCTTGGGACTTGTGCACCGATATGGCATACGCCAGAACGATCTCATCGAGATCGGGAAAATCATAGGTTACGGTCCGGCCGTCAAAGGAAATGGTTGCCTCCTGCAGTTCCGTGTCGATTTTGACGATCCTGCCGATATCGCCGTTGAACACATCCTTGTCGTAGTTGTTGCGCACCTGCATCACCTTGTCATTGACCCGGAAGTCCCTGCCTCCCCGGGTGACGCCGTCCTCCCTCGGATTGAGCGTTTGCCGGAGCACCAGGTTGAGGTTTTCCGCGCCGACCGTCCCCCGGTGCATGGGCGTGAGCACCTGAATGTCGTTGACCGGATGCAGTTGAAAGCGTTTTGGAATCCGCTCGGTGACCAGCTCCAGGATGAGCTTCAGCGCCTCATCGGGGTTCTCCTTTTCGATGAAGTAAAAATCCTCCCTCTTTTCCCCCGGCGATTTCAGGATGGGCATAACCCCGCTGTTGATCCGGTGGGCATTGACGATGATCAGGCTTTCCTGCGCCTGGCGGAAAATCTCGTTGAGTTCGACCACCGGCACCGCCCCGGAATCAATGATGTCCTTGAGAATGGAGCCGGCCCCCACCGAGGGAAGCTGGTTCACGTCTCCCACCAGGATCAGGGTGGCCCTGACCGGCACCGCCCGGAGCAGGTGATGCATGAGCAGGGTGTCGATCATGGAGACTTCATCGATGATGATAAGGTCACCGTCCAGCGGATTTGTTTCGTTTTTTTCAAAGCCGCCTTCCCGCACGCTGTATTTCAGCATGCGGTGAATGGTCCGGGCGTCGTGACCGGTGACCTCGCTCATGCGTTTGGCGGCCCTGCCCGTCGGGGCGGCAAGCAGGATGCGGGCGCCGGACCGGGCAAAGATTTTTATAATGGCATTGATAATGGTGGTTTTCCCCGTGCCCGGTCCCCCGGTGATCACCAGCACCTTGTGCTCCATGGCAGTGCGGATCGCTTCTTTTTGCCGGTCGGCGCATTGCAGGGAAAGCTGTTCCTGCACCCATTCCACGGCGGGTGCGGCATCGGTTTTTTGTCCTGCCGCAGGCGCGCTGATAAGTGACTTCAGGTGCGCGGCTATGCCGGTTTCGGCAAAGTAATACCTCGCCAGATACACCGCCCTGGTTTCACCTGAAGCGTCACCGGCGCCCCGCGCCATCTCTTCAATGACCGCCCGGTGATCGGCGGCAATCAATCCGATTGCCTTTTCAATGATCTCGCGATCCACCTCCAGGATGTCCCGGCATTTCCTGATGAGTCGTTCATAGGGATAGTAGACATGCCCCTCTTCAGCAAGCTGGTTGAGCACGTAGAGGGTGCCCGCCTCCGCCCGCAGTTCGGAATTTTTTGCGACGCCCAGCCGCTCCGCAATTTTGTCGGCGGTGATGAAACCGATGCCGACAATATCGGTTGCCAGGCGGTAGGGATTTGCCTTCACCACCTCGATGGACTTCTCCTTATACTGCCTGAAAATTTTTGTGGCATAGCCGGAGCTGACCCCCTGGCTCTGCAGGAAGATCATCACCTCCCGTATTTCCTTTTGGGCGTTCCAGGCGCTGCGAATCATCCGAACCCGCACGTCGCCGATGCCTTCCACCTCGGTAAGCCGCTCGCTGTCCTGCTCAATCACCGCAAGGGTCTCCTGCCCGAATTGCTTGACGATGCGCTTGGCCATTACCGGTCCGATGCCTTTGATCAGGCCGGACCCGAGGTATTTTTCGATGCCGCTGACCGACGCGGGGGCAGTGGTGGTATACTGAACAACCTTGAACTGTTCGCCATAGCGGGGGCTGTATACCCATTCTCCCTGCATGAGCAGCTCTTCGCCCGGCGTCGGGGTGAGAATGGTCCCAACCACGGTTACCAGATCGCGGCGGTTGTGGACCTTTACCTTGGCGACGGTGTAGCCGCTTTCATCGTTACAGTAGGTGATCCGTTCTATTTGTCCCTGGAGATCGGTGAGCACAGAAAGTCCCTGTTTCCGCATGTTGTTGGGGCTTACTGTAATAGGAAACGCAGCAGTTTTCAATGTAAATGTGGCGGAGGAATGATCGGAGCGTCTGCTGCTGACCGGTAGCCGCATAAAGGATGGAGTGGTAAGGAGTGATCATGCCACCCTGATCCACATGGCGAGGCATAAAAAACCCTCAAGCAGCCGGTACAGAATCACTTCTCCATCGCTTGAGGGTTTGAGAACCGTATTTCGTCTGCATGCCCTAGGCAGAACATCAGGTATGCAGACCAACCCAGGGAAATTTGAGAATCATATTAACCTCCTTTCACTACAAGGCTAATATTATCGGAGAGCACTTATAACTCTCTATAAATTATATACTATATTTTCTCGCGTTTGTCAATGCTGCCGGGCAGCGTGCCGGCTGGACAGCTGTCTGGCTAACCGGCGTGCAAGCCTTTCAGGTGGCTACGGAGCTACCAGCATTACCGGTGGTGCGACACACATCTCACCGTAGTGGGCGGAAAGAATCGCCGATGTTGAAATTCTTTCAAAACTTAGAAGAGCGAGATAGACCATGCTGATGAGCAAGGCAATCTTTCCTGCCCTTGCCGCAACCGAAAGAAGTTCACTCAGATACGTTGCTCGCGGTTTCACCCGTTCAGCTGCCATCGCCGGATGAACGCGCATGCGGAGGTATTCATACGAATGCAATAATACGGTGTTCATCATCACACTCCTTCCTGTTGAGGTGTGCGGTTGTGGGGCGGCGCTGATGCGCGTCGGATGCCCTAAGCCCGGTTAGAAGCAGCATCGCACATAGAGGCCGAGTATCTTCCCGCACTCGCTGAATCTCACGTATGACACATAGGAGAGGCCCACCAGCAGTACCATCCACAGGACAACTACTATGTCCTCTGTTTCCGACAATTCTTTTATCTTTCGATACAGTGTGCTCGCCCGCTCCGAGACTTTTTCCTTGAGGTGTTCATAGGCCAGATGACTTTTTTCCCACTCGCCATGGTGTATTGAAATTGTTCTCATGACTGATCCTCCTCTTAAAACAGGTTACCGGTTGCTCCATGGCATCATTTATACAGGATGAGCGGCGCAATACAATCGGGGACACCCTGTTTTTGAGCTTCGCAATTCCTGATTCTGAGGGTAAAAATGCATTAAGTATTTTCCCAAAGCCATTCGCATTTCCCTGAGAGGTTTTTACTTATAATAAAAATATTAAAAAACAAGATGTTGCCAAACAGCAACGGATGGACCGGAGTACATCATGGATCGCTTCAGGCACTGTGCCGTATCTTACATAAGGCTACCGGCAATAAAAAAATGCCTCTCAGGATGCTTCCTGAGAGGCCCGATTTGAACGGAGGCTGGTTACACGGTCAGGGATAGGTACACCACGGATCCGTTGAACAGGAAGGGCAGGGGTTGTTTAATGAATTTCTGCCGAAATCCGATTTAAACAACGCCGCGTCAGATCCGCTCACATCTTTATTACAGGTGAAATCGCCCTTGCAGGGCGCAGCGTTGGTACAGGGTCTATCGAGAGCGTTTCTGCCGAAATCAGCTTTGAAAATGGCTGCGTCACCGCCATCCACATCCACATCGATATTGAAGTTGCCCTCGCACTCACAGGCGTTGCCGCAACTATTGCCGAGAGGCGGATAGGTGTCTTCCTGTCCGGCATTGGGTTTATACGGGCAGTTGTCAACATCGCCGCACACCATATCGTTATCATAGTCGTTATCGGGATCACTGGCACAGAGGGCGAATGTTTCAAGCAAATCGACCGATGCCTGTACTATGGCATCCTGCTGCCCCTGCCGGGAGATGCCGGCAACGTTGTCCCCGGGCTGCACCGGGTCAGGAGAAGTGTCATACCAGCCAAACTGGGTGTGATTGCCCCCGTCAATCGGCACAAACACGGTATAGGGCGGCAAATGTTCCTTCGATGTCTCAATCTCATCCGCCGTGACCATGCCGTCGTATGTGCCGTAAATGGACACCGCCTTCATTATTTTGTTGTCCAGCCGCGCATCAGCCGGGTAGCCTGCCCATAATATCACGCCATCGATTATGCCGCTGTTGATGCTTGCATAATAGCTGGCCCCGTAAGCTCCCATTGAGTGGCCGCCGATTGCCCATTCGGCAATGCCGGGATGGTCACTTATTACCCGGGCAGCACGAAGAGCGGAGCTGCCGATGGCCAGATCATCAAACATTTTTACAATAAAGGTTGCGAATCCCTGACGGGCAATTTCATGGGCAAAGGGCGCATATGATCGGGGATCAACATAAGCCCCGGGATAAATGATAAATCCGATGGTCACCCCTGATGCGGTTGGTTCAAACGCAAAGTAGAAGTTCGTTCCCGCCTCCCATTCCGGCACGGTGACCTCGGTCACGGTAACCTCCGCATCGGATGTTAAGGCGGCAATTGCTTCAGGCAGGGGGGGGAAGGTGGCGGCGGCGTCCGATGATGCCAAGAACATAATGCATACGAGTGCCCATGCTGTAATAGTTAGTTTTTTCATGGCTGTTCCTTATCCTCCCAAGGTCAAATTGGAAAGCTACCTGTATGATTGCCTTACGTGAAAAAATAGGAAGTGCCTCAGCTAACAGCATAGTATATATCACATATTGCTTATAAAAACAAATGTTTTCGTTAGTACCGGCTCACGAAAAAATCAAACCACAACATAGAATCTTATTGAATGTACGGCATAATTTTTCGAGCACATTAAAAAAACTAGGGGGCTTCATGTATCAATTCCGCTATTTTGGGACTGACGTTGAACCCCAGTTGCCGTGCCTTTTCTACATGGGATTTTGCCAGCGCATAATTTTTCTTCTCATAATAGGTCAAACCAAGTTTATAGTGCGCCTCGGCGAATGAAGGATTGATTGCCACTGCCTTGGTATATGCTTCAAGGGTTTTATCATGCATTCCCAGCGCATAATAGGCCATACCCAGATTATACTGGGCTACGGCAAGCAGGGGATCAATGTTCAGCGCCTTTTGATATTCTGCAACCGCTTTATCGTACATTCCCTGATGGTAATACGCCAGACCAAGATTAGTCCGCGCTTCCGCCATGTTCGGATTGCCGGCTAATGCTTTTTGATATTCTTCAATCGCCTTTTCATAGTTGCCCCTCCGCTTATATGCCACCCCCAGGTTGGCATGTGCGTCGGCGAAGGAGGGGTTGATGGCCAGCGCCTTTTCATATTCCTCGAGCGCTTTATCGTGCAGTCCCTGCCGATCGTACAGAACCCCCAGGTTATTATGCGCAACCGGCACGCTTCCGGGAAAGACCTTGATGACATGCGTCCACAAGGATTCGGAATCCCGCCAGATGGCAATCTGGGTAATCGTGCACACTCCTAAGGCTGCAACGAGAAGTGCTGCCAGTGCCCATCCGGCAGCGATGATGTTTTTTCTGCCGGCGAATCGAGCGCATAGCTTCGCAACCCCTGCGCCTGCCAGGAGAAAGATGCTGAGGCTCGGGAGATAGGTGTAACGGTCCGCTGCTGCCTGGCTGCCGACCTGCATAATGCCCGCTACCGGCACTAGCGTGATCAGGTAATATGCCCAGGCTATCAGGAACGCGCATTTTCCCCGCCGCCAGAGCCGTATGCACCATCGCGTCATGCCCAAAACTACTATGACCGCGATGCAATAATAGACAAGATCAAGGAAATGTATGGTTTTGGGAAAGGGATAGTACGGAACCAGCTGTGCCGGCCATACCATTTTGCCAAGGTAGAAAAGGGGGGAGTAGAGTGCATTGACCAGCCTCAGGTGGACCGGCAGCCGCTCAAGGCTTTCGAACGCGCCTCCGGCATGCTGGGCCATCACGGTGAGGGTGGCAGAGATGCCGCTGAGCAGGAGGAAGGGGATTTTTTCCAGCACCACTTTCGCTTTCTGATTGGCTCCTGCAGCAAAAGAAAATCTTTTGAAAGGATAGATATCCAGGAGAAGGAGGATACAAGGAATGGTCACGGCCATGGGCTTTGCCAGGAGCGCCGCCGCCGCAAGCGCGATGCCGGCCGTGAACCAGAAGGCCCGCCGCGTCGTATCTGCGCATGAAACAAAAAGGCAATATGACAAAAGCGTCAAAAGAAAGAAAAAGGCGCAGAGCACATCCTTTCGCTCGGCTATCCATGCCACCGACTCGACACGGAGGGGATGAATGCCGAACAGCGCTGCGGTCACGCATCCGGCAACCAGCGCTTCAGCCGGAACGGCGGGGTGTGCGGATGCGGCGGACGATTGCGGCCGCGCTTGCGCCTTCAGCCAGAGCACCATCGTTAGCAGCAGCACCAGCAGGGTGTTGCACCCGTGCAGGAGAATGCCGGTAAGATGGTGTCCACGAGGCGCAAGGCCAAACAAAGCACGGTCTACCGCGTGGCTGAGCCAGGTGAGGGGGTGCCAGTTGGTGGCGTGAAAGGAGGTCAGCATCCAGCGGCACGAGCCCGGATCCAATGATTGGATCATGCCGTTTTCATAGACATAGATGCCGTCATCCCAGTTGACAAAACCGTTTTTCAGCGCCGGGGCGTGGAATAGAACGGCAAGCACAACAACCACGACCCCGCAGGCCATCACCCTCAGGCGGAATGATTTTTCGGCCTGTGTTCTGACCCCGGCTTTCGTATCGCTTTTCTCGAGGGATCGTTTAGCCATACCCATCACTGGTTATTGGTGAACGCCGTTACAAAAGATATCCATCGCAGCATATCGAGGGCGGGCACAACTCATTCGGTTCCGAAAACAGTGCTTCCGGCGCTGCCTCTTTCGCCGGCGGTTGGGCGTTGGCGGCTGGTGATGCCCGTACCCTTGTATAGCATGGAACATGCCGCGGGGCAAAGGGTTAGCTGATGAAAAATGCACTTCCCGGTGACCGGTCTATGGAAGCGCGATTTGGCTTTGTTTATTGGTGATAAATGTGCTATGTACCACCCTTACTTGCAGATTGAATAGTGCCGGTAACCCAGTGCGCCGGCGGGTAGCGAAACAATAACGCTTTTATGCCTGGTTTACCGAGATGCGGTTATGGTATCATTGAACGCTGCGAAGGAGGACACATGAGGAAGAACAGTTGTGGGACCGTTGATGTGTTAAAAAAGACCTATGATCCCAGGATATCAAAGGTGCCTGAATTGATCGGCAAGCATCCGGGCGTCATCGCGCCGGTAACCCTGGCCAAGGTAAACCCGCTGGAGATTGTCACGCCGGCAAGCGCCTCGCGGGTGAGCGGCATGATGGAAGTCGAGGTGGTGATACGTGACGGCAATGAAGAGCTGCAGAAGAACCTTAAAAAAATTGTGCTGACCATTGACGGCAGGCGGTTTGAGTTTGCAAAACCGCCGTATAAGGTCGATTTTGACTCCTCCCACGCCAAATTCAGGATACTTAAAATCAAGGCGGAGGCGGTCGGCACGGAAGATGGTCAGGACGATGCGGTGCTTGCCTCGTTTTACACCAATGTGATCGCTGAGAACGGGCCGTGCGACAAGACCAAACCGCTGCTGCTGTTTGCGGGGGTGTTTGAGCCGAAGATAGAGAACCGCCGGGGGACATGGACGCCGGAGATGTACGAGAAGGCCTATACCTTTTCCGCGAAGATGATGGGCCATCTCATGCATTATGGATTTGTCCCGGATTTTTTGAAGGAGGTGGACCAGTTTGCCGTGCTGATTGATCCGACCCAGCTTGACAAGGGGTATGATGAATACACGCCCCGAGCGCTGGTTGATGTGCTGGGCCGGGAGAGCGGACCGGGCTGCGATGGAAAAGCCTATACCGATATGATCCAGGGCGCGCACTGGATTGAAAAATCCAAGACGCGGCTGGGCACCATTCTGCGGGGATACCACATTCCCGAGATGGGGCTGCCCAACGACATGCCGGACATTTTTGAGGTGTTTGCGGCGCGGGTGATCAGCTACTACTGGCAGTTTGACCCGCAGGGAGGCATGCGGGCATGGGATCAGACCCAGGGGATTTTTAAGGACATCATGGCGGACCTGAAAAAGAGCGGCCATGACATTCCCTGGGAGGTGCACTCGCTGATCATCGGGAAACGGCCGGACTACCTCAAGAACATGATCAAGCGGCAGGTGCTGGAGAATAAAGTAAGCTGCGTGATGCTCTGCGACTTTATCACTGACCTTTCCGATTTTGAGGATACCAAAGGCATTTGGGAGGAGGTGCAGGAGGCAATAGACCTGGTGGAACAGGAAACCGGGAAGCGGCTGCCCCTGTCCATCGTGTACACCACCGACGGGGAGCTGCAGGGGGCGCATCCTGACTTCGCCGAAGCGGCGTTTCGGATTAGCAAAAATGAAATTGAACGGATCGGCGCTCCGGATAGCGCCAGGATCGGCCTGATCCTGGGGGAGCACGGCTATCCCCCCGGAAACGGCGACGAGGATGTCATCGGGATCAACCAGGAGCGGGTCCGCCTGAACCTGCGGCGCGTCTATGAGGCGGCGCTGCCCGGTGTGCGCAGGGGGGTTACCGAATACCAGCTGAGCATGAATGAGTTTAACAACCACCCCGATTCATGGCAGCCCTCATCGATGGAGCGGATGATCGACTACCTGCACCGGGGCTTCGATGCCGTCATCTTCCAGCCCTATTACTTTACCTACGAGACCATCGACCTGTTTGAACACCTGCGCCACTGGGCGTTTGAGGTGGACGGCATCGACTACCATCATGAGTTCCATGGCGGCCATGAAATTCTTCCTGACTACCGGAGCGACTTTAACTTCCGGGGGACGCGGATCATCATTACCGGATCGCTCCTGGGGCGGTATGAAAAGGAGGGCGGCCGCCCCCTGGTGCAGGAGGCGTATAAGCTCTTCAAGGGCGGGGTTGCAGATACCATCGCCAGGAAGCTGGACTCACGGTGAAACTGCGCCGGCGGCCTTGTCGTGCCGCTTAAGCGCACCGCACATGCCCATGAATACAAAAGCCAGCAACCGCAGGCAGTTCCGCGAAGTGATTCACCGGTTCATCGAAGGGAAGATGAACTGCTATAGCGCCATCACGGTGAAGGCCGACGGCGGTGGGGATGCAGTCTGCATCGAAGCGGGCAAATACCGGGCAAGCCTGTTTATGATACACGGCATGATGAAAACCATGGAGCGGGATGAAATAACCGCCGCCCTGGGCATTTCCTGCCACGTTTTAAGCACCTGGGAAAGCGAGCGACCGTTCATGACGCTGGTGTACTCCAATTACAAGGAGTTCCTGATCCACCTGGGAGAGCTGTATACCTAGCCGGTTGTTCAAAAAACAGTTTTCTCCGGGCTGGTCACATCAAAGGAGGAGCGCAGTGAAGATACTCATCGCCGGATGCAACGGACATGTAGGAAGGGAACTCACGCGCAAGGCGGTCGAGCGGAAGATGTTGGTGCGGTGCTTTGACCTTACCCCCCCGAAAATTGCCGGCGTTGATGCCTCCGCGCTGGATGTGGTGACCGGGGACATAACCGATCCGGCCACGGTGCGGCAGGCCACCCGGGGCATTACCGCGGTCATCGATGTCATCGGTATGAAGGGGGAAACCAAAACGCTGACCCATGAGATGGTCGAGCACGGCGGCATGAAGCATATCATTCAGGCAGGAAGAGAGAATAAAGTGCAGCACATTCTCTATACCAGCGTCATGGGCGTGGAGCCGGACTCGCCGGCGCTCACCCTTGCCGCGAAGTGGAATGCCGAGCAGACCCTGATACATTCCGGTATCTCGTACACCATATTCAGGCCCTCGGGCTATTTCGTCGACTTTGCCGAATACTTTGCCCCGAAGATAAGGGACACCGGCAGCTTTACCGTGGTGGGGAATGGCCGCACCCGCATTCAGCCCATTGACCCGGCGGATGTGGCGGAGGCGTTTCTGCGGGCGCTCGGAAATGAAAAGGCCATGAACCGGATTTTTAAGATAGCCGGCCCGGACATATTAACCCTTGAGGAAGTGATCACCCTGGTGAGCCGGGTGGTGGGCCGGCCGGTCAAGATAAAAAAAATACCCTTCCCGGTTATGAATGCCCTGTTTTCGATTATCGCGCTTCTCACCGGCAAGCGGGGAGGAAAGGATTTTCTCTACCGCATGTCGCGGGACAGCGTGTGCAGCGATCAGGAGATGCAGGAGGTGCGGGAGGCGTTTGCCATCGAGTTCAAGCGGCTGGAGCCGTGGCTGCGCGAACAGCTGGGTCAGTCATAACCGGAATCCGCGGAGACCGGGTATAGGTCGAACCTTCACTATCGGAAAGGAGGAAGATGTATGGTGGTTAAGGCAAGCGAACGGGAAGAGGAATATTTTGCCAAAATGGAATTTGAGCGAAGAAAAAAAGCGTTGGAAGAGGAACACCGGAAGGTTACCGCGGAGAACCGCCGGAAGCTGAAAGAGCTGCATCACATGCGCTGCCCGAAATGCGGCATGGAGTTGATCGAGGTGAATTATAAGGGCATCAAGACCGACGAGTGCTCCGAATGCAAGGGGATATGGCTGGACGCGGGAGAACTGGAAACCGTTTCAAAGCTCGAAAAGACCGGTCTGCAGAAGTTCTTCAGCATATTCACTGAATAGCACGGCGGCCCGGGGGCAGCAACCGGTGTGGTCATCCTGCCGGCTGCACTGCGCGACGGCCGCAGGCAACATCATACAACGGGGTTTCCGTGCACTGGCATCAAAAAGACATACAGCAGGTCCTTGGCGATCTCGCGACATCACCGCGGGGGCTTTCCTCTGAGGAGGCCCTGCGGCGGCTTCAGGAATACGGGCCCAACCAGTTGCAGGAGAAAAAGAAAAAGACCCTCCTGATGATGCTGGGTGATCAGTTCAAGGACTTCATGATCATTGTGCTGATGATTGCCGCGGTCATATCGGGGGTGATCGGCGACCTGTCGGACACCATCGCCATCGTGGTGATTGTTGTCCTCAACGCGGTGATCGGCTTCGTCCAGGAGTACCGGGCGGAGGCGGCGATGGCGGCCCTGAAGAAAATGGCGGCCGCCACCGCCACGGTCGTGCGCAACGGCGCGCCTGCCACCATACACGGCGCTGATATCGTCCCCGGTGACATGGTGCTGCTTGAAGCGGGGAGAATCGTTCCCGCCGACATGCGATGCATCGAGACGGCGCAGATGAAGGTGGAAGAGGCGGCGCTTACCGGGGAGTCGGCGCCGGTGGACAAGCACACCGGGCCGCTGCATGATGACACGCTGCCGCTGGGTGACAGAAAGAACATGGTATACAAAGGCACCTTCGTCACCTATGGCCGGGGCGCCGGCGTGGTTGTGGCAACCGGCATGCACACCGAGCTGGGCAAGATCGCTTCAATGCTCCAGGAAGAGGAAGAGGTCAAAACACCGCTGCAGAAAAGGCTGGCCCGCTTCGGCCGCAAGCTGTCCCTTGCCGTGCTTGCCATCTGCGCCTTTGTGTTCGGCGTGGGCATGCTGCGGGGGGAGCCGCCCTTGCTGATGCTGCTCACCGCCATTTCCCTTGCGGTGGCCGCCATTCCCGAGGCGCTGCCGGCGGTCATAACCATCTCCCTGGCGCTGGGGGCGAAGAAGCTGGTGAAGCAGAACGCCCTGATCAGAAAGCTCCCCGCGGTGGAGACCCTCGGCTCAGTGACCTATATTTGTTCCGACAAGACCGGCACGCTGACCCTGAACAAGATGACCGTTGAGGAGATATACTGTGACGGCACGCTGTGCCGGACCGCGGAGATGACGGCTTTCAAGAATAAGGATCATCTTCTCATGATGGCGCTGGCCTTGAACAATGATGTACAGACAGGGACTGACGGTGTCGTGCTCGGGGATCCCACCGAGATTGCATTATACGACCTTGCCAGGAAGCAGGGATGCCTCAGAAATGAGCTTGAAAAAAAGTATCCCCGGGTTGCGGAAATCCCCTTTGATTCAGACAGAAAATGCATGACCACGGTGCACGCCTGGGACGGCCGCTTTGTTTCGTTCACCAAGGGGGCGATAGAGGGCCTGCTGGATAAAGCAGCGGACATAATCACCTCCGAAGGCGTGCAGCCGGTTCAGGCGGCTGAAATCCAGAGGGTTAACGATCGCATGTCCGAAGACGGCCTGCGGGTGCTCGGTGTGGCCATGCGCACATGGGATGCGCTTCCCGGCGACATGTCTCCCGGGCAGGTTGAGAACGGGCTTACCCTGTTAGGTCTTATCGGCATGATGGATCCCCCGCGGGACGAGGCGAAAGAAGCAGTCGCCGTATGCATGGCCGCCGGCATACGCCCGGTGATGATAACCGGCGACCATCCCGGCACCGCCCTGGCAATCGCCAGGAGGCTCGGCATCACCGATGACGGCCGGGATGAGGCCATCACCGGCAGAGAGCTGGCCGCGCTCACGCTGGAGGAGTTTGAGCAAAAGGTTGAGCACATCAGGGTGTACGCGCGGGTGGCACCCGAACAGAAGCTGAAGATCGTCAAGGCCCTGCAGGACAAGGGGCAGTTTGTGGCCATGACCGGCGACGGGGTCAATGACGCACCGGCACTGAAGCGGGCGGACATCGGGGTGGCCATGGGCATTACCGGGACGGATGTCTCAAAAGAAGCCGCTCACATGATATTGCTTGATGATAACTTCGCCACCATTGTCAAGGCGGTCAAGGAAGGCAGAAAGATATACGACAACATCAGGAAATTCATAAAATATCTCCTTACCACCAACTGCGGTGAAATCCTGACGCTCTTTCTCGCGTCGCTCTCGGGACTGCCGATGCCGCTCCTGCCCATCCACATCCTGTGGATCAATCTGGTCACCGACGGACTCCCGTCCCTGGCCCTTGCGGTTGAGCCCGCCGAGGGGGATGTCATGCGCCGGCCGCCGCGCCATCCGCAGGAGAGCATATTTGCCCACGGGCTGGGATTTCACGCCCTGTGGGTCGGACTGCTCATGGCCGGGATCGTGCTGGCCGTTCAGGCACGGGCGATTGCGGCGGGGAATATGCACTGGCAGACGATGGTGTTTACCGTCCTCTGCCTGACCCAGCTCGGCCATGTCCTAGCCATACGGTCTGAAAAAGAGTCATTGTTCAGTATCGGGCTGTTCTCCAATGTGTATCTGCTGCTCGCGGTGGCACTCACCTTTTGCCTTCAGATGGCGACCGTGTATCTTCCGGCGTTCAATCGCGTGTTCAAGACGGAACCGCTGACCTTGAACGAATTGCTGATGGCGCTGCTGCTGTCGTCGGTGGTGTTTTGCGCGGTGGAGCTGGAGAAGCTGATCAAGCGAAAAAGAGCGGCGGGGTAGGATCGGGCCTTTCCCGGTCGGCAGATGAGAGGGCATGGCCAGACCGGCGGGTGAAGCGGGCGGTAAAGCATTTATTCTGTTTTGATGCTTGCAAAATTATTTCATAAACGGTATAATCTCGCACTTTCTCGATGTGGTGATGCCTGCGTATCCAGAACATGCCGCGACGGCCTTCAGGAATCTCTGCACCGTAGAGCAACTCCCCCATAACTCATTATCAGCCTCAGCATATGAAGAAATTCGTCTTTCTTGTTATTGTGGGCTTGGTTGTTGTAGCCGGCGCCCTCACCGGAATCAAGGCCCTGCAGATCGGCCGGATGGCGGCCCAGGTTAAGCAGCCTCCGCCCGAGATTGTCACGACCGCCGTGGCGCAGGCGCAAATATGGGAGTCAACCCTTACCGCGGTCGGCTCACTGGTTGCGGTTCAGGGGGTGGTGATAGCCGCCGAAATGTCGGGCAAGGTGGTTGCGATCGCCTTTGAGCCGGGTTCGATGGTCAAGGCCGGTGACCTTCTGATTCAGCAGGACATCGCTGCGGAGGAGGCCGAACTCCGCGCCGCAGAGGCCACCGCCGGGCTGACCAAACTGACCCTGGAGCGGGCGCGCCGGCTGCTCGCCGAAGGAACGTTTTCCCAGGCCGAATTTGACAAGGCTGACGCCGACCACAAGCAGGCGCGTGCCCAGATTGATAACATCCGGGCGGTCATTGCAAAAAAAACCGTCAGGGCCCCCTTTACCGGACTCCTTGGCATCCGTTTGGTCAATTTGGGCCAGATGCTGAGCCCCGGTGATCAGATTGTTTCGCTCCAGTCGCTCGACCCGATTTATGCAAATTTTTCCCTTCCGCAGCAGCAGCTCACCCGCATCCGCCCCTATCTGAAGGTGCGGGTTGCAACCGATGCGCTTCCCGGTGAAGTCATTGAAGGGGCGGTCACCGCGATCAATCCTCAGGTGGAAACCGCCACCCGCAATATCATGGTGCAGGCAACAGTACCCAACCGCAATCAGCACCTCCGGCCGGGCATGTTCGTCAATGTGACCGTTTTAATGCCCGAACAGGATAAGGTGCTGGTCATACCCTCGACGGCGGTGCTGAATGCGCCGTACAGCGACTCGGTATTTATTGTTGAACATGCGGCAGGCGACAAGCAGGGTGCTTCGGATAAGGTGGCGCGCCAGCAGTTCGTCAAGCTGGGTGAGCGGCGCGGGGATTTTGTTGCGGTCATCGCCGGTTTAAAGGAAGGCGAGACGGTGGTGAGCACCGGCGTTTTCAAGCTGCGCAACGGGCAGGCGGTGACGGTTGACAACACCCTGTCCCCGGAATTCAAACTGTCGCCCACGCCGAAGGACAGCTGATGCAATACAGCATGCTGTTTGATGTGCACGAGCGGTGTGTAAAAAAGGGGGGGACGTTCGTGCAGAGGTTGCATAACCTATCGGTCGTAAAAATAACCCGTCAAGAATTGTTTTCGTGCTTCGTGGCAACCCCGGAGAGGTAAGCATATTGGAAGTTGAACGCAAAGCAATTTCTGCACGAACGTCCCTCTTGGAAAGCAGAAGAGTACTCCTGTAAACTATGAAATTTACCGATCTTTTTATCCGCCGCCCGGTTCTCGCCCTGGTCATCAATCTCATCATCATCATTGCCGGACTGCAGGCGATCCGCTCGGTGAACGTGCGCCAGTTTCCCCGCAGCGAATCATCGGCGGTCAAGATCACCACCGTGTACGTGGGCGCCAGCGCTGATCTGGTGCGAGGCTTCATTACCACGCCGCTGGAGCGCGCCATTGCCGCGGCCGACGGCATCGACTACATGCAGTCCAAGAGCGCCCAGGGACTCTCGACCATCACCGTCCGGCTGAAGCTTAATTACGATTCCATCAAGGCCCTCTCGGAAATAAGCTCCAAGGTCGACCAGGTGCGCCAGGACCTGCCGCCCGAGGCCGAGGTGCCGGTGATCAATGTCGAATCCGCCGAAAGCGAGTTCGCCGCCGCCTATCTCAGCTTCCAGTCCGACATCCTTGAGCAGAACCAGATCACCGATTATCTCATCCGCATCGTCCAGCCGCGATTATCCGCGGTAGAAGGCATACAGCGCGCCGAAATTCTGGGCAACCGCACCTTTTCCATGCGCATCTGGCTCAAGGCCGACCGCATGGCCGCCCTCAATATCAGCCCCCTCCAGGTGCGCCAGGCGCTGGCCGCCAACAATTATCTCACCGCCGTCGGCCAGACCAAAGGCTCGCTCATCCAGGTCAACCTGACCGCCAACTCCGACCTGCGTTCGGTTGAAGAGTTCAAGCGGCTGGTCATCCGTGAGCAGGACGGCACCATTGTGCGGCTTGAGGATATCAGCGAGGTTGCCCTGGGTGCGGAAGACTATGATGCGGAAGTGCGCATCCTGGGGCAGACAGCCGTCTTTATGGGGATTTATAACCTGCCCAACTCCAATACCCTTGATGTGATCAAGCGCGTGCGCAAAGAGATGGAGCTTATCGAAAGGAATCTGCCCGGCGGACTGGAGACGCGCTTTGCCTATGATTCCACCGACTATATTAATAATGCCATCAGCGAGGTTTTAGCGACGCTGATCGATACGCTGATTATCGTCATGGTGGTCATCTTCCTGTTCCTCGGATCGCTGCGATCGGTTTTCATTCCCATTGTGGCCATACCGCTGTCGCTGGTCGGGGCGGTGTTTCTGATGCAGATGTTCGGATTCACCGTCAACCTGCTGACCCTTCTGGCGATCGTGCTCTCGGTGGGACTGGTGGTGGATGACGCCATCGTGGTGGTGGAGAATATCGAGCGCCACCTGAGCGAAGGCCAGACCCCGGTGCAGGCCGCCCTGCTGGGGGCGCGTGAACTGGTCGGCCCGATCATCGCCATGACCATAACCCTGGCCACTGTCTACATTCCCATCGGCCTGCAGGGAGGTCTGACCGGCTCCCTCTTCCGGGAGTTTGCCTTCACCCTGTCCGGGGCGGTGGCGATTTCCGGGGTGGTGGCGCTCACCCTTTCGCCGATGATGTCTTCCAAGATGCTCAAGCCGGGGATTGAAGAGCACGGGCTGGCAAAAAGGATTGCCAGTGACTTCAAGCGCTTCAGGAAGTTTTACGGCCGACTGCTGGACATCACGCTTGATGCACGCCCGGCGGTCTACGCGGTGTGGATTATCCTGGGCCTGCTGGCCATTCCCATGTTCAGGATGGCGCCGGCGGAGCTGGCGCCGCTGGAGGATGAGGGGGCGCTTTTCAGCATTATTGACGCGCCGGCAAGTTCATCACTTGAACTCACCAGCCATTTCAGCCGGGCGGCGGACCGGATTTTTCAGAATGTCCCGGAAAAGGACTTTACCTTCGAAATCGTCTTCCCCACCTCGGGGTTCGGCGGCTTCATCACCAAGCCCTGGAACCAGCGGGAGCGGACACCGTTTGAAATTCTTCCTGAGATGCAGCAGAAACTGCGCGCCATCACCGGCATCCGGGTGCTGCTGATCGCCCCTCCGGCGTTGCCGGGCGGCGGCGAGTTCCCGGTGGAGTTTGTGATCGCCTCGACCGCCGAACTTGACGAGGTGCTTAAGTTTGCCGAGCAGATAAAATTGAAGGCCATGGAGGCGGGGATTTTTGCCTTCCCGCCGCTCATCGATGTTAAAATCGACCAGCCGCAATCAGAGATCGTAATTGACCGGGACAAGGTGGCGGTTCTGGGTCTCAATCTCCAGCAGGTCGGTTCCGACCTGTCCTCGATGCTCAGCGGCAACTACGTAAACCGCTTCAACATTGCCGGGCGCAGCTACAAGGTCATCCCGCAGATCAAGCGGGTGGGCCGGCTTAATCCCGACCAGCTGGAGAATATTTACATCAGCGGGCCGGACGGCCAGCTGGTGCAGCTCAGCACCGTCGCCGAGATACGCAATTCCACCGTCCCCCGCTCGCTGAACCGCTTTCAGCAGCTCAATGCGGTGAAGATCAGCGGCGTAGCCATGCGCCCGCTCAATGAGGCCCTGCGCTTTCTCGAGGATGAGGCCGCCAAGATTCTGCCGCAGGGGTATGTGGTGGATTACACCGGCGAGTCGCGCCAGCTCCGGACCGAGGGGTACAAGTTCCTTCCCGCCTTCGGGCTTGCCATGGTGCTCATCTTTCTGGTGCTTGCCGCACAGTTCAACAGCTTTCGCGATCCGCTGGTCATCCTGGCCGGGTCAGTGCCGCTGGCCATGTTCGGGGCGCTCATCTTCATGTTCCTGAAGATGCCCAACCCCAACATCCCCTTCTTCACCAACGGCTGGACCACCACCCTCAACATTTATTCCCAGGTGGGGCTGGTGACCCTCATCGGCCTGGTCTCGCGCAACGGCATCCTCATCGTTGAGTTTGCCAACAAGCTGCAGGAGCAGGGGCATTCCAAACGCGAGGCCGTGCACGAGGCAGCGCTGAGCCGGCTGCGTCCCATTCTGATGATCAGCGCGGCGACCATCGCCGGCCACTTCCCCCTGACCCTGGTGACCGGGCCCGGCGCGGAAGCCCGTAACTCCATCGGTCTGGTGCTGGTTGGGGGCATGGCCGTCGGCACCCTCTTCACCCTCTTCGTCATTCCCTCCATCTACATGCTCATCGCCCACGACCGATCAAAGGATCGCACCTCGGAATCACTTGTATAATCAGGTTACCATCAGCCCCGCATTCCACTTCTCGGAACAACCCCCTGCTTTTCCGTAAAAAGAGCGGACATCCTACAATGGTCCGGTCAGAAAAAATGACCTGATGTTCACGCAATCCGCATTCCTCAATCATTTGATCAGACGCTGTTTCATTTTGACAATCGCCAGGGGGAAAAAGATGAGGCAGAAGATGCACAGGAAGAGAAGCGGCCAGAGCAGGCGGACATTGACCAATCCAAAACAGAGCGATCTGGTTAATGTCACCAGGTGGGTGAGCGGGAGAACGGCAGAAACGGTTTGAGCCCACGCCGGCAGATTGTCCAGCGGGAAAAAGGTGCCGCTGAAAAGGAACATGGGGGTGATGAACAGAAAGATGGGCAGGTTGAAGGTTTCAATATTGGGCGTAATCCCGGTGAAAAACATGCCGACGGAGCCGAAGGCGATGCCGCCCAGGAATGCCAGGGGAAGGATGAGCATGCCCTGGGGCCAGGAGATGAGGCCGAACAGGCTGATAATGCACATCATCAGCGCGGTAGAGAGCACCGATTTGGTGGCGCCCCAGACGATCTCCCCGGCAATAATTTCCTCCAGGAACAGCGGCGTTGCCAGCATGGCATCAAAGGTTTTTTGATGATACATGCGCACGAATGAGGCATAGGTGTTCTCAAAAAAGGCGTTGTACATGATGGTGACCGCCAGCAGTGCGGGCGCAATAAAATCAAGGTACGGTACCGTGCTGCCGGCATAGGGAATTTCTCCAATGAAGGCGGAGAGGCCGTAGCCGAACGCAAGCAGGTAAAAGAGCGGCTCGAGCATCGGCGGGATGAAGCTTATCTTCCAGGTCTTCTGGTAGACCGTGAAGTTCCGCTGCCACACGCGGATGAAACGCCGGGAAATGCGGGGGAATGACAGCGCGCTCATTCTCTTAAATCCCTTCCGGTTAATTTCAAGAAGACGTCCTCAAGGGTTGCCGGACGCAGGACGCAGCCCTCTTCGCAGAATCGGGTGCTGATGGTGTGAAACAGTGCCTCGCTCTCTTCATCATAAATGATCAGCCGGTGCTCCATCGCTTCATAGGTTTGAAAGTTCGATTGCACATACTCAGTCAGGGCGGTGCTGGGATCCGCAACTTCGATTATGTTGTGGCCCACATGCTTTTTGATCAGATCCAGGGGCTTTCCCTCCACCAGTATATGCCCGTGGTCCACAATAATGAGCCGGTCGCACAGGCGCGCGGCTTCATCCATGTAGTGGGTGGTGAGCAGGATGGAGAGGCCGCTTGCCTTCAGCCGTTCCAGCCGCTCCCACACCTGGTGCCGCGACTGGGGATCGAGCCCGGTGGTGGGCTCGTCCAGAATGAGCAGCTCCGGGTCATTGATCAGCGCCCGGGCAATGACCAGCCGCCTCATCATGCCTCCCGATAATTCCGCTACCATGGCGTCCCGGCGATGGTCGAGGGCAATAAACTTCAGCTGCTTTTCCGCCTTTTCAGCCGCGGTTTTTTTTGGCATGTCAAAATAGCGGGCAAAGACCATCAGGTTTTGTTCCACGGTCAAATCCGGATCGAGGCTGTTTTCCTGCTGACAGACCCCGATGCGGGATTTGATTGCCCGCAGCGACTGCCTGATATCGAGGCCGAACACCTGAAGGCTGCCGCCGGTCATGGGAGAAAAACCGTAGATCATGCGGATGGTTGACGTTTTCCCGGCGCCGTTCGGTCCCAGGATGCCGAAGCACTCTCCGACCGGGACGTTAAAGGAGATGTCATCCACGGCGATGATGCTGCCGAACTCCTTCCGTAAATGGTGTGCCTCGATAATGTTGTTCATGTGGTGGTGGTGTAATGAAATGCGTAGTTACGGGAATAGTAATTAAACCCGAAAATAGATCGCATGGAGGGACGCACTCCGTTGCGTCCGATAATGTATGCGGCCACGACGGAGCGTGGCCCTCCATTATCAGCAGTCATCCTGCGACTTGATCGCAGGATCCAATGAAAAAACAAGAACTGGATTCTGCGGTCGAGCCGCAGAATGACTCGGCTGTAGTAGCATTAAATTTAATTTTTCGTGGTGCCCGTGAGCGGCAGGGTGTTGGTATCATTTTTTTCCCGGAGTAACCAGATGCATTTTTGGTTACACGTAGTTGCCGCCTATTTATACTCCCACCCGCCGCCGAGCGCCTTGTAGAGTGCCACCAGATCGGCTGAGACGTTTCTGGTGCTCTGTGCCAATGTATCTTCGGTGACAAACAGCGCCCGCTGGGCTGAAAGCACGTTCAAAAAATCGGTCAGGCCCTCGGTATACAGCCTGGTTGACAGTTCCACCGCCTTGCGATTGGAGGCAACCGCGTCAACCAAGGCGGTCCGTCGCTCCTGCTCCTTGGCATAGGCAATCAGCGCGTTTTCAACCTCCTGCAGCGCCGTCAGCACCGTCTTTTCATAGGCGCGGAGCGTCTCCTCCTGAATGGCCTTTTGTAATGCAATGTTGGAGCGGATGCGGCCGGCATCGAAAATGTTCCAGTCCACCGAGGGTCCGAACGACCAGGCGCGATTGGCCCGCTTTATCCATTCGCCGCTTTCATCACCCTGAAACCCGTACGAACCGGTGAGGTTGAAGCGGGGAAACAGGTCGGCGGTAGCCACCCCGATGCGGGCGGTGGCGCCATGAATCTGCGCCTCTGCCCGCCGGATATCGGGGCGGCGGAGCAGCAGGTCGGAGGGAAGGAGCAGGGGTATGGCCGGGGGGGTGCCGGGAATGGAATCGGCCTGCGACAGTTCCTCGACCAGGGCGGCGGGTTCCAGGGCGAGCAGCACACTCAGCGTGTAGATAGCCTGCTGCGCGGAGGTTTCCAGCGCCGGGATCAGGGAGGTGGTCGTCGCCACCTGCGCGTCGGCGTTGGCAACGTCCAAAGCGCTCACCAGCCCCACCCCGAACCGCTTGCGGGTTATGGCCGCAGTGCGCTGCTGCGCCTCCAGGTTGTTGCGGGCAATGATGATCTCCTGCTGGAAGGTGCGCAGATCAATATAATTGAGCGCCACCTCGCCGGCGAGGGTCACCTGTACGGCGCCGCAGTCTTCAACCGCGGTCAGCACGTCGGCATCGGCTGCCTCCAGCGTTCGGCGCAGGCCCCCGAAGATGTCCGCCTCCCATGCCGCATCCAGGCCGGTTTGATACAGATTGTTCATCACCCCGGCCGTGCCCATGGAGGATGATCCGGCCGACCGGCTGCGGGTATACGCGGCAGTCGCATCAGCGAAGGGCCAGAGGCCTGCAAATGCAACGCCCCTCGATGCCCGCGCCTGCCGGATGCGCGCCTGCGCCTGCAGCACATCCAGGTTTGACTGCATCGCCCGCTCCACCAGGGAGGTGAGAACGGCATCATTGAAGGTGGTCCACCAGCGCAGCAGTTCCGCCTGCCGTGCGGCATCAACGCTCATCTGTTCCGTGGGTCCGGTCCATGCGGCAGGCGTCCGCGCCGGGGCCGGTGTGAAATCGGGCCCTACCATGCAGCCGGGAGCGGCCAGCATGCACCAGGAAAGCATGAGCAGCGGCAAGAAAAAAGTTTTGCAGTGCGGCATAGCCACGATGTATTCATCCTCCCGCAGGGGTTGTGCGTCATTCGTAGCGGAGCGCTTCGATGGGATCCAGCTTGGAGGCCTTCCAGGCCGGGTAAAAGCCGAAGATGATGCCCACGCTGGCGGATACGATCACCGATGCCAGGATCGCCGGCAGGGATGACACCGTCGGCCAGCGCAGCACCAGGGTTACCAGGTAGGAGAAGCCGCAGCCGGCCACGATGCCGATTGCCCCGCCGGCAAGGCAGAGCGACACCGCTTCCACCAGAAACTGCCTGAGAATGTCCCGCGCCCGCGCGCCGACGGACATGCGCAGGCCGATTTCCCGGGTTCGTTCGGTGACCGAAACCAGCATGATGTTCATGATTCCCACCCCCCCCACCACCAGTGAAATCAGGGCCACGCTCAGCAGCAGGTTGGTCATGAGCGTTGCGGTCGAGGAGAGGGTTTTGGACATCTCGGTCATATCCCGGATGCTGAAGTCATCCGCCTCGCCCGGACGGATCCGGTGGCGCTGCCGCAGCAGCTCGGTTATCTGCCTGATGGCCAGGTCCATCTCATCCGAGGATGCTGCCGCCGCCAGGATCTGATCGACGTTGGTAAAGCGCACCGGCAGCGGTGTGTTGGCGGCCTGGGTTGCGGAGGGCAGGGGGTACAGGTTGAGCGAGGCGGCGGGATACAGCTGGTTGAGCGAATTCACCGCGGACTCCGTGGAGGAAGCGGCGGAGGCGCTGCTCTGGTTGACCGTGCCGGCCGACGTTCCGACCACCCGGTACTTGATGGTTGTCCATGGCGCCAGGAGAATATCATCCTGATCCATGCCCATCATATTCGCCCCCTTGGGGCTGAGCACACCCTTTACCCGGAAGGATACATTCTGCACCCGCACTTGCTTGCCGACGGGTGATTCTCCGCTGAACAGCTCCCTGACCAGGGTCTGCCCCAGCACACACTCCTTGCTGGCGTTGCGGACGTCGCGTTCATCAAACATTTCCCCCTCGGCCAAAGTGGTCCAGTCCCGGGCGTCCAGAAATGCCGGCGTGGTGCCGTAAATGAACACGGGCACCCAGTTGCGGTTGCCGTAGACCACCTGGGTGCGGGCGCGTATCACCGGCGCGGCGCTCCGTACGGCAGGACATTCGCGCAGAATTGCCTCGCAGTCCCCCGGGGTGAGGGTCATGACGCTGCCGGAGCCGAAACTCACGCCGCCGCTCGCGGCGGTGCCGGGAAGAACCATCAGGTTGTTCGCCCCCATGCTGGCAATGGTCCGCTGGATGGCGGCGGATGAGCCCTTGCCGATTGCCATCATGACGATGACCGCCGCCACGCCGATGATGATGCCCAGGGTGGTCAGCATGGCGCGCATGGGGTTGCGCCGAAGCGCGCGCATGGCGGTCTTGATGGTCCGGTATACTTTCATGACCTGACTCCTGCCGCAATGGAGGTATCGGTGCAGCCGCCTGTCCGGGGCCCTTCATGGACTGATGATTCATCAATAATCACGCCGTCGCTTATTTCCACCGTTCTCCCGGCGTGGCGGGCAACCGCCGAATCATGCGTCACTAAAATAATAGTGAGGCCTTCCTCCCGGTTGAGGTGCTGAAACATGCGCAGCACGTCCTCGCTGGTATGGGAATCAAGGTTGCCGGTCGGCTCATCGGCCAGGAGCAATGTCGGCCGGTTGACCAGTGCCCGCGCGATTGCCACTCGCTGCTGCTGCCCCCCCGAGAGCTGGGAGGGCTCATGATGGAACCGGTCTCCCAGGTCAACCCGGTTGATCAGCTCCATGGCCCGGTGCCGCACCTCCCGGTCCGAGAGATGATCCATGGTATAGGAGAGGGGCAGCATCACATTCTCCAGCGCGCTGGTGCGGGGCAGCAGATTGAAATTCTGGAAGACAAAGCCGATCTTGTGGTTGCGCAGCAATGCCCGCTCGTCGGGAGTCAAACGGGAAACCTCCTGCCCGTCCAGCCGGTACTCCCCGGAGGTGGGGTGATCCAGGCAGCCGAGAATATTCATGAGGGTGCTTTTGCCTGACCCCGACGCCCCGCGCAGCGCGAGCAGCTCGCCGCGCTCAACTGCGAGCGATACCCCTTTCAGCACCGGGACATCCAGCTCGCCGACGTGGTATGTCTTACAAATGTTGTTCAGCTCTATCAATGCCACGGACAACTCCATCAGCCGATCCTGAGCGCAGGCCGCTTCCTCAGGCACGGTGGTCATTATCGTTCAGGGGCCCGGTTCCGTCTCATGGTTTGGGGGGTAAAGGGGTTGGCTACGGTTTGCGCCGCCTTCTCGATCCGCTCCCCGATGATGACCTCCATGCCTTCAGTGAGGCCATCACCCTCAACTTCGGTTGCCGTCCCGTCGCTCATGCCCGCCTTGACCGTGATCGGCCGCACCTGTTTCCCCTCCTGAACCCACAGCAGGCCGTCGCGGATTGTGCCGTTGGATTTCGCGGCGGGTGCCGGTGACTGCGGTTCCCCTCCCGTGGTGGCGCCGCCGCCCGCGGCGCTTTCAACCTGCGGGCGAAACTTGGGGGCAACCTGCTCGACCTGGGGAGACCATCGCAGGGCGGCGTTCGGAACAAGCAGGACGCCGCTTTTCTTGCTTAATTCAAACTCCACATTGGCGGTGAGGTAGGGCAGCAGCCTGCCGCTGGAATTATCGGTAGTGACCTCAACCGTGTAGGTGACGACATTTTGGGTCATGGTGGCGTTCAACCGGATTTTGCCCACCTCGCCGCGAAATGCTTCCCCCGGGTAGGCATCCACGCTGAAATGCACCGGCTGGCCCGGGTGAATGGATCCGATGTCCGCCTCGTTGACCGATACCCAGACCTGCATGCGCTTGAGATCCTTGGCGATGAGGAACAGGCTGGGGGCATTCAGGCTGGACACCACCGTCTGACCGATGTTCACCCGGCGATCGATGATCACCCCTTTGACCGGGGAGGCAATGGTGCAGTAGCGCAGGTTGCGCTGCGCCCGCTGCAGCGTTGCCTGGGCTTGGGCCACCGTGTCCTTGGCCTGCACGATTGACGCCTCGCCGACGGCGAGATTGGCTCGCGCGGTTTCGTGGGCCGACTTGTACGCGTCATAGCTGGCTTCCGCCAGCGCATCGGACGGGCCCAGCTTTTCCGCCCGTTTCCAGTCCCGTTCCGCCTGGTACAGCTTTGCCTTGAGCTGCCCCAGGTCGGCCTCGGCGCGCCTCACTCCGGTCGTGGCCACCATCAGCTGAGCGCTGGCCAACGCCACATCCGCGGCGTACAGGGAATCGTCGATCTGGGCGAGGACCGTTCCTTCCTCAACGGTGGAACCGTAATCAATGATTTTTCCGTTCTTGTCTTTCCCGAAGGAGATGATCTGCCCGGCCACCTGGGCCCCCACATCGATCACCTCTTCAGGCTCAACCGTGCCGGTGGCGCTGATGGATGCCAGGAGATCACCCCGTTTGACCGGGGCGGTGCGGTAGGGGGAGCCGTTGCCGCTGCTGCCGTTGCTCCGCGACCAAACGAAGAGCAGTACGGCAAGCATGGCGATGCCCAGCGGAATTACAATGTTCCTGCGATTATATTTCATGTCCTGTCCTGTCCTATGCTGAGGTCCGGGTGTGTATCAATGACTCATGCACTGATCAGGCTACACAACGAATCTCAGTGATGTATGGTTCTTGATTTTTTATGCTCTTTTGTAGACAACTAACAATACTATCACAATCCGGATTATTTTTTAACTATATTACGGAACTTATACGGTGGGGAAGGCAGGTTTCGTGACCGTTTCTCTTGCAGTTAAACACCGGGGCTGCAGATGAACTTGCGGAATGTAAAGAGGGTTTTTGACAAGGTCGATGGTGAGGTGGTACAGACTGCCGCGGGGAAACGGTCAGGTCTTGGCCGGCAGGCCATGGTTTTTCTCATACAGCAGCATCATCTTTCTTACGCAGTCGGGACAGAGATTGAGGATGTCGCGGGCAGGGAAATAGGAGTTGCAACTGCAGCACTTTCTCACTTCATCGTTTCTTCGTTCCCGCTTTCTCCGTTCAACTCCATCCCAGGGCACTTCTCTATCGGGCTTCATTATATGCAGTTTCTCCTGAGTCATGGAAAGGTTTGTTATTCCATAAAGCAATAATGATACCACGCGGACTTTTTGCATAAAAAACCCGTCGCGATTTGTAACTATCGGTAACCATGGACGTATTTATTTTTCCGGCGGCGGTGAATGCGGCTGTGGGCTGGGCGTTGCCGGATGTGCACATACCAAAAGGAACATAAGGGGCGACATTGGTGAAATGGGCGCCGGCGGACTTTTTTATTGTACCGGCCGATGGTTTTTGCTATACAACGGGTCACTTTGCTTTCGCCACAGGGTTCTTACATGTATCTCGGAATACTGTACACGCTTACCGCCGCCGCGCTGGTTGCGTCAACCGATGCCCTCTGCAAAAAGGCGGCACAGCAGCAGTCGATATACGGGGTGTCGCTCTCGCGCTGGCTTTTCTCCCTTCCGGTGCTCGGGTTGATGACCTATCAGATGGAATTCCCCCGCAGCATCAGCCGGCAGGTGATACTCCTGACGGGCATTCTCATCCCGCTCGAGATCGCCGCGATGATTTTGTACATTAAGGCCCTCTCCCGCTATGACCTTTCCATGACCGCGCCGCTGCTCTCGCTCACCCCGCTTTTTCTCCTGGTCACCGGTTCGGTGTTCCTGGGCGAGACCATAACCATCACCGGCGTGGCAGGCGTCCTGCTGATCCTCCTGGGCATCTACGTGATGAACATCTCGCACCTGAAGGAGGGAATGCTGGCGCCCTTTCAATGCCTGCTGAAAAATGAGGGCGCGGTGCTGGTGATTATTGTCGCCCTCATTTACACAGTCACCTCGACCATGGGAAAGAAGGTGGTCACCCTCACCGGCTCCAGCTTCTTCAGCTTCTGGTATCTGTTCCTGCTCAGCTTTGCCATCATCCCGGTGATGTACTGGAAGGGCGAGTCGCCCTTCCAGGTATTCAAGAACTTCAGGATCAATCTGCTCATCGGAACGCTGGTGGGGCTGGCCACCTACACCATTTTTACGGCGTACAATTATGCGCCCATCGCCTACGTGATCGCGGTGAAGCGCACGTCGATCATTTTCAGCGTGCTGCTGGGCAGGATCGTGTTCAGGGAACGCTTCTTCGGGCAGCGGGTGGTCGGGGCGGCGATCGCCTTTGCGGGGATCATCATCATTATTTTCAGCCCCTGAGTGCGTGCGAGCGCCGCCGGCTGTCAAGAAAGTTTTACTTGACAGAATTGGTTGAAATGTGGTAGGTATTTCGCAATTGCGTAATTGCAGTTATGTTACTTTAATCTTTCAGTTGTTAGAAAGATGAGAAAACGGTTTCCGCAACCATTTCCTTTCTACAGTGAAGATGAGGAGTAAGTAGCTTCAATTGAATTTGTAATGGGAGGAGGTGGTTGTTGGTATGGTTAAGGGAACCGTTAAGTGGTTTAACGAGCGGAAAGGCTTTGGGTTCCTGTCGCAGGAAGATGGCGAAGACGTATTCGTGCATTATTCCAGCATTCAGGCTTCCGGTTTTAAGAACCTGACTGAAGGACAGGCTGTAGAGTTCGAGATACAGAAGGGGCCCAAAGGGTTGCAGGCAGTAAACGTGAGAGCCCTGTAGAATATACAAGGTTCACTGATGTGACCGTGAAAAGGGCAGTCATCTGATGGCTGCCCTTTTTTTGAAAAAGCTCACGAAGCAACGGCAGGGACCCCCGCAGGCGCGGGGATGCCGCCGGTTCAGGTGAAACAATACGCAGCAGGTTGTTTCCGCGCGGGCGGCAAACTGTTCTGGATGTCATGGCACCCCGCGCAGGGTCCTTCACCCGCATGCTCTTACTACCCCAGTTGCTTGTCCCCGTCGCACTACTCGTATCCTGAAATCAGCGGTGAATGGTTACAGCTTGAGGGGGTATTGCCCGCCAGGGGCACCATAAAAAAGTGCTTCTTCCGGACAAAAAACTTACATTTATATTTATTCTGCCGATGAGCTATCTGTCACGACCGATGGAACGGCCTTCTTCATTCAGCGCGAAATGACGTCGTGGAGTTATTCCGGCGCACATGGCTGGAAATATCCGTTATGGTCATGAGGCGATACAGGGTTTGTCATCCTGTGACGCAGTGAGCCGTCATCCTGCGACCTGATCGCAGGATCCATGATGTAATTATAGTGCTGGATTCTGCGGTCGAGCCGCAGCATGACCTGTCTCAGGTATCGCATGTTCATGCTGAGCGGTTCCTGAAGAAGCATGGATGGGTAACGATTACTCACCGGTAAAAAACAACACAGGGATGTTCATGCATCAGCACAGCAATGCCGAGTCCGGACCGACACTCCTGGCCCAGTCAATTATATATGCGGCTGCGGCCTGCGCCATTGCCATGGCGGGGATGGCGGTGCAAACCGCGGGAGGCAGCGTCTATCCTCTTGTTGCATCGCTGCTTGCCGTGCTGGCGTCGGGCATTATCAAATATGGTCTGATGCGCTCGCGGCTTACCCCGGCCGAGGCCCTCCAGGACGGCCTGGTCGTAGGGTTGCTGGCGATTGCATCCGACCCGGCCATGAAGGTGTGGCAGGCCCCCGCGGCATGGCGCGAACTATTTTCCATGACCAGCCCGGTTGCCGGCATAGCCGCCATCATCTATCTCGTCCTGGTTGCTGCCTCGTTTAAACGAACCGGCCGCCACCTTTCACCTGCCGCCGGCTGCAGCGTCATCCTGTCCCCCTGCCTTTTTAACTGCCTGTTGTTGTTGCAGTCACCGGTGATGCTCCAGCAGATCGGGCGTTTTATTCTCCCGGGTTCACCTGCTGCACCGGAGTTATGGCAGTGGCTGGGCACTGCCGTCGTGCTGGTTATGATCAATGAGGCGGTTGCCCTCGGCCTGAACGCGCTGCGCACCGGCAGGCTGCTCACCGATCGGCGATTGCACCTGATGCTGGTGGTGAGCGCCGTGCTGGCATCGGTTACGCCGTACATCGCCCGCTGGGGTTCAAGCGCGCAGGTGGCCGCGCTGCCGCCGGTTGCGCGGGAGGCAGCGGCCATTGCCGCCGCCATGCTTTCCCAGGCGGGACTGTGGGCGCAGATCTTTCTGCTCACCGGGCTGATCATGGACGCCCTCAACGCCAAACATCCCCTGTGGTACTGGGGGTCGGGCCATTTCAGCGGCGGATTCATCAAAGGCGCCGTCTACAGCCTGGTGTTCATGGGTCTGGTCCATGCCATTGCCGGTCTCATCGCCCTTCCCTCGGCGCGGGCATTGTTCGCTGCCTATCCGCTGCTCAGCGCATGCATCTTCGGCGCGGCGGCCTTTCCCCTGCTCAAGACCATCATCGAGAGCTTTGACGGCGACAATCATTTTTTTCAGCGCCTGCATACCAGCTATGCTGATTCAACCTGCTACCTGCGCGGCGCGGCGGTCGGCGCCGCGGTGGCCTTCGCCCTGCAGTCCGGGGTGCCGGCGGCGGGCGGGGGGAGCCGGTGGCTGTATGGATTTGCCGTTGGGGCGGGCGCGTATGCGATGGTCGACCTGCTGCGCGACGCCCTGTATATGACCGTCCTTAAAAAGCGCCTCCGGCTGCAGTCATGGCGGGTCTACGCGGTGGAGGCGGCGCTCGGCGGGCTGGCCGGCGGGGCGCTCGCCTGGTACGTGGATCTGCTGCAGGCGGAGGTGATCACGGCAAAATTTAAAAGCTATGCCGCGCTCCTGTACGTCGCCCAGGGGATACCGGTGAAGGAGTACGTGGTGTACCCGCTGTTCAGCAAGTGGGGCGCCATGAACCTGGGCATGGTTGACGGCGGGGTCAGCCTGCTCTTCAAGGAAACCTTATCCGGGGTGATCAACTGGTCGATTGCCGCGCCCCTGTTCAGCGTCAACCTGGTGCTGCTCAATGCGCTGCTCAAGCGCAGCGCCGCCCCCCTGCGCCACCTCTTCACCCGGGGCGGCCTGGTGGAGGTGGCCGAGCAGGCCTTCCGGGTGCAGCGCTGGGGGCTGTGGATGGCCCCGATCATCTATTCATTCCTGCGCATGGCGCCCGATCCCACCTGGTATAACCAGGACGGGGCCATCCGCACGGCGGTTGCCACGGTCAAGGGATTTGCCGCGTCTCCCGAGGCCTTCCGCGCCTGGAGCCTGCAGACCTTCGTCAACCTGCTGGCCTTCGACTGGCTGCGCATAGCCATCTTTATCGATCATATGGGTCTGCGGGTGGCAACGCTGGTGAACCTCTCCTTTGTGGGGGTTGATATCGTCGACGAGAAGACGGCCCGCTTTCTGGGACATTCGGCGCGGACGCGGGTGATTGCCGAGGGGCTGCGGCGTTTTGTCACCTGGGCCCCGCTGCTGCTGCCGTTCTATCTTCCCCGGGGAGGCGACTGGGACTATGCCTGGAACCAGGCGGCGGCCATGAGCGCCGCCCATAACGGGCAGCTGCTGTCGCCGGGGCTGGTGGCGACCTCCTTTCTTGCTGTTGCCTTTGTATCGGGTGCGGTCATGGCCGGCCGCCGCACCCGTGAAGCGCGGGGCGGCATCAGCCGGGGCGCCGCGGCAGTCAGCCCTGCCGCTTCGGCGTTGACGCATGATCCGCTGGTTATCGGCAACGGCCTGTACACCCTGACCGTCACTCCCGATGGGAGAGGCTGGAGCAGGGTGTTCAGCTCGGTGAACCATGGCCGGGAGCTTGACATTACCCGCCGATCGCCGGACCCGGTCGATCCCTGCGGCAAGTTCATCTTCCTGGCCGATGCCGAGCTGCCTGAAGATGCGCCGGACCGCGTCTGGTCGCTCTGCGCCCAGCCGGCGCTGCGGAGCGGCCAGGAGCACGCGGTGGTGAAGCGCGACCGGGAATCGCTGGAGATGCGAAGCGCCTTTAACGGCATCCGGGCCGAAGCCGTGGTGCGCATTGATCCCTATCTCCCGCTGGAGCTGTGGACGGTTCGTTTGTTCAACGGCGAGGGGCGAGGCCGCACCATCGACCTGACCAGCTACCGGGAGTTTGTGTTCAACGCGCCTGACGCCTACCTGCGCCATTTTGACTATAACAGCCTTCATATCGGCACCTGGTTTGTCCCGTCGCTGTCCGCGATCATTGCGCAAAACCGCCTGCTCAAGAACAGCGCCGGCGGCGGGTCGGCGGGTCGGCTGTCGCCCGAGGTGGCGTTTCACGCGGTGGGCGCGGGGAAAGGCGCGCCGGTGCGGCTCACCGGCTACGAGGATTCGCGCGCCTACTTCATCGGCGGCGCAACGCTGCGAAGGCCGCAGGGGCTGGAGCGGAGCCTGCGGGACCCGGCCGATGAGGGGCTGCTCTATACCTTTGATCCCTGCGCCTGCCTGCGCCTGCGGGTCAGCCTTCCTCCCGGCGGCACGGCCGAGCTTGTGTTCGCCGACGGTTACGCGGCAAGCATGTCACGGGCGGCTGAAATGATCAGCAGCGCGCTCCGCATGCCGGCGGCAGCGCCTGCGTCGCTGCCGGCCGTCCTGGCCAAAAAACGGGTGCTGCACGGTTTCGCCGCGCCGGAGAGACGCGATGATGCGGCGGCAAGCCCGCGGGCGCATCTGGTCGCCGGATCCCGTTTTTCCTTTTCGGCTGACGGCACCGAACTCCGGACGGGATGGAATGCAGGCCGGCCATGGGCCCATGTGCTTGCCAACCAGTGCGGCTACGGCGCCGTGGTTACCAATCAGGGAGACATCTTTTCGTTCATGGGCAATGCCCAGCAGAACGGCCTCACGCCCTTCTCGACCATTTCCCTGCCGGTGCAGGTTCCCGGCCAGGCGCTCTATGTGCACGACACCACTGCCGGCGGCGATGATTCGGTGTTTGTGCCGTTCAACCGGACCGGCGAGTCCGCCGCGGTCACCTACGGCCGGGGCTATGCCGTTTTCCGCAGCAGCGGCCGGCATGCGGATATGGAGCTTACCATAAGCATACTTCCCGATGAGCCTGCCGAGGTGCGGGTGCTGCGCATCAGCAACCGGACCGGGGTTCCCCGCACCTACCGGATCGTGCCCTACCTGCAGATGGTGCTCGGGGAAATCCCCGGCGATACCCGGGGTGCGATCAAGACATGCTATGATGCAGACCTGCAGGCGCTCTTCTTTACCAATGACCGCAACGATTTCCAGCGGGGCTGCGCCTTTGTGGCCACCGGACTTGCGGTGCAGGCGTACGAGACGGTGCGATCACGCTTTATCGGCGGTCCGGGACGCGATCTGACCCGCCCATACATGGTTGAACACGGCCGTGCGGACGAGACCATGCCTGATGACGGCTATGCCGTTGCCGGCTTTGTGGGCGCCCTTACCGTGCCGGCGCACGGCCACGCCACGGCGGTGCTGATCGTTGGCTGCTGCCCCGACCGGGCGCAGGCGGAACGGATTATCCGCAGCTACTGCGACCGGCAGGCATCGCAATCGGTTCAGGCGAACACAAATCAGTGGTGGTCCGACATGCTGTCGGTCCTGCGGATCGAGACCACCGACCCGGCATTCGACCGGCTGGTGAACGAGTGGCTGCCCTACCAGGTGCTGGCGGCGCACCTCTGGGGGCGAACCGGGCCCAACCAGCGCAGCGGAGCGTACGGGTTCCGCGATCAGCTGCAGAGCGCGCTCCCGCTGCTTTACCTGCATCCGGAGATCTCGCGCGAGCACATCCTCCTGCACAGCGCGCAGCAGTTTTACCAGGGCGACGTGATGCAGTGGTGGCACCAGAGCCGGGAAGGCAGGACCGGCCTGGGGGTGCGCAACCGCACCGCCGATCCCCACCTGTGGCTGCCCTACCTGGTCTACCGTTATGTTGATGCGACCGGCGATCTTTCCATTCTCCAGGAGCAGGTGCGTTTTCTGGAAGGCATGCCCATTCCCCGGCGCGCCGACGGCATCGCCTTTGCGCCGCGGCGGTCGCGCGACAGCGCCTCCCTGTACCGCCATTGCATGCGGGCGATTGACCTGACCCTCCGGCGGTTCGGCGCTCGCGGGCTGCCGCTTATGCTGAACGGTGACTGGAATGACGGGCTCAATCAGGTGGGCCGGCGGGGCAGGGGAGAGAGCACCTGGCTGGGTTTCTTCCTCTATGACATCCTCACCCATTTTTCGCGTTTTATCGACCTGATGGACGGTCATGCCGCGAAAGAGCGGTACGAACAACATGCCGCGCGGCTGAAGATATCGCTCAATCAGCTCATGCGCGACGGCCGGTACCCCCGCGCCATCGACGATGACGGCACGCCCCTCTTCTTCAGCGACGCGCTGAGCGCGGCATGGCCGGTGATTTCAGGCGTGGCCGATTTTGCCCGGGGCGCCCGCAATCTCGAAATGACCCTTCAAGACCTGGAAGTTGACCACCTGGTGCGCCTGCTGTATCCGCCCTTTGAAGAGGGCGGGGCGATCAATCCGGGGAAGATTGCGGACTATCCCCCCGGGGTGCGGGAAAACGGCGGGCAGTATTCGCACGGAACGTCATGGCTGGTGGACGCGCTGGTGCGTCTTGCCGAAATGGCCGCGGAGGCCGGCGACCGTGAGCGCGAGCAGCGCTACCGGGGGAAGGCGGTTGACCTGTGGATGAAAATATCTCCCATTGCCCATACCACGGCCGATGTGATAGATTGTTACGGCATGCCGCCCCATCAGCAGCCCGCCGACATTTACTGCGGCTACGGCTACGACGGCAGGGGAGGATGGAGCTGGTACACCGGCGCCGCGGCGCGCATGCTCTGGGGCGCCTACGCGCTGCTCGGCCTCAAGATGAAAGACGGGACGCTCGCCATTCCCGACAACCTCTTTGAGCCGCGGGGAACGCTGCAGGTGAAGCGGCTGATCTATAAGGGGGCGGAATGCGTGGCCGGGTCCGTGGAAAGCGTCCAGGCCGAACGGTGCCCAGGCACGGTCCTGCCGCTTCGTTCGAAAAAGTAATAAACCCTTTATCGCTGAGGAACTGCCCATGACCACGACCAGCAGACGGATCACTGATCGATGCTTTATCACCGGGCTGGTGAAAAAAACATCAGCGCTTGCGATCCTGCTTCTTATCTGTACCTTCAGTGATGGCGGGGGCGGGGCGATGGCGCAAACCGATGCCGCGTTCAGCCTGGATGCGGTGGTGCAGCAGGCCCGCGGCCTGTCCCAGGCCCCCTTCAAGGATCCGAAGGGAGAGGTCCCCGGCTGGCTGCTGAAAATCACCTACGATCAGATGCGCGATATCCGGTTCAGACCGGCCAAGTCGTACTGGAGAAATGACGGGCTTCCCTTTGAGCTGCAGTTTTTCCACCCCGGTCTGTACGTTGACCGGACGGTGAAGATTCATGAAGTGACCGACAAGGGCGTGCGCCCGATTGCCTTTTCGACCGATCTGTTTGTGTATGAAAAGAGCGCCGCGGAGCTCAAGGCCGAAATCCCGTCCACCCTGGGTTTCGCGGGATTTCGCATCCACTATCCCATCAACACCCTGGCCTATAAGGATGAGGTGGCGGTTTTTCTGGGGGCCAGCTACTTCCGGGCGGTCGCCCAGGGGATGCAGTACGGCCTCTCGGCGCGCGGCCTGGCGGTTGATACCGCCCAGCCCTCGGGAGAGGAATTTCCCTATTTCCGCGAGTTCTGGATCAAGCGGCCGGGCCCGCAGGACACCCATATCACCGTGTACGCGCTGCTTGACGGCCCCCGCGTCACCGGGGCGTATTCGTTCGTGATTATTCCGGGCAAGGAAACAGTGATGGAAGTTGCCTGCACCCTGTTTCTGCGCAAGGGGGTTGACAAGCTCGGCCTGGCGCCCATGACCAGCATGTTCTTCTACGGAGAAAATACCAACCAGCGCCCCAAGGACCTGTTCCGTCCGGAAATTCATGATTCCGACGGCCTGATGATCAACCTGGAGAGCGGTGAATGGATCTGGCGTCCTCTTTTTAATCCTCACGGGGTATGGGTGAACGCCTTCCAGGCGGAAAACCCCCATGGCTTCGGGCTGATGCAGCGGGACTTGAATTTCGATCACTACCAGGACCTGGAGGCACGCTATGACTACCGGCCCAGCCTCTGGTGCACCCCGACGGGAAAATGGGGCAAGGGCTGGGTTGAGCTGGTGCAGATCCCGGTCGATGACGAGATTTACGATAACATCGTTGCCTACTGGCGGCCGGCATCGGCGCCGGCAGGTGAGCCGCTGTCCTACGCGTATACCTTGAGCTGGCACTATCCCGATGAGCGGCGGCCGCCGGCGGGCAGGGTGGTTGCCACCCGGACCGAATCGGCGAAACAGCCCGGGGTCAAGAAATGTGTTGTTGATTTCGAGGGAGGCGATCTCAAGGACCTGGCTGCCGGGATGGGTGTTGAGGGGGTAGTGGAGATCGGCCCCGGCGCCAAACTGCTGGAGCAGCAGGTGTATAAAAATACCATCACCGGCGGCTGGCGGCTGGTGTTCCACTTCCAGCCTGATGCGCCGCTGGATGAGCAGGGTAAGCTGAAGCCGCTGGTTGAAATGCGCGCCTTCCTGAGGCACGGCGCCGACGTGCTGACCGAAACCTGGAGCTATGCCGTCGCCCTGTGAAGAAGGGAGATAATTTTATATGCATGCAACTGTAGGGGCGACCGGCCGGTCGCCCTTGCCTTTTTCATGCGTGGTCCCTTACCTGCACTTCCTATCTGACATTTCATTTGACAAAACATCCCAAAATTCTTATGTGTCTTGTTACCGTTTGCCTATAATGCCCAATGCTGACACTATGCGTGAGACAATGAAGCACAAGAAGGATGCAAAAGTATATTTTATCGGGGCGGGGCCGGGTGACCCGGAGCTCCTGACCCTGAAGGGGAGACGCCTGATCAGGACGGCGGATGTGCTTATCTATGCCGGGTCCCTGGTCAATCCCCGCATCCTGTCTTTGAAGAAGAAAGGCGCCGCCACGTACGACAGCGCCTCCATGAGCCTTCAGGAGATGGTAGCGCTGATGACGCGGGAATCAGCGCGGGGAAGGATGATCGCCCGCATCCATTCCGGCGATCCCGCCATGTACGGCGCCATCCGCGAGCAGATGCGCTGCCTCGACCGGAAGCGCATTTCCTGCGAGGTCGTGCCGGGCGTGAGCTCGGTTTTTGCGGCGGCCGCTGCACTGAAAAAAGAGCTTACCGTCCCGGAACTGGCGCAGACGGTGATCCTCACCCGCGCGAGCGGGCGGACGAAGGTGCCGGGGCGTGAATCGTTGCGCAAACTCGCCCGGTCGCAGTCGACCATGGTTATTTTCCTGAGCATCGATCAGATTGACCGGGTGGTTGAAGAGCTGCGCACCTCCTATCCCGCAAACACAGCGGCAGCGGTGGTGCACCGGGCGAGCTGGCCTGATGAGAAGATCATCAGGGGGACGCTGGCCACCATCGCTTCCCGGGTGAAGGCGGCGGCCATCAGGCGCCAGGCGCTTATATTGGTCGGGGAAGCAATCGGTGAGAGCGCAGCAGCCAAACCGTCGAAGCTCTATGACGAGACGTTTACCCATGGATTCAGACATGGCAGTGACCGCAGGCGAAAAAATACGGCGGTACTGGCGCTGACGGGGCAGGGCGCTGAGCTGGGCAGGGTCATCGCGCGGCGGCTGCCGGGCGCACACCTCTATGTGCCGGGGAAGCTGCGCATGAAGGGGCCAGGGGTGCGGGGTTTTGATCAGGACATTCCCACGGTGTTTGCCGGGCTGATACATGAGTACAGCGGGATCATCTGCATCATGGCTGCCGGGATTGTGGTGCGGACGCTCAGTCCGCTTCTCACCCGCAAGGACCGTGATCCGGCGGTGGTGGTGGTTGATGAAAAGGGACGGTTCGCCGTAAGCCTGGTATCCGGGCATATGGGCGGGGCCAATGAACTGGCCGTGCGGGTTGCCGCCATTACCGGCGGAGAGCCGGTGATAACCACCGCGACCGATGTGCAGGGGGTGTTCGCCCTTGACCTTCTGGCAAAGCGGCTCAGGTGCAGGGAACTGGACTTCGAGCTGCTCAAGCGGTGCAGCTATGACCTGCTGCACGGAGAGCAAGTGGGCTTATACCCCGCGCAGCTGCAAGCAATGATACCTGCGGGAGAGCGGCGCGGCATCACATTTTACGACTCCATCCAACGTCTGCGTTCCTCGGATTGCCGCTGCAAGGTGGTGGTGAGTCACCGGGAGCTTATCCCCGCCGGGCAGGGCAAAAAAAACAGCGGGGTTATCCATCTTCGTCCCGGCAATCTGGTGATCGGTATCGGCTGCAACCGCGATACTCCGCGCCACGAGATTGAGCAGGCGGTGACAGCGTGCCTGGAGAGTGCAGGGGGTTCGCTCCAATCGGTAGCGCGGGTGGCAACCGTTTCCAACAAGGCATCTGAAAAAGGGCTTCTCTCGTTTGTCCGCAGGCACGGTCTTGCGCTGGATGTGTTTTCGCCGGCGCGGCTTAACCGGGTTGCCTGCCCCACGCCGCCCTCACGTCATGTGATGAACGCGGTGGGGAGCGGGGGGGTGTGTGAACCGGCGGCGCTGCTGAGCGCGGGGGTCAAGCGATTGCTGTGTCCCAAGCAAAAGAAGGGCAATGTGACCGTGGCCATCGCCGAAATTCCGCTTAAGCGGCTGTGGGAAGAGGGGAGAGGCGGGGAGGTAAAAAATTAAGGGGTGATGGAGTGTTGGACGAAAAAGATGAACGTTGAACATCGAACGTCCAACGAAGACAAAACTCTAAGCACAAAAATCTAAATCCCAAACAAATTCAAATGACCGAATGACCAAAACTCAAAAAGAGGCAGAGCTGGTAAATACCGGTCCGCCGGGGTTTGGAGCATTTGAAATTTGGATTTTGAAATTGTTTGGGATTTAGTGCTTAGGATTTGGGATTTGTATCCCGGGGGAAATGGAACAGCCGTTACTTGTAACTTGCAACCTGCAACTGAAAATGAAAAAACTCAATCTGCCACTGTCACCTGTCAACCGTAAACTGAAAACTGCAAAACCCCCTCAGGGTATCCTCTTCCTGGTGGGCATCGGGCCCGGTGATCACCGGGACATGACTGCCCGCGCCATCGCGGTGCTGCGAAACTGCGACATCGTCGTGGGCTACAGCCGCTACATTGACCTGGTGCAGCCCTTCATCGAGGGGAAGCCGGTGATTGCTTCAGGCATGACCAGGGAGATCGAGCGTTGCTCCCGGGCAATTGCCGCCGCCGGCCGCGGGAAGAAAGTGGCGCTCATCTCCAGCGGGGATGCCGGCGTGTACGGCATGGCGGGCCTTGCATTGCAGATAGTTGATAAAAAGAAGCTGTGGAACAAGATTGCGGTCGAGGTGGTTGCGGGGGTGCCGGTTGTCAATGCCGCGGCAGGGCGATTGGGCGCTCCGCTGATGAATGACTACGCGGTGATTTCCTTGAGCGACCTCCTGACCCCGTGGGAGGTGATTGTGAAGCGGCTCTCCCACGCGGCGCAGTCCGACATGGTCATCTGCCTCTACAATCCCAAAAGCGCCAAAAGGAGCCGGCAGATAAAAGAGGCGCAGTCGCTGCTGCTTCACTACCGGCATAGGAATACCCTGGTGGGCATAGCGAGGAATGTGGGCAGGCAGGGGGAAACGATCACCGTTACCACCCTGGGGCAAATGCTCCGCCACAAGATTGATATGATCACCCTGCTCATTATCGGCAACAGCTCAACCACCCTCTGTGCCGGCGCCATGGTCACCCCGAGAGGCTACAAAGTATAAGGGCCTCTATAGACGAGGGTCACATCTTTTACCTTTTAACTATTCGGGAGAATGACGAGAGTCCAATTCCTGTCATTTCGAAGGAGTTGCGCAGCGGCGACTGAGAAATCTTTAAAATTATCATAGAAGATTTCTCACATTCGTTCGAAATGACACTCTTTATTAAAAGCAAGTTCTGTGGAGAGCCGTGCTTCGTCATGGCTGCATTAAAATTCCAAAGTACTTTTCCACTTTTCCGCGTTAATTCCCGAAGATTTCTTCCCAGGTGAAACGGCTTGGCGCTGTGCGATATGAAGGCACGGCGCCTTGCGCGGTTGCCAGCCACATTTCAAGGGTGTCCGGAATAAAGCCCACCATGTAAACGGTATTGAAGGGCCGTTCGTCCATGACCACGTTGCGTTCGATTTGAAAGGCGCGCTCCATGTCCAGCACCGGGGTGGCATTGAGGTCGTCCACCATGGATTCGTACCGCTCGCATTCTATGGGATCGGCGAGCTTGCGGTGGTGGTTGGTGACCGCCAGATAATAGTTTGCGAGCAGCTCCGGGTCGTCATCACCGTTTTCGGCGGTGGTTCGCAGGGCGGTGCCCCGGTTGCTGCATTCAAGGATGGCGGCAGGGGGATAGAGTCCTATGCCGCCGCCCCGGGCGGGAGAAAAGAGGTGAATGTCAAATGATCCGGCGATGTTTATGAGTCCCAGGTTTGTCCGGAAGCCCCCGATGGGGTCGGGGAATAAAAGAGAGGGGGAGTTTTCAACAACCTGACGCAGGGCAAAGGTGATTGAGGTGTAATAGAAGGGAATCCCGATATAAATCCCTCCTACATTAAAGAGCAGCTGGTTTAAGCCAGGCTGCTCGTTTCCCACGTTGAGCCCGGCCCCGATCCCGTTCTCATTCATCCCGGTCAAGCATCCCAGGTATCCCGGCCAGGCAATGGAGACCCAACTTTTCTCCCGGGTTGCGGATTCCCGGTGTTCATAGGCGATGATCAGGGTGCTTGCCTCGAGCAGGTCTCCCGGGTCCCTGAAATCGAGATTGCGGGCGAAAATCAGCTTGCCGTCGGCCGTTCCTTCACCCCACCCGGAGATGGATGAGCACAGCACCGGTTGCCCGCCGAAAAACCCCTCGGAACTGAAGGGCAGGCGGAAGATTTCCGGTATCATATTGAAGGCAAGCAGGTCCACCGGCTCGAAGTAGTCGTCAATGGTTTCGCTGTACAGACCTTCCTTGCCGAGAGCATCGACCATGCCGTCATACACGCCCTGCATTTCCTGCCGGTAGGCCTGGGGAACCCTGGTGTACCACTTGAGCAGGTTTCTGGTCCGCCAGTATTTTTGCGGGTCCAGCCGCCTTCCCAGCATGTACTCTTCGAGCATGGCAACAATCTCCGGGGCGAGGAGAGAGCCGTGGGCATATCCCATTTCATAGTGGGTTCCCCACACCCGCAACACCGGCTTGCCCTCGATGGAGGTCAGCTCTCCTTTCACCTGCCCGGTCTGGGCATGCACAGCGGCAGACAGGCAGAAGGCCAGCAGTATGCCGATCACGATTAATAATTTTTTCATAGCGCATCCCTCCCGTAATGATGAGATGTTTATAACTGCGTTCAGTGCAGTAGGAGCGTATTGCAATACGCCCCTACAGGACAAACAATTTCTGCACCAACGTCTGTCTCATTGCTTACATGAAGCGCCTGGTTACAACTGGCTGGTGCTGAAGAGCAGCGTTCCCACCAGGGTGGTGATCACCCCGAAAAGTGCCAGGGCTCCAAGGTTGATCCAGAGGGGAAAGGCGGCGGTGTTCACCAGGCAGTAGCGCAGGGCATCCACCCCGTAGGTGAGCGGATCGAAATAGGTCATCCACCTGAGCCACGCCGGCAGGCGGTCGAGCGGAAAGAATGCCCCCGACAGGAAGAAAACCGGCATTATTACGAAATTCATGATCAGGGAAAAGCCGTGAAAGTCCTTCATGCGGCTGGAAAAGGCGATGCCCAGCAGCACAAACCCCACCGAGATCAGCACCATGATCGCGAGGACCAGCGCCAGTTTCAGCGGGCCGGGGAATGGAATGCCCAGGGCGAAGCAGACCGCAAGGAACAGCAGCGCTTGGGCCATGGCGGTGGTTACCCCGCCCAGCGCCTTGCCCAGAATGATCGATGTCCGCGAGATGGGCGCGACCAGGATTTCCTTGAGGAAGCCGAACTGCCGGTCCCAGATGATCATGATGCCGAACGAGATGGAGGAAAAGAGCAGCACCATGCCGATCATCCCCGGTGCCAGAAATTCGCTGTACTTTAAGTCGCCCATGGCGAACACCGGATTGAGGCCGCTTCCGATGATAATCAGGATCAGCGAGGGAAAGGCGAGGCTTCCGATGATCCTGCTTTTCGAGCGCAGGAAGCGCTTGACTTCCCTCAGCCAGAGTATGTAGACCGCGTCCAGATTCATCGCTCCCTGCTCCTTCGTCTGATCCGGATATCCTCCGCCCAGCTTGATTCCTCCTCCCGCATGGTTTTCCCGGTGAAATGCAGGAAAACATCCTCCAGGGTGGGCTTGTGGATGGTGACGGATTCAATGTTGATGGACTGCGCCTGCGCGATGCTCATGAGGGCGGAAATTTTCTGGTCCGCCCCCTCGACGGTGAGCTGAATAATGCCGTCGTGCCGGCTGACGGTTTTGATCCACGGCTCCGCCGGGTGAAAGTCGTCCTCGGTCTTCACCGAGATGACTTCGCCGCCCACCTGCCGCTTGAGCTGCGCCGGGGTATCGATGGCGGCTATCCGGCCCCGGTCGATGATGGCCACCCGGTTGCAGAGGGAGTCCGCCTCATCCATGTAATGGGTGGTGAGAATAATGGTGATGGAGGTGGTTTGATTCAGCTTGCGTATGTATTCCCAGATGTGCCGCCTGGTCTGGGGATCGAGCCCCAGGGTGGGCTCATCCAGGAACAGCACCCGGGGCTGGTGCAGCAGGCCGCGGGCGATCTCCAGCCGCCGCTTCATGCCGCCGGAGAAGTTCTTCACCATCACGCCCTTTTTGTCGGTCAGCTCAACCAGGGCGAGGAGTTCATCCATCTTCTCCTTCCGGGCATCCCGCCCGATGTGGTAGAGCCGCCCGTGCAGGTCAAGGTTTTCCACGGCGGTGAGCTGGTCGTCCAGGCTGGGATCCTGGAAGACAATGCCGATGCTCCGGCGCACCGCGTCCTTGTCCCTCCGCACGTCATGGCCGCACACGGTGGCGGTGCCGGAGGTGGGCTTGAGCAGGGTGCAGAGGATGTTTAGCATGGTGGTTTTGCCCGCCCCGTTGGGACCGAGCAGGCCGAAGATTTCCCCCTGCTTGATGGCAAGAGTGACGCCGTCCACCGCCTTGACGTCCTTGAAGTATTTTTTCAGATCGTGCAGCTCGATGACCGGGGTATTCATGCGGGTGCCATTGGATAAGGTCCATGATGAGCGGCTTGCCATGGAGGATGGCGGGCCACGCTCAGCCGTGGTCGCCGATCACAATCAGACGCGACGGAGCGCGTCCCTCCACATACTTTTATGCAATGAGAAAGGCTAACACAGGAGAGGGTAAGGCTTCAAGCAAAAAGAACAACCGGTCTTGACAATGCCATGTGGTTAGTGTAAGAACAGTTAGCGTACGAATGAATTTACTTCCATGATCAAGCCGGGCGGCATGCACTGCTGCCGGAAAGGAGGAATGCCATGTTTGGGAGAACAAATCGCAGCCGGATGAGGACAAAAGCATCGCGGGCGGCACACGCGCTCGCGGCGGCAGCTCTGTGCGTCTGCCTGGCGGGGATGCCGCGGCCGGCGTTCGCTCAGGAGGAGCAGGCGCCGGAGCTTATCCGGGTTGAGGGGAATACCGTCAAACTTACCCTGCAGAGCGTCATGTTCCTGGCGCTGAAGAACAATCTGCAGATTGCCTTTCAGAGCCTGACGCCGGACATCACCGAGACCAACATCATGCGTGAGGAGTCGGTGTATGATCCGGACTTTTCGCTCCAGTACGGCAAGAGCCGGAGCGTGACCCAGACCGGCAACTATTTGACCGGCGCCGGCGCGGACAGCGTCTATCAGCAGGCCTGGGACCTCAAGATGGGTGTGATGAAGCAGTTTGTGACCGGCACGTCTGCAGAACTCAAGTGGAACGCCACTGATTCGAAGACCGATTTTACCTTTCAGCAGCTGGTGCCCCAGTACAAGTCCGACCTCACCCTCAATCTCACCCAGCCGCTGCTCAAGGACTTCGGCATCGAGATCGGCAAGAGCATGATCAGAATTGCCAATCTGAACTTTGAGATCTCGCAGTACGAGTTTAAAAACCAGGTAATGGAGATTCTCAACAGGATTGAAAAATCCTACTGGGCGCTCTATTTCCAGATAAAGGACTATGAGGCGCGCGAGAAGTCGCTCAAGGCCGCCGAGGACCTGCTGCGGGAATTTAAAATCAGGATCGATGCCGGCACCCTTGCCCCCATCGAAATTTACCAGGCCGAGGCCGAAGTCGCGGAACGGAAGCAGGACCTGATCGTGGCGGCAGACCTGGTCAAGGACACCGAGGACAGCCTGAAGACCTCCTTGAATTTTTATGACAAGAAAGAGTACTGGGATGTGCAGATTATTCCCGCGGACGACCCGCGTTCCGGACCGGTTACCGTCGACCTGGATCAAAGCCTGCAGGAGGCATTCACCTACCGTCCCGACTATATTCAGGCCAAGATGGACATCGAGGCGCGCAACATCATGGTCAAATACACCAAGAACCAGACGCTTCCCCGGGTTGACCTGTTCGGCACGCTCGGGACCATGGGCCTTGCCGGACGCGGTAACCCCGATGCCGCCAGTTTCGGCGGAGGAAGCTGGTTCGGCGGCAACAAGAACCTTGCCGACACCCGCTGGAATGATGTGGCGGACAGCATGGCTTCGGGCGATTACTATAATTATGCCGCCGGCGTGAAGATTCAGTTTCCCTTCGGCAACCGCTTTGCCAGGAGCCAGTATTCCCTTGCCAAGATTGAGTCCGCCCAGGCTGCGACCTTCTTAAAGGAAGTGGAAAACAACGTGATCAACGATGTGCGGGGGGCGGTGCGGCAGATCGATACCGACATCAAGCGGATCGAGGCGGCCCGCGCCACCATGCGGCTGGCTGACGAGCGGCTTAAGGCGGAGCAGAAAAAGTACGCGGTGGGCCTCTCCACCACCCATGATCTGCTGGAGTTTCAGGACGAGCTGGCCAAGGCCGAGAGCAGATACGCGTTTGCCAAGGCTTCATACGAGCAGAACCTGGCCGATCTCGCCCGGGTCAAGGGTATGCTGCTCGAAACATTTAATATCAGCATAGATTGATGCATATGGCGACGCCGGTTAAAAAATCCCAGAGAATCATCGAATTTGACAGAACCGATCAGCTCATGGCCAGGCTCCACCGGTCATTGCGCAGGAACTATGACCGGCAGCTGAAAAGCTTCGGTCTGACCCCCTGTCAGTTCGAGGTGCTCATGACCCTCTGGTCGGAGGACGGCATCGTGCTCGGCGAACTGCGGCGACGGGTGTCAAGGGACGGCCCGACCATCACCGGGGTGGTTGACCGGATGGAGAAAAAAATGCTGGTGAAGCGGATGCGCGACCCTCATGATCGCCGGGTGGTGAAGGTGCATCTCACCTCCACGGGGAAAAACCTGAAGGGGGATCTCGAACGAACCAAGAAGCGGATCATGGAAAAGATCACCAGGAGCCTTTCCCTGAAGGACATGAACGCGCTGGTCTCGCTGATGGAAAAAATGATGCGCAATGTGGAGCGGGAGGGGTTTGTGCATTAGCAGGTGAAGGGGGGACTTCACATCCGAAATCCGAAGCACGTCATCCCAGCCAAATATACTTGAAATTTCCCCTCACCCCATCCCTCTCCCCAGCGAGACTGTGTCATAATTCCTGTTTTGTCATTTCGAGGGAATCCGAGAAATCTTATACGATAGAAAAATCAATTATATAAGATTCCTCACATTCGTTCGGAATGACAACGCCCTCTATTATGACACAGTCTCAGCGGGGAGAGGGAGTAGATACATTCCCTCCTCCCGGTAAGGCCAGTGTCGTGTCCCAGAATTTTATTACATGATTGACCACGACATGCCCCGTCGTTGAGAGCCCTGCGCGTGCGCTCAGGATAAACTCAGCGCGGCAATCTCGTTTTTGGATATACATGAATGAGACGGCACCTTGATTTTCTGGAGGAACGCCGTCCGGCGCGATGCATTAGCGGCTGAGAGCCGCTCCTGCAGACCGGCATGTTTTCTTGAGACATTCTCCAGCCCGCGGCTGATACATGCGCAGATGCGATATTGTAAGCATGGTATTGTGGAACATGTCATTCTGCGGCTCGACCGCAGAATCCAGTGTATTGGATCCTGCGATCAAGTCGCAGGATGACTGGTGATGGAGGGCCATGCTCTGTCATGGTCGCAAACAATGCTCGGACGCGACGGAGCGCGTCCCTCCCTCTGTTTTGAGAAAAGATTGAGCGACTGCACACAATTAACTCGGCATAAAGGCATTCCATGAGAACGAAACTGATTGTGGCGATGGTGATAGGCATCATAGTGGCGGTGGCGCTGTTCATGCGGGGTGAAAAAAACCCCACGAACGCGACCGTCCCGGGCGCCGCGGAGAAGGACAAGAATTTCCCGGTCGAGGTTACCAAACCGGTGTTCGAGGAGGTTGAGCACACCCTGGATGCGGTGGGAAGCTTCTTCCCCGAGGATGAGGTAACCGTGGGTTCGGAAGTCGACGGCATTATTAAAAAGCTGCTGGTGGATGAGGGATCCACGGTCAAGCAGGGCGACCTGCTGCTGGAGATTGACGACGAGAAGCTCCGCCTGGAGGTGGAGGAAAGCGAGGCCATGCTCCGGGAAGGCCGGGCCAGGTATGAGCACTCCCAGGCAACCCTGAAGCGCATGACCAGCCTGTTTGATCAGGGAGTCATCGGCCAGCAGGAGCTTGATGACGCCAGGAACCAGGAACTGATGAACCAGGCGGCGGTGGAGAACACTCAGGCCAAGCTGTCCCGGTTTAAAAAGGAGTTGGGCGATACCAGGGTGCTTGCGCCCATGGACGGCGTGATCAGCGAGCGGCTGGTGTCGGCAGGCGAGTACGTAAAGATAGGGGCGTCCCTTTTCAAGATCGTGGACGCCAACCCGCTCAAGCTGGCCTTCACCCTGCCGGAAAAAAATACCGGTGAGATCAAAATAGGGCAGAAGGTTCAGGTCGCCACCCGGGTCTATGCGGGTGAGATATTTGAGGGGGAAATTTATTTTATCAATCCCAAGGTGGAAACCGAAACCCGCACCATTGAAGTGAAGGCATGGGTGGATAACAGCGATTTCAAATTGCGGCCCGGCTACTTTGTGGATGTGAAGGTCCTGCTGGTCAGGCAAAAGTCCCTGGTCCTGCCGGAGAGCGCAGTTCTGGTGCGGGAAGGAAAGGTCGTGGTCATGGCGGTGGTGGACGGCGCCATTACTTACAAGCGGGTCGAACCCGGTGTGCGCTTCAGTGGCAAGGTGGAAATTCTTGAAGGAATTACAACGGCTGACAGCATTGTTGTTTCCGGCCGCAGCGAAATAACCGAAGGTACCAAAGTTACCATTGTTTCCCCGGGGGCATAGGAGGACAGGGTGCTATTATCCGATATATCCATACGCAGGCCGGTATTTGCAACCATGATGGTGGGGAGCCTTGTCCTGTTCGGGCTCATCAGCCGGCAACGCATGGGGGTGGCCCTCTACCCGGAAGTTGATTTTCCCAACGTGAGCGTCACCACCACCCTGCAGGGAGCGAGCCCCGAGGTGATCGAAACGGAGCTGACCGATCCCATTGAAGACGCCATCAGCTCGGTGGAAGGCATCAAGCACATCAGCTCCGCCAACATGCAGGGCTTTTCCCAGATAAAGGTGGAGTTCGACCTGGAGCGGGACATTGATACCGCGGCGCAGGATATCCGCGATAAAATTTCCCTGGCCAACCGCTTCCTGCCCAAAGACAGCGATCCTCCTATCATCAACAAGGTGGACATGGCCGCGCATCCCATTATCTGGGTGGCGGTAAACGGGGACGTGACCCGCAAGCTCCTGGGGCAGACCGCGGATGAGATTTTCAAGCCCTACGTGGAAACGCTGCGGGGCGTCGGATCCATCGTCATCGGCGGGCTGCAGGAGCGCGAAATGCGCATATGGCTCGATGCCAAGAAAATGGAGGCCTATCATATCACCGCCGGCGAGGTGGAGGCGGCGCTGCAGAACAAGAACATCCAGGTCCCCGGGGGAAACATCGAAAGCGCCACCCGCGAGCTGTCGGTAAAAACCATGGGCGAGCTGGAAAGCGCGGATGAATTCAACCGGCTGATCATTGCCTACCGTGAGGGTTCGCCCATTCGGCTGCAGGACATCGGCTTTGCCGAGGACGGTGTTGCGGACCAGCGTTCGGTGGGCCGCTTTCAGAGCGTCAACTCCATCGGCATGGGGGTTGTGCCGCGCTCGGGGTCCAACCATGTTGAGGTCTGCAGCCTGGTCAAGAAGACCATGGAGCAGCTCAAAAAGATTGCGCCGGCCGGGATCAATCTGGCCATTGCCTTCGACTCTTCGGAGTTTATCAAGAACGCCATTTCCGACGTGCAGTTCGACCTGCTCTTCGGGGCCTTTCTGGCGTCGCTGGTGGTGTTCCTGTTCCTGAGAAACTTGGGAAGCACCATTATAATCGCCCTAGGAGTCTGTCGGACTTGAGTTGATGATTTTGGAAATAAAATGCAAGAGCG